>Ga0136618_10000272_pt1 | contig 16577 bp, 10 predicted proteins | sample AntDrymUQ3302106_2_FD_104805 | JGI IMG/M metagenome (GOLD analysis project Ga0136618, IMG submission 104805) | Polar desert sand microbial communities from Dry Valleys, Antarctica - metaG UQ330 (21.06) | ecosystem: Environmental > Terrestrial > Soil > Desert | place: Antarctica: Dry Valley... | reverse complement strand
TTTTCGCCGCAATCGAAAGCGTTCGGTCGGTTCGATAAACCACGCCGACGGGACGAATCCAATCTTTTTCGGCAAGTTTGATGACGTGAAGCTGACCGTTTTTTTGTTCGTCTATCACCGACAGATACGGAACAATCGCCAGACCGAAGCCGACTTCGACCGAACGTTTGATAGTTTCGATGTTGTCGAATTCGGCGGCTTTGCGAACGTCAACGTCGTAGGATTTTAAGATTTTATCGGTTGCCTTGCGCGTCGGAATATCGCGCTCGAACAGAACGAAATCGCGTCCTTTTAATTCCTTGACTTTGATTTGCGTTCGTTCGGCAAATTCGTGATCGGGCGGACAAATCAAAACTAATCTATCGCTTGCCATCGGCACAATCGTCAAACCGCGTCGCAGTTCGGGAAAGGCGACAATGCCGAGTTCGACTGTTCCCTTCAAAACGTCGCGCACGACGCGCGTCGTTCTCGAATATTCCAAATCAATTTTCGCGGCGGGAAATTTCGACATAAATTCGCGCACCTTCGGCGGCAATTCGTGAAGTCCGACGCTGTAAACGGTGGCGACTTTTACCGTTCCGCTGATTTTGCCGACGAGTCCGCTCATACTTTCGTTCAGCGCGTCGTAGCTTGCCAGAACATTTTTGCATTCCCGATAAAACACTTCGCCTGCCGGTGTCAGACGAACTTCGCGCCGTCCGCGAACTCTTTCAAGCAAGCGGCGTTTGAATTTGTCTTCAAGGGTGCGAATCTGCTGGCTGACTGCCGATTGGGTAACAAAGTTTCTTTCCGCCGCGAGCGAGAAACTCTGCATTTCAACAAGGTCGCAAAATACTTTTAAGGTTTCGATGTGCATTTTTCCTCTAGCTTTTACCAGTAAACATCAATAAAAAAGTTTATAAAAATGATAATCAATAAATATTTGATGACAAATTAAGTAATAAGTTTTTCTACATAATTCACACAAAAGAATTCATTTTATCTTATCAACAAATAAAAGTATGATGGAAATCTAGGATTGACTAATTGCCGATTTCGGATTTTAAAATTAGAATTGTTAAATCAAATTACAAACCTAAAATCCAAAATCGCTTGAGGCTAAAAAATGGCAGTCAAAATCAGCAGGACATTTCTGCTTCGTAAATTGCACCAGATAACCGGCATCGTGCCGCTCGGCATTTATTATCTCGTGCATATGTATACCAACTCGACCGTGATGAGCGGCGAGAAGGTTTTTGAAGACCACGTTGTCGATATTCATCATCTGCCGTTTTTGTTGTTTATCGAAATTTTCGGGATTTTTCTGCCGCTGTTGTTTCATTCGATTTACGGCATTATGATTTCTGCCGAAGCGCGTCCGAACGCAGTCAATTACGGTTACGGGCGCAATTGGTTTTACATTTTTCAGCGCGTTACGGGCATTTTTCTCTTTTTCTTTCTGACATTTCATATTCTTAATCTGCGCTTCGGGATGATTCCCGGTTTGAACCTGACACCGGTCGCCGGAAACGCCGAATTGGCTTACGACATTGTTGCCAGAGAATTCGCAATTCCCTGGGTGATGGCTTTTTACATTATGGGCGTTACAGCGACGGCGTGGCATTTGGCTTACGGAATTTTTCTGTTTGCGGTTGATTGGGGAATTGTCATCGGTGAAAAGGCGCAGAAATACGCGCTTTACGGATGCGTCGGGTTAGCGGTTTTCCTGTCGGCGGTCGGCATCAATGCGGCAGTTGCTTTTGTCTGGAAGTGCGGTTTGTTTCCAGAAGTGATGTGCGAGGAAGCGGAGAAGAAAGGTATTAGCAATACCGAAAGCGAATCAAGAAAATTTTAACTAACTCATAACTGATAGTGGATAACTGATAGTGAGAATAAAAACAAACTATCAGTTATCAGTTATCAACTATCCACTAAAAATTATGGCATCGAAAATAAAAATTGCGGTGGTCGGCGGCGGACTCGCGGGACTTGCGGCGGCGATGAAAATTGCCGAAGCCGGACACGACGTTGATTTGCTGTCGGTTGTGCCGGTCAAGCGTTCGCATTCGGTTTGCGCTCAGGGCGGAATCAACGGCGCGGTCAACACCAAAGGCGAAGGCGATTCGCCCGCCAAGCATTTTGACGATACGGTTTACGGCGGCGATTTTTTGGCGAATCAAACGCCCGTGCAGAAAATGTGCGAGATGGCTCCGAGCATTATTTATCTTTTCGACCGAATGGGCGTTCCGTTTTCGCGCACCAAAGAAGGTTTGATTGATTTTCGTCGTTTCGGCGGAACGCTTCATCACCGGACGGCTTTTGCAGGCGCGTCAACCGGACAACAGCTTCTCTACGCGCTCGACGAGCAGGTTCGCAAATATGAATCAGACGGAAAGGTCAATAAATATGAAGGCTGGGAAATGATGTCGCTCGTCCTCGATGACCATCAGGTTTGTCGCGGTTTGATTGCGATGAATCTGCAAACGCTCGAACTCAAAGAATTTCCCGCCGACGCGGTAATTATGGCGACCGGCGGACCCGGACTAATTTTCGGGAAATCCACCAACTCGCAGGTTTGCACGGGAAGCGCAACCTCGATTTGTTATCAACAAGGCGCGAAATATGCCAACGGCGAATTTATCCAGGTTCACCCGACTTCGATTCCGGGCGAAGACAAACTGCGTCTGATGAGTGAATCAGCACGCGGCGAGGGCGGACGGGTTTGGGTTCCGCGCAATCCGCAGGACAAACGAAATCCGAAAGATATTCCCGAAGGCGAACGCAATTATTTTCTCGAAGAAAAATATCCGGCGTATGGAAATCTCGTTCCGCGCGATATTGCGACGCGCGAAATTTTTCAGGTTTGTCTGGAAGGCGGCGGCGTAAATGGCGAGAATCAGGTTTACCTCGATCTGACGCACATTCCGGCGCAGGTTTTGACGGAAAAACTCGGCGCGATTCTTGAAATTTACGAAATGTTCGTCGGCGATGACCCGCGTTATATGCCGATGCGAATTTTTCCGGGCGTGCATTATTCGATGGGCGGTCTGTGGGTTGATTTTGAACAAAAGACGAATGTTCCCGGACTGTTCGCAGCAGGCGAATGCGATTATTCGATTCACGGCGCGAATCGCCTCGGCGCAAATTCGCTGGTTTCCTGCGTCTACGGCGGATTCGTCGCCGCGCCGTCGGCGATTGATTATGCAAAAAACGTCGAGCGCGGAAGCTCGGAAACAAACGGCATTCACGCGGCGGAACTCAAACGGCAACAGGAAATCAACGATAATTTAATCCGGCAGTCAGGAACGGAAAATCAATATCTACTGCACGAAGAAATGGGCAAAGTGATGACCGACAATGTGACGGTCGTGCGCTACAACGACCGTTTGCAGGCGACCGACGAAAAACTGCAAGAGCTGCAAGAACGTTTGAAGCGTATTTCGATAAACGACTCGAATCTGTGGGCGACGCAAGCCGTTCCGCACGCTCGCCAACTAAAAAATATGCTCGAACTCGCTCGTGTTATCACGCTTGGCGCGCTCAATCGTGACGAATCGCGCGGAGCGCATTACAAACCTGATTTTCCAGACCGCAACGACGAGCGTTTTATGAAAACGACGATTGCCGAATGGTCAGCCGAAGCACCGATATTAAGTTACGAAGCGGTTGATGTCGGTTTAATCGAACCCAGAAAGCGTGATTATTCGAGCGGCAAGGCAAAAGCCGCCGGTGCCAAAGAAGCTGAAAAAGCCGGTCTGCCGCTCAAGGAAGGCGGCACATCGCAATTCGTGCCGGAAGGTCTTGAGCAGAAACCGGAGAATTCAGACAGACAAAATATTGTCAGAGAAGAAGACGCGCAAATCAAAGACGGCGAATCGTTTAAGGAAATTCACGAGAAAGATAAATCTTGAAATGACCGCACAACCCGAAAAAAAGAAGTATACGCCGAGTGAATATTTGACTTTGAAAGAATTGCAGGAAATTTATGATTTAGTCGAATTTGAAGAAGAAGAAAATTTATGAGCGAAAGTAACGGACACATCGAAAAAAAGAGGTTAACCAACCCGCCGACAACAATTGATTTTCGTATTTCCAGACGCGAAAAAACCGGCGCGGAGCAATACACGGAAACTTTTGAAGTTCCGTATCGCAAGAATTTGAACGTGATTTCCGCGCTGATGGAAATCCGCAAAAATCCCGTGACCAAAGACGGCAAGCAGACTACGCCGCCGGTTTGGGATATGAATTGTCTGGAGCAGGTTTGCGGGATTTGCACGATGGTTATCAACGGGCGCGTGCGTCAATCATGTTCTGCGCTGGTTGACGATTTGCTGCTGGCATCGGGTGGAAATACGATAACTTTAGAGCCGATGTCGAAGTTTCCGAACGTCCGTGATTTGCAGGTTGACCGCACGCGAATGTTCGATCATCTCAAGCAGGTTAATGCCTGGATTGAACTCGACGGCTCGCACGACCTCGGACCGGGAGCGGTGATGTCGCAGGAAACGGCGCAGGAGCGTTACGCATATTCGCGCTGTATGACTTGCGGCTGTTGTCTGGAAGCGTGTCCGCAGTATCATGATGATAACTACATTGGACCGCAGGCAATCGCGCAGGCTCGCTACCAGAATATGCACCCGACGGGGAAAATGACGATTGATGCGCGGCTCGAAGGTTTGACGCAGGAAGACGGCATTACAAATTGCGGAAACGCGCAAAACTGCATCCAGGTTTGTCCGATGTCGATTCCACTGACCCGCGCGATTTACGAAACAAACCGCGATATTACGGTCAACGCATTGTTCGGCTGGTTGAGAAAATAAAATCCGGCAAAATTCGGCAAAGCGCAACGATGGCAACGGCTGTCGCTGCGCTTTTTCTTTGGCGCAACAAGTTTTGTCAAAATTATAAGTTAAGCTACAATTCTCAAAACGCTTTTATCTCGAAACTTTGTTTAAATGACTGTTTCGCCCGAAACAACTTTTGGTCGTTACAAAATTCTTTCCGCCATCGGCGCGGGCGGAATGGGCGAAGTTTTTTTGGCGCAAGACACGCGCCTCAAACGCAAAGTCGCGCTCAAAATTCTGTCGGAAAAGTTCACGGTTGACAGCGATCGTCTGAATCGTTTTGAACAGGAAGCGAAAGCCGCGTCCGCGCTCAATCATCCGAATATCATCACGATTTACGAAATCGGCGAGAGCGAAGGCACAAATTATATTGCCACCGAATACATCGAAGGCGAAACTTTGCACGATAATTTGGCGGAAAATCCTCTGCAATTGTCCGAAATGCTCGACATCGCCGTTCAAGTTGCCGAAGCACTTTCGGCGGCGCATCAGGCGGGAATCGTTCACCGCGACATTAAACCGGAAAACATTATGCTCAGGCGCGACGGTTATGTAAAAGTTCTTGATTTCGGTTTAGCGAAACTGACCGAAAAACAAGACTCTGAAATTGAACACGAAAGCGCAACGCAAAAATTCGTCAAAACCAATCCGGGAGTGGTGATGGGAACGGTGGCTTATATGTCGCCTGAACAAGCTCGCGGAAAAGAAATTGATGCGCGGAGCGATATTTTCAGTTTCGGTGTGGTGCTTTATGAAATGATTACGCGCCGCGTTCCGTTTGAAGGCGAAACGATAACCGACGTGTTGGCGGCAATTCTCAATCAGGAACCTTTGCCGCTCGCGCATTTTATCCACGACCTGCCAAAAGAGTTAAAGCGAATCGTCAATAAAACTCTCAGAAAAAAACGCGAACAGCGTTATCAATCAACCAGAGATTTGCTCGGTGATTTGAAAGACCTGCGCGAAGAATTTTTGCACGAAGCAAAACTGGAGCAAACCGATGCGGCGAACAGGTCGGAACCGCTTGCGGTGGCGGGCAGTCTCAAGCCTTGTCCGCCCACTAACGCAGGCGGTTCCGACAGCAAAGACGCGCTGCTGTTGACTGAATTTACCAACTTAACCGGCGATGCCGTTTTCGACGGAACGCTCAAGATGGCTTTGGCGGTCACGCTCGAGCAATCGCCTTTTTTGGACATTCTTGCCGACGCGCGAATCCGGCAAACTTTGCGTTTGATGGGACGCGCTCCCGATGAAATCGTGACCCGTGAATTGGGACGCGAAATTTGTCAAAGGCAAGGCTTGAAAGCATTCATCGCGGGGACGATTGTAAGTTTTGGAACGACTTATGTGCTGACGCTCGAAGCGGTCAACGCGCAGACGGGCGAAACTTTGGGGCGACAGCTTGAACAAGTCGAATCGAAAGAGCAGATCTTGAAGGCGTTGGGACAGGCGGCGAGCAGGCTGCGCGAAAAGCTGGGCGAGAGTTTGAGTTCGATTGAGCGGTTTGACGCGGCGTTGGAGATGACCAGCTCGTCGCTCGAAGCCCTCAAAGTTCACGCGCTCGGGCAGGAGCAGACGCAAAAGGGCAAAACTCTCGAAGCGATTCCGTTTTACAAACGGGCGATAGAACTCGACCCGAATTTTGCCTTTGGTTACAACTTGCTGGCGGTGCAGTATAACAACACGAATCAGCCGAAACTGGCGGCTGATTATGCGACGAAGGCTTTTGAGCTGCGCGAGCGGGTGAGCGAACTCGAGAAACTTCGCATCACCGCTTTTTATTACAGCTATGTTACCGGAGAATTGGACAAACGGATTGAAACGCTGGAATTGATTAGGAAAACCTATCCGCGCGACATCAGAGCGGTCAATAATCTTTCCGACAGCTACCAGCGAATCGGGCAATTTGAGAAGGCGTTGGATGCCGCCCGCGAAGGTGTGCGGCTCAATCCGAATACTTTCGCCAGTTACGCGAACCTTGCAGAATCGCTAATTCGGCGCAATCGTTTCGCGGAAGCCAAAGAGGTTTGCGGGCGGGCATTTGAGCAGAAATTTGATAATTCATACTTTCACATTTACCTGTTTCAGATAGCTTTCATCGAAAGCGACACGGCGACAATGGCAAACCATTTGGCTTGGTTTAGCGGACAGCCCGATGAATACGTCGCGCTCGACCTGCAAATCGGCGCGGCGGCATTTCGCGGACAGTGGCAAAAATCGCAGGACTTATCGCGGCGGGTGATTGATCTCGCCAGCCGCAGCAATGCCAGAGGAGTCGCCGCCGGATATGCCGCAAAACAAGCCTTGCGAATCGTGTTTTGGAGTTCAGCTGCGGGCTTGCCGTTGGCAAACGACAACCAGCTCAAACTTGCTCTAAAATCGCAGATTCAGAAAGCTATGCAACTGGAACGCAACAAAATTACGCTCACCCGCGCAGCCTTGGCTTTAGCGATTGCCGAACAGACGGTCGAAGCCGAAAAATTAATCGAAGAATTGAAAATCGAATATCCGAAAGACACTTTGATAAACGGACTTTGGCTGCCGCTGGCGCAAGCCGCGCTTCGATTGCAAAGCGGAAAATTTGAAGAAGCGATTGAATCTTTAGAACCCGCTTTGCGTTACGAATCCGCCGCCGAGTTTTATCCGCAATACATCAGAGGTTTGACTTATCGGCAACTGAAGGAAAATACAAAAGCGGCGATTGAGTTTGAAAAGATTCTCAATCACCGGGGCGAATCGGCGTTATCAGCCGTTTATCCGCTTGCCCGATTAGGTTTGGCGCGAGCGCGGAAAAACAAAGACGAATATGAAAAGTTTTTTGAGTTATGGAAGGAAGCCGATAAGGATATGCCTTTGCTGGCAGCGGCAAAGCAGGAGTTTGAGAAAATCTGATCGGCAAATCTATTGAACAGTTGAAAGAATCGGAACGTCTTCAAAATCATTTTTGGGAATGTTTGAAGCGGCTTTTTCGTCGAGAAACTTTTTAGTATCCTCAAAACACATCGGCTTGGCAAAAAAGTAGCCTTGCACGCTTCCGCAATTGAGAGTTTTTAAATGTTCGAGCTGCGCTTCGGTTTCCACGCCTTCGGCGATAACCGTCATTCCGAGACTGCGGGCGAGCGTTAAAATTGTCTGCACGATTACCAAATTGCGTCCTGCAAGTTCGAGCGGATTGATAAGCGAACGGTCAATCTTGAGCGTCGAAATCGGCAGCTGCATCAGATGACTTAAATTTGAATAACCCGTACCGAAATCATCAACGTTGATTTCGACGCCGATGTCGCGCAGTTGGTTGAGAATCTCGATCGCTTTTTCACGATGTTCGATAAAAAGCGATTCGGTAATTTCGATTTTCAGGTTGGCGGGCGCAAATTTTGTTTCCTCTAAAATACTTTTAATTTTCTTGACCAGCTCCGGTTGAGCAAACTGTTTGCACGATAAATTAACACTAAAGGTGAACGGTGCGGCGGCGGGAAAATCTTGCTGCAAAATCAATCCCTGCTCGCACGCCTTTCGCAAAATCTGCTCGCCGAGCGTTTCAATCAAGCCGATTTCTTCGGCGAGCGGAATAAATTTGTCGGGCGAGATAAAACCCCGCGTTTCGTGTTCCCAGCGAGCAAGGGCTTCAAAACCTTGAATCTCGCCGCTTGAAAGCGAATAAATCGGCTGGTAGAAGACCGTAAATTCGTCTTTTTCGACCGCCTGCCGCAAATCGGTTTCAAGCTGAAGAGATTCCTTCGCATCTTCGTGCATACCGTCGCTGAAAACCTCGTGGCAGGCTTTTCCGGCGCGTTTCGCTTGATACATTGCCGTGTCCGCGTCGCGCATCATATCCGCCGCCGTCAGATGTTTCTCCGAATTATGCAAAATACCGATGCTCGCCGAGCTGTAAATCGCGTGTCTGCCCAAATCAAAAGGCTCGGCGAACTTTGCCTGAATACGCTCGGCAATTTTTATCACTTCCTCCGGCTCGTAAGTTCCTTCGACGAGAATCGTAAATTCATCGCCGCCGAGCCGCGCCACTAAATCTTCGGGGCGCAGACATTCGCGCAGGCGACCGGCAATTTCAAACAGGAGTTGATCGCCGACCAGATGTCCGAGACTGTCGTTGACAACCTTAAAGCGGTCGAGGTCTATAAAGAGAACGCTGGCTCTATGGGAAGAATTTCCCCGTATCCTTTCGAGGGATTGGTCAAGCCGCGACATAAACATTGCGCGATTCGGTAGATTGGTCAAAGCGTCGTGCGTCGCTTCGTAATGCAGTTTTTCTTCAGCAAATTTTTTGTCGGTGATGTCCTGAATTTGAAAAATCAAGTTTGCGCGCTCGTTTTTAACATCGCTCGTCGTCGAGACGCTCCACGATACCCATACGGTTTTGAGCGTTTTATGCCGATAACGCTGCTCCATCTGACAAGTCGGAATTTTGCCTGAGAGTAATTCTTGAATTTTGACCAGCGTGCCGCCCAAATCCTCGGGAGAAAGCATTGATTGAAAATTCTCGACGAGGAATTCTTCTTCCGTATAACCCAAAATATTGCAGAGAGCGTGATTGACTTTTAGCCAGTCTCCCTCGGGTGAAACTATCGCGATGCCGATTGGCGCATAGTTGAAAGCACTGCGAAAGCGTTCTTCGGATTCGCGCAAAGCACCGGACTGTTCCTCTAAAATTGCCGCGTACTGTTCGGCTTGTTCGGCTTGCTTGATAGAAATTTCGACATTTTTTAGATACATCCGGTAGGTTAGATAAACGAAAAAAGTAATCGGAAAAGTCGCCACAACTACGCCGAAGCCGACATAATCGGTCAATTGCAGCAAAACTCCCGCGCCCGCCGCGCCAACCAGATACGTGATAAACGTCCAGAGATAATTTGTTTTCCAGGTTTCCCAGAGAGGCTTTCCACTCTTCAGTCCGCCGTAAATCGAGGCGGTTGTAGTATTTACTAAAAATTGTGTAATCGCCATCACCGAAAGGGCAATAATAAAATTGTCCAGATGTTCACCGTGTCCGTGAAACTGGCTTTCGGTGTAAAGACCAAATAATTTTAATGTGAGGACGACGATTGTCGTCGAAAATGCCATTGCCGCCGCATTAAAAAACACGGTAAGTTTTTTATTGCAGAAACGCCACGACGAACAAAACGCTTCGACCGCCGCCAAAATTACGGCAATTTCCCCGCCATACATCAACAGCGCGAAGAAAATAAAAGTATCGGAAACGGCAATATGCGATTTGAATTTGGGAATCTGAATCGTGATACGCGAACCGAATCCGATGGTAAAACAAAATAATATTAGGAGACGATAATCGATTTTTTCAAGGGGCAAATTCAGCAACGCCAACGCCAAACACGCGAAACCAAGCGTAAGAACAACCAACATATAATTTTTGGTTTTTGATTGCGTGTCCATAACTCTAGCGGGCAAGGCAAGATAGCAGCCGGTAATTTCAGTATTTATTTAATACGGGGCGGATTCTCCTTGATGAAAGATTGCGGTAGATTTTCTGATTTTGCTTTGAAGCCGAAAAAATTAAAGAAGACCCTGATTTGGGTCTTCTCTATTATGTAGGAAACAAAGTTATTTGTCCATTGTTTATTTTGGTTAAACAAAAATCGTTTGGCAACAATCTGTGTTTTTGTATCCCGCTTTTGCAAAACTCCGGTGGGCGTTCTTGAGTTCGACATTGCTCAAAAGGCAAATATGCTCGACGCGATTTAATAAGTGCAGACTCAGTTTAGACAGACATTTTGAGCCGACGTTGTTCCCGCGAAATTCGGGCGCAACGTAGATTCCTTCCAGATAAGCTACATCGGAGGTTTCCGCAGCAATATCCGCTTTGAAAACGAGTTTTCCGTTTTCAAAGACAACAAAGGTTCTTCCCCTTTCGATTCTTTTTCCGCAGCGTTTGAGAAAACCCGCGCGGTCTTTCTGCATCGGGTCAACGCCGCTTTCGATAAAAGCGACTTCGGCGTGGGCTTCGGCGATTTGTTCGAGTTCTCCCGCTTCGGCAAGCCGCACATCCCAATCACACTGTTGGACGAGAAGCGGGAAACTCAATTCAAAAAGCAATTCAGTGCAGACCCGACGCGGCTTTTGATTACCAACTGCAAAATATTTCCAGAAAGCTTCAATCGTTTTGCCGTCTGCCATCATAAAATGAATCGGTGTTTCAGATTCGCGGGCGACGAGGGCAAACGCCGCCAGCGAATCTTCCGAGCGCGACTCAATCAATGTCGTGTGACCAATCAGGGCGACCGCTTCGAGCGTTCCTTTCGTATTACGGTAGCCATAGAATTTGCCGCGATTATCCACGCTTTCCAAACCGTTGTCTTGGATAAAGCTCGTCATTGCAACCGTCTGCACAGGGCGAACTTTTAGGAACGACAGGACTTCTTCCTTATTGGCTTCGGTTAGTATTTGCACCCGTTTCAAGTCCGGCATTGCCTGAAAAGCAATTTGTTCGTCGGTTCTGCTTTTTGGTGTGTTGGTTGCGAGTTGTAATTTCATGATGATTTTCTCCTGTAATTTTCTATTTGATTAATCACCACAAATTAAGGCGCGGGCGACATACAACTCGTGTTATCTCCTGAAAGAGCGTTGGTTGACATAGCGTATCCGTCGGAAATCAGCACGCCGTCGGAAATCAGCACGCCGTCGGAAATCAGCACGCCTTGTCCGAGCGTCGAACCGTTCGACATCGTATTGCTGCTCATAAACATCGTGCTGTCGCTTATTAAAACGCCGTTGCTGTTGATTTTAACCGCGCCTTGCGAAAGCGAAACGCTCGACATTACCTTTGCCGAACGAATCAGCGTCGTGCCGGACATTGTTGTGCCGTCGCTGATCAGCACGCCGTTGCCATACATTCCCTGCCAATTTGCCATCAATGCGTCGCCGTAAAGAATTCCGTAATTGGTCACAATGCCTTTGCCCCAATAAACCAGTCCCGAACCCGAAATATCGTCGTGTCCATCGAGCGCAGCGGTCAACATTGATGTTCCCTGCGTGAACGAAGTAACACCGGACTTTAATTTACCGACGATTTCCAGAGCGCCTTCGACATTTACCAAGCCCGCGCCCTGCTCTAAAGTGCTGGTGTTTTTAATCTGCTGCGCGGAATACATTAAAATCGCTTTAACGAGAGCCGGCGTCAAATCCGGTCGAGCTTCAATCATCATCGCCGCCGCGCCTGAAACAAGCGGAGCCGCCATCGAAGTTCCGCTCATATACATCATCTGGTCGTTGCCTGTGCCTCCGGCATTGAGCAGCGGATTCTTCGTAATAATACTGTTAATTTGCGAAACCGAACTCGGCGAAGCGGCGGCAATCAATTTATTGCCCGGCGCAACGACATCAGGTTTAATCAGGTTGTCGTATTTTTTTACGCCGTTGACCCATTTATAACCGCGCGTCGGACCACTCGAACTGAACGTGGCAACCGTGTCGTCATAGCGGGTGTCTGTCCCGTAGGTGTTGACTGCGCCGACTGTAATCACCGAAGGTTCGATGCCGGGCGAGTTGATGCCGCCATAGATTTTATTGCCGTTCGCGTCTTTACCATTGTTACCGGCGGAAGCAACGACGACGATTCCGGCGTTGTAAGCGCGACGTGCCGCCAGACACAACGGGTCGGTCGTGTAGCTGTCTTTGGGCGGCGTTCCCAAACTCATATTGATAACGCGAATATTGTAAGCCGCTTTATTGGCGATAACCCAATCAATCGCGGCGATAACGTTGCTCGTCGAACCTTTTCCGTAGTTATCAAGCACGCCGAGATTGATGATTTTCGATTCGTAAGCAATGCCCGTATATGCATCATTTTTGAAAACTTGATCGCCCGCCAGAAGCGAAGCGACATGCGTTCCGTGTCCGTAATAATCTTTGCCGGTCGGCACGTTCGTGTATGTCTTGGAGAAAACAACGGACGGACGCGAGGCAGTCGCTTTAATCGAATTATGCGCCGTGTCTATACCGCTGTCGAGAACCGCGATGCCGACACCCGTGCCGTTCAAACTGCTAAATCCGGCAACCTCGCTCCGCGCGTCGCTTTGATTAGCTCCGATGACTCGCTCGACATAACCGAACGATTCGACTTCGCGGTCGGGCGAAACGTATTCAACCGTTTCATCTTCGGAAAGCTCGCGGATTTTAGACAGAGGCAATTCTGCGCTGACCAAGCCGAGATTATCAAACGATTTTTTGAATTTGCCGTTTACCTTGGCTAAATTAGTCTGCAAAATTTTGGCTTTTGCCTTGTTTTTGCGGACTTCTTGAACAGACATTTCTTGTTGGTCCGCTTCGTTTGACGAATTACCGAGCATTTCGTTGAGCGGCGTTTCGGATTTTAGTTGAATGATGACTCTTTGCGTTTCATCGCCGCGCAGATTGTGAAAAACCTTGTCAGTTTTTTCTTCTAAATCGGGCGCAATTTTGCGCGGCGCGGTCTGATTTACAAATCTCCCGTCAATTGCATCATCGGAAAGCATTACATCTGCCTTTTTCTCATTACGGTCTTTCGCAAATTGCGCTGTCGTCGTAAAAGAAAATATCTGCAGGCAAAAGGCGACAAGCAAAAACCCGGTGCCGAATTGTTTAAGATTATTGGTTAAGTTATTGAAGTTAAGTTTGTTCATTTTTCGCTATCCTTGGTTGCTAGATGACTATGTTGCTGCACAGAGCAGGCGGGAAAGGTATTGGCAAAGCGTATGCCAATACCTAAATGTACAAATGATTAGGCTTAACTTCTTGAGGGGTTTTATTCGCAAACCAATTTGTGTCAGATTGAGAGAACACTTCGGTCATATTGAACGACAATTGAAAATAAAAAAGGGAAAGTCTTTAAAACTTTCCCTGAATGCTTTAATAAAATAGCTTTTGCAAAAAGCGATTAACAATTTGCTGTTCGTATTTCTATGTTAATTGAAATTTTTAGATACCGAGAACGTCAATCAGTTCCTGTACCGCACCCGCGCTCTTTTGCAAAGCAGCGCGTTCATCGTTGGTCAAAGAAATTTCGATGATTTGTTCGACACCGTTTTTACCGAGTTTGACAGGAACGCCGACGAATAAATTATTGATTCCGTATTCGCCTTCGAGATAAACGGCGCACGGCAAGATTTTCTTTTTGTCTTTTAAGATGGCTTCCGCCATTTCAACTGCGCCGAGCGACGGAGCGTAATAAGCCGAACCTGTTTTTAGCAGTCCGACAATCTCCGCGCCGCCGTTTGCCGTGCGTTTGAGGATTGCATCGAGTTGGTCTTTCGGTAAAAGTTCGGTCACGGGAATTCCTGCACAAGTTGAATATCGCGGCAGCGGAACCATCGTGTCGCCGTGTCCGCCCAAGACGAAAGCCGTGACGTTTTCAACCGAAACGTCCAAGGCTTCGGCTAAAAAGCAACGCATCCGCGCCGAATCTAAAACGCCAGCCATTCCCAAAACGCGATTTTTCGGAAAACCCGAACGCTTGAATGCAACTTGCGCCATCGCGTCGAGCGGATTTGAAACAATGATGATGATTGAGTCGGGCGAATATTTTACAATTTCTTCGGTAACTTTCCCGACAATGTCGGAGTTTGTTTTCAGCAAATCGTCGCGGCTCATTCCCGGTTTGCGCGCCAAACCGGCGGTAATAATCACGACATCCGAATCTTTCGTTTCTTCATAAGAATTTGCGCCGACGAGTTTTACGTCAAAGCCGTCAATCGGCGCGGCTTGCGCTAAATCCAGAGATTTTCCCTGCGGCGTGCCTTCGATAATATCAACCAGAACAACGTCCGCCAATTCCTTGCTGGCAATCCAATGCGCGGCGGTCGCGCCGACATTGCCTGCGCCGACAACCGTAATTTTGTTGCGTCTAACCATTTTTATACCTTCCTGATTAAAATAATTTTTTGATAAAGCGTTAAATATTTATTTTGGCACGGCTGATATACCGGCGGCAAACGCTCTTTTGTCGTATTCCAAGCAAAACGAAAAAAGCCTGACGCGCTCTCCCCTTCGCATCAGGCTCTTTAAATGGTCGCAAAAGCTTTTTCGCAGGCGACCAAACTTGTAAAATTTTCAATAATCCTGCACCGGCAAATTTACGTTCCTTGTCAACTTTATTTCAAACTCTTCATCGGTTCTGATTTTTACATCTTTGCCTTTTCTGAAGAACGCGATTCCCGTTCCCGCGCCTGCACCGATTCCTGCACCAATCAACGCTCCGTTATCCGCCTTAGAAACTGCACCGACGATTCCGCCGATTGCCGTGCCGCCGATAATTGTCAAAACATTTGCCGTTTGTGATGATTCGATTTTTAAATCGTTCACCAACACGCCTTCGATTTTTCGCTTCTCACCGTTTGCCAACTGAAGCGTTTCAAAAGAAATTTCTAAATTTCCGTTTTTTCCGCCTGAAGAAGCACGTTCGACTTTTGTAACCCGCCCTTCAATGACTGTTCCGACGGGCAAAACTATTGATTCGCGCACCTTCAACGGCTCGGAAATTTTCACGGTAAAAGTATCATCTTTGCTCGACACCTTAGAATTAATTTCGTTGTCCATCTGAACACGAATTTTTGTGCCTGACTGCAATTGATAAATGCTCGTATCGCTTTGAGCCGGTGCTGAAATAAAACTTACAAAGAGCAATGAAAAAAACGCAAAGACTTTGGTCGCTACTAACCAGGTGTTCATATCTAACCTCCGTCTTCGCGGATTTTTCAAACTACGACATCCGCGAAGAGTTATGGCAATGGTTGTGCCATTAAGTTTTGGAAAAGTTGAAAACACGATAAAAACGCGAGTTTGTCGCATTTTAAATGGATGCGCGGCAAATTGTCCATAGCTGAACGGTTACAATATCGTTTAGACTTTGCACGATATAGGATAGAGAGATTCAAAATTTAATATTCAAGGTTCAAGATTTAGAATTAAGGATTGAAATCTTAAATCCTAATCTTAAATCCTGAATTCTGAATCTTAAAACTATTGCAAAATCGGATGTCCGCCGCCTTGACTGTGGTCGGCGGTTTTGTTGTAACGGCGGCGGTCGTTGTGATACAGAACTAGATGCTCGCCTTCAAAGCGCACTACATTGGAAACGCGCTGCAAATCTTGTGTGTGTTCGGCGATTACAAAAGCACCGGGGTTAAAAGCCAGTACCATTCCCGCCGCATAGACAAATCCGCCCTGGTCATAGACGCTTCCCTCATATTGCGCCGACGGAACTGCAATGTCCGGTGAATATTGATTACCGGCATTCTTTGTCCTATCAGCTCTGGCGATAAAAATTGTGTAATCCGAATAGTTCAGGCGTCTGGAATAATTATTTTTACGCGCAACTGCAAAAAGGTCTGCAAGTCCCTGGTCAATCGCATTCAGCATTTTAGAACTCGGCTGATTTACCGCATAAATACGTGCGCCTCTCGGCGTTTCAAGAGATAAAAAAAATTCATCCTTGGTAACTCTTTCGGCTTCACTGATTAAAATGCGGTCAATGCGGCTTTGGGCTTCAACACCTTGAAAAATCACAAAACCGACGACTATAACCGAAATAATCCGTAATAAAAATTTTAATTTCTTCATATGATTCCCTAACTCCTAAACGTCAAGACAAGGCTATCGCAATAGTTATGCCGTTAATTTCAAATAACCCTTTTGAAAAAAGAAAAAAGCCTCGAATAAATCAAGGCTTTTATACAAACTAAAAATGGTGCTTAGGGCGGGAATCGAACCCGCACGCCCCGAAGGACACAGGATTTTAAGTCT
>Ga0136618_10000271_pt1 | contig 16634 bp, 12 predicted proteins | sample AntDrymUQ3302106_2_FD_104805 | JGI IMG/M metagenome (GOLD analysis project Ga0136618, IMG submission 104805) | Polar desert sand microbial communities from Dry Valleys, Antarctica - metaG UQ330 (21.06) | ecosystem: Environmental > Terrestrial > Soil > Desert | place: Antarctica: Dry Valley... | reverse complement strand
CCAACGTCCTGTTCATCTGCGGCGGCGCGTTCGAAGGGCTGGAGAAGATCGTCGAGGAGCGTGTCGGCAAGCGCACCATCGGCTTCGGCTCCGAGGCGCAGACCGTCAAGGCGGAGCGCGAGCGGATCCTGGAGCATCTGATGCCGGAGGACCTGCTGAAGTTCGGGCTGATCCCGGAGTTCGTCGGACGGCTGCCCGTCACTGTGACCCTCTCCGCCCTGTCGCGAGACGATCTCATGCTGGTGCTCACCGAGCCCAGGAACGCGGTCACGCGCCAGTTCCAGAAGTTCCTGCAGCTGGACAAGGTGGACCTGGTGTTCACGCCGGGTGCCATCGAGGCCGCGGCGGAGCTCGCCCTGGGACGCAAGACGGGGGCCAGGGCCCTGCGCTCCATCGTCGAGGAGTCACTGCTTGACGTGATGTACGACATCCCGGAACGCACCGACGTGCGCAAGTGCATCATCACCGAGGAGACCATCCGCGAAGGACGCGTGCCGCTGCTGCTGACCAAGGCGGAGATCGACCGCGGTGTGGATGAGACCAACTACGGCGAGCTTCTGGAGCGCGGCGCGTAGCGCCTGACCTCGTTGCGACCGACCGCGCCCTGTAGCCGCGGTCAGGTCGGCTGCGGCGAGCCGGAGCGGACGAAGTCCAGGACGCGCTCCCAGGCATCTGCCGATTCCTCGCCGTACTGCTCGTACTTGCGGTCGAAGAAGGAGTGCGGAGCGTCCGGATAGGTCACCAGCTCATGATCGACGCCGGCCGCCGTGAGCGCCTCCTCCAATCGCGCTACCGACTCCGCGGGGATCCCGGCATCGGCGCCGCCGAACAGGCCCAGCACGGGACAGCGCATGCGGCCGGCCAGATCGACCGGTGCCGGCATGTCGTTGCGCGGTGGTCCCACGGGCACGCCGTAGAAACCCACGACGCCGGCGGCGGCCAGCTCGGCGTCCGCGGCGGACAGAAAAGCGAGCCTGCCCCCGAAGCAGAAGCCCATCACGAAGAGGGTCTCGATCCTCCGCTCGTCACGCAGCCACGCGGCACCGGCCGCCAGATCGGCACGGAGGCCGGCCCAGGTGGTCTGCTCCACATGGGGAGCGTGGTCGAAGCTATCCGGGTGCCGGGTGGTGCCGGCGGACCGCCCGAAGTAGTCGATGGCCACGGCGTCCAGCCCGGCTTCGGCCAAGCGAAGCGCCAGCTCCTCGTAGTAGCGATGGAGGCCACGGACGTCCGGGAGCACCACGATGCCGGCTCCTGGGCTGGTCGAGGCGAAAGCGGCGAAGGCTCGAAAGCGGTTGCCGTCATCGGCACGCAGCTCGAGGTCCCGGCTGTCCATGGCGCCGCCCGCCATGGGCGGGATGGGAGGTCGGGAGTCGTTCGAGAAGCACATGGTCGGCAGCTCCGTGCGGTTTACGGTCGCGGTCGGTATGTATCGGGGGGTCATTGTGCGATAGACTGCGCGGCCTACGGCGACGACCGAGAGGAGTAACGTCCGCACCGGCCGGCAGAGAGCGCGGGTCCTGGCTGGAAGCCCGCGCCGGCACGATGGATGTGAAGGTCGCTCGTGAGCCGTGGCGGCAGTGGTGCCCGATAGCGCGCCATGAGGGCTCTCGTCCTTGACCGGGACCGCGATGTGCGGCCTCTCGATGGAGAGCCGAACCAGCAGGTGGTACCACGACCCCGTTCGTCCGCTGGACGAGCGGGGCGTTTTGATTCAAGGAACGACGATGACAGATCAGCAGTCGATCGCGGATAGCGCCGAGACCGAGATGGCCAAGACGTACCGGCCGGCCGACATCGAGCCGCGTGTCTACGCGCGCTGGCTGGCCGCCGACGTCTTCGCACCCGATGGGATCGGGTCACGGGCGGACCAGGCCAAGCCACCGTTCGTCATCATCCAGCCGCCCTTCAACGTGACCGGTGCCCTCCATCTGGGTGGCGCGGCGCGGGGCACTGTCGAGGATCTGATGATCCGCCGCGCTCGAATGCAGTGCCGGCCCACGCTCTGGCTGCCGGGCGTGGACCACGCCTCCATCGCCGCGCACGTCGTGCTCGACGGCGTGATCGCCGCGGAAGGGGAGACCCGTCAGTCGTTGGGCCGGGAGCGCTACCTGGAGCGAATGTGGCGGTTCATGGAGGAGACGCGCGGCGTCATCCGCGATCAACAGCTGCGCCTGGGCCTCTCGGCGGACTGGTCCCGCGAACGATTCACGATGGACGAGGGTTCGGCGCAGGCGGTCCGAACCAGTTTCAAGCAGCTCTATGACGACGGCCTGGCTTACCGCGGAGAGAAGCTCATCAACTGGTGCCCCGGCTGCCGGACCAGCCTGTCCGACCTGGAGGTCATCGCCACGCCGGAGACCGGCACGCTGTGGTCCGTGCGGTATCACCTGTTGCCCGAGCAGGGGGAAGAGGCATCGGAGCAGGCTTCCTCGGCTGATCCCGAGACGATCACCGTGGCGACCACGCGGCCCGAGACGATCCTGGGCGACATCGCCGTTGCCGTGCATCCCGCGGACGAACGCTACCGGGAACTCGTCGGCCGGCGCGTCATGATCCCCTTCGTGGATCGGATCGTGCCCATCATCGCCGACGAGATGGTGGACCGTGGCTTCGGCACAGGCGCCGTAAAGATCACCCCAGGACACGACCAGGCCGACTTCGAGACGGCGCGTCGTCATGACCTGCCCATCATCGACGTGATGGCGGACGACGGGTCCATCAACGATCTGGGTGCCGCCTTCGCGGGTTCGCCGGGAATGGAGGCTCGGCAACGCATCGTGGCCGAGCTGGAGTCCGGCGGCGACCTGGTCGCCGCGGTGCCCCACGAGATGGTCATCGGCCGCTGCCAGCGCTCGGACGACATCGTGGAGCCACGTCTCAAGGTCCAGTGGTTCATCGGCGTCAAGCCCATGGCCGAGCGTGCCATGGCGGCAGTTCGAAGCGGCAGGACGCGGATCGTGCCGCAGCGCTACGAGAAGGTGTTCTTCGACTGGATGGAGAACATCCGCGACTGGAACGTGAGTCGTCAGCTCTGGTGGGGGCATCGGATCCCGGCGTGGTACTGCCCGGACGGCCACATCACCGTGAGCGAGAAGGTGGAAGGGCCCGACGCCTGCGGCACCTGCAAACGCCCCGCTACGGAGCTCCGCCAGGATGAGGACATCTTCGACACCTGGTACAGCAGCGGGCTGTGGGCGTTCTCCACGCTCGGCTGGCCCGAGGCTACGGACGACCTGCGCCTGTACTTCCCGGGCACGGTCATGGAGACGGCCTACGACATCCTCTTCTTCTGGGTCGCTCGCATGATGATGCTGAGCGAGTGGCTGATGAGCCGGGAGCCGTTCGGGACCGTCTTGCTCTCCGGTCTCGTGCGCGACCCGTACGGCAGGAAGATGGGCAAGTCCAGGGGCAACGTCATCGACCCGCTGGGGGTCATCGACGAGCTGGGCGCAGACGCTCTTCGGTTCGCCCTGGTGCATGGCAGCGGCCCGGGTGCCGATCAGCGACTCGGTCGCAGCCAGCTGGAGGGCGCCCGCAACTTTGGCAACAAGCTATGGAACGCGGCTCGATTCGTCCTCGGTTCGCGACCCGACGCGGTGCCCGACGGGCCGCTCGACCTGCCCGTCGGCGGGTACCTGGGCCCGGCCGAGCACTGGATCCTGGCGCGCTGTGCCCGGACGGTCGAAGACGTGGAAGAGGCATACCGGACGTTCGCCTTCGGGGAGGCCGCGCGGCTGCTCCACGACGCCATCTGGAACGAGTACTGCGACTGGTACCTGGAGCTGGCCAAGGTGCGTCTCTCCGCGGACGACGCACAGCGCCGCGCTGGGACATGGGCGGTCCTCACCTGGGTCCTGGACCGCTATCTCCGGTTGCTGCATCCCGTGATGCCGCACCTGACCGAGGAGATCTGGGCTCGTTTGCCGCACCTGACCGGCGATCCGGATCTGCTCATCGTGGCCGGCTGGCCGGACGCGGGACGCGAGAAGGCGCTAGTGGATGAGGCCCAGGCTCGCGGCGTCCAAGGGCTCATCGAGCTGGTGAGCGGCATCCGTAACGCTCGTGCCGAAGCCGGCATCGAGCCTGGGCTGTGGCTGCCTGCCTCGCTCCACATCACCGATCCGGACGCCCTGGCGGCGTATGGCGCACTTCAGACCGCGGTGGAGAGGCTGGCCCGCGTGCGCGCTACTCTGGTTGGCGATCGCGCTCAGCTGGACCTCATCGAAGGGGCTCTGACGGTGCTCGTGCGACCCGGCGAAGCCCGTCTCGCCCGAGGCGGCTCGGACCTCATCCGAGAGCGCGAGCGTCTCGTCAAGGAGTTGGCCGAGGCAGAGCGGATGCTTATCGAGACGGAGGCCCGCTTGGCCGACCAGCGCTTCGTGGAGCGTGCCCCGAAGGCCGTGGTGGAGGGTGCGCGCGGCCGGGTGGCGGAGCTCAGCGAGCGCGTCGAACGGCTGCGTGCCCGTGTGGCTCCCTGATCCGGGGTCCCGACAGGGTAGGATTCGCGGGCGGGTGCCGATCTCCCGCGATCGATCACGAAGGTGAGGCCGGTGCCCCTGGATTTCTTGAAACGCCGAGGCGACAAGCCACAGCCCAACGCTGACGTGGCGCCGGCCCTGCGGCCGGAGGATGTCGAGGCTGAGGAGCACGAGCTCAAGCTGACCTACCGGGCCAAGACCAGCCAGGGCGTGCGCATGGCGGCCGGTCCCAACGCCCTGAACGAGCTCCCCAACATGCTCCTGGGCATCGCCCGCTCGACCATCGAGGTGATCGAGCCCCTGGCGGTCGAGTTCGGCGATGCGGCACCGACCATCCATAAGCCGGAGCAGGCGATGCAGTGGATCAACGCCAACCACGAGCGAAGTCCCGTGGCGCGCCACGCGCTGGTCGTCCTGGAGTCGGTGGAAGCATTCGACCCGGCATTCGAGACGATGGCCGTGGCATTGCTCAGCGGTGAGGTCGATACGAGCGGCTACCCCGGCTACGACGCGATCCTGGGCGGCGTGGCCGCCCACTGGGATGAGGCCTCCGGGGACATGGTCGTGCGCGGCGTCGTCGGTTGGGGCGGACGGGGGGTCCGGGGTGATACTGACCGTACCGCGCAGAAGATCCTGGCCGGCCTTCTGGCCAACGTCCTCGCCTCGCAGCATGCCGTGGGCTTCACGCCGGTGGGACGGCCGGTTACCAGCGGCGGCTCGGGCGGGCTGGTATGCGCCCACTGCGGCTTCGCTTCCGGGCACGAACGAGCCTTCTACTGTCCCCGCTGTGGCATGCGGATGGTGCGGGGCTGAGCCCGGATCGTGCCCACCTACGAGTACCTGTGCCGCTCCTGCGCACGCCGCATAGATGTCCTTCATGGCATCCACGCCGACGGTCCGACGACCTGCGAGGCGTGTGGTGGCACGCTGCGCAAGGCCATCTCCGCAGCGGCCGTCGTCTTCAAAGGCTCCGGCTGGGCCAAGAAGGACGCGGCTCGAGCGGCCGCGCGACCGGCCTCCGACAAGAGCGGCTCCGAAGGGTCGTCGTCTGAGGGCGACGGCGCCAAGGACGCCGCGCCGGTCACTGCCAGCGACACGGAGGCGGGTCGGTCCTCCACGCCCGCCGAGAAGAGCGCTCCTCCAGCCAAGCCTTCCACCAAGGAGGCCACCGGCGCACGGCCAGGGCAGGCCTCATCGAAGGGGGCCGCTGAGAAGGGATCGACCGACTCACGCCCGGCCGACTGACGTGCCGCACCATCCCGGTGGATCGGCGCCATGAGCGATCCTGTCGCGCCGCGCAGCCCGGACGAGCCGCCCGCTTTGAGTGTGGGCGATCGCCTGGGCGTCGTGAAGCGGCGGCTGTTGAGGGACCGGCGCGTGGCGGAGGTCCAGGCCGTGACCTTCGCGGTCGGTGAGGCGAGCGGAGGGCTGCTCGCGGCCGGTCTGGCCTTCAATGCCCTGTTCGCCATGATCCCGGCGTTGCTCTTCATGGTGGGATTGCTGGGCTTCGTGATCGGTGACCCGGCGCGTGCCCAGGAGATCGTGGAGTCGTTGGTGGAGCGGGTGCCAGCCGTGGCCGATCTGGCGGATGCCGTTCTGGGGCAGCTGGTAGCCGGTGCCGGAGCCTTCTCCGTGGTGGGCATCATCGGGGTCGCGTGGGGCGCCAGCGGGTTCTACAGCTCGCTGGATGAAGCGATGCGTCGTCTCTTTCCGGGCGGCGCGCCGCGCGGCATCGTGTCCCAGCGCATCCGCGGCGTGGTGGCCGTCTTCGGCCTGGTGGGCGCCGCGCTGGCGGCCGTGACGGCCAACAGCGTGGTGTCGCTGCTGGATGCCGTGTTGATCCTGCCTCCGGGCATCGAGACGGTCCGGGTGCTGAGCACTGTCCTGATGATGGGCGTCTTCATCCTGGTGGTGCTGTTCACCTACCTGGTGGTGCCGACCGCCAGCCCACCTCTTCGCGCGGCCTTGCCGCCTGCCTTGCTGGCGGGCATCGGCATCGGCCTGCTCACGGCGTTGTTCAGTGTGCTCGCCCCGTTCCTGGTGGGACGGCTCTCCGGTCTGGGGTTGCTGGCGACGGTCTTCGGCGCCCTCGTTTGGCTGCGCCTCGTCTTCGTGATGCTCGTATATGGCGCAGGATGGGCCCGCATCCGACGAGACCGGACACGACGGAAGTCGACCAGGCCGACCCTCGATCCTGCCTGAGTAGCCGAAGGCGGCTCAGCCCTGAGCGCTGCCGCAGCGCCGGCAGAAGCGGGCCTGCGCGGAAAGCGGAAGGCCACAGCTGCCGCAGGGTCGAACGCCCGACAGGGATCGTGGCGGGCTGGCTGCCGCGCCATGACGACCGCTGAACGGTCTGGACAGGATGGACGTGATGCTCCGCTGAGGCTGTGGCGCGGTCTGGGCAGCGACCCCGTTCGTGTGGAGCGGTCCGGGCGGCCCGGTGGACGGCGTTGAGGTGGCGCCATCGTCGGGAGCCGTGATGCTCCACCCCGCCGGCGTAGGTGGTGGCGAGACCGGCTCGGGCTCGACCACGGCGAAGGGCTCCGGCTCAGGCTCCGGCTCAGGCTCGACCAGAACGACCGGCTCCGGCTCGGGCTCGGGTTCCGGCTCAGGCTCGACCACGGCGACCGGCTCGGGCTCAGGCTCGACCACGGCGACGGGCTCCGGCTCCGGCTCGGCCGCGGCCGGGTCGAAGAGGGTCGCCCAATCCAGGGGCAGGTCGTCCGGGGAATGATCGTCTGGCGCCGGCGTCCGTCCGAGAAGCAACTGGTCCCAGGCCGCGGTCAGCGCCAGATCGGGATCGACCTCCGGTGCGAAGGGTCCATCCATCTCAGGCAGCGTGAGCGCCGCGACGTCACCTGCATCGGGCGATGCGACGGCGGCCGCTTGCTCGAGGTGGCTTTGCTCCGGTAGGTCGGGGAGAGGTTCGATGCTTGACGCCGGGCTCTTAGCCAGGTCGACGGTCGGCCACGCGTCAGGCCCGACGATCGCCCGCTCGACCACGGTCTCCGGGTCGGGCTCCTCGGTCTGCGGCGGACCGGCCGGGGGAGCGTCGGGGAACGGCACGCAACTGCCGCAGAATCCGGCATCTTCGTTCCAGCACGATGGGCATGTGTACTGCCGACACTCCAGGCAGAACCGGAAGATCGCCAGGAACGGATCGAGGGCCGCGGCAGCAGGCTGTGCCGTGGCTTCGCGGCCGCCGAGTAGCACCTTGAGGCCGAGCCCGCGTCGCTTCTTCTCCACGACGGGCACCGGAGCACCGTAGCGCGTACCGCATCGTTCGCAGAACGACTCGGAGACCGACTCGATCATAGGTCGCAAACCACCTCCAACCGCACCGCACCGGGGCGTACGAGCAGGCTACGGGTGATCGGTGGTGGCGTCATGAGGGAGAACGGTACTGGCGACCCCGGACCATGGTCCCGTAGGGCGGTGGCCGGAACGCGGCGCCGGAGTGCTGCAGGACCTCTGCTACAGTCCGGCCCACGATGACCCGTCCCCTCGCGGCGATCGAGCGGTTCTTCGAACGGCTCTTCGAACGACCGGCGACGCGCCTCTTCCATCCCCGCCTTCAGCCGGTCCAGCTTCAGCGCCGCCTGGAGCGCGCGATGGAGGCCGAGCGACGCATCAGCCACGACCGCACCTATGTGCCCGATCGGTATCGGATCGCTCTGAATCCACGGGACTTCGGCCACTTCGAGGGATACCGCTCCACGCTCGAAGCCGACCTGTCCGAGGCGCTGCTCCTGCGCTCGCGACAGCGTGGCTACACGCTCCTGGCCCGTCCGCGGATATGGCTGGATCCAACGGAGGAGGTGCGGGCAGGTGAGATCGCCGTGATCGCCGATGTCCTTGACCCAGCCACTGTCAGGGCCGGCGCGTCCGGGCTCCGTCGCGTCGAGGGCGATGGACCGCGGCATCCTCGGGCCCCTGAGCCAGGCCGCCCGCCGATGGCTGCTCCGCCGCCGGGACGATCCTTCGAAGCCAACGCCACGCTGGCCTACCAGGTGCCCGCCACGGCCGCGCCGGCGGCCATCATCGAGATCGCCGGGCCGGGCAGGCCGCCCCAACGAGTCGCCTTCCGCGGCGGCACTCTGCGCGTGGGTCGCGGTCCAGAGAACGACATCGTGCTGGCTGATGAACGGGTCTCGCGCCGGCACGGCACGTTCACGACGCGACAGGGAGCGTTCATCTACACCGACTGGGGGAGCACCAACGGATCGTTCGTCAACGGGTCGCTGATCAGCGAGATCGCGCTGGGCAGCGGCGATGTGGTCCGCCTGGGCAGCACGACCCTCACGATCCAGCCCGACCGGTAGCGCTCGGGACGCCCGATGGACGCCTTCACGCTCACCCTCTGGATCGTGCGCATCACGTTCGTCATCCTGCTGTACCTGTTCTTCGCGGCGCTCCTGCGTGTCCTGTGGAGGGACCTGCGCAGCACCGTGGCGACGTCGGGTCGCTCGCTGGGACGGCTGGTCGTGGTGGCCTCGCCGGAGGGCAGGCCGCCGGCCGGCTCGTCGATCCCGCTCGATGCCATCACCTCACTGGGCCGGGACGTCAACAACTCGATCACCGTGGAGGACTCGTTCGTGTCGGCCGAGCACGCCGTGCTCACCTTCCGAGGACGCGCCTGGTACCTGGAGGATCGCGGCAGCACCAATGGCACGTACGTGAACGGACAGCGTGTGGGGGGCGTGGTGCCGTTGGGCTACGGCGACGAGGTGCAGTTGGGCCAGGTGCGGCTGCGACTGGAGCGCGCTCCGGCATGATGACGGCCCTCTATCGAGCGGGGATACGTCCGCGTCTTCGGAACCAGGAGACGCTGCTGCTGGCGCTGATGGGCGTTGCCCTCCTCGCGGGCTGGGCAAGTCTCGCCTCGCAGCAGGCTGGGCGCATGACCATCGGTGACCCGGCCATCCCGGGCATCTACGTGGGCATCCTGTTCGCCATCCATGTCGCGTTCGTGCTGACCGGCCGTCGCATGGACCAGGTGCTGCTGCCCGTCACGGGCATGCTCGGGTCTCTCTCCCTGCTGCTCATGGCACGGCTGCCACAGGGTCTGGCCGGACTGTCCGTGGGCAGCCTCGAATTGGGGCTGGCGCCGCTCCAGTTGCTGTGGCTCTCCCTTGCACTGGCGGTCCTGGCCGTCCTGGCCGTCGCGGTCCGGAACGACAATTGGCTGCGCGAGTACAAGTACACCTGGGCCGCGGTCGGGATCGGACTGCTGCTGCTCGTGTTCGTGTTGAGCCCCGACACCAGCGGTCCCCGCCTGTCGCTCCAGATCGGTCCCATCGCTGGCCAGCCCTCGGAGCTCTTGAAGGTCATCCTGGTCGTCTTCCTGGCGGGCTACCTAGCGGAGAACCGGACGCTGCTCGCGCGCACCAGCACCAGGATCGGTCCCATCTCACTGCCGCCCGTGCCCTACCTGCTGCCCATGGTGGCCATGTGGGGCGTGGCGCTGGCCATCGTCATCATCCAGCGCGACCTGGGGGCCGCGCTACTCTTCTTCACGGTCTTCCTGACGTTGCTCTACGTGGCCACCAGGCGCTTCGCCTACGTGGTGCTGGGCATGGCCATGTTCCTTGGGGGCGCGGCCATCCTCTATCAGCTCTTTCCCCTCGTCCGCGTCCGGGTGGATGTGTGGCTCGACCCGTGGTCCGATCCGCTGGACACCGGCTTCCAGATCATCCACGCGCTGTACGCCTTCGGTCGCGGGGGCATCCTGGGCACGGGCCTGGGCGCGGGGCTGCCGGCCGTGGGCGACACGCCGGGCGACCTCCCGGCCATCCACACGGACTTCGTCTACGCCGCGCTGGGGGAGGAGCTGGGCATGCTCGGTGCACTGGCCATCGTCGCGCTCTACGCCGTCATCGCCGAGCGTGGGCTGCGCATCGCGGCCCGAGCCGCGGACGACTTTCGCGCCTTGCTCGCCACCGGGCTGACGTTGGTCATCGTGATCCAGGCGGCACTGATCATCGGCGGCAACCTCAAGCTGGTGCCGCTGACGGGCATCACGCTGCCCTTCATCTCCTACGGTGGCTCCTCACTGCTGGCCAACGCCATCGTCATCGGGCTGCTGCTGGCGCTGAGCGACCGGGGGGTGGAGCCGCCGCCGCCGCCTACCCACGCACGACGCTTCCACCTTCCGCTCAGGTCCCCGGCATGACCGCCGGCGGGGGCATCGTCGGCGGAGAGAGTGCGGGCGGGGCGGGTGTCGCACCCAGCATCGGCTCGGCTTTGCTGCGGGTGGGGCTGGCGCTGGCGCTGATCTTCGGGGGCATCGGTGCGGGCCTCGGGTACTGGCAGGTGGTCCAGGCGCAGTCGCTCTCGGCCGATCCGGGCAACCCGCTGGTCCAGGCGGCGGCCCGCAACGCTCCGCGTGGCCGGATACTTGATGCGAGCGGTGAGGTCGTGGCGCTCAACGAACGCGGTGCCAATGGCCAGCGGCTGCGCCGATATCCGTACCCGGCCATGACCCCCGTGCTCGGCTACCAGAGCCTCCGCTTCGGGACATCGGGGCTGGAGCGCGCCTTCGATGCCGAGCTGACCGGGCTGAAGCCGCTGGGGCCGGGCGGGGACATGATGCGCAAGTTCCTGTCCGATCCGTACGATCCGAGCGACCTTCATCTGTCGGTGGACGTCCGCCTTCAAGCCGCCGCGGCGGCGGCCCTGGGTGACGACCGTGGCTCCGTGGTGGCCATCGAGCCGGCCACGGGACGGGTGCTGGCTCTCGTCTCCAACCCGACCTTCGACGCCAACCGCCTGGTCGACACGGCCGGCGGCCCGGCGTACCTGGAGTCGCTGCGCGACGAACGGTCCACGCCGCTGCTCAATCGGGCCACGCAGGGGCTCTTCGTGCCCGGCTCGGTCTACAAGATCGTGACGGCCACGGCGGCGCTCGGTTCGGATGCCATCGAGCCGGGAACGACCTATCCCACGGACGAGGAGTACGAGGACGGCTTCCGCGTGGACGGCTTCGCGATCAACGATTCGCCGCGCTCGTTCCAGAGGGACCACCCGCTGGACTTCTACGAGGCGACCGAGGTGTCCAGCAACATCTACTTCGCGCACGCCGGACTGGATGCGGGTGCTGAGGAGATGCTCGCCTGGGCGGAGCGCTTCGGCTTCGGCGCACCCCTTGACTTCGACCTGCCCACGGCTGCCAGCCAGGTGACCAGCGGCGGCGGACCGCTGGCGGGGTTCAGCGACCGGGTGGAGCTGGCCAACGCGGCGTATGGCCAGGCCGAGACGCTCGTGACGCCGCTCCAGATGGCCCTGGTGGCGGCTTGCGTGGCCAACGACGGGGTGCTGATGCGTCCGCACCTGGTGGATCGGCTGGAGTCCGAGAGCGGGCGGATCAGCACCGTCGGACCGTCCGAGGTGCGCACGGTGATGAGCGGCGCCGACGCCGAGGTCATCACCCGGGCCATGGTGGCGGCCGTGGAGGGGGAGTTCGGCCAGTTCTTCGCCGGCGGCGCGAAGGTGCCGGGCGTGACCACGGCGGGCAAGAGCGGCAGCGCCCAACTCGAGGAGGGGCGCCCGCACTCGTGGTTCATAGGCTTCGCACCGGCGGAGCAGCCGCGCATCGCCATCGCCGTCCTCGTGGAGCGCGCCGGCTTCGGCTCCGAGGTCGCTGTGCCCATGGCCGGCGACCTTATGTCGCTCTACCTCGGGCTTGGGGACTAGGCCGACCGGCCACCGTCCCTAGACACCTTCCACAACCGGATACAGACTCCCGGCGTACCATCCTCCGACCGGCGCTGCGTCACGAGCCCAGGGGGACCCAGCGAGCCACGCTCAGGTACGGCAGCGAGGAATCAGCACAGTGTCCAAGATCCAGGAGTCCGGCGAGAAGGTCGCCGCCAACGTAGAGCGCGTCATCGTGGGCAAGCACCACGAGGTGCGCCTTGCGCTCGTGGCGCTCCTCTGCCAGGGGCACCTGCTCATCGAGGACGTGCCCGGCACCGGCAAGACCGTGCTGGCCAAGGCCATCGCGCGGAGCCTGGGTTGCAGCTTCCGGCGCATCCAGTTCACGCCCGATCTGCTGCCCACGGACGTGACCGGCCTCTCCATCTACAACCAGAAGACCCAGGAGTTCGAGTTTCGCCCGGGGCCGATCATGGCCCAGATCGTGCTGGCCGATGAGATCAACCGCGCCACGCCCAAGACACAGTCGGCGCTCCTGGAGTCGATGGAGGAGCGGCACATGACGGTGGACGGCGTGACCTACCCGATGCCGGAGCCGTTCCTGGTCATCGCCACGCAGAACCCCATCGAGTACGAGGGCACCTTCGCGCTGCCCGAGGCCCAACTGGACCGCTTCATGCTGCGCATCCGCCTGGGCTACCCCCAGCCGCTGGAAGAGATCGTCATCCTCGACGAGCAGAAGCGTGCGCATCCGCTGGAGGACGTGGCGGAGGTGACCAGCGTGGAGGAGCTGCGGGAGATGCAGACGGGCATCCGCCAGGTCTACGTGGACCCCACCATCAGCGATTACATCGTGCGCCTGGTCGGTTCTACCCGCTCCCACCCCGACATCTACTTGGGTGCCTCGCCCCGCGGCTCGCTGGCCCTCTATCGCGCCGGTCAGGCACTGGCTGCCCTGAGTGGCCGTGACTACGTGATCCCCGACGACATCAAGGCGCTGGCTGGGCCCGCGCTGGCGCACCGCCTGATCATCAAGACCTCCGCGACCATCCGCGACGTAGATCCGGGAGCGCTGGTGCGCGAACTCCTGGGCACCATCCCCATCGAGTCGCGCATCCCGGCGGCTGAGCCGCGCGCCGCCCGATCGGTCTGATCGACACCGCCGAGCCTGAGGGGGACGGATCGTCATGCTTCGCCGGCTCCAGTTCGTTGGTCTGGCGGTCTTCCTCGTCGTCGCCGCGTTCTCCACGGGAGCCGACTTCCTCTTCTTCCTGGTCTACCTGGGCATCCTCGTGGTCGGGGGCGGGTATGTGTTGACCCGCTTCGGCATGGCGGACCTGGAGGCCGGGTACATCCTGGACCGACCTCACGCGCAAGTGGGCGATACGTTGCGAGCGACCTATACCGTGCGCAACACGAGCCGCATGCCCAAGCCGTGGCTGGAGGTCCATAACCCGACGAGCCTGCCCGTGCCGCTGCCCGGCCGCGCCCTTGCTCTCGGCTCTCGCTCCGAGCGGGCCTGGGTGGCGCGCGTCCCGCTCACGCGGCGCGGGCACTTCCGCATCGAGCCGATGGTCATCCGCACGGGCGATCCCTTCGGTCTGTTCGAGTCCTTCGCCTCGGTCGGCTCGCCTCAGACGGTCATCGTCTACCCCGCGGTCGAGGTGTTGCCGCGCTGGCGTCTGCCGCCCTCCACGCTGGAAGGCAGCCAGGCGAGCCCCGAGCGGACCCTCCAGACTACGGCCATGGTGACCTCCGTGCGTCCCTACGCGCCGGGCGACTCCTTCAATCGGATCCACTGGAAGAGCAGCGCCCGACAGCAGGAGCTCCAGGTCAAGGAGTTCGACCTGGAGCAGACAGCCGACGTGTGGATCTTCCTCGACCTTGACCTGGTCCACCACACGGGCCGGGGTGACAAGGCGACGATCGAGACCGCCGTGCGGGTGGCGGCATCGGTGGGCAACCGGGCACTCTCGGAGAATCGAGCCCTGGGGTTCACGGCGGCCGGCGTGAAGCGCGCGGTCCTGCCGGCCGACCGCGGCCCGCGCCAGCAGCAGAAGCTGCTTCAGTTGCTGGCCGCCGTGGAGGGCGATGGGTCCATGCCGCTCAGACAGTTGCTGATGGAGGGTCTGACCCGCCTGCGCCGGGGCATGACCGCGGTGATCGTGACACCGTCACTGGACCGCGATTGGATCCGACCCCTGACCACGCTGCACCGCCGCGGCATCAGTGCCGCGGTCTTCGTCATCGACCCGCTCGCGCATGAGCAGGAGACGCGGCGCGTGCGCGGGCTGGCAGGCGTCGGACAGGACGAGCGCGAGGCGCATGAGCGGGAGGCGCGTGCATTGCGCTATTCACTGGCGGAGCACGACCTGCCCACTTACGTCATCGCTCCGAGCGAGCCGCTGGGCGTGCAGATCGTCTCGGTACAGCCGGGCGCGGCACAACGGGTCGGCGCATGAGCGGCCCCGCAACGCCCTTCGACCGAAGCGTCGCCCCGGGCGAGGGGGAGTTCGACGAGCCCGATACGGTCCGCTCGCCGCGAGAGGGCTGGTCGTCGCTGGCACTGCTCATGCTCATGCTGGTGACGCTGGCTCTCGCCGTGGACGACGCCAATTGGGCGGGCTTCGGTCCCAGCGACGGACACCAGACCGGCTTCCTCCCGCTTGCGGTCGTGCTGGCCGGCCTGACCGGTTTCCTCCTGGCCAAGTCGCGCCTGCGGGCCTTGCTGGCCCACGCGGTGGGCGCCGTCCTGGGTTCCGCGTACCTGCTGGTCGCGGTCAGCGAGTCGGTCTCGGCCGCGCCAGGGCTCCACGACCGCCTTCGGGCGCTGGCGGAATCCACGGTGATCTTCTACACCGACCTGGTGGTGCTGGGCATCCGCTCGGCGGAGACGTCCGTGTTCCTCCTGTTGCTGGGCACGCTCATCTGGGCCATCGGTCAATTCGCAGCGTTCAACATCTTCCGGCGCGGGCGCGCCATGCCGGCCGTGGTCGCGGCGGGACTGGCGCTGCTCATCAACATGTCCATCACGATCCGCTTCCAGTACGCGCACCTGATCATCTTTAGCGCAGCCGCGATGCTGCTGCTGGTGCGCATGAACCTGCTGACCCAGCGAGAGGGCTGGCGCCGTCGCCGGATCGGCGATGCCGGCTACGTCTCAGGACTCTTCATGCGCGGCGGTCTGGCCTTCGTGCTGCTCACGCTGTCCGGCTCCATCGTGCTGGCGGCCACGGCCAGCTCGGCTCCGCTAGCCAACGCGTGGCGCGATGCCGACGATCATCTGCTGACGATAGGTGCGGAGGTGAATCGCTGGGTGGGCGGCGTGACCGGTGCCTCGCGCGGGCCGAGCGGCCTCTTCGGCTCGAGCCAGACCATCCGAGGCATCTGGGAATCCTCGCCGGAGGTCGTCTTCCGGGCCACCTCCAGCGATGAGCAAGGTCACTACTGGCGCGGCGCGGTCTACGACCATTTCGACGGCTTCACCTGGCAGCAGCTGGGTCGCTCCCGGCTCGACGTGCCGGCCGGGGCTGAGCTGCTGGCGGAAAGCTACGACTCGGTCCTGGACGAGCAGGGCCGGCGTCGCGTGACGCTCACGGTGACTTCCGTCGACCTGGCGGGGGGCACCATCGTCTCACCTGAGACACCGCTGACCCTCGACCGCGACGCGGAGGTCCTCACGAACGAGCCCGGCGGTCCGCTGGTGGCCATCGACCTGCGGGATGCAGTCGATCCGGGAGAAAGCTTCACCGTCACAGCGCTGGTACCCGATGCGGACGCAGAGGAGGATGAGGCGATCACCGCTGCGGAGCTGGCGGCAGCAGGCGTGGGCTACCCCACCTGGGCGCCACGCTTCGTGGAGATCATGGATGACTCCATCGGGCAGCTGACCTATGACACGGCCGATCGCATCGTCTCGCAGTTGCCGGCCGATCGCCGCGATCCCTATCACGTGGCCGAGGCCGTGCAGCGATTCCTCTACCGGGACGGCGGCTTCGTGTACGACACGAACGTGCTCGGTCTGTGCGGCCGAGAGAAGGTCGTCGACTGCTTCCTGACCTCACGGCGCGGCTACTGCGAGTACTTCGCCACGGCAATGGTGATGCTCTTGCGCACCCAGCAGATCCCGGCGCGCATGGCCTTCGGCTTCCTGCCCGGTCGCGAGTCGAGTGATGGCAGCTGGGAGGTCCCTCGGAGCGCGGCCCACGCCTGGGTGGAGGTCTACTTTCCCGAGTACGGCTGGATCCGCTTCGATCCGACGCCGGGCAACTTTGAGAATGGGCAGGAGCCCACGCGCCTGCCGCGTGGTGAGCCCACGCCGGGGTCGAGCGCCGGGCCCGACGGCCCGCGGCCCACGCCACGTTTCGACTTCCCGGATCCTCGTGACGATGGCGGCCTGGGCGGTCCCACGCCGCCCGATCCGACAGGAGGTGAGGACGGTCTGCCGCCGGCGCCGACCGCCGACCCGAGCCTGCTCGCCGCACTGGCCATCGGCGTCAT
>Ga0136618_10000269_pt1 | contig 16689 bp, 20 predicted proteins | sample AntDrymUQ3302106_2_FD_104805 | JGI IMG/M metagenome (GOLD analysis project Ga0136618, IMG submission 104805) | Polar desert sand microbial communities from Dry Valleys, Antarctica - metaG UQ330 (21.06) | ecosystem: Environmental > Terrestrial > Soil > Desert | place: Antarctica: Dry Valley... | reverse complement strand
TACCACTACGACGTTCCCGCTCGCATGTGGTGGGAGCTGGTCTCCGGGACGATCAAGTCCGGCGACGGCGAGTTCGTCCTCGAGGAGCTGGGCGGGCCTGAGCGCACGCTCGCCACCTACCGCCTCGAGTCAGACCTCGGCTTCTACGTGCCCGGGCCGATGCTGCGCATCGGCACGGACAAGCTCATGGGTGGCGTCATCGGCGGCCTCAAGCGGCGGGCCGAGGGACACTAGGAGAACAGGCCGGCGCTGTTCCCGGCCACTGCGAGCGAGCCCGCGACGGCGATCACCGCCACCAACGCGCAGGCCGCCAGGGCCACGGCCTCGGACCCACGCCGCTTAGCGACCTCCTCGACCAACAGCGCGGCGGCACAACCCGCCAGCAGGCCGCCGAGATGGCCGCCCACGGAGACGTTCGGGATGATGAACCCAAGTGCGAGGTTGATCAGGATCAGCGGGCCGATGCCCGACTGCATGGGATCCATCCCACGCGCCCTCTGGAGCACGAAGGCGGCGCCCATCAGGCCGAACACCGCCCCCGACGCGCCGACCGTCGCCTTGTCGGGATCGAGCAGCAGGGCGCCGAACGCACCGCCGAGCAGGGACGCGAAGTACAGCCCCAGGAAGCGGACCTTGCCGAGCGACGGCTCGAGCATCGACCCGAGGAAGTACAGGATGTACATGTTGAAGCCGATGTGGAGCAGGTTGCCGTGCAGGAAACCGTAGGTGACGAGCCGCCAGTATTCGTGGCCGATGTCCACGGCCGGCCCTGAGAGAAAGCCGTCGTTGGTCACGGCGGAGCCTCCGCCGCCGAACAGGCCGCCGCCACCGGCGAGGTACGCGAGGACGGAGAGAGCCATCAGCACGTAGGTGGCGATCGGATCGCCGCCGCCGACGGTGGCTGCCGTGCGCACTTTGGTCTTCTGCTTGGCGCACTCGGGGCAGCGCATGCCGACGGGCGTCGGGGTCATGCAGTCTGTGCAGATCGGGTTGCCGCAGTTCGAGCAGGAGACCCCGGTTTCGCGGTTGGAGTGGCGGTAACAGGTCTCCATGCCGGCGGCCAAGCTAGCACCGGAACCTCTGCGCTCCCTCAAGGGAGCGAGGGGCTCAGGTGAGCGGAGCGGTGATGGTCGGCGGAAGCTGCGTCGGGGCGTTCGAACCCCCGACCGGCTCCCCCGTCACGAGCACCGCCTCGACGTCCTTGAGCGAGCCGGGCACGTCGACCGACGCCGATCCGTCATTGCGGGGGACCCACAGCGCCGAAGTCGGCACGGGCGCCTCACGGCCTTCGCGCTTGAGCCAGACCTGGTAGACCCGACCTTCCGGCGGCGCCGGCATCCCGCGGACGTCGAGCTTTGCGGCATCGCCGGTGCGCACCAGCCGGACCTGCGCACCCTGTGCCCGGTCCGGATTGACCTCCGCCGTGATCGTCTGTGTCGACGGGCCCGAGTCCTTGAGCTGCCCGCCCACCAAGACGCCGATACCGAGCACGGCCACCACGACGGCGAGCGCCGTCGCCGGGCGCAGCGACGGCAGGCTGAATCGCCGCCGGCGGCGTTCGGGAAGGTCCGCGCGACTACCCGACGCCGCGGCCAGCAATTCGGACTCGGCCTCGACGACGGCCATGATGCGGTCCTTGAGCGCCGGCGGCGGCAGGAGCTGCTCGACCGAGGCCGGCAGGGCGTTGGACGCCACCCGCAGCGAATCGACCTCGGCCCGGCACACCGTGCAGCCATCGAGGTGGCCTTCGAAGTCCTGGCGCTCATCGTCGGGCATGGCTCCGAGCAGGTAGGCGCCGACGAGATCCGTCCAGCGCTCGTGGCCCCCGCCGATCACGGCGACACCTCCAGCACGCGCAGTTGCGTCCGCATCTTCTCAAGACCAAGGCGCATGCGGCCCTTGACCGTTCCGATCGGCGTCTCGAGCATGTCCGCGATCTCCGTGTGGGTGAAGCCTCCGAAGTACGCCAGCTCGATCACCTGGCACTGCTCGGGGGGAAGTGTGTCCATGGTGGTCCGCACCGTCCTGGCCTCGTCGCGGCGAGCCACTTCTGACTCCGTGCGCTCCTTGGCCTCGAAGCGCTCCTCGATCCCCTCGTCGGAGGCGCGTCGGCGGTCGTGGACGTAGGAGCGCCGCAGGGCGTCGATCGCGCGGTGATGCACGATGCCGAGCACCCACGTGCGCACGGAGCCGCGGGCACGTTCGTAGCGAGCACCCGATCGCCAGATGGACAGAAAGGCCTCCTGCACGACGTCCTCAGCGGCGTTGCGCGTGCCGACCATCCGGTACGCCAGCGAGTACGAGACGCCTGAATGCCGCTCGTAGACGACCTCGAAGGCCTTCGAGTTGCCGCCACGCACGAGCTGCATGAGGTCTTCGTCGGCGAGCGAGCGGAGATCCTGGGTGGTCTGGCGGGGCGGCATTCGCAGAGACGGCACCCAGGTCTTTACGTCACCTGGAGCCCGGTGGATCAGATTCTGGTGCGGACTTCGACGCGAAGCCGAGGGGCCCTGCCTCAGCGCCGGCGCGACTCCTCGACCAGCTTTCGCGCCTCGGTGCCGACGTCGTGCAGCGTGCGCCCCGCCAGCTCGAAGACGCCGCCCGAGAGGGCCCGCCGACGGTGGCGCTTGCCGCGGGTCCGGACAGCAACGAGCCCGACGGCCGCCGCCGAGCCGACCACGACGGCGGCGGCCGGGCGCAACGCCTGCCGAGGCCAGTTGCGCGGGTCCTTCATGGCCGAGAGCTCCCAGGCCTCGAGCTCCTCCGCGGCCAGCTCCACGAGCGAGGTCAAGGTCAGCTCGACGCGCGCCTCGAGCTCGGCGGGCGGGTCGATCGGCGCGAGCGCCAGACGCAGCAGCGATTCGACGTCGGCGGCCATCAGCTAGGTCCCGCTCCGTCGAGGGCCGGCGGCTCGGTCGGGCCCTCCGCCTTCGCCACGAGCTGCTCGAGCTGTCGGATGGAGCGATGCAGCAGCACCTTGGTTGCCCCGTCCGTCCGGCCCAGCGCGCGGGCGATCTCCCGGTTGTCCATCCCGAGTGCGAAGCGCATGATGAGCGCCTCGCGACGGTCGTCGGGCAGCTCCTGGACGCACTCGAGGATTCGCTTGAGGTCCTCGCGGTCCTCGACGAGCGTCTCGGTCGAGTGAGGGGAGGACAGCGCGCCCGCGTCGTCGATCGGCGTCTGCGGCTTGCGCGAGCGGTCGCGGTAGTAGTTGGCCGCCAGGTTGTGGGCGATGCGGATCAGCCACGGTCGCAGCGGACGGCCGTTCGACTCCCGCTGGGCACGCTCGAAGTGGCGGTAGGCCTGCAGGAAGGTCTGCTCCGTCAGATCCTCGGCGTCGTGATGGTTGCCCACCCGGTAGTACGAGTACGAGTAGACGTCTCGCAAGTGGGCTCGATAGAGGTCCGAGAACTCGTTGTCGAGTCGTCGCTTGTCGTCGCGCGTCTGGTCGGGAACCGCCATCCATCGCGCAGGCTACCTAGGCCGCCGCCCGGATCTCGCGCTCACCGGTGGGCGCCCGGTTGACAGGGGTGGGGTTGGCAGGCCGCAGAGGCGGCTGCCCGCCCAGCGATTCCCACTGCAGCATGATCGACGGCCAGATGCGGCCGGTCACCGCCGCGGCGAGCTGCAGCGACGGATCGTGGACGACCGGGAAGGTCAGCGCCCGACCGACCCGGATGCGCACCTTGTGCGGCCTGAAGCACCACCCGTTGCGCACCGCCTCGGTGCCGATCACCGCGACGGGCACCACGGGAGCGCCCGTCTCGAGCGCCAGGCGCCCCACCCCACGCCGCGGCTGGCCCAGCGGGCCCGGGCGTACGCGAGTCCCCTCGGGGAAGATGAGCACCGCGTCGCCGCGCGCGAGGATGACCTTGGCCGTGCTGACCATGTCCGAGTCCCCCGTCCCACGGTCCACCGGGAAGGCGCCGAGGGAGTTGAGGAGCCACGCCATCAGCCGGTGCGAGAACAGCTCACGCTTGGCCACGTAGTACAGCGGCCGTCGCGCGATCACCGCGATCACGAAGGGGTCCAGGAACGACCGGTGGTTGGCGGCGAAGATGACCGGCCCGGATCTGGGCACGTGCAGCAGCCCGACGCGCGAGAGCCGGAGGTAGACGTGGAAGGTCGGCTGGAAGACGGCGCGTAGCAGCCAGTAGACCAGCGGGTTGACGCCCTGGTTGCGGGCGCGCTCGTGCAGGGCGGCGGCGTTCATGACGGTTTGTCTCCCTCGATCAGGCTACCCGCGCCCGGACCCCCCGTTACAGTTCGGTTCCCATGGCCCTTGATCTGACGCGAACCCTTCGGGGCGCCCTCGCCGGTGCCTCCGCCGCAGCCGTCTGGAGTGCGCAGCAGCCGCTTGATCGCCGCATCTTCGGTGTGCCGTACGACGACACGGAGCTCTTGGGCAAGCTGGTGACGCGTGGCCCGGCCTGGCCGTTGGCGGGTGCCCTTCTGCACTTGGGCAACGGAGCGCTGTTCGGCGCCCTGTACGCGAACATCGCCCCCAGGACGCCCCTCCCGGCGTGGGCACGCGGGCCGGCGGCGGGCCTTGCCGAGCACCTGATCACCTGGCCCGGCACCCGGGTCACCGACCGTCTGCACCCGGCCCGGGACGATCTCCCCACCCTCTGGGGAGACAAGAACGCATTCGCCCAGGCCACCTGGCGCCATCTGCTCTTCGGGACGGTGCTGGGCGAGCTCGAGCGGCGGCTGAACCCGCCCGGCGAGCCGCTCACGCCGGTCGACGACGAGACGGCGCAGACCAACGGACACGGCTCGATCGAGCACCTCGTCGGCACCTCGGTCAGCTGAGCCGCCGGATCCTCATAACCGGGGGCTCCGGGTTCGCCGGTTCCCACCTCGCTGCCGCGTGCCTCGCAGAAGGCGACGACGTGGCCGACCTCTCCAGAAGGACGGGCGCGCAGGTCGATCTGCTCGACGCCGAGGCCGTGCGCTCCGCGGTCGACGAGGCCCGCCCCGAGGTCGTCTACCACCTCGCCGCGCGGGCACACGTCGGACGCTCCTGGCACGAGCCCGGCCTGACGCTGCTGGACAACCTGACGATGACCCTGCACGTCCTCGAAGCCGTTCGACTCGCGGCCCCGGACGCCACCGTGGTCGCCGTCTCGAGCGGCGAGGTCTACGGCCCGCCCGCCTCACTGCCCGTCGACGAGAGGGCGGGGCTTCGCCCACAGAACCCCTACGCGGTCTCGAAGGCGGGCGCCGACCTGCTGGCCGGCTTCTATGCGGACGCCCACGGCTTGCAGGTCGTCCGGCCCCGCGCCTTCAACCACGCAGGCCCCGGGCAGGCCCCCGTATACGCGATCGCCACCTTTGCACGCCAGGTGGCGGTGGGCCTCGAGGCCGGCGACGACCCGATCCGCGTGGTGACGGGCAACCCGGAGACGCGTCGCGATTACACCGACGTGCGCGACGTGGTGCGCGCGTACCGCGAGCTGGCCGAACATGGCGAGGCCGGAGAGGTCTACAACGTGTGTTCAGGCCGACCGGCCTCGGCCTCGGAACTGGTGGGCTGGCTGGGGGAAGCCGCCGGACGCGACATCGACCACGTGGTCGATCCCGCCCTCGTGCGGTCGCACGAGGTGCTCGAGCTGCGGGGCTCGCACGCGAAGCTCAGCACGGCGACGGGGTGGGAGCCGCGGATCCCGCTGGCCACCACGCTGGTCGACACCGTCGCCTGGTGGCGCGAGCAACTGGCCGCGGAGGCCTGAAGCCAAGCCGGAGAGGGGACTCGAACCCCTGGCCACCTGATTACAAATCAGGTGCTCTACCAACTGAGCTACTCCGGCCGCGTGGAGACACCCACGGTACTTCGGATAGCGTCGCATGCGGATGCGCTTCGTGGCTGCCGCCGACGATCTGGTCGAATGGATCGCCCTGCGGCTGAACCTCGGCCCGGTGCCGCTCGTCGCCTCGGTCTATGGCATGCCGGCGGCGCGAACGCTCGCCGTCGCCCAGCGCGTGGGCATCTTCGAGCGCCTCGGCCGGGCTCCCGCCCTCCCGGATGAGCTCGCGCGAGAGCTCGGGCTCGAACCCATCCCCACCCGCCTTCTGCTCGAAGCCCTCTCGGGCGCGCGGCACATCGCGCGCGACCGTCAGGGGCGCTACGGGCTGACGCGGCGCAGCCGCCGTTGGCTTGACCCGGCCTCTGACCGCTCCGTGGCCGGCTACCTGGACCACACCGCCGACTACTGGGCGTGGTGGTCTGACCTCGAGCGGGTCCTGCGCGACGGCGGCCACGTCGAGATCCACGGCGCCGACGCGGCCGACGAGAGCTGGACGCGGTACATCACGGGTCAGCACGAGCTCGCTCGGCTGTCGGCGGCCGAGGTGGCCCGCGTCCTCGAGCTCGGACCCGCACCGCGGGCCGTGCTCGACCTCGCGGGCGGGCACGGGTGGTTCGCGGCGGAGCTGTGCCGCCGCCACGAGGGGCTGCAGGCCACCGTGCTCGACCTGCCCGGCAGCGCCGCGGTCGGCAGGCGGATCATGGCGCAGACCCGGATGGCCGATCGCGTGACACACGTGGACGGCGACATGTTCGTCGCCGGGCTCGGCGGCCCGTACGACGCCGTGCTCTGCTTCGACGTCATCCATCATCTGCATCCGGCGCAGGTCGTCACGCTCCTGGAGCGTGTGCGAGCGGTGCTGCGCCCCGGGGGCTCGATCGCCGTCCTCGACCTGTTCCGCCGGGATCGCGGTCGCCGCCCCCGTTCGTCGGCGGCCTTCCTCGGGCTGTTCTTCCACCTCACCTCGGGAACCGATCTGCATTCGCCCTCCGAGCTGCGCGACTACCTCCGGCTGGCCGGATTCGGAGAGCCCGAGCGCCTGCGCGTCAGACGGCTGCCCGACCAGAGCCTGTTTCAGGCCCGCACGCTGTAGCTCCGGCGTTTCTCGAAGCGCGTACCGATCGTGAGAAGCAGGTGGACGACGCCGAGGACGACGAAGAAGGCGGTCGAGGTCCCATCGTCTGAGAAGTCGAAGATGAACGGCGCGGCGATCAGCAGGCCGGCCAGGATGAAGTCCAGCACCACGTGCACCGCGACCGGGAGCGAGTTGACGAGCGAGGTCGGCCCGTCGGTCGTGGCCGCCACGGCGAGGACCACCACGCCGACGACTATCGACACGGCGGTCGCCGAGTCCGACTCGAAGCCGAACACGAAGGGCGCGGCGATGAACAGGACCGCCGCGAGATACTCGACGATCCCGTGCAGCGCGACGGGGATGGGTCCTTGTCGCAGCATGCCGCGAGAGCTTACGCCACTAGTCTGGACCCGGTGATCCGCCTCCCTCACCGGCCGCTCGGCGTCGCCGTCGCCCTCCTGCTCGCGGGGTGCGGGTCAGGCGACGCGCCCGGGAGCGAGTCGGCCGCCACGCCCACGCCGACCGCGACCACCGCTCCGGCCGCCTCGCTCGAGGACACCAAGGTCAAGCCGGAGATTTCGAAGCCCACGGGCGAGCCCCCGACCCGGCTGGTCAAGCGCGACATCGTCAAGGGCAGCGGGCCCACGGCGAAGGCCGGCGACCAGGTCTCCGTCCAGTACGTAGGCGTGCTGCACTCGACGGGCGAGCAGTTCGACGCATCGTGGGACGCCGGCACGCCGTTCGACTTCCCGCTCGGTGGGGGCGGAGTGATCGCGGGATGGGACGAAGGGGTGGCCGGAATGAGGACCGGAGGCCGGCGTGAGCTCGTCATCCCCCCGGACAAGGCCTACGGACCGGCGGGCAATGGGCCCATCGGGCCGAACGAGACCCTCGTCTTCGTCATCGACCTGCTCGAAGTCAAGGGCGGCTGACCGAGGGAGGTCAGGATGGCTTGAGCTTGGAGGCCGCGAAGCTCAAGGGAAGGGTGATCGTCCGCGGCAGGTATCGGCTTCCCGCCGCGAAGAGCTGATTGGCCAGGCCGGGAACCGCGGTGCGCCGTCCGCTCTCCATGGCATCGACGCCCGCCCGTGCCACACCTCCTATATCGGTGAAGAAGATGCCGGGCGTGAAGGGAATGAGCTCCTCGACACCTGAAGCGGCGATCGCGTCCGTGCGCACCGGTCCAGGCGAGAAGGCCGTACACGAGACGCCGGTGCCCCACAGCTCGGTGTGGATCGCCTCCGAGAGCGTGACCACGAACGCCTTGGAGGCGGAGTAGGAGGCGTTGTTGGGCACGGGGCCGTGCCCGAGGATGGATGCGACATTGAGCACTGCGCCCTCTCCCCGCTCGACCATCGAGGGCAGCAGGGCCAGCGTCAGCTCGTGCACCGCGTCGACGTTGAGGGCCACGAGCGCGTTGAGCCGTCGGGGCTCCTCCTCGTGGAAGGCTCCGAAGCGCCCGACGCCGGCGTTGTTGCATAGGCCGGCCACCACCCGGCCGTCCGCGCCGATCGCAGAGAGCGCGGTCTTGCGGCCGCGGGTCGTCGACAGGTCGGCCACGTGGAATCGCGCGGAGATCCCGTGCGCCTCCTCGAAAGCGGCGGCCAGAGCCTGCAGGCGCTTGCGGCGGCGCGCGATCAGCGTGACGTTGTGGCCACGGGAGGCCAACTCGTGTGCGAGCGCCTCGCCGATACCCGAGGAGGCTCCGGTGACCACGACGGTGGCGTCCGGGGATGGCTGGGGCAGCGACACGGTCTCCGATTGCCCGGGGTGCAGGTCGCGCAAGCGCATCGTGGCGCCTTGCGCCTTTCGTCCGTGCAGCTCGGGAGGAGCCGAGTCAGACCATCTAGGCTCACCCGGTGAGCGATCCCGCCGCCCCCGCGTCGCCCGTCGCCGAAGGCGGGCCTGATCGCCTGTTCGCGGTTCTCGAGCAGCTCCCGGCCGTCGTCGGCGTCTTTCGCGGGCCGAGCCACGTGGTCGAGTTCGCCAACCCGCTCTATCGCCGCATGGCCGGTGACGTCCCGATGCTCGGCGTGCCGATCGCCGAGCTCTTCGACGATCCGGAGAACCGTGCCTTCGTCGACCAGCTCGACCGGGTCTTCGAGACCGGCGAGACCTTCCACGGCGACGGCTGGCGTGGCATCGTCGCCGGGGAGGAGGTCTTCTATGACTTCACTTATGTGCCGTTGCGGAACACGAGCGGTGAAGGGGATGGGATCCTCGTGTTCGCGGTCGACGTCACTCGGCGCGTCGGCGCCCAGCGTGCCCTCGAGGTGTCCGACGTCCGTTTCCGCGCGCTCATCGATGCCGACGTCGTCGGCGTCGTGGTGGCGGACGCGGAGCGCATCGCCGAAGCCAACGACGCTTTCCTCACCATGGCGGGCCACACGCGAGACGAGCTGGAGGCCGGGGACGTGAGCTGGCGGAGGATGACGCCACCCGAGTGGGCGAACGGGGATGAGCACGCCCTCGCCGAGCTGGCGACGTCCGGGCGCTTCGGTGCCTATGAGAAGGAGATCGCGAGACCTGACGGCCGCCGCGTGCCGGTCCTCCTCGCCGGTGCCGCCTTCGAGCAGGACCCGTTGCGAATCGTCGCGTTCTACCTCGATCTCACCGAGCGCCGGAGGGGCGAGCGCGAGCGGGACATCCTGCTTGCCCGCGAGCGCGAAGCGCGGCGCGAGGCGGAGCTGGCGGCCGGACGCATGGCCCGCCTTCAGAAGATCACCGCCGCGCTCTCAGCCGCCATCTCCGCCGACGAGGTGGCCCAGCTCGTGGTCGAGCAGGCGGTCGAGGCCCTTGGCGCCGCCGCCGGAGTGGTGGTGCTGCGCGACGGCGAGGAGCTCGAGCTCCGACGCCATGTCGGCTACGAGTCCGCTGTGACCGAGCCCTGGGGCCGCTTCGGAGTCGATGCGCCGGTCCCGCTCGCGGAAGCCGTCCGCTCCGGCGAGATCGTGACCGTCGAGAGTGTCGAAGCGTGGGAAGCCCGCTACTCGGCCAGCGTCGCGGGCGTCCGTCAGTTCGAGGCCCTGGCCGCGGTGCCCTTCCTGTTCCACGGTGAGTCGCTCGGCGCCATGGGGGTCTCGTTCTCGCGGCCTCACGCCTTCACCGCCGAGGATCGATCCTTCATGCTGGCGCTCGGCCGCCAGTGCGGTCAGGCACTCGAGCGCGCCCGTCTGTACGAGGAGCGCGCCTACGTCGCGCGAACCCTCCAGGAGGGGCTGTTGCCGGACGAGCTGGCCACCGTGCCGGGTGCCGAGGTCGCGGTTCGCTACCACTCCATCTCGGACGGCGGCAAGGTGGGTGGCGACTTCTACGACCTCTTCGACGTCGCTGAGGATCGCTGGCTGCTGGCGATCGGCGACGTCTGCGGCAAGGGCACCGCCGCGGCGGTCCTCACCGGGCTCGCCAGGCACACCATCCGCGCCATCGCCATGCGCGACGCTGCGCCTCAAGACGTTCTGGGGTTCCTCAACGAGGCGATGCGACGCCAAGTCGTCGAAGGCTCCTACTGCACCGTCGGCTGTGCCACGATCACCCCGCGCGAGCACGGCGGCTTCTCCGCCTGCCTGGCTTCAGGAGGCCATCTCAACCCGCTGCTGATCCGCCCGGGGGAGCCGGTGAGGGAGGTGGAGGTGCCCGGCACCCTGCTGGGCTTCGTACCGCACTTGGAGCTGGAGCCCGTGGCCTTCGATCTCGAGCCGGGGGACGCGCTGGTGTTCTACACCGACGGGATCACCGACGCTCGCGACGAAGGCGAGCGCTTCGGCGACGAACGCCTGTGGGCAGCCCTCGAAGAAGCTCGTCGCGGAAGTGCCGACGACATCGCCGAGGCCGTCGACGAGGCCGTTCGCCGGCACCAGCCGCACAGCCCGAGGGACGACCGGGCGGTGATGGTGCTCAAGGTCGCCGACGCTCACTGCGATGGCTCCTGACGCCCGTCAGCCCACTTCGTCGGACGAGGAGCTGCTCGAAGCCGGTACCTCGGCGATCTTCTCGCAGCTCGACGACGAAGCCCGGGTCGAGCGCGTCGCCGAGGAGCTCCACTTCGGCTTTCACGCGCTGGCGCACGTCGGGAAGGCCGTCTCCATCTTCGGCTCCGCGCGCACCGCCGAGGGGCATCCGGAGTACGAGGCCGCGCGCGATATCGCCCGTCGGCTGGGCCACGAGGGGTTCGCGGTCATCACGGGTGGCGGGCCGGGCATCATGGAGGCGGCCAATCGCGGGGCCGTCGAGGTCGGCGCGGGCTCGATCGGCCTCGGGATCGAGCTGCCGATGGAGCAGGGCCTGAACGCCTGGGTTCGAACCCCGCTCGTGTTCCACTACTTCTTCACCCGCAAGGTGATGTTCGTGCGCTACGCGAGCGCCTTCGTCGTGTATCCCGGCGGCTTCGGCACTCTCGACGAGCTCTTTGAAGCCCTCACGCTTCGCCAGACGCAGAAGATCCGGCACTTCCCGATCGTGCTCGTCGGGTCGAGCTACTGGTCGGGGCTGGTCGACTGGCTGAGCGAGCAGATGCTGGCGGGCGGCAAGATCGAACCGGAGGACGTCGCGCGGATCGAGATCGTCGACGACTCCGACGCGATCGTGGAAATCGTCCAGAAGGCCGACCACCGCCGGCCGCGCAACGAGGAGGCCGCCTAGGAGGCTAGGTCAGCGTCTCGAGGATCCAGGCGTCGCCCTGGCGGCCCAGGGTCAGCTGCCCTTCCTTCCCGCCGGCGTCGACACGGAAGATCGCCTTGTCCTCGTCGGTTCCGGGTCGATCGACGATCCGCACCAGCGCGAGCTCCGCCTGGGATGCCTCCTGCGGACGCTCGCGAGCTAGCGCATCGCGGGCCGCGGCCTCAAGCGTCGAGCGCTCCCACCCCCGGTCCTCTGCGCGAGCCAACGCCAGGTCCTCGTTGACCTGGTCGAGGTGCGCTTCGAAGGCGGGGCGGTTGCGATCCATCCGCCTGCGCTGGGCAATCGAGCCGCCGACTGCGAGCATCACGATCAGGACGAGGACGACGAGGACGATGATCAGGCCGGTGGACATGGGTTGGATTACAGCAGCACGTCGCGTGAGCGCAGGTGCATGCCGACCTTGCGCTTGACCCGCTGCAGGGCGTTGTCGACGGTCTTCGCGTCGCAGCCGAGGAGCCCTCCGACCGCGGCGTAGGAATGTCCGTCGAGATAGAGCGAGAGCACACGCGATTCGAGCTCTGACAGCACGGTCGACAGACAGGCGACCAGCGATCGCAGCTCTTCGGAGGAGATGACCTGGTTGACCGGATCGTGAGTGGTCGAGCCGGCGAGCACCTCGTCGAGTGTGGCCTCGCCTTCAGCCGCTCCAGCGGGTGAGGACGAGAAGGACACGTACCCGTTGAGCGGCGTGTGCTTGTTTCGCGTCGCGGTCTTCACCGCGGTGATGATCTGTCGGGTGATGCACAGCTCCGCGAAGTTCCTAAACGACGACTCGCGGTCGGTGCGGAAGTCGCGAATGGCCTTGTAGAGCCCAACCAGGCCCTCCTGGATCAGATCGTCGCTGTCTCCGCCGATCAGGAAGTACGAGGAGGCCTTGAGGCGCACGAACGAGTAGTAACGCCGGACCAGCTGCTCATAGGCGTCATGGCTTCCCTGCTTGGCGAGTGCCAGCAGGTAAGAGTCATCAAGCTGAAGTGCAGCTTGAGACTTATGGGAGATTGGAGCCACGGATCGTCCTTCCCCGAGCACGTGCTCGCGAAGAAATCGTGACGCACTCCTCCCCTGGCGCCTATTCGTCGAGCCTTCGGGTCACGATCTCACCCTCAAGCTCAACCTGAGTCGAGGCGACTGTGACACGCTTATGTGGACGTGTCAAGTCGCTGATGCAACATTTCGTACAAGATGACCGCCGCGGCGGCACTCACGTTGAGCGATTCAATCCTTCCCAGGAGGGGAAGCGAGACGAGCTGGTCACATGCTGCCGCAACCCGCGGACGGAGCCCGCGACCCTCCGCCCCGAGCACCGCGATGACCCCTCCGCGATAGTCAGGCTTGTCGTATGCCACCGTCGCCTGCGCCGCAGCGCCATAGCTCCAGCAACCCGCCCCCCGGGCGGCGATGAGGAAGTCCGCCAGGTTGCGGACGCGTGCGATGGCCAGGTGCTCGACCGCACCGGCAGAGGCCTTGCAGACGGCAGGGGTGACCTCCGCCGCGCGGCGCTCGGGCAGAATCACCCCAGAGGCGCCGGCGCACTCCGCCGAGCGGCAGACCGCCCCGAGATTCTGGGGGTCGGTGATCTCGTCGAGTGCCACCAGGAACGGCTCGGTCTCCGCCAGCAGCGCGGCGCCGTCGGCGTACGGATAGGGATCGACCTCGGCGCAGATCCCCTGGTGGCCGTCCGATCCGCACCGTGACTCGATCTCCTTCGGCGAGGCGGAGTGGATCGCCATCGTGGTTGCCACCTCCCGCGCCGCGCGTTCCGTGGCCCAGACGGTGTGCACGCGCCGCCGGCCGCCGCGCAGCGCCTCGCGCACCGCGTTGCGGCCGTAGATGATCACTCGACCGGCACCAGCTCCGGGCCGGCCGATCCGTCGCGCACCTCCCAGCCCAGCGCACGCAGCTCGTCGCGCAGGCGGTCGGCTTCGGCGAAGTCGCGCCGGGTGCGCGCCTCGGCCCGCCGCGAGGCGAGCGTCGCCGCGTCGGCCGGCACCCGCGCGGTGGTTGTCTCGAGCAGGTGACCTAGGCCCAGAACGTCGAGCATCTCACGCAGGTGAGCCTGGCCGACGCCCTCGCCACGCCGGTTCGCCTCCCGGATCCATTCGAAGGCGGCCCCGAGAGCCCGTGCCGTGTTGAAGTCGTCGCTCAGGGCGTCGAAGAAGGCTGCGTGCAGCGGCTCGAGATCGGCCGGCGACTGCCCTGGTTCGAGCTTGCGCGCCGCCTCGCGCACCCGGGCCACCCGCGCGGCCGCCTCCTCGAGGCGTTCGAGGTCATAGGCCACGGGCTGGCGATAGTGGCCTCCGGAGAAGTACATGAGCAGGGTGTCCGGCCCCACCTCGTCCAGAGCGGCGCCGAGGAGGCGGATATTGCCCTCGGACTTCGACATCTTCTCCGCGCTTCCGAGCCCGATCATGCCGTGGTGCATCCAGATCCGGGCCAGCGGACGTCCGCGCGCGGCTAGGGTCTGCGCGGCTTCGTTCTCGTGATGGGGGAACATCAGGTCGGTGCCGCCCATGTGGATGTCCAGTTCGAGGCCGAGCAGTTCCTCCGCCATCGCCGAGCACTCGATGTGCCACCCGGGACGCCCGCGGCCCCACGGGGCGTCCCAGACGGTGTCCTCGCCCGGCTTGTGGGCCTTCCAGAGCGCGAAGTCGAGAGGGTCGCGCTTGCGTGCGGCGCCCTGGACGCCCTCCCCCTGGTCCATCGCGTCCACGCTCGAGCCGGACAGCTCGCCGTAGGCGGCGAGCGAGCGCACTGCGAAGTAGACGTCGCCGTCGGCGGCGTAGGCGTGGCCGCGCTCGATGAGCTCTGAGATCAGCTCGACGATCGGACCGATCGTCTCCGAGGCCAGCGGCTCTGCGTCCGGGCGTCCGAGGCCGAGCCGAGAGGTGTCGGCCAGATAGTGAGCGGTCATCTCACGCGCGAGTCCGTCGGACTCCCTCCCGGCCTGCCCGGCAGCGGTGTAGATCTTGTCGTTGATGTCCGTGACGTTGATCACCAGGGTCACGTCGTAGCCCTCGCGAACCAGGAAGCGCTTGAGCTGGCTCGGGACCACGAACGCTCGGGCGTTGCCCACGTGGATGCGCGAGTACACGGTGGGTCCGCACGCGTAGATCCCGACGCGGCCGGGATCGCGCGGCTCGAGCGCGACGACCCTCCCGACGCGCGTGTCGTGCAGCCGGATCGCGCGCATCGACCTAGGTCCTCTCGAGGGTGGCGACCGCGAGCGCCGCCACACCCTCGCCACGCCCCACGAACCCCATCCCCTCGCCCGTGGTCGCCTTGAGATTCATGCGGTCGATCTCGAGACCGAGCACGCCGGCGAGTCGGGCCCGGATGGCGTCGCGGTGCGGTGAGAGCTTGGGACGCTCCATCATCACCGTGGCGTCGACATGGGTCGCGCGCAGGCCGGCGTGCTCGAGGTCTGACAGGACGGCGCGCAGCAGATCGAGGGAGTCGGCATCCTCGAATGCCGGGTCCGTGTCGGGGAAGTGCTGGCCGATGTCGCCGAGCCCGGCCGCACCGAGGAGAGCGTCGACGATCGCGTGCGTGAGCACGTCGGCGTCCGAATGACCCACGAGACCACGCGCGGAGGGCACCTCTATGCCTCCGAGGACCAGCCGCCGGCCGTCCGCAAAGGCGTGGGAGTCGATGCCGATGCCGGTGCGACTCACCCGAGCGGCTCCATGCGTCGCTCGCGGTTCTCGAAGACGGCTAGCTCCCGTACGCCGGCGGCGTCGAGCGCTTGGAGCGCGTCGTCGTACCGGTGGGCGAGCTGCTGAGGATGGTGAGCGTCACTCGAGAGCGCGATCGGGCAGCCTGCGTCCACGACCATCTCCAGCAACCCCGGGGCGGGGTAGATCTCACCGACCGGCTTGCGAAGGCCGGCCGTGGAGACCTCGACGGCAACTCCGGCCTCCGCGAACGCCTCGACCGCCGGTTCGTAGAAGCGCCGCAGGTCGCCCTCCGGTCGTGGGGCCTCCGCGCCCCAGACCTTCACGAGGTCAGGGTGCGCCATCACGTCGTAAAGGCCCGAGCGGGCGGCCTCGGCGATCGTCTCGAAGTACCGCCGCCACACCCGGTCCGCCGAGACGCCCGTCTTCCAGACGGAGAAGTCCTCCGTGTCGAGCGAGGCGTCGCGCAGGAAATGGACGGCGCCGACGACGAAGTCCCACGGGCGGCCGTCGAGGAGGTTGGCCATCTGGTCCTCGCGACCCGCCACGAAGTCGGCTTCGATGCCGAGCCGCAGGTCGGTCTCCTCCAGCACCCATTCGCAGTAGGCGTCGAGGTCGTCGCGCGCGAACTCGCGCCACAACGGGTGCTGCCAGACGTCGAGCGCGGCCGTGAAGCGATAGACGTGCTCGGCCACCCCCAGCTCGGTGACGCCGTGCTCCTCGGCAACGGTCCTGTAGCGCTCGGCGTTGGCCTGGGTGAAGTGGCGCTCCGGGGTGGCGTCGGGTTCGTCCGGACGCAGGTGCACGTGGTAGTCGGTCAGCACGCTTCAAAGGTACTCAAGGCCGCCGGCCGAGCAGGAGCTCGGCGATCTCGAGGTCGTGCGGCGTGGTGATCTTGAAGTTGGCCGGGGTCGACTCCACCACACGGACGACCCCCCCGAGCCGCTCGACCAGCATCGAGTCATCGGTCGCCGCGCGAATGACGTCCTCCGAGCAGGCCAGCGCGCGCTCGAGCGCCGTTCGGCGGAAGGCCTGAGGGGTCTGGACGGCCCACAGGCGTGAGCGGTCGAGCGTGGCTGACACGATCCGGTCGGCGCCGGCCTCCTTGACCGTGTCGGTCATGGCCGCGGCGGCGATCGCGGCGTCGGCCTCATCCAGTGCTGCCAGGCAGCGCGTGAAGAGGTCCGGCTCCACCAGGGGACGGGCGGCGTCGTGCACGATTACGCGCTCCGCACCGCCCGCCGCTTCGACAGCCGCCCTCACGGACTCCGATCGCGTGGCGCCGCCGCGGACGCCGGCACACCCTGCGGGGGCAGACTGACCCTGTGGAAGCGCGACGGCGATCCGCTCGATGCCGGCCGCCCGGATCGCCGCGACCGACCATTCGAGCATCGGGCGGCCCCCCACGACGACGAACGCCTTGGGCCGGTCGGCGCCAAGGCGTTCGCCACTTCCG
>Ga0136618_10000266_pt1 | contig 16749 bp, 18 predicted proteins | sample AntDrymUQ3302106_2_FD_104805 | JGI IMG/M metagenome (GOLD analysis project Ga0136618, IMG submission 104805) | Polar desert sand microbial communities from Dry Valleys, Antarctica - metaG UQ330 (21.06) | ecosystem: Environmental > Terrestrial > Soil > Desert | place: Antarctica: Dry Valley... | reverse complement strand
GGTCGACGATCGAGACGCCGGCAAGCATGTGCCGCCGGTTGATCCGGTCGCGCAGGCCTGCGGCCGCCGCGGCCAACTCGACACGCGTGTTTACTCCCTCGGCCTCCGTCGGGTCGGAGGCAACGTGTGCCGCGACCGGCTGCCCGCCATCGACGAGGTCGCGTACCGCATCGGTCAGATATAGCTCCGCCTGCGCGTTGCCGGGTCGAAGGCGGTCGAGCGCAGGCCAAAGCTGCTCGCCGTTGAAGAGGTAGATCGAGGAGTTGCACTCGCGAATGGCCAGCTGCTCGGGCGTGGCGTCGACTGCCTCGACGATCGATCGGACACGACCGTCCTTCCCCCGCACGATGCGGCCGTACGCTCGCGGCTCGTCGGTCTCGAACGTCAGCACGGTGGCCGTCGCGCCCTCGCGCCGGTGCGTGTCGAGGAGCGCCGCCAGGAGCCCGCTCGTCAGGAGCGGCGTGTCCCCTGAGAGGACGAGCAGGTCGCCGTTCGCCTCCCCCAGGACCGACAGGGCCGCCCGCACGGCATCGCCGGTGCCGAGGGCCTGCTCCTGGATCGCCACCTCGAGGCCGGGGAATGCCTCGCTGCTGGCCGGCGAGGTGACGACCACGAGGCGCGAGGGCTTGAGCGGAACGGCCGCGGCGAGGACCCAGTCCACCATCCTCCGGCCGAGGATCGGATGCAGATGCTTCGGCGTCGCCGAGCGCATCCGCGTCCCGTGGCCTCCGGCCATCACGATCGCTGCGAGATTGGTGTCGGTCACGGGCGGCGGCGGGATGGCTGGGGCGCCAGGATTCGAACCTGGGATCGCGGGACCAAAACCCGCTGCCTTACCGCTTGGCTACGCCCCAATGCTCGTCGGCTCAGTTTGTCAGAGGAGTGGGCCTGCGGGGGAGCCAGGGACACCCCCGGCCTGAAAACCCACTGCTTTACCACTTGGCTACGCCCCAGTGAACGTCAGAGGAGCGGCGAGTATGGGTGTGCGTCACGTCACCGGCGGAGCAGGATCAGGACGAGCGCGCCGATCGCGACGACGACGAGCGCGATGATCGCGAGTGACGTCAGGACGACGGCCAGCACCGGGACGAGGACGACGACGAGCTGCGAGACCGCCGCGATCCAGCTCGCCTCGCGTAGGAGGGAGCTCGTGGTTCCGCGACCGGCGATCCAGTAGACGGCGAACGCGACGACGGCGAGAAGGAGCACGGTCCACCACGGGATCACGTCGAAGAGGACGAGGATCCCCTCGACCACGATGATCCACAGAACCAGGTGCAGGCGGCGCTTGTGCAGGAGCGCGCCGATCCGCCCCTGCCGGTGCTCGAGAGTCTGAAGGCTGCTCATCCCGAAACCGTACCGGGAGCGGGCTCACCGCTTCGACCAGAATGAAGCTTGTCGTCGCGGCGTGGTGAGGAAGCCAGCTGAAAGGGTGCAGGAATCTCACCGATGAGCGAGCTACGTGACGTAACTACGTTGACGTGAACGCCGCGGCGCACCGTCCAGCACAGTCGGGCGAACAAGGCTTCGTCTTGCGAGTCAGCTGTACCAGACCGGCACGGTGAGCCAGGTACGGCCTCTGCGAGCGAGCGAGCGCTGCGCCCGCTCGGCTGTCGGCCGGTGGTGGAAGAGACCGTAGAGAACCGGGCCGGCACCGGAGACGTCGGCCCGGAAGGCGCCTTGCGCGCGGAGGTCGTCGGCGAGCGGAGAGGAGGCGAGGTCGTTCGGCGGCAGCGCAGCGAGATCCCGCGGCCGCCGGACCTGCGCGAGCGAGCGGTCGAGAGCACCGAAGCGCTCGGATGCCCCGTCCTGCCCGCCGCGTTCGTCGAAGCTCCGGTACACCGACGCCGTCGATTCCTTTGCACTCGCCGTTGCGTTCGGCAGCAGGAGCAGAATCCAGTAGTCCTGTGGGAGATCGAGCGGCGTCAGCTCCGAGCCGTCTCCCCGACCGAGTTGCGGGCCGTCCGCCAGGAAGAACGGGACGTCGGCACCCAGGCCGGCCGCACACGCGTGCAGCTCCTCGGAAGACAGCGGTCGCGGCAGCGTGCCGTTCGCGAGCCGAAGCGCGGTCGCGGCGTCGGAGCTGCCGCCGCCGAGACCTGCGGCCACCGGGATTCGCTTCATGAGCGCCGCGTGCCACCGCGGCTCCACTCCGGCGGCGCGTGCGAGCGCCTCCAACGCTTGCCGAACGAGTGTATCGCCTGCGAAGCCGGTCACCACGAGCGCCGTGGCGGGTGCGATCGCGACACGATCGCCGAGGTCCACCCGCTGGAGCACCGTCGCGACCTCGTGCTTGCCGTCGTCCCGCACAGGGCCGACGACGAGCGAGAGGTTGATCTTCGCCGGTGCGGCTGCCCGCCTCACCGTACCCCTCGTCAACACAATGCCTCCGTCAACACCACGAACTCGTGCGGCGCGAGCGCCTCCGCCCGGCTCGTCGGGGGACGCCCGAGGACGTCGAGTGCAGCGGCAGCCTGCTCACGGGTCGCAAGACCTGCAAGCTCGAGTGAGTTCGGGAGCGTCTTGCGCCGATGCGAGAACGCAGCCTCCACCACCTGTTTGACGCGACCGAACCCGTCCGGAAGCGGAATCCTGCGGAAGGCGATGAGCGCCGACTCCACATTCGGCGGTGGGCGGAACACCGTGCGGGAAACGGCGTGGAACCCGGTGCGGCGGGCAGCTAGCTGAATGAGCACGGAGACCGCGCCGTAGGCTTTGGTCGAAGGGACGGCGAAGAATCGCTCCGCCACCTCGCGCTGCACCATCACGCACCAGAGGTCCAACGACGGCAGCCCGGCAAGACTCTCTACGACGATCGGGGTCGCGACGTTGTACGGAAGGTTCGCGACGAGCTTGGTCGGAACCGGCTCGAGCGCTGCGAGATCGAGCGCAAGCGCATCGCCCCAGTGCCGCTGGACCTGCGACGGCAGGTCGGCGAGGTGCGGCTCGAGCGAACGGTCGAGCTCCACGGCATGCACGCGACCGACTCGGTCAGCGAGGTACCGCGTCAGAACGCCGAGGCCCGGACCGATCTCGAGCACGACGTCGCGCGTCTCGAGCTCGGCCAGGCGGCCGATCACTCCGAGCATGTTCTCGTCGACGAGGAAGTGCTGCCCCAGCTCCTTCTTCGCCCTGATCACCGGAGGCCGAAGGCAACCGAGGCGTTCGCTTCGATCCGGGCGGCCAGCTCGTCGGGATCCTCGGAGCGCGCAGCCGCGAGCGCCTCGACGGTGTGCCGGATGAAGGCGGGCTCGTTCCGTCGGCCGCGGACCGGCTGCGGCGCGAGGTAGGGGCTGTCCGTCTCGGCCAGGATCCGATCTGCCGGAACCCTGGCGGCGGCGGCGCGTAGCGACTGTGCTCTGGGATAGGTGACGTTGCCGGCGAAGGAGAAGTACCAGCCGCGGTCGACCCCGACGTCGAGCAGCTCAGGCTCGGAGAAGCAGTGCATGACGACAGCGCCGTCGTGGCGACGGAGCAGCGCCGCCGTATCGTCGTTGGCGGAGCGGGTGTGGACGACGACCGTCATGCGCAGCTCGAGCGCGAGCGAGAGCTGTGCCTCGAACAACCGCTGCTGCTCGAACCGGCGGTCACCGCCGTAGTGGTAGTCGAGGCCGGTCTCGCCGACCGCAACCGCCTTCGGCTGCCGGAGGAGCTCCCGTAGCTCCTCGATTCCGGCCGCGGCAGCGTCGCCCGCCCCGTGTGGGTCGATTCCGAGTGCCGCGAAGACGCCGCCGTGGGCGGCAGCGATGGCGAGCGCCGCCCGACACGACTCGATGCCGGTTCCGACCGTCACGATCCGGTCGACTCCGGCCGCCGCAGCCCGTCCGACCGCCTCGTCCGCCCCCTCGAGCGCGTCGAGGTGCGCGTGCGTGTCGATCACGCGGCAGGGGCTGGCGCGTCGATGCGCGGGAAGAGCGGAGGCGCGGGGTCGATCCCTGTCACAGCTTTCGTTCGACCCGCGGCGACGTTCTCCCAGGCGACCTCGATTGGCTGACCGATGGCCTCGAGGATCTGGGCAGAGGTCTCCGGCACGTACGCGAACAGCGCCGTGGCGGCGACTCGCAGGCCGTCCGTGAGCTCGTAGAGAGCGTTGTCGAGCTCGGCGCTCCGGCCCGCGTCTCTTGCCAGCACCCAAGGCTTCGTCTGCTCGACATGGCGGTTGAGACGGCGGACGTAGTCCCAGATCCGGTCGAGCGCAGTCGTGATGTCGTAGCGGTCGAGAAGAGTCGGCACCTCGTCGTGCACCCCACGCGCCGCTGCCGCAAGCTCCTCGCCCACCGTGCCCGTGTCGGCCAGCTCGCCGTCCCGGTAGCGGGCGATCATCGCCGTCGTGCGAGAGAGCAGGTTGCCGAGGTCGTTCCCGAGCTCACGCTCGTAGCGTTCACGGAAGCCGTCGAGCGTCACGTTGCCGTCCTGGCCGAACGGCACCGAACGCGCAGCCCAGAAGCGCACCGCGTCCACACCGTATTCGGAGGTGAGGTCGAGCGGATCGACCACGTTCCCGATCGACTTCGAGATCTTGCGGTCATCGAGATTGAGGTAGCCGTGCACGAAGATCCCCTGCGGCACCTCCTCTCCGGCGGCGAGGAGCAGCGCGGGCCAGAAAACGCAGTGAAAACGCAGGATGTCCTTGCCGATCAGGTGGTGGGCAACCGGCCAAAAGCGGGCGCGCTGATCCTCGCCGGGCCGCGCATAGGTGAGCGCGCTCAGGTAGTTGATCAGCGCATCGACCCAGACATAGACCACCTGCCCCGGATCCCACGGGATCGGCACACCCCATGGCTGGCCCGCGCGGCTAAGGCTGAAGTCCTGCAGGCCGCCTGCGATGAAGCTCCGCGCCTCGTTGTAGCGGAACCGTGGCCGGACGAAGTCGCGGCGCTCGTCGTAGAGGTGCAGAAGAGGCTCCTGGAAGGCGGACAGCCGAAAGAACCAGTTCTGCTCCTCGATCCACTCCGGCTCGATCCCGTGGTCGGGACACTTGCCGTCGACCAACTCGGCCTCGCTCTTGAACGCCTCACAACCGACGCAGTAGAGGCCGGAGTAGACGTCCCGGTAGATGTGGCCGTTGTCGTAGATCCGTTGCACGAACTCCTGAACGAACGTCTTGTGACCATCATCGGTCGTGCGGATGAAGAAGTCGGTGTCCGCGCCGACGCGGGCGGCGAGCGGGCGCCAGTGCTCCTCGACGAGCCGGTCGACGAACGTCTTCGGGTCGACACCGGCCTCCTCGGCCGAGCGGACGTTCTTCGAGGCATTCTCGTCCGACCCCGTGAGGAAGAACGTCTCCTCGCCGCGCTGCCGGTGATGGCGGACGAGGATGTCCGCCGCGATCGTCGTGTAGGCGTGCCCGATGTGCGGGGTCGAGTTCACGTAGTAGATCGGTGTGGTCAGGTAGAAGCTCATCCTCGGAAATGATAGGTGCAGGCTCCCGGCCGATCTCCCTGTGGATCCCCGCGGCGATCCCCCTGTCGATCCTGAGCGCAAGCAGCACTACAAGCGCGGCGGCGCCGAGCGCTGCCAAGACGGTCGCCAAGAGGGACGGCACCGAGCGACCGCCGCCTCCGTGCTCTGCGACCGAGGGAGCTGACGGCCGACGTGCGTCACGCGGAGTCGCACGGGAGGGAGCAGGGCGACCGCCGTGCTTGCGTGCGACCGGCGCAACTCGTGGATCGCGGCCCGCCTGGGTCGCGAGGGCCTGCGGAAACCCACCCAGGGCTTCTGCTGCGCCTCCGTGAGAGGCGCTGTGGGCGGAGGGAACCTGCGACCGCCCTCGTACCGGCCGCGCCGAGGGCGCGGCGATCGACGCGGCGGCGGGCCTGCTCGGCCGTACTGCAGCTCTGCCCGATGTGCTGCCGGGCGAGCTGGCGCCGGCCAGGGTTCCCGAGCCGAGTAAAGGCGCGGTCGCGGCAGTGACCTGGCCGGCTGCCCGCACGGAGCTCGAGGGGGCGGCGGCATCCCGTGGTGCGGGTGGGCCGGACGCCCTGGGCGCCGACACGGACGAGACCTTCTCGACCGTGCCTGCGGAGGCGCCCGCCCTGGGAGCTACGGCAGGTACACCAGGCCGGAGCGATGTCCCCCGGCTCACCGGCGACGGCACCGATCCAGACGACGGCACCGATCCAGACGACGGCACCGATCCAGACGTTGTGGTGGGCTGGGCGACCGGAGCCGGCTGGACGACTGGCACCTCGACCGCCCGGGGCGCGCCCGGCTGCTGGACCGGCTGCTGGGCCGACGGAGGCTGGCCCTGAGGTGGGGGCGGGAGCTGCGGTGCGGCCGGCTGAGGCACAGGTGCCAGCTGCTGAACTGCCACCGGCTGCGGAGCGGGCGCCGGCTGAGGCGCAGGCACCGGCTGAGGGAGAGGCACCGGCTGCGGAACGGGCGCAGCCGGGCTCCGCGGCGGCAGGAGCGAGAGCGGGTCGACGTAGCCTTCGGGCTCGGCCGCGACGCGAACACCGAGGTGGACATGCGGCTCGGCGGTGACGGTGTCCGAGCTCGGGCCGACTGCTCCCACGATCGCGCCTTCTTCGATCGCCGCTCCACGTACCACGGCCGTCGAGCCGAGCTGCAGCGCCGTCACGGCGTAGCCGCTACCGGTCTGGATGGTGACGACCTTTCCGCCATTGGGAACGGAGCCGACGAAGGAGACCGTTCCCGACGAGGCGGCGCGGACGGGGCTACCCTCCGGCGCCGCAACGTCGATCCCACGGTGCTGCCCGCCTGCATAGGGATCGGCGGTCAGGGCGAACGCGCGCAAGACGGTTCCCTCGACGGGCCACGTCCAGGCCCGAGCGGCTGGCGCCACGGTGAACGCGGCGAGAACGGCTGCGGCCAAAAGTAATCGTCGCATCGACGCACCTCCCAGTGCTGTGTCTTCCCAGTGCCTCTGTCTTCGCCAGTGCCTCTGGCTTCGTGGATAGCTTCCGAATCCACGCTAGCGGGGCGTCTCAGCCGCTTTGCAACGATTCTGCATACAACCTGTTCCGAGTTGCAGGAGTCAGGCGCGCGACGAGGTCTGCGGCCTGCCGCCGCGGGAGGCCGGCGGCGACCAGCTCGCGGACCACGGCGAGAGACTCCGTCAGCTCGGCGTCGCGCCTGATTCCCTCCCCCGCGCCGACTACCAGAGTGATCTCGCCCCTGGGTGCCTCGGCGAACCGCTCCGCGAGCTCCCTCGCAGAGCCGCGGGCCACCTCTTCGAAGCGCTTCGTCAGCTCGCGACAGACAGCGGCCTGGCGTTCGGGCAGCGCCACTGCAAGGCTCCGAAGCGTCCCGGGCAGACGTTTCGGCGACTCGAAGGCGACGGCGGGATGGGCCCAGGATCCAAGCTCGCTCCAGACTGCGGAGAGCGCCTTCTCCCCGCGCGGCAGGTAGCCGAGGAAGGCGTACCTCGCGCCCACGAGGCCGCTCGCCACGAGTGCCGTCTCTACCGCCGACGCGCCCGGGAGGACAGTCACGGGAACGCCGATCCGTAGCGCCGCCTCGACCAGGCGCGCGCCCGGGTCGTTCACGCCGGGCAGGCCGGCGTCACTGACGAGCGCGATCCGCTCCCCTGCCTCCAGCCGCGGCAGTAGCTCCCCGACCCGCGACGCCTCGTTGTGCTGGTGAAGGCTGAGCAGGCGTGCGCTGATCCCGTGCCGCTCGAGCAGGATCCTCGTGTGCCGCGTGTCCTCGCAGAGGACCGTGTCGGCCTCCGCGAGCTCGCGGAGGACGCGCAGGGTGACGTCCTCCAGGTTCCCGATCGGGGTTGCGCAGACTGCGAGCGGCATCGCTCTCGTGCACTAACCCGCTGTGTCGAGCGATTCGAGCGCCAGCAGACCCGCGCCCATCAGGCCGGCGTCGGTGCCGAGCTCCGCGCTCACCAGCCGGAGACCCGCCCGAGCAGGTCGCAGTGCCTCACGTCGCGCAACCTCGAGGGCAGGCTCGAACAGAAAAGGGGCTGCCGCCAGGCCGAATCCGCCGCCGACGACCACGAGCTCCGCGCCGAAGACGTTGACGAGGGAGCCGATGCCGGCGCCCAGGAGCCGTCCGATCGCCCGCAAGCGGCCGAGAGCGGCCTCATCCCCCTCCGTTGCCCGCGCCACAAGTTGCTCGGCGGTTCCGTCTGCGCCCCAGAGCTCCGCAGCCGCCCGGTCGGCGGCGTTCCCGGAAGCAACCGCCTCGAGGTGGCCGCAGCCGGTGCAAGAGCCCTGGCATCGGGGCCCATCTGCGAGAACGACGATGTGCCCGAGCTCGGCCCAGCCGCGAAAGAGCCGGCCGTCGAGGACGACACCGCCGCCGACGCCGGTCCCCAGCGTCAGCATGATCAGATCCTCGACCCCTCGACCCGCGCCTCGCTTCCACTCGGCGAGCGCAGCGACATTCGCGTCGTTGTCCACGACCGCAGGGATGCCGAAACGCTCCTCCACGACCCGGCCGAGCGCCACGCCCGCCAACGGGATGTTGTTCGAGCCGAGCGCCACGCCTGTGCGATCGACCACCGAGGGGATGCCGAGGCCGATCGCCGCGACGGAATCGTCCCGAACGCTCTCGATCGCCTCCACCACTCCCTGCAGGAGCTCCGGTTGCGAGCCCGTGGGCGTCGGCACTTCTCGTCGCTCGGTGACCTCTCCGTCCCGGTCGAGCAGTCCCGCCAGGATCTTCGTGCCGCCGAGATCGACGCCGATGACGCGCTGTTCGCTCAAGGGCCGCGGCTACCATACCCGGCTGCATGGCAGAGGGAGAGAAGCCCTACCGCCTCTACCGAGGTGGGCGGTCGAAGGGGAAGGTGCCGCTCGCAGGGCGCGGGGCGCTCGGGGAGCAGGCCCCGCGACCGGGAGACGGAGGCCAACGCAAGGGCGCTGCACCTGGTCGGCGCCGCCCCCGCTGGGGGCGCCGGATCGCCCTCCTCCTGCTGCTCCTCGTCACGCTGACGGTCGTCTGGGTCACCGCCAGCTACCTGGCATTTCGGAGTGGTGTGGAGGACGCGAACAAGCGGCTGCCGCGCAACGTCCGCGCCGCGCTCACACCGCAGGACGGCTTGCTGGTCTCCGAGCCGACGCTGATCCTCCTGCTCGGCACCGACGGCGACCGGACGCAAGCACGGTCGGACGCACGTCGGTCCGACTCGATCCTGCTCGTCCGCACCGATCCAAAGCGTCACCGCCTGGCCTTCATGTCGATCCCGCGGGATCTTCGCGTCGACATCCCCGGCTACGGCCCGAACAAGATCAACGCTGCCTTCCAGCTCGGCGGCCCGCGGCTCGCCATGCGCACGGTCCGGGCGCTCACGGGTCTGCGCGCGAACCACGTTGCGATGGTCGACTTCGACGACTTCCGCAGCGTCATCGACGCGATCGGGGGAATCGACGTCACCGTGCCGAAGCCGATCCTGTCCAACCGCTTCGATTGCCCCTTCTCCACGCAGGCGCGCTGCGAGCGCTGGCAGGGCTGGCGGTTCGAGCCGGGCGAGCAGCACATGGACGGACACCGCGCCCTGATCTACTCGCGGATCCGGGAGAACCGGCTCGACCCGGCCGAGAACGACCTCACCCGAGGGGAACGGCAGCAGGAGGTCGTTGAGGCGATGACAGACCGGCTCGTGGGTGCGGGGACGTTCCTGCGGCTGCCGTTCGTCGGCGCCGATCTCGTCCAGCCGCTGACGACCGATCTCGATGCAGACGAGCTGGTGCAATTGGGCTGGGTCAAGTTCAGGGCGAATGGGACCCGAACGCTTCACTGTCGCCTGGGCGGGGAGCCGTCCGCGGTCGGCGGGCAGTCCGTACTGATCGGCAACGAGGAGAACACCGCGGTTCTCGCCATGTTCTCGGGCCGCTCGGCGCCGCAGCCGCCGCCGCCGGGGTCGGGCCCCTTCGGCGCGGGCTGCGTCGTCGGCTCTGCCCGCGAGCGCCTCGCCGGCCGGTGAGCGACCTCGGCCGGCTCGCTTCAGCCGGGGCCCAGATCGGCTCGTTGGCTGGGGGCCGGCTCGGAACGAGAGCCAGGCTCAGTGCAGGTCGGCTCCGCCCCTCAAGAACCTCCGCCCCTCAAGAACCTCCGCGCCTCAGGAACCGGAGTCGGCGGCGGCCGTCTTGCTCTCCGTCGAGCCCGAGGACTTGTCGGAGGACGAGCTCTCGCCACCGCTGCTCCCGTCCCCTGAGCTCGAGCCGTCTCCACCCTCCTTGCCGTCCTTGTCACGCTTCCGCGAGGCCCGGCCGTAGTCCGTCGAGTAGAAGCCGGAACCCTTGAAGTGAACCGCGACCGGGTACAGGAGCTTCTCGACGGGCGCCTTGCCGCACGCCTGGCAAGACTCGACCGGCGCGTCCGACATGCGCTGGAAGACCTCGAAGGTATGACCGTCGGGGCAGCGGTATTCGTAGATCGGCATGGCCAGGGAAGGCTAGCGACAATCCCGGCGAGATCATGAGCGAGAGCGCACAGCCAAGCGGGATCGAGACGCGTGAGCTGAGCCTCCCGGCGGCTCTAACGGAGCGCTGGCTCCCGCTCGGCGTCGCCACGGCGATGGCCGCTGCAGCGGGCTTCCTCGTCCACCAGCTCCTGGCGTGGCCGCCGCACGAGGACGAGACCCTCGCGCTCTTCGTCGGCCGGCACGACCTCGACGAGCTCTTCGCCATCGTCCTCGGCCAGCGAGGAGGAGCTCCGCTCCACTTCCTGCTTGCGTGGGCGGTCGCGCACCTGGATCTCGGCCTCGGCGGCCTCCGTGCGGTGTCCGCGGTTTTCGCTGTCGCCTCCCTGCCGCTCGTCGCCCTCCTCGCGCGGCGTCTCGCGGGCCGGCGGGAGGCGCTCGTGGCGACGGTGCTCGTCGCCGGCAGCTGGATGCTCCTCTTCCACGGCGTCTACGGCCGGATGTACAGCCTCTTCCTCTTCACGAGCACGCTGTCCTACCTCGCGCTCCTCCGCGCTCTCGATCGCGGTGGGCGGCGCTCCTGGACGCTCTGGGTCCTCGCGATGCTCGCGGTGGTCGCGACGCATCCCTACGGAGCGCTCGTACTCGGGAGCCAGGGGATCTTCGTGCTCGCAGCCCGCCGAGACCGGCTGCGGGCTGCCGTCGTGCCGTTCGGTGCGGTGGCCCTTCTCGGCATGCCCTTCTGGCTCTCCACCCTCGTGCTCGCCGGGCGCTTCGACGTCGGTGTCGGAGGAGGGGGCTCGAAGCTCGGCAATCCGCTCGCCGTGCTGGAGTACCTCTGGCGCGTGGCAGGCGCCTTCACCGCAGGCTGGTGGCCCATCACGGTGCCCGTGCTCGTCCTCGTCGCGATTGGCCTGCGGCGCCTCCCCCGCTCCAGTGTCGTGCTCAGCGCCTGCGTCGTCGGCACCCCGACGGTCGCCTTCCTCGCGGCGAGGCTCGGCAATGCGACCTCGCCCGAGACCCGGCACCTCATCTTCGCGCTGCCGTTCTTCGCGCTCGCGCTGGCCGCCGGCTTCGTGCGGCTCGGTCGTGCGGCACCGGCGGCGCTCGCCGTTCTCCTCGTCGCGCAGGTGGCGTGGGCCTGGGAGCGAACGCCCGCGCTCTTCGAATGGGAGCCCCCGGTGCGGCAGGTGGCTCGTGCGGAGGCGTCGGCCTACCTCGCAAAGACGAGCCGTCCGGACGACCTGCTCTTCGGCTACGAGCCGCTCTACCTCGGCGCCTGGGAGCAGAACCGGGCCTTCCCGCTCGCCGTGCTTCCGCGCGCGGATGCTGCCCTCACGCTCTCAACCCTGCTGGAGCTCGAGCGGCCGCTCGGGCGCGGACTCTGGATCTTCGACGCCAGCGCCAACAACAACATCTCGCCGCGGCTCCACATCCGACTGCGGCACCCTCGGCCTGCCGCTGCCTTCCAGGTGCGCCGGTTCGGCCCCTTCCTCGTGCTACGGACGGTTGACCCCGTCGGGACGCAGGCCCACTACCTCGAGCGGGCGGGCCAGGCGATGCTCGTCGGGAAATCGCTCTGGATCGGCGACGCCGACATCAACCTCGTGACGATCGAGCGCGCGGCGCGCGAGCTCCGCGGTTACGGCGTGACGCGCTCCCTCTCCACGAGCTCGCGGTAACACGGCGCCTCCTCGAACGCGGCGAGTCCGGACGACGTGCTGCGGCGGCGATCCTTCGGCTGCGGACGCAGCCGCCGCGCGGCGGCGATCGCCGCCGAGGCGCCGACGGCGGCACCGACGAGGAAGGAGCGCGTTCGTGAGCGGCGCGACTCGTCGTCCACGAAACGATCGTAGTCTCCGCAGATGATCGTCACGCTCGGTGACTTGCTGCTCGACGTGATCGTGCGTCTCGAGCAGCCGCTCGCCGAGGGTGCCGACGCGAACGCCGTCACCAGGCTCGGCGCCGGCGGGCAGGCGGCGAACGTGGCGGCGTGGGTCGCGGCGCTCGGGGGCGGCGCCCGGTTCGTGGGCAAGCGCGCGAGCGACGAGGCGGGCGGCGTCGCCGCGGCCGCGCTCGAGCGCTACGGCGTCGACGTCCGCGGGCCCGTCGTCCCGGGTAGGACGGGAACGGTCGTCTCGCTCGTCGGCAGTGACGGGAGCCGAACCATGGCCTCCGACCGCGGCGTGTCGCCGGAGCTCCGTGAGAGCGAGCTCGAACAGGCGTGGTTCGACGACTGCGATCACCTCCACCTCCCGGGCTACTCGCTGCTGCGCTCGCCGATCGACGAGGCGGCACTCGCCGCCGCAGCGATGGCTCCGCGCGTCAGCGTCGACCTCTCGTCCTGGAGCGCGATCCGCGACTTTGGGCAGCGCCGTTTCCGGGAGCGCCTGGAAGTCCTGGCGCCGGACGTGGTTTTCGCCAACGAGGACGAAGAGAGCATCCTCGGCGGCCGCCTCAGCGGCTGTATCTGGATCCTCAAGCGCGGGCCGCTCGGAGCCCGCTTCGACGGCGTCGACCTGCCCGCCCTCCCCGCCCGCGCAGTCGACACGACCGGCGCAGGCGACGCGCTCGCGGCCGGGTATCTGCTCGGCGGCCCGGCCCTCGCCCTCGAGGCGGCTGCGCGCTGCGTGGCACAGCTAGGGTCGATGCCGTGAGGGAGGTCGTCCGCGTCTCGGAGGAGGTGGGCCACGCGCTTGCAGACCGCCAACCGGTGGTCGCGCTCGAGACGACGCTCGTCGCGCACGGCTTCCCGCCGGGGGAAGGCGCGGCGGTCGGGCTAGAGAGCGAGCGCCGCGTGCGGGCGGCCGGCGCCGTTCCGGCCACGATCGGCGTGCTGGACGGAGAGCTGCGAATCGGCCTGTCGGAGGACGAGCTCGGCCGCTTCGGTCCCGACGCGCGCAAGGTGGGACCGCGCGACCTCGCCGCCGCGCTCGTTCAGGGTGCGGTCGGCGCGACGACGGTCGGCGGCACGCTCGCCGCCTGCCGGACCGCCGGCATCGGCTTCATGGGCACGGGTGGTCTCGGCGGCGCCCACCGCGGCTTCCCGACGCCGCCGGACGTCTCGGCAGACCTGGGCGAGCTGCTTCGCACCGAGGCCCTGGTCGTCTCCTCTGGGGTGAAGTCCATTCTGGACGTGCCGGCAACGGGAGAGCTGCTCGAGACGCTCGGCGTACCCGTGCTCGGTTTCCGGACCGACGACCTGCCGCTCTTCTACGCAGCTCACGGCGGGCCGCCCGTGTCCGCCCGGGTGGAGTCGGCAGTGGAGGCCGCGCAGATCGCGCAGACGCACTGGCGGCTCGGACGGCACTCATCGATCCTGCTTGCACGGCCCGCCGACGAGAGTCTCGACGACGTCGAGCCGCTGATTCGACGTGCACTCAGCAGCGCGCACGAGCAGGGTGTGTCGGGTCAAGCCGTCACCCCCTTCGTCCTCTCCTATCTGCACCGTGAGTCGGGCGGGCGGACGCTCGCCGCCAACCGGCAGCTGATCGCCGACAACGCAGCACTGGCCGCGGAGGTAGCCGTCGCCTATGCCTCTCTATGACGCCGTCCAGGACCTGAACCTGATCGTGGAGCGTGTCGAGCTCGAGCACCTCGCACTCTCGCTGCAACACATGACGCGGCGAACGACCGTGATCCACCTCGTCGGCGGGGGCCACGAGGGTGTGGGCGAGGACGTCAGCTACGAGGAGGAGCTCCAGCTCGCGTTCACCGTGGACGCGTTGCCGGACCTGAGGGGCGAGCAGACACTGGACGCCTTCTCGGGCCTCGTTGCAGGCCAGCCCGGCTATCGGCAGTGGGGGCTCGAGTCCGCTGCGCTCGACCTTGCCCTGCGCCAAGGCGGCGTGTCGCTCGCCGAAGCGGTTCGTCGCGAGGCGCGGCCGGTTCGCTTCGTCGTCTCGCAGAGCGCGGTCGAGGAGCTGCGCGCCCTCTACCCGGAGCTGCGGTTCAAGCTGGACGCGAGCGACTCGTGGACGGACGAGGTCGTGGCCGTTCTGGCGCGAACGGGGGCGGTGGACGTCGTCGACCTGAAGGGGCTCTACGACGGCGAGTGGGTCGACGCGACGCCTTCCACAGAGCTCTACACGCGCATCGCGGAGGGATTCCCGGACGCGTGGCTCGAGGACGCCCGTTTGACGGACGAGACGCGACCGGTGCTCGAGCGGCACCGCCACCGGCTGACCTGGGATTTCCCGATCCACTCGATCGGGGACGTCGAGGCACTGACGTTCCCGCCCGACTGCCTCAACTCGAAGCCGTCGCGCTTCGGGTCGGTTCGCAACCTCTTCGACTTCTACGACCTCTGCGCCGAGCGCGAGATCGCGATCTACGGCGGCGGTCAGTTCGAGCTCGGCCCCGGACGCAGCCAGATCCAGCACCTCGCCTCCCTCTTCCACCCCGACGGGCCCAACGACGTCGCGCCGAAGGAGTACAACGAAGGCCCGCCCCGGGCGGGTCTCCCGCAGAGCCCGCTCCCACCCGCGCCGCGCCGGCCGGGCTTTCGCTAGACCGGGCGCCACGGACGAAGCGCGAAGCGCTCTTCGAGCAGCTGCCCCGCCCGCCACACAAGCTCCAGCTCCTGCGGCGAGAGATCCTCCAGCTTCGCCGCGACCGCCTCGATGCGCCACCGCCGTGCTTGCTTCAACCGCCGGCGCCCCGCCGCGGTGGCCTCGATCAACACCGCGCGCCCGTCGCTCGCGTGCGGCCGGCGACGTGCCAGGCCGTCGCGCTCGAGTCCATTGACGATCCCGGTCATCGTCGCCGAGCGGACCCCCTCGGCTGCCGCGAGCTCGCCGAGAGTGAGCGGGCCGCGGAAGACGACAACCGAGAGCGCTGAGAGGCGCGCCGGGCTCATCCCGGCCGACCGATCCTGCTCCCCGGCCCGCCGCAATAGATGGATCGCGGCGGAGTGAACGAGGTCGGCAACGTCTTGCACTCGTGGATCCACTATGATAGGTAGCCTACCTACTTACTATGAACGGAAGGTGACATGAGCGACGCGCTGCAAGCGTTGTATGCGGGACAGCTCGAGAAGGCGGAGGGGCTCCTCGGCCGGGAGGTGGCGCTGTCGGTCTTCGAGTCCGCCGCGTTCGGACGCGTCGACCGGCTTCGCAGCCTCCTTCGTGAAGATCCGGCGCAGGCGAAGGCTCGCTCCGACGACGGCTTCACCGCGCTACACCTGGCCGTGTTCGCGCAGCAGGCGGAGGCGGCACGCGTGCTGATCGACCACGGTGCGGACGTGAACACACGCTCTGTCGGCGAGACCGCGCGGGTGCCTCCGCTCGGCACCGCAGCGTTCGTCCGGTCGGTCCACATGGCGCGGCTGCTGCTCGACGCCGGCGCCGACGTCAACGGCCGCGGCGAGGGCGGCTTCACTGCCCTCCACTCGGCGGCGCAGAACGGCGACGAGGAGCTCGTCCGGCTCTTGCTCGAACGCGACGCCGACCCGGCTATCGCGCTGCCCGACGGCCGCCGGCCGGCAGACCTGGCAGCGGGGGAGCGAGTGCGCAGCCTGCTCGCCTGAGAACCCGATCTAGGACTCGAGCGCCGCGAGCAGCGTGTCGATCTCGATGAGCTCGAGCGACCTGAGCTTGGCGCTGCCGCGGGCGCCGAGCGCGAGCGAGACCTTGGCGATCGTCGCGGCGTCGGGCGCCTCCACGACGTTGACGAAGTCGTACTCGCCGAGGGTCGCCCACTGGTGGAGCACCTTTGCGCCGAGCTCCTCGACGTCGCGGTTGACCTCGCGCAGCCGAGCCGGGTTTGCCTTCAGGGTCTGCACCCCCTGCGCGGTGAGCGTCGTCAGCATCAGATAGGTCGGCATCGTTCCTCCGTCATCGCGTCGCGGGTCTCGATCGTACTCGGGCAGCCTGGTCGACGTAGAGGATCGCGGCGCCGAGGAACAGGATCGGCGACACGACGACATCCGCCAGCCCGAGCGCGGCACGCTCGCCCGCCTCGCCGAGATCCCTGAGCAACAGCACGAGCATGAACTTCACCAGGCCGAAGAGGATCACGAGCGTCGCCAGCGACGCCAGGGCGTGGAGGTAGTCCGCGCGTGCGAGCTGCAGCGTCCGGCGAAACGCGGCGGCGATCGGCGGGCGCTCGAGCACGAGCACCGGCACGACCAGTCCCACGAGCGCCAACCACGCAACCGCGGGGAGCACGAAGATGATGGAGAGGAACGCTGCCGGGACGAAGACGAGCGCGCCGACGGCAACCGCCTTCGCCACGGTCGCCGCGGGCGGCCTCACGTCCCCCACGATCGCGCAGGCGCCGGCATAGGCCGCCGCCATCAGCGGAGCTCCTCCCGCGAGCACGAGCACCTGAACGAGGGTCGAGCGCCCCGCGGAGACCTGGTTGATCGCGGCCACCGAGAGCCCGAGCGCGAGCGAGGGCCAGAACCGTCG
>Ga0136618_10000265_pt1 | contig 16756 bp, 18 predicted proteins | sample AntDrymUQ3302106_2_FD_104805 | JGI IMG/M metagenome (GOLD analysis project Ga0136618, IMG submission 104805) | Polar desert sand microbial communities from Dry Valleys, Antarctica - metaG UQ330 (21.06) | ecosystem: Environmental > Terrestrial > Soil > Desert | place: Antarctica: Dry Valley... | reverse complement strand
GATCATGGATTACACCCAGCGCCCCGACTACGCGCGCGTGGTCGACATCACCACGCGTGCTGCGCTGCGCCAGATGGTGCTCCCCGGCGCGGTCGCGGTTGCGACCCCGATCATCGTCGGCGTCCTGCTCGGCCATGAGGCCGTCGCCGGCATGCTGATGGTCGGCACGATCGCGGGCGTGATGCTGGCCACCGTGCTGAACAACGGTGGTGGCGCGTGGGACAACGCAAAGAAGTACATCGAGTCGGGCCACCTGAAGGACGATGACGGCAACGTGATCGGCAAGGGCACGCTGGCGCACGCGGCTGCCGTCGTGGGTGACACGGTCGGCGATCCGTTCAAGGACACCGCCGGTCCTTCGCTTCACGTGCTGGTCAAGCTGCTGGCGACGATCACGCTGGTTCTGGCCCCGCTGTTCATCCGGTAGGAGCGTCGCTTAGGCGCCGCCCGTGGAGACCCTTCTTCAGGCCATAGTCATCGGGGTCATCCAGGGACTAACCGAGTTCCTGCCGATCTCATCCTCGGCTCACTTGATCCTGGTGCCGCGCGTGCTCGGCTGGAATGACCCGTTCATCAACAGCCCGGCATTCGACGTGATGCTCCACATGGGCACCCTTGCGGCGCTGCTCGTCTATTTCTGGCGCGACCTGTTGCGTTACGCGATCGCGGGCCTGGCCGTCCTTCGCGATCGTCGGATCGGGCCCGATCCCGACCGGCGGATGGCTGTGCTGCTCGCGGCGAGCGTGATCCCGGCCGCTTTGGTCGGCGTGCTGCTGGAGGACTTCATCGACACCTTCTTCCGCGCATCGCCGCTCGCGATCTGCGTGCTGCTCGTCGTCGGCGCGCTGATCCTGTTCGTCGCCGAGCGCGCCGCGCGACACACCAGGCAGATGACCGACCTGCGTGTCCGGGATGCGCTGGGGATCGGGCTCGCCCAGGCACTGGCGCTCTTTCCAGGCATCAGCCGGTCTGGAATCACCATCTCGGCCGGATTGTTCCTTGGCTTGGAGCGTGCCGCAGCGGCGCGCTTCGCCTTCCTTATGGGTACGCCGATCATCGCCGGCGCGGGCCTCTGGAAGATGCGCCAGATCTTTGGCGGCGGCGCCGGCACGTTCGAGCCAACGGTGCTCCTGGCCGGGGTGATCGCGTCCGCGCTTGCCGGCCTGGCCGCAATCTGGATCCTGATTCGCTTCCTCCAGAGTCACAGCACGGACGTATTCGTGCTCTATCGCCTTGCGGCGGCCGCAGTGTTCGCGGGTCTGCTGCTGCTGCGGTGACGCGCCGCGCGGGCGCACAATCGGTGAGCACATGGAAGTGATCAAGCGGCTGCGGCAGCAGCAGATCAGGGACCTCATCGCCACGCGGACGATTCGCACGCAGCACGAGCTCGCGGCTGCACTGCGCGAGCGCGGCTATCGGGCGACCCAGGCAACAATCAGCCGCGATGTCGGCGAGATGGGCCTCATCAAGCAGAGCTTCGACGGGACGCGAGCCTACGCCGTCCCGCCACCCGTCGAGCAGCCTGAGACGAGCGGCGAAGAGCGCCTGGCGATGGTCATGCGCGACCTGCCGGTCGATATCCGTTCCGCCGGACTGATGCTCGTCATCAAGGCCGTGCCCGGCTCGGCGCACGCCGTCGCGGCTGCCTTGGATCGGACAGGATGGCCCGAGGTGGCTGGGTCGATCGCAGGCGACGATACGGTGTTCATCGCCTGCGTCGATCGCCCGGGAGCCGAGCGTGTTCGGCGCCGCCTCCTGCGCCTCGCCAACCTCGGTCAAACGTAGCCACTCGGACCGAGCCTTGTTCCATGGGGTGTAAGTAGCGGCCAACCGCAGCCCGATGGCGTCCCGATGCCGCCTGGAATCAGCCACTTGTTCCCCGCCGATTCCACCGGGTGGAACAGGCAGTCAAGGGGAAGGCGATTCTGGGCGCCTCTCGGCTGTTACTTCCATGGGGTGGAACAGAAGCCGAGCGCCTGTGTAGGGCCGGTCGCGTTGCCAGGGCCGTGCCAAACGCGTTGACCATTCAGCGGTTTGACCCCTGCACGGCCCCCTCCTACAATCCGCAGGACTCGAACTCCTGGCGCGCCCGGATCGCTGGGCCCCGCGCCGGGGGTCTTTCCTTTAGAGGGACCGAATTCCCCATGAACAACAAGCCCGCATACCTGTCCAAGGACGGCCTCGAGAAGCTCCGCGAGGAGCTCGAGGAGATGACCAACGTGCGCCGCGCAGAGGTGGCCGCCCGCATCCACGAGGCCAAGGAACACGGCGACATCACCGAGAACGCCGAGTACGAGGACGCCAAGAATGAGCAGGCGTTCGTCGAGGGCCGCATCCAGGCGCTCTCAGCGCTGATCAAGAACGCCGTGGTCATCAAGGAGACGCACTCGACCACGCACGTCCAGATTGGCTCCACCGTCCAGCTCCAGTCGCAGGACGGCAAGGAGAAGTTCATGATCGTCGGCTCGGCCGAGGCTGCGCCCGCGGAGGGTCGCATTTCGAATGAGTCGCCCGTTGGACGGGCGCTGCTGGGGCGCAAGAAGGGCGACACGATCGTCGTCAGCGTTCCCGCCGGGGACACAAGCTACAAGATCCTCAGCATCTCCTGAGGCCGGCCGTGGCAGAGCCGGTGCTGATGCACGGCGCGCAGCCGGCAGAGAGCCCCAAAGCGCAACCGACTTACTGGGCCGACGAGATCGCGTCAGCGGTCAGCGGGCCACAGGTCGTCAATGACTCGAAGACGCCTTCGGGCACTGTCCATGTGGGCAGCCTGCGCGGCGTCGTGCTCCACGATGCCGTCCGACGCGCGGTCGCCGAGCACGGTCACGGTGTCGAGTTCCGTTATGGAGTCGAGGACCTCGACCCAATGGACTCACAGGCGCTGCTGACTCCAGACGCCATCGAGCAATACATGGGCGTGCCACTGGCCCACGTCCCGGCACCCGAGGGCAGCGCCTACCCGAACTACGCGCGCCATTTCGCGATGCTGTTCCTGGAGACGTTCGCGGAGCTCGGTATCCACCCACACCTGTACTGGATGAGCGAGCAGTACGCCGCCGGCGCGATGGATCCGTACATCCGGAAGGCACTCGATAACGCGGACGTCATCTTGGACATTTATCGCACGGTGAGCACCGTGAACCACTCCGCTGGCTGGCTGCCGGTCAGCGTGATCTGCGAGAACTGCGGTCGAATCGGGACCACGCAGGCGCGTGGCTGGAACGGCGCGGACGTCGGCTATAAGTGCCGGCCCGACCTCGTCGACTGGGCAACGGGCTGTGGCTTCAGCGGCCGCGTCGCCCCGTTTGGTGGCCGTGCGAAGCTCGTCTGGAACGTCGACTGGGCCGCGCGTTGGGGCCTCACGGGCGCCACGATCGAGGGTTGCGGCAAGGACCTCGCCACCGCGGGTGGCTCACGAGACCGGGCAGATGCGATCAGCCGCCGGGTCTTCGAGCGCGATCCACCGCTCAACATCCCGTACGAGTTCCTGAACATCGGTGGCCGCAAGATGAGCACCAGCCGAGGGGAGGGGGCAGCCGCGCACGAGATCGCCGCCCTGCTCCCGCCGACCCTGCTCCGGTTCCTGTTTCTGCGCTACCGGCCGAACCACGCCATCAACTTCGACCCGTCGGGCGACACCATCCCGCGCCTGTTTGATGAGTTTGATCGGATCGCAGATGCGGTCGCCGGCAACCCGCGCCGGGGCGAGCTTCCGCCCGACCCCGAGCGCATATTTGCCCTGAGCCTCGCGGATCCGACTGCTGACCCGGCCGTCGAAGCCCGGCGTTTCCGCCCACCCTTCGCCCACCTCGCCCTTCTGCTCCAGGTCCCTGGGCCCAACATCATGGATCGACTTTCCGGGGAGAAGGGCGCGCCTCTCGACGAAGCCGAGCAGAAGATCGCGCTCGAGCGCATTGCGGCTGCCACGGCATGGCTGGAGAACTTCGCGCCCGCGGAGGCAAGGTTCGAGATCCACTACGACCGGCTTCCCGTGAGCGTGGCCGACCTCAGCGAATCCCAGCGGAACTATCTGGCAGCACTGGCTGATGCGGCAGAGAATCAGGACCCAGCGGGCGGCGAAGCCTGGCAGGCCTTGATCTTCGACATCTCGAAGCAGCTGGACCTTCGGGCTGGAGAGGCCTTCGGCGCCATCTATCGGGCGTTCCTGGGTCGGTCGAACGGTCCTCGTGCTGGGTGGCTCCTGGCGTCGCTTGATCGGGCATTCGTGATCCGCCGACTGCGTGAGACCGCCGGTCATGAGGGGGCTGGGGCATGAGCGTGGGCCTCCAGCGGCTGCGTGACGACTCTGACACGATCCGCACCGGCGCGAGCTCCAAAGGCGAGGACGCCGGCCTGGTCGACGCCGCTCTCCAGCTTGACGTCGAACGGCGCCGGCTTCTGGGCGAGGTCGATGGATGGCGCGCCGAACGCAAGCAGGTGAGCGCCGACGTAGCCACCGCCATGAAGGAGGGGAGCGCTGACGCCAACGGTCTTCGTGCTCGGTCGACCGAGATCGGCAGCCGGATCGACAAGGGCGACGAACGACTGCGCGAGATCGACGCGACCATGGAAGGCCTGTTGCTGCGCATCCCCAACCCGGCGGATCCGGATGTCCCGGTGGGACCGCCGGAAGCCACGGTGACTCTTCGAGAATGGGGCGAACCGCTCGCGCACGACGAGGGTGGCTGGGAGCGCAAGCCGCACTGGGAGATCGCCGAGAAGCTGGGGCTCATAGATCTCGCTGCGGGTGCCAGGGTGACCGGAAGCGGGTTCCCGCTCTACCGGGGTGCGGGCTCGCGGCTGCAACGGACGCTGATCAACTGGTTCCTCGACACGCACACGGAAGAGCACGGCATGACCGAGATCTGGCCGCCCGCCTTGATCAGTTCCGACTCAGCCCGAGGCACCGGGCAGATCCCGGACAAGGAAGACCAGATGTACGTTGTCACGCGCGACGACCTCTACCTCAATCCGACGGCCGAGGTGGCGGTGACCAACATCCATCGCGACGAGATCATCGAAGCGGAGCGCCTCCCGATCCACTACGTCGCCTATTCACCCAGCTTTCGGCGCGAAGCGGGGGCCGCTGGCCGTCAGACGCGTGGCATCCTGCGTGTCCATCAGTTCGACAAGGTTGAGATGGTTGCCTTCGAGCGGCCGTCCGAGTCGGTCGAGGCATTGAAGTCGATGACCAAATGCGCCGAGGTCCTCCTTCAGCGGCTGGGGCTTGCCTATCGGGTGCGGCTCCTGTCCACGGGCGACATGGGCTTCACGCAGGCCAAGACCCATGACATCGAGGTCTGGGCGCCGGGAGTCCAGGAATGGCTCGAGGTGTCGTCGGTTTCCAACTTCCGAGACTTCCAGGCGCGGCGTATGAACATACGCTGGCGACCAGAGCCGGGCGCGAAGCCGGAGATCCTGCACACGCTCAACGGGTCCGGGCTGGCGCTGCCGAGAACGGTCGCCGCGCTGCTGGAGGTGTACCAGCAGCCCGATGGGTCGGTCGTGCTTCCCGAGCCGCTGGCGTCGAAGGTCGGCCCGCTCAGCTAGTAGCTGGATCCACTTTCCCGGGCTGGCTTGGTGAACTGGAAGTTCGCCGTACACCACAGGACGCGTCGCAGGATGGGCACGCCGATGAGAACGGCGTTGTAGATCGTCCCCAGCGGACCTCGACGCGCCATAGTCGGATACAGGTCGATGGCACAGGTGAGGCCGGCGGCGTGCGCGAGCGCCGAAATCTGTTCCTGCCTGAGCATGTCCTCGACCACGTCGGTTCGCGTTCGCCGCATTCGCCGCGTTGCGAGGGGATACACGTAGTCGCGACACGATGGTTCGAATAGGTACAGCGCCTGGCCGCCGGGGCGCAGGATGCGAAAGATCTCCCTGAAGGTCCGCTTGTGCAGTACGAAGTGATGCGCGGATGCGAAGGCGAACACCAGATCGAGCGAGGCATCAGGTTGACCCGTGTCGTAGGACAGCGCGCTACGCGCTACGTCGACCTCGACATCGAACACCCGCTCCCATGTTCGGATCCCAGCGATCGCATTGGGACTCATGTCCGTGGCGGTGACACGCACGTGCGGGAAGCGGCGCTTGACGATGCACGAAGCCCAGCCTTGGCCGGCACCCAGTTCGAGAACGTCTGTCGCGCGCTCGAAGAGGCGTTCGTATCTGCCCAGGAGATCAAGCAACGTCGGTGCGGTGGCCAAAGTGTTGACGAGATAGGTCAAGGGTTCGCGTTGCGCGCGCGCGTCAATCCAGCTACGCAACTCGAGTGCCTGGCGCGCGGCAAGGTCAGTCGGATCGACGCGCTCCATCGGTCAGAGAATACGGGGGATGTCGCCGCCGGTATCCTCATCGTTGGAGAGGTGGCCGAGCGGTTTATGGCGGCGGTCTTGAAAACCGTTGACCGAAAGGTCCGGGGGTTCGAATCCCTCCCTCTCCGCCATCTGAATCGACCGTGAAATCCTGCTGGCCTCCAACCCTGGCGCCATCCCTCCATCCCCATGTGGCCATACACGATGTCCTCAAGCGCGCTGCTGCTCATGCTGCCGTGTGCCGTCATAACGGAAGCGATGTCATCGTGTGTGGCACCAGTGAAGTACGGCGCCACGACCGGGCGATCTCGGTTTATCCGTGTCGGATACGAGCCAAACAGTGGAAAGGGCGCAGGTCGTCAACGTAGGCACCAGTGATGCGTAGGTCAGCACGCCGATCACGAGCCGAACGCAAGGACGACGACGGCAGCGATCGGAAACTGGCAGGTGAACGACATCGCCCGGTCGAGCAGCGCCGGGTCAACGAACGGCATCGACAGGAAGGCGCTCCATCGCGGTCAGCGCGCGGCAAGGAGCCTTTCAATGGTCCTGAGGAGATCCTGGTAGACGAACGGCTTGGTCAGGTAGGCATCCGCGCCGGCTTTTTCGCCTTGAATGCGATAGGCATCCTCATCCCGGGCGGTCAGTAGCAGGACCGGTGTTCGGTCACCTTCCGCACGCCGCAGCGCGCACAGGTCGATTCCGTTCATGCCCGGCAACATCACGTCGAGAATGACGATGTCATACAGGCCGTCCTCCCATGCCGCGGCACCACTTACGCCATCGTCTGCGATCTCGACTTGCCAGCCTTTCAGGGCAAGGCCTCGCTGGAGTACCGATGCGATGGCCGGATCGTCTTCGATCACAAGGATGCGCGCATCTTGTTCGTATGTTGTCATCTGACTTGGATCCCAGCCGAGGCACCGGCTCGGGTGGCCGTGTCCGAGGTTGGCGGGGGGCCTGGGGTGCGACCGGCGGAGACCGCCGCTGGCGGCACGAGCGGGAGCTCGATGGTTACTTCGGTCCCGCCGCCGCTATGGTTGCGAGCGGAGATCTGCCCATCGTGTGCCTCGACGATCGTGCGCGCGATTGAAAGGCCCAACCCGGCGCCGCCGGACCGACGCGCGCGAGTCTTGTCCCCGCGATGGAACCGCTCGAAGATGAGCGGGAGGTCGGCCGCGGGTATGCCCGGGCCGTGATCCGAGACCGCGATCCACAGCCGCTGGCCATCGGTCCGGCTGGAAAGCCGCACGGCGCCTCCTGCGGGACTGAACTTGGCGGCGTTGTCCACGAGTGCCAGGACGGCCTGCTCAAGGCGTTCCGGGTCGATGCGTCCGTTCGTGGTCGCGCGCAGTTCGGGCTCCAGGCGGGCTCCGCGCTCGCGCGTAAGGATCTCCGCCCGGGCCGCGACGTCGGCGAGCCATGGTTCCAGTGCGGTTTCGCGGACCTCCAGGGCCGCCTGGCCGGCGTCCGAGCGCGCAAGGAACAGGAGGTCCTCCACGAGGTGCGACATGCGCGCGGCTTCACGGACGATCTCGCGAAGGATGTCCTCGTGGCCACACTCACCGGCGGAGGGCAAGGCGAGGCCGACCTCGGCGTTACCTCGCAGGACCGTCAACGGGGTGCGCAGCTCATGCGACGCATCAGCGATGAACTCCGTCTTCGTCCGCAGCGCAGCCTCCAGCCTGATGCGGCCCTCCTGCTGCTGCGCTGACAGAACGCGCAACTCGCCGAGGACCCGCAGCGCGGCCCAAGCCAGAGCGAGCCCGGCGGTGCTGGCCCCGGCGATGACCATGACGAGGATCAGCGTGGCCGTGTCGTTGGCCTGCTCGACATCCCGCAGCGCTGCCGATGCCTGCGCCTCACCCTGCCTGTCGATGGCCTGCGCGGCGCGGTCGAGCTCTACGAGCCTCGCCAGTCCCGCCTCGTGGGCGCGATCGAAGCCCGGCCGGTCGGTCACATATAGATCCATCCCTGGGCGGATCTCAGCGTAGTAAGCCTCCGCCATCCGAAGGAGATCGTCCGGTTGTGCGACCCCGGCCGCGGCGATCTGCACGGAGCGGAGCGAGTCGATGCGTTCGAGCAGGCGGAGATAGGCGGACTCGAACTCCTGGAGCCCAGTCCGCGACGGGCCGCCGAAGAAGACGTTGCGCTGGAAATGACGGACGTCCAGAACTGCGACCCGGAGGTCGTCGGCTTCGTCCTCGAGGACGATGTCGTTGTGCAGGGCTCGGTCGGTGACCGCGCCAACGTTCAGGGTGATGGCCAGCATCGCAGCTCCGGCGACGACGATCGCGGCCAGGAGGCCACCGACGGCCAGCACGATGATGCGCCACGGTTGCGCGCGAGGCGGACGTGGTGGCCGGATCACCGCTCGTTCCATATGTGTCACCTATACTCCACCCGATGCACATCCTGATCGTCGAGGACGACGAAGGGATCGCGCGTTTTCTTGAGCGTGGCCTCGAGGCGCATGGCCACCGTCCTCGGGTGATCGCAGACGGCAATGACGCCGTGCTGGCTGCGACGGACCCACTCGTGGAGCTGATCGTCCTCGACCTGACCCTGCCCGGGATGGACGGCCTCGAGGTCCTGGTGCGGGTGCGTGCTCAGCGCCCTGCGCTGCCGATCCTGGTCCTCACCGCACGTGACGACCTTGGGAACAAGGTCTCGGCGCTCGACGGCGGAGCCGACGATTACCTCACCAAACCGTTCGCCCTCGACGAGCTGCTGGCGCGCGTGCGGGCTCTTTCGCGCCGCGCCGACCAGCCTGCAGCATCGCGCGTCGTGGTGAGCGATCTGACTCTGGATCTCCTGAGCCGACGGGTGGAAAGGGACGGGCGCACCCTGGAGCTTTCGACGCGCGAGTTCGCACTTCTCCATTACCTCATGCGCCACCCGGGCCACGTCCTTTCGCGTCAGCAGATCCTCGCCGCGGTCTGGGACTATGACTTCGACCCCGGCTCGAACGTGGTCGACGTGTACGTGCGTTACCTGCGACACAAGATCGATCGGCCGGGCGAGCCCTCGCTCATCGCCACCGTGCGGGGGGCTGGCTATCGCTTCGACCCGCCGCCGGAGTCCGCCACGGCCTAGAACGTCAGTTGTCGTCACGGCCGCGACCACCGTCTTCGTCATCGCAACTACCGTCATCGGCGCGATCCTCGCCGCGGCAGGTCGGCGCTGGCGTCGGGACGCGGCCCGGTGTCGGACGAGGGCGCTCCGGGTCGACTTCACGAGGTGTGGCTTCCGGTACGTCCGGCCGTCGGGAGGCCGCAGCGGTCCTCGGCCTGCTGTACATGATGTCCACGGTAACGATCCCGGCCCCCTCCGCGATGTCAATCGTCGCTTCCTGCTCACCGCGGATCACGAAATAGCGCGTTCGATCGCCTGTGACGATTATGTCTCCGTAAGACCAACGCCCACGGAACGTGGCGCGGTAGTGGGAAAGGACCTCATCGAGGGAAGCGAGGCTCGCATAGCCCAGATCGATGAGGACGAGGCGTTCGGTGCGAGTCTCGCGATACCATATGCGCACTGATCCGGGGGGTCGCGCGAGGTCCTCGAGATCCGCGCCGGGCACGTCGCCGGCGGGCGGCGTCAAGGGCGTGCCCGTCGCGAAAGGCGCCAGCGAAGGGAGCGGTCCAGCTCCATCCCGCAGGGCCATTGCGATCAGTCCGCTCGTCGCCAGGGCAGTGGCTAACAGCCCGAGCATCGCCGCGACCGCCGTGGGTAGCCGTGTGCTGGGACGACGCGGAGGCTCTGGGTGGGGCGTGGACGGATGCATCCAGTGGTGAACGGTAAGAGCGCCTTATGAACGGCCCGTGAACGGCGCATGAGAACGGTCTCATCGTGGGCCCGCAAGGAAACTTCGAAGAACCTCGGCGTGGGGTTGCGGATGAGAGCCTTCTCACTCCTGACTCATCAGCTTCTCCTTATCAGGGCCGAGTCTGTCAGGATGCCGACGACGCCGACGAATGACACCGTGGGATCGATCGGCCGCGTGCTGATCGTCGACGACGATGAGCGGCTATTGGCCCTCGTCCGCCTTGCCCTGGCGAAGGACGGCGTCGATGTCACGGTCTGTGCCTCGGCGACGGAAGCACTGCGTGCTCTAGAAGAGCAACCGTTCGACCTGGTGGTGCTCGACGTAGTCCTGCCCGACCTTTCGGGTTGGGAGACACTGCGGCGCATCCGCGCGTCGAGCGATCTGGTGGTCATGCTGCTGTCCGGCCGTGACTCCGATGTCGACAAGGCGCGTGGGCTGGACCTGGGTGCCGACGACTACCTCACGAAACCCTTCAGCTTCCTGGAGTTCGAGGCGCGCGTCCGTGCGCTCCTTCGCCGCAGTCGAACCCCGTCCGCGTTGCCGTCCGACGGGCGATGAGCTGTGGGCATCCAACAACCAACCGCAACACTGGGCGAGGGCCTGACGATCGCGCTGATCATCGACCGAAGGCATCTGTTCGACCGTGCACTGGACGAAGGATGCGCAAGCCTGCGTGAACATGGCTGCCGAGTCGAGATGGTGGTGCCCGATGATGGCGAGCGTCTCTTCCCCATCCCCGCGCATGCCCCGGTCTGGGACGCCGTCCTCGCGCGCGGCCGCGACCTCGCGGGCTTCGGCCTGCTCGCGGCAGCGGCCGCTCGAGGCGTGTTGGCGGTCAATACCCCGCAGGCGATCGGGCTCGTGCGCAACAAGATCGCGATGCAGGCGGTGCTCCTCGATCACAAGATCCCCTTGCCGCGCACGTGGTTCGCGACCGACACGTCGGTCTTCGAGCGCCTGCCCGCCGACTGCTTTCCGCTCGTAATCAAGCCCTTCGACGGCGACGGCGCGCGCGGAATCGCTCTGCTGACGCGACCCACTGATGTGGCACTGTTGCCGCCTTCTGGCGGGCGGCGCGAGCTCTACCTTGCCCAAGAGTGGCTCGCCACCGACGGGTGGGATCTGAAGCTGTATGGCATCGGGCGTCGGATCTGGGGCGTCCGGAAGCCATCGCCGGTGGACCTGAGCCACCCCGGTCCTGCCCGCATCCGCCGAGTTGACGGAGCCGAACAGGTAACGCTAGACGCCGAGCTCATCGACATCGGGCTGACCTGCGGGCGGGCGTGCGGGCTGGAGCTGTGGGGAGTCGATGTCGCACGGACACCGCGCGGACCAGTTGTCATCGAGGTCAATGACTTCCCGACATACTCGGCGATCCCGCAGGCAGGGGGCGCGATCGCTGAACACACCATCGCACTGGCGCGGATGCACCAGCTCGCGCGTGCCGCAGGATTGGATCGGGTCCACTCATTTGCGCGGGACGCATGACGAACGTCCGATGGCGATGAAGGCGCTGAGTGGGCGGGTCATCGTGGTGCTCGAGCGAGACCGTCCATCCGACCCAGCAGGGTCGCTGCTACCCAGCTTGGTTGGTGCCCTGGGCCGTCGCGGGGCAGCGATCGAGGTCGTCAGGCCTGCCTCCACCTTCGCCCGCCTCGACATCGCTCCGCGCGCGGAGGTCGTGCTCCTCAAGTCTGGCGAACCGGTGGCGCTGCACCTCGCGGCAGCCTGGTCGGCCTGGGGTTCGATCACCTTGAACGCCGTCGCCGCAACGCGACTGGCCCAGGATCGCATTGCCACGGCGCTCCTCCTGCGCAGCGCAGGTCTTCCGGTGCCACCAGTGCGGGCCGTGTGGGTCGCTCGTCCCGAGGCGCCCCTCCCGGCCGCCGCCATCACTTATTGCGCCCGGCGCGCGGTCTACATCAAGTCGCGCCGTGGCAGCGGTGGTCGCGGCTTGTGGCGCTGCGGGCCGGGTCACGCGAACGCGGCGGACCTGCGCCTTCCCGAGGGCGCTTATCTGGTGATGGATGAGATCGCCCACCACGGGGACGACCTGAAGGTCTACGTGGCGGGCGACTGGATGGGCAGCATCGAGCGTCGGTTCCCCGCCACCACGCTTACCGAGAAGCGCGGGCGACCGGTGCCCGTCCCGGCTGATGTCGCGGACGTGGCCCGTGCCGTGGGACGCCTGCTCGGACTCCGGCTGTTCGGCTGTGACTTCGTCCGCTCCACGACCGGGTGGCAGCTCGTCGACGTCAACGCCTTTCCGGGCTACAAGGGCCTTGACACGGCTGCCGAACGGATCGCCGACGTCGTCGAGATCACAGCCGACGTGAGGGCCACCAACGACGCGCAGCCTATTGCGCCGGGCGTCAGGAGTGCGGGCTGAAGCCCTTCGCCGTCGTGTTCGGGACTGGTTGCATGGCCGGTGGCTTCGTGGCACCTGTGCTGCGGGCCGCTGGTTGGGAGCTCATGCTCTTCGGGCGCGATTCTGCCGTCGCCACGGCCATCGAGACTCGCCGCGGGATCTGGGCGCACGCAGGCGGCAACCTGCCCCGTTGGATCGATGGCGTCTCCGCGGCCGTCGCCAGCGACGAACTGCTGCACGAGGCGCTGGCGACGGCCGATCTGGTCATCACCGCCGTCGGGCCGGCCCAGCTCACGGCTCTGGGACGAGCTCTCGCGGGCGGCCTGATGCGACGGCACGAGTCCGGGCGCCTACTCAATATCCTGACCTTCGAGAACCATCGTCGCGCCCCGGAGCTGCTGGCGGATGCGCTCCTGGAGGCCGAGCCTCGGCTGGCGTCCGCAATGGGCAGAAGCGTGGGGCTTGGCGGCGCAGCCGTGTGGCGAGCAATCGTCCGGCGTCAAGTCGCGCCAGACGGCGTTCACTACTGGGCCGACGATGTCGACGACGCCTATTTCGATGGCATGCCGCTCGTCGACGCTCCGCCACGCTCCAGACCGATCGAAGGCCTGATGGCAGTCACTGGCTTTGACAATCGGATGGTGGAAAAGCTCTGGCTCTTCAATGGCGGCCACGCTGCGGCGGCCTACCTCGGATGGCTCGTCGGCTGCCGAACGATCGCGGAGGCGATGAGTCGACCAGCCATAAGCTCGCTCGTCCGAGCCGTCGTCGAGGAGGCCCAGCGGGCCCTCGACATGCGTCATCGCCTTCGACGGCAGGCGCCAGTTGGTCCCGAACGCTCGACAGAGTGGATTCTCGGTCGATTTGCTGATCAAGCACTGGTCGATCCAGTAACCCGCGTCGGGCGGGAGCCGCGTAGGAAGCTGGCCCCAGGGGACAGGCTGCTCGGGCCCGCCATCACCTGCGCCGCCGACGGAGGATTGCCGGCCGCCCTGCCGATGGCAATTGCGGCAGCCTTCGCGTACGAGGATCCGAACGACAACGAGGCTGTCGGCGTTCGCCGGGAGGTGCAGCTGCTCGGAGTCGAGGAGCCGCTCGACCTGATCTGCGGGGTGCAGGCCAACGAGCCGTTGGCTAAGGCCATCGTGAGGGAGCACCACGAGCTCGTCCAAAATCGGGTCGCGGCCATCGACCGGCTTGCTGGGGACCTCAATCTCGGGCGCGGTTTCGTCCCGATGCGCTCATGACCGCACTGGATGGTCGTCGCATCGAGCTGTGGGTGGAAGCCCGCGGAAGGCGGCCAGCGGTGAACCCCGTGATGCGCGGGTTGCTTACTTCGTTGCGCGCTGCCGGGGCGGACACGCGAGTGCGGGTCATCGAACGACACGTCGCCACCCCGGACGCGCTGGCCGCGCGTGGGGGTCCCGACCTGGTGCTGATGAGATCGTTCGGACCATTGGCGCTGTCGGTGGCGTCGGTCGCAGAGCGACATGGCCGACGGTTCCTGAATAGCGCCGCGCGGACCATCGAAGCGACCGACAAGCCCGGCACGCTGGCGACTCTCGCCGCGGCGGGTCTGCCGGTCCCCACAACCTGGCTCCGGGCTGGCCGCGCCGGTCCCCACGTGGCCGAGGGCGACGAGCTAGACCGCAACGGCTGGTACACGAAGCCGGTCATCGGCATCCACGGCGACGGCGTGCGCCATCATCCCGGGCCTACGCCGCCGCTGATGCGGGGTGAAAGCCGGCCGGAGCTGGTACAGCGCGCGGTGGGTTCCGGTCCGGACGTCAAGGTGTACGTCGCCGGAAACGCGGTGTTCGCGGGGCGCAAGTGGTTCGGCCCGCTCAGCTACGCCTCCGATCGCATTCGCAGGATCGAGCCCGACGACGAACTCGTGCGCCTGGCGCTGATGGCGGCGGAGGCGCTGGCGCTCTCGAGCGTCGGCTTGGACATACGCGAGGGCCCCGAGGGCAGGGTCATCGTCGATGCCAATCCTTTCCCGGGCTTCCGCGGATTTCCCGAGGCTGTTCCCTTCCTGCACGCCCTTGTCGCTCGGCACGTGGTCAGCAGCACGTGACGCGCAGGCTCGATCCACGCCTGGCCGCTGTCCTGAGCGAAGGGCTGCTCGGACGCGCGGCGTTCGGGATGGTCTCCTTCGCGTTTCCGTTGTACGCGCTTGCGTTGGGTCTCTCGCTGGTCGAGATCGGCCTGCTCGTGACCCTGCGCTCGGTCGTGGTGCTGCCTGCCAAACCAGTCGCCGGCATCCTCGTCGACCGGATCGGGCTTCGCGCGGTCTACGTGACCTCGGGGATCATGCGTGTCGTGGCGGCTGTCGGCCTGTTGGTGGCCGGGGACTTTTATGGACTGGCTGGTGTCCGGGTCATTCAGGGCATCAGCGCGGCGGGCCGTGACGTGGGATCGCTGGGCCTCATTGCCCACGACGGCGAGCGGCGCGTCGCGACGATCATGGGCTGGTACATCACGGCCAAGCATGTCGGCGGTGTGACGGGGGCCGGGATCGCCGGAATCATCATCGCCTTGTCCGGCGGCACGTATACCGCGCTCTTCCTGCTTGTGGCCATCCTGTCGGCCGTGCCCGTGCTGGTCACGTGGTGGGCGCTCGAGCCGGACAGTCCGCGGGACCGTTCTGAAGAGATCGTGGCCGGCGCGCGACCGCCATCGCTCGCCGGTTGGCGAAGCACGCTGCGCGAGCTGGCAGGTCCGGTTACTGTGGGCGGCCTGATTGCCGCCAGCGCGTACATGCTGCATGGCCTGTTCCCCATCCTCGCCACCGAGTACGCCGGCCTGACGACGATGGAGGCTGGCATCTTGTACAGCCTGTCGGCGGCCACAATATTGGTTGTAGGGCCGCTCGCCGGGTGGTCGTCCGACCGCTGGGGCCCGATCATCGGACTGGCCTGGCGTCCGGTCGCCAACATCGGCTCGTCCCTGCTCTATCTCGTAGCTCCGACCTTCGCCGGATTCACCGGGGCGCGTTTGCTGGATGACTCGGGCAAGGCCGCGTTCCGCCCAGCCTGGGCCGCCACAACGACGGCGATGGCGGCTCGTGACCCAGCGCGACGAGGACAGCGCCTCGGCATCCTCGACGCGGGACAGAGCGCCGGCGAAGCGCTCGGCCCGTTGCTCGCAGTGCTCCTCTGGCAGTCGGGCGGCGTGGTCCTCCTTTTTGCTGGTCGGATCGGACTCGCGATCGTTGGCGAAGTCGCCGCGATGCGGGTCTTCGGGGAGGCCGATGCGGTTCGTGCCTGGCTCGCGTCCCTCGGTCGGAACAACGGACAGAGGCAGCCACCGGCGGTCGCACCCGACGTGCTGCGCGACGCCGAAGTGCGCCACGAGCTCCGCGCGCAGTTGACTGTCGCGCGCGCTGAGATCGAGGTCGTGCTGGCTCATCCCCAGGTCTCGGACGAGGAGCGCGCTCGTAGCGTGACGAGCGCGCTCGCCGCGATCGAGCGGGTCACGACTTTGGTCACGCCGACGCCTGCCCCGGCATCGTTCCCGCCGGCTCCAGACGACGACGAGGCCCCCTTCGATGAGACGGATCTCATCCGACGCTCATCGTGGGCTCATGGTGGGCGGGGAGGCTAGCCCGATGCAGCGACGGCATGGTCTCGTCAGCGGGCCGGGGAGCGGCACTGCACGGGTAGGTGCGGTGCTCGCCCTGCTCACTCTGCTCGCGCTCCTCCCCGCGCCGGCCTACGGTCGCGCCGTGTTGTCGGCGTTCGAGAACTCTCGCGCGGCATCTTCTCCCGGAGGCTCGTGGTGGTCGACGGCCGGTACCGATGACGACGAGGAAGGCGGGGACGACGACGGTCGCGACGACGACGACGTCCTGGACATCAGCGAGTACGACCGGATGCCGCCCAATGTCGCGTGGCGGCAGGCTATCGGCCTTGATCGCATCGCAGGGATGCTCAACGGTGACGGCGTCACGGTGGCGGTTATTGACACCGGCGTGAGTCGCGCGGCGGACCTCGAGCAATCGATCTCGGCGCGCGTGGACCTGACATCCGATCGCGACGGCGAGGACCGGTACGGGCACGGCACGCACATGATCGGAATCATCGCCGGCGACGGGAGCGCGTCCGCGGGACGATGGCAGGGCGTCGCCCCGTCGGCTGACGTGGTCTCGATAAAGGTCGCGGGCTGGGACGGGGCCACCGATGTCTCGGCGGTGATCGTCGGTATCCAATGGGCGGTGACCCACCGAGAGCGCTATGGCAT
>Ga0136618_10000264_pt1 | contig 16774 bp, 15 predicted proteins | sample AntDrymUQ3302106_2_FD_104805 | JGI IMG/M metagenome (GOLD analysis project Ga0136618, IMG submission 104805) | Polar desert sand microbial communities from Dry Valleys, Antarctica - metaG UQ330 (21.06) | ecosystem: Environmental > Terrestrial > Soil > Desert | place: Antarctica: Dry Valley... | reverse complement strand
CCAACCCGCAAACTCGAAGACATCATCAATGATGTAGCAGACCAATTTCGGGAAGAATTAAAAGCCGAAACTGCCAACGCATAAATTACATTAGAAAGCAGAAAGCAAATAAGCCGTGAGCAGTTTTGCCAAATTGCTTTCGGCTTGCTTTTTATTCAACACGGTCGGACCGCGCCAGACCGGACAATATGGAATGGTCGTGCCGAATTTCGTTAAATCCGCCATTAAAAACGAACCGCTTACCGTTCACGGCGACGGCACGCAATCACGCTGCTTCGGTCACGTTTCGGATGTCGTCGAAGGTTTGACCAAAGCGATGGAATCGCCGGAATGCTTCGGACAAGTGGTAAATCTCGGCAACGACGAAGAAGTAACGATAAGAGGCTTGGCGGAAAAAGCTATCGAAATGACCGGAAGCGCGAGCGAAATCCGCTATATTCCCTACACGGAGGCTTACGGCGAAGGCTTTGAAGATATGCAGCGGCGCGTTCCGTCGCTGGAGAAAGCTCAACGCCTGATCGGTTATCAGCCAACCCGCAAACTCGAAGACATCATCAATGATGTAGCAGACCAATTTCGGGAAGAATTAAAAACCGAAACTGCCAACGCATAAATTACATTAGAAACTAAGTTGAAACAAATTAGTTTTGAGTTCCGCCTTTAGGCGGCTGCCTTTGGCTCGAGCAAAGAGCCGCCTAAAGGCGGAACTCAAAACGCTCCAATTCAATTTGTCATTATGAAAAAGTTTATTTTATTCATTGCCCTTTTTGTTGTTTCAAGCGTTTCCGTAACGGCTCAAACCGGCGGAGTAAAAGGGAAAATTCGCAATTCAAAAGGAAACGGTATTGCAAGCGTCACGATTACCGCTCGTCAGGACGGTAAAGACATAAAAACCGTAAAATCCGACGGCAAAGGAAATTTCATCATTCAAGATTTGGAAAATGGAGTTTATAATTTGGTTTTTGACGGCAAAGGTTATAGTTCAAGTTTGCTTTCCAACGTCGAAGTCAAAAAAAACAAAGTGCGGGAATTGCCCGACAGTTTGATTTTAGCGGTTGACCAGGGAACATTGGTAGTTATTAAAGGAAGCGTTTTCAATCAGGACGGCAGAAGCGTGACCGGCGCGGAAGTGACTATAGAAAAAATAAGTTCCGACGGTTCGACGCGCAAATTGGGAAGCGTTTACACCAATGTCAGTGGCGAATTTACGTTTCGACAGCCGGAAGGCGCGGCGAAATTTCGTCTAACGGCAAAGCTCAAAGACGCGCAATCGAGCAAGGAAGTCGAAGTTGAGAGCGCGGCGATTTATCGTCTGGCGATAAATCTAAATTTGGAAAAGTGAAAAGGTAAAAAAGTTAGCCTGTTAATTGACAAGCTAACTTTTTTACCTTTTCACTTTTTCACTTTTTCACTTTAATTAACCGTTTCCGAAATTTCTTCGGCGTTCTGCATTCCCGCCGCTGTTCCCGCATCAGTAATAATCAAAGGAAGTTCCTCGACCATCACGGCATCGGCAATCGTCTGCACCCAATACGTTCCGGGCGTGGTAAAAACGACATTGACGAAAAAGCTGACGTTATCGGTAAAACCGCCGGGCGCGAGTTCGATGCCGGTCGGCTGTGAAGTAACGACCAGATTATTTTTGTCGGGCGATAAAATACGCACTTCAGTAAGATGATTTCCCGCGCCGCGCCAATGATTGACGACGGCAAATTTAATCAGCGAAACCGGCAATTTTTCCACCATTATATTTTGAAAAATCCCCATTAGAGAAATTTTATTTCCCATTTCCAACCGCACGTCGTCACACAAAAGAGTGTAGACGAGTTGTAGATTTCCATTTGTCATAATTTAAACGTAAAAAGACGCAAAAGATAAAAAATTAAAATTGTTTTGAATTACAAAGATTCAATATAAGCCATCTTTCATAATTTTGCTTCTTACTTTTCACCTTTTACCATTAAATCGCGCCGTGTTTCTTAAACCAAGTCTGCAATTTTTTCCAAGCGTCTTCGCCTGCTTCCTTGTTATAACTCGGACGATAATCGGCAAGAAAACCGTGTTCGGCATTCGGATAGACGATAATTTCCGAACCGGATTTTCCCTTTTTCAGAGCGTCCTGCATCTGCTGCACCGTATTGAGGGGAATTCCCGTATCCAATCCGCCGTAAAGCCCAAGCACCGGAACTTTTAAGTCTTTGGCGACATCGAGCGGCATCGTCGGTTGCAGCGGATTTTTCGGCGAACTCGCGGTTTCAACTAATCTTCCATACCACGCCGCGCCCGCGTCAACATTTTTATTATGCGCCGCGTAAAGCCAGACGATTCGCCCGCCCCAGCAAAATCCCGTGACGGAAAGTTTTTTCGTGTTGCCTCTGTTTTTTTTCGCATACTCAACCGTCGCGTCTAAATCGGACATTACCTGCGCGTCGGGAACTTTAGCAACGACGTTTCTGATAATTTCCTGCACATTTTTCATTTGCGTGACGTCGCCTTGCCGCGCGTAAAGCGAAGGCGCAATCGCCATATAACCCAACTTGGCGAATCTTCGACAAACGTCCTGAATCCATTCGTGAACGCCGAATATTTCCTGAATGACCAGAACAACCGGAAATTTTTTATTCTTCGCCTCGGGCATTGCCCGGTAGGCGGGCATTTCGCCGCCCGCAACGGGAATTTTTATTTCGCCCGTCGTCAAACCGTTTGAGTCGGTCGTAATTTTTGTTTGCGCGGCAATCGGCTGGACGGCTAAGGCAAAAGCTCCCGCCAGAATGGACGCGACGAAAAATTCGCGCCGGTCGAGTCGAGTCGCGTCGGGAATCAAACTGATAATGTCTTCTTTCATTATTTTCTCCTTTTTCGGTTTTTAGTTAAATTTTTACTTTTCCTTTCCGTTAGGTCAAGAGTATAATCGGATTTTAGATTTTAGATTTTGGATTGCGAATTTCGATCAAGAAATCTTGCACCAGATTAAAGAAATAATTCAACAAATTATTTCTTTAATCCAAAATCCAAAATCCAAAATCCAAAATCCAAAATCCAAAATCCAAATGATGTTGTATATCTTAATTTGTCTTTCGTTATCGCTGGCGGGCGTTGCCGGGCTGCAATTTTTCTATATGATTTACCTCGAAAGAGTTCACCGCGAACGCCAGAAACGCATCCGCGAACTGGAACATCACTGCCAGTATCTTTCCAAACGTCTCAAGGAATCGGAAGTGCAGATTTCCGAACAAAGTGAGATGATCGAAGCATTTTATGAAGATTTCGATGAAGAAGAGGAAGAAATCTGGGCTGATGTGATTGATGAAAGATAATTTTTGAAAACTATTAAATCCGGTTGTCGGGTATTGATAAAAAGAAATTTGAAAATCCCTGTCATTACAAATCCAATTGCTATACAGTTTTGTCTGTATTACAAATCTTTCAAATTTTTACAAAGATACAACACCGGCAATTTATCTCCCAATTCTTGTGTTTCTCTACTATTCCTTGTCGTGTGTTTTCTGCTAAAATAATATATAAAAAGACCTTCCTAATACTTGTGATTTTGGCAATCACATTCTTTTTCGCAATCGGTTATAGCTTTAATGACGCACAGGCTCAAGAAACAGTATCAAAATCAGTAGCTGCGATGGGTGGTGTGGACAGTTATGATGTGAGCGAAACTAATATCGTTTACAACTTTAACGAACTTTCTTTATTTTCAACTTGGTATTACATTCAATATCCATATGCTCGTTTTACGCCTTATCCTGGCGGCTATTTTCGTGTAGACAATCACGTAAGTGATTACTCTTACTATCCGAATTTTATTACCAACGATTATCTTTATTATAATTTTGGCGGTGTTGATGTTCAGTTCACGCAGTCTGTTAGAAATCTTTCGTTTACTACAGTCGGAGTTAATGGCGGAAATTTGTATTTTACTTCTAACCATATTGATATGTTGCGTTGGAGAGTTAAAAGCCCCGGAGAAGGAGAATAATAATGAATTTATCTATAAAAACAAAAGCACTTTTACTGGTTACTTTATTCGTAATTGTCGCTGCAACAGCAATAGTTTGTTTTCAGCACTTACATCCGAACAAGGTTGAAGCCCAAAATGATGCACCATTAACACTTGAAATATCAACACCTCAGCGTAAATACGTCCAATTTGAATCAATTCTTATTGATTTAAATTTGTCAAATCAAACTACTATTCCAATAACTTGGAATGGTGATCTGCAAGTCGGTGGTAGTAATATGAATCTCCTAATGCGTCCGGCGCACGGTAATGAAATTCGCTGGAAAGGAGACAGAGGTATTGCTGACTATGTAATAAGCACTGAAATTATGCAGGCGGGGAAAAACAAAGAAGTTCAAAACTTGATTAATGCTCAGTTCGCTGAACAACTATTTCCGCAACCGGGACGTTACCAGTTTCGAGTTGAATTTAACTACACCGATTTTACATATAATCAGCCTCAAAATGTAACAATTGTATCAAATCCAATTACTATTGATATAGATGAGCCAAAAGGAAAAGAACGCAGTGCCTATAATTATCTTAAACAAAATTATCAGCGGGTTCTTGACGGCGGCAACATAGTAGAGAAAACACGAGTATTACAGCATTTTGTAGACAATTTTAGTAATACCGCTTACGGAAAATACATTATATTTGATTTGGGTAATACGTATTTAAGCGCTAAGGAATATGAAAAAGCGGAGGAAGCGTTTTACCAAATATCGGATGTTGATTTTTACTACTCAAAACAAGTCGGAAAACATCTGGGAGAACTTGCCGGAAAGTTAAAACGACCATCACCGAGAACAAAACGTCCGCCAGATTATTCTAATGCACCGGTTGGGCGTCCGATGCCTGCGATTACGCCTGTCCGAACTGGTCCCGTTCCTACTCCCATAGTGCCAATTTACATTCCTAATGCTAATCCTAATACTACACCTACGCCATAATGTGTAGTAAATCAACCCGTTTCTTATATTGTATAAACGGTTTACAGCTTGAAGATAAAGTCAATGACACATAACAAAAAGTTAATCAACAAATTTTCTAAAACACTTATAATTACCATTTGTTTGTTAAGTGTTTCCACTGTTAAATCTCAAACATCATTAACAAAGGCTCTCGATTACGACGGTGATGGAAAAGCGGACTCTATTGTCTATAGATTATCGGAGAATAATTGGTATATCAATAAAAGTTCTGGCGGATACGGTGTCCAACAATTCGGAGTTTTTCCCTTTGATACTCCAACACCCGGCGATTATGACGGAGACGGTTAAGGGTGATATTGCTGTTGTTCGGGACTTATATGCTGGTCAAGGTGATCAATTAGAGTGGTGGATAATAAATAGTTCTAACGACTCTGTTGTACAAATAAATTATGGCGATTTAGACCTTGGAGATACTCCTGTTCAAGGAGACTACAATGGCGATGGCAAAACAGATATTGCAGTGTGGCGAAATAGAGAAGGACTATTCTTTATCTACAGAGTAGGGCAATATCCGTTCGGTAGTAATGGAGATTTGCCAATCGCCAGTTATGATACACATTAATCAGATAAATTTATAAATATATAAATTTAAACAGTTCATTTGTTATTGGTATAAAAAGACGCACTTATACTTTGGGAAGTAAACGTGTGTCAAAGATTGGCTAAGGCAGATGTCAGGCGTGAAATGAAAATCCGTTCTGTCATTATTTAAACTCAACAATCGTCGCGCCCCAACTGCTCGAAAATTCGGGCGCGTTTTTGAACGATTTAACATACTCGGTTTCGCTCAAAACTTTTCTCACTGTTTCTCTCTGCACGCCGATTCCTTTGCCGTGAATTATTCGGACAAGTCGAAAACCTTTTTTGTGCGCTTCTTCGAGATACGCTTCAACTACTGATTTTACATCGCGCGGAGCGAAGGCGTGCAAATCAATCGAATCGGTAATTTCCATCTCGAACGGTTCGGCGAAGGGATTTTCAATATCTAAAATATCTAAAATATCTAAATTTTTGTTTTCATCCATAAATTTTGAGCGAGTCGAAAAAGATTTTTTCCGGTTTTTTATTTTCTCTTTGTTTCGTATTGCGCAATGTCTTCGGGCGGAGTCAGACGCATTCTATTTTTATCTTTAAAGGCGATGAATCGTTTTTCCTGTATTGTTCCGTTATTGTTTCTCATTTGAATGGAGAAGGTTTTGCTGTCGCCCGTTCCTTCGACCTTTAACGGCAATAATCCCCAAAACACGCCGCTGCCGCTCCGGTAAACCGAATAATGATTCTGGTCGTATTTGTCGTAACCCAAAACTATAATGCCGTCGAAATCAGGCTCAACACCGTCAATCGCCTTAACCAAATTCGTGCGCGTTAAAATTATCCAACTGCCCGGTGTTGCCGATTTGACCGTATCTTTGGGCGAGCTTTTATCGACCGGCTCGTTGTCGAGCCGATACCAGGTGACGAATTTTTTATCGTTTTCCTGATAGTAAATAATGTCGTTGGGAACTTGCAGTTCGACTTGTCTGCCGAACAGCCAACCGGCGGGCGCGGGCGAAATTGACGGGTCGAGCCGAACCTGATACCAGACGTCATATTTTTCATCCAGTTTTTCCGGCTCGCCTGCTTCTTTCGCCGCTTCAATCTCTTCATTTTTCGATTTTTTCGCCTGTTTTTGCTCGCCTTTTGCCGCATCGTCAACGTCGGCGGCATTCTGCTCCTTCGGAACGAATTTCCAATCCATCACCTCAAAAGTCGAGGCGTTGGCGAGTTTAAAAAGCAGATTTTCGCTTTTCATATCCGGCGCGAGCCGCAGATTGGAGGCGGCGCGAAGCTGTCCGGCGGCTTGCGGCGGCAAGTCTTTGAATTCCTGTGCGAGTTTTTGTGATTTTTCGAGAAGTTCGTTCGTAATCACATTCTGCCATTCAATCCAGCCTTCGGTGTTGTCTTCATCGTGGGCGCGAACGCGATACCAGAGAACTTTATCAAATTCGACCTGTTCTAAAATGTCGATTTTTTCGCCGCGTTTGACTTCCAGAAGGTCAGCCGCGACGACCGCGTATGAACTGCGAATCTGCGCGGTTTTGGCAATGACGGTCGCGGTTTCGCTCAAACCGACGAGGCTCGTCACATTTTTAACCGCTTCGTCAAATATTCCGCAGCCGCTCTGCGCTAAACCGATGGCGCAGAACGTCGCCAACACGAGAAATTTTACTTTTTTTGTATTCATCTTGAACTTTCCGAGAGTTTGCGCCAGTTATTATATCCCAACTTGTCCAATAAATCCTTTTGACGATTGTTCGGTTTGGCTTTTACTTTTAATTTAGTTTGAAAATTTTCTTCCGCCGATTCGATGCCGAACCATTCCAAATCTGTTTGCCAGACAATGTTTTCCGAGCCTTTTATATATTTTTCGATAATCGGACGAAGTTCTTCGCGCGTCTGCAAAATCTCCGTAATCGCCGAATTCCCTTCTCTTTGCGGATTCGGCTGGCGGTGCGTCCGGTAAATTTGTTGAAAAATATCCGCTATCGAATTTTTTCCCTTCGATGTGCGCAGAACGGCAACGTCGCACAAAAAAGCGGCGAGCATTCCGCGCGCGTAAATTTGCGTATTCGCGCCGTTCCAGCGATTTTTTGACGCTTCAATCAATGAAACTTTTTGGCTCTGCAAACTGTCAATGCTGTGCGCCCGCGCCAGCGTGTCGAGAAAATCCTCAAACCGCAGACGATTGACCGCAACGCCGGTTTTTAAGGCTTGATAAAGCGCGAAACCTTCATAAAACCAATCGTAATTTCCGCTTAAATTTAAATTATTCGGCATCCAGAGATGAAAAATCTCGTGGCGCAATTGTTCGTGCAGACGCTGCAGAGATTGACTTTTGAAGGGCATTTCGGCGGAAAAAATCGTGATGCTCGCGCCGCGCGTTTCGGCTTCCCAACGTCCGAATTTCGCCTCCGCCGGAAATTTTCCGAGAAAGATTTGCGCCATTTGATTTGGAATCGCGCCGAACAGTTTCTCGTAAAAACCGAAAATTTCGTTTGCCATCTGAAACGCTTCCGCATCGGAAAACTGACGCTCGCCGGAAATTATAAAATTCAGTTTTGAATTGCCGACGGAAATTTCCCGCTCGCGCCAATTTTTCCCGACGTAAAAAACGGCTTTTTCAAGGTCGGAAACTTCAAACGTATTTTCCGTATTTTCTCCCAATTTTTTTTCGGATGAAGCGATTTTCCAACCTTTCGGCAGTTCAAAAGAAATTTTCGCCCGAATCTTTGCGTTATTTTTCGTATTAAACTGCGGCAGCAAATCGCCAAACATTAAAATTCCCTGTTCTGCGGAAATCCACGAAACGCGCGACATCGCCGCGTAATTCGTCGGAACATCGGCTTTGACTTTATAATTCCAAAAAACAAACGGCTTTTCCGCGAGAAATTCGCCCGCGATAAGTTTTTTATATTCGATTTTGCGTTTGTTTTCGTCCGACAAATCAACATCAGAAACTCTTTCGCCCAAATTTTCGATTCCCGCGTGAGATTGCGTAAACGAAAAATTCTTTACGTTTTGCAGCGAGTCGGCATCCAAGTTTACGCCTTGAATTTCAATCACGGTCGGGGTTTTCGATTCGATTTTTATTTTTGCTTCGATAATCTGCGCCGACAACGCGTATGAAAATTGCGTAATCAGCACGAAAATGAGCGCGGTGAAGGAAATTAACCTGTTTTCTTTTGACATCAAATTATAATCGGAACTAAAATAGCAGTTTGCCCGTAAACATTTCAGGTTTCCCTGCTATATTAAGGATAAAAAATTCTATGAGTCTTATCAAAATCGTTATTTATACGGTGGCATTTCTGTTAAGCCTTTTATTTTTAGGACGCTTTTTTTTCTAAAACCGAACGGCTTTTAATAAATGTTTGAATGAAGCTATTATTGTTTTATAGCTTGTCATCGGTTTATAGTTTGCACAAATTTTAAATTTTTATGCGGTCAAATCTGACCGCTATTTTATTTTTATCAGTTGTCAGTTACGCCTTCGACGGTTGTTTTGTTTCAGCAAACAAATGATTTCCGACTTTTAGCTTTCTTTTTTTTCTATGAGCGAATTACGAAAAATCAAACGCGCTTTGGTAAGCGTTTCCGATAAAACAGGCATCATCGAATTTGCCAAATCCTTGACGGAATTCGGCGTTGAAATTATCTCGACCGGCGGCACGGCAAAAATTTTGCGCGCGGGCGAAATCAAAGTTACGGAAGTTTCGGAAATTACCGATTTCCCGGAAATGATGGACGGTCGGGTGAAGACGCTGCACCCGAAAATTCACGGCGCATTGCTCGCTCTGCGCGATAACGCAGAACACCGGAACGCGATGCGGACACATAATATCGAACCGATTGATTTGGTCGTCGTTAATCTTTATCCGTTTGAACAGACCGTCGCTCAAGCAGATGTTTTGCTTGACGAAGCAATTGAAAATATAGACATCGGCGGTCCGGCAATGATTCGTTCGGCATCGAAAAATTGGCGCGATGTCGCCGTCGTCACCGATGCGCGGCTTTACGAAAATATTTTAAATGAATTAAACGAAAACGGCGGCAGTTTGAGTTTGGAAACGCGCCAACGCCTGGCAACTCTGGCGTATACGCGAACGGCGAGCTACGATTTAGCGATTTCATCTTATCTCGCCAGACAACTTTCCGACGATGATCTGGAATTTCTCGAACCGCTGAATCCGCTCGGAAATTTAATTTTTATCGAATCCGAAGATTACGACGAAACCGATTCTGTTTCCAACATTGAAACAAAAGAATTTGCGGACTACGCTTCAATCGAACTCGCCAAAGTAACAGATTTGCGTTACGGCGAAAATCCGCATCAGAAAGCCGCTTTGTATGAAACCTTCGAGCCGGGCGGAATTGCCAAAGCCGAACAACTTCACGGCAAGGAAATGTCTTTTAATAATTATGTTGACGCGGAAGCAGCCTGGAATCTCGTGCGAGATTTTGAAGATTTGGCGGCGGCGATAATCAAACATACAAATCCATCGGGCGTGGGCGTGGGCGCAAATAATGAAGAAGCCTATCGCCGCGCTTTGGCGACCGACCCGGTTTCGGCTTTCGGCGGCATCGTCGCTTTTAATCGCGCCGTTGACGGAAAAATTGCCGAATCGGTGAACGAAGTTTTCACCGAAGTCGTCGTCGCGCCCGGATACGATGCGGAAGCATTGGAAATTTTCAAAACGAAAAAGAATCTGCGAGTTTTGCGGATTGCGAAAAGTGAAAATGAAACTGCGCTTGAATATAAACAAATTTCCGGCGGATTCCTGGTGCAGACAAAAGACGTTCACAAAGTCGGCAATAGCGATTTGAAAATTGTCACCAGAAGACAGCCGACCGAAGAAGAAATTCGCGCGATGCTTTTGGCGTGGAAGGTTTGCAAGCACGTTAAATCGAACGCGATTGTTTTCGCGGACGAAAATCGCACGCTCGGTGTCGGCGCGGGACAAATGAACCGCGTTGATTCGGTGAGAATTGCGGCGATGCGCGCCGAACGCTTTGATTTACCGCTCGCCGGTTGCGCCGTCGCGTCCGATGCGTTTTTCCCCTTCCGCGACAATGTTGACGAAGCCGCGCGTTTTGGCGTTTCGGCGATTATTCAGCCCGGCGGCTCGATGCGCGACGAAGAATCAATCCAGGCTGCCGACGAACACGGTTTGACGATGGCTTTCACCGGATTCAGGCATTTCAAACATTAACAGGCTTTTCAAATCATTTTTAACGCAAAGGCGCGAAGACGCTAAGATAAATCAATGTTTTATGTTATTAAATTTTTACCTTAAAAACTTTGCGTCTTCGCATCTTTGCGCCTTTGCGTTAATTTTTTTTTCAGAGTTATTTTTTTTAGCCGGAAATTTGGCGCAATTTACTCTTTACGTGAAAAGTTAACACAATAAACATTGCCTTTCGCTTCCCGAACTTCTAAAATTTAATCGTTGAAGTTTTAATTATGAATCCAATTGCTCAAAAAGAAACGCCCGCTGCCGAAAAACCCGCAAAAACATTATCCGTTGACGACTCGCTTTTTTTATTTAACCGCGAACTAAGCTGGCTCGAATTTAACCGCCGTGTTTTGGAAGAAGCCTTTGAGGATGCCAATCCTTTGCTCGAGCGGCTGAAATTTCTCTCGATATTTTCGACCAATCTCGACGAATTTTTTATGATTCGCGTCGCCGGTTTGAAGGAACAGGTTATCGAAGGCGTGAATAAAACTTCGCTTGACGGCTTGACGGCGACCGAACAGCTTGCCGGAATCTTGGAAAAGGTGCGCCCGTTAATTACGAACCAAATGTCGTGTCTGCGCGAAGAAATTCTGCCGCAGCTTGCCGGAGAAGGCATTCAAATTTGCGCTTATAAGGATTTGAAGGCGGGCGAAAAAAAATGGCTCGACGCTTATTTTCTTAAAAACGTCTTTCCGGTTCTCACGCCGCAAGCGGTCGACATTAGTCATCCGTTTCCGTATATCTCGAATTTAAGCCTGAATTTAGGGCTGTTTGTCGAGCCGGACGAATCTGTTCATCACAGCAATCTGCGGCATCTTTTCACCAACCGGCGATTTGTGCGCGTAAAACTTCCGCCGAATGTTTCTCGACTTATTTCGATTCAGGGCAGCGAAACGCGCTTTGCGGCGCTTGGCGAACTGATTGCGGCGAATATCCGTTATCTTTTGCCAGATATGAAAACGAGCGAATGTTTTCTTTTTCGCTTGACGCGCGACGCCGACATCGAACTGCGCGAAGACGAAGCGGGCGATTTGCTCCGTAATATCGAGAGCGAACTGCATCATCAAAAGCGGTTCAGTTTCCCCGTCCGTTTGGAAGTTGAGGCTGCTATGCCCGAAGAAATGATTAAATACCTGACCGGCGCAATCGGCTTAACCGAGCAGGAAATTTACCGGATAGACGGTTTTTTGAATATTCCCGATTTGATGAAACTTTACTCGCTCAATCGCCCGGAACTTAAAGACAAACCGATAAAATATATGATTCCGAAGGCTTTGCAAAAATCGGCGAATATCTTCGATGTTCTGAAAAAGAGAGATATTCTCGTTCATCATCCGTTTACCGCTTACAGCACGGTTACTGATTTTATTGACGAAGCGGCGGAAGACGAAAACGTCCGCGCCATCAAAATTTGTCTTTACCGCGCCGGAAAAGATTCGCCGATAGTTAAATCGCTGGTCAAGGCGAGCCGCAACGGAAAACAAGTCGCCGCGCTCGTCGAATTAAAAGCCAGATTTGACGAAGAAAACAATATCGAGTGGGCGCGGCGACTTGAAAACGAAGGCGTTCACGTTATTTACGGTATGCGCGGACTGAAAACGCACTCGAAAGTAGCGCTCGTCGTTCGTCACGAAAACGACGAATTGCGCCGCTACGTTCATATAGCGACCGGCAATTACAATCCGACGACTTCGCGTATTTACACCGATTTGGGACTTTTAACCGCCGACGAAGAAATCGGCGCGGACGCAACCGATTTATTTAATTTTTTGACCGGCTATTCGTATCAAACCGAATACCGCAGTTTGCTGGTTGCGCCGGTAAATTTGCGCGAGCGGATGATTGAAATGATAAACCGCGAAACGAAAAATAAAGCGGACGGTAAGGACGCGCGGATTATCGTTAAAACCAACAGTTTGACCGACGACCGGATTATTCGCGCGCTTTACAGGGCTTCGCAGGCGGGCGTAAAAATTGATCTAATCGTGCGCGGCATCTGCGTTCTGCGTCCGGGCGTAAAAGGGCTTTCGGAAAATATCCGCGTCATTTCGATTGTCGGACGATTTCTTGAACACAGCCGCATTTTTTGTTTTTTGAACGACGGCAAAGATGAAATTTACATCGGCAGCGCCGACTGGATGCATCGCAATCTGGACCGGCGCGTCGAAGCGATTGTGCCGATAAAAGACGCGAACCTGGCGCAGTATTTAAAGGAAGAAGTTCTCGGCGCGTATTTGCGAGACAATGTTAACGCTCAAATTCTTAAACCCGACGGCAATTATGAAAAATTGTCCGCTGAATCGGACGAAGCGGCTTTCGACTCGCAGATGTATTTTGCGGGACAGGAGATTTAGCAAAGGCAAAAGTAAAAAGGCAAAACGCAAAAATAATGCGTTAATATTCTAATTTAGCAGTGCTATACTTAAGCAGTCTCATAAACCACCCTTTTTGATTGTAATCAGATAACCTTATGAAACAAACCTTTTTATTTATAATCGCACTTATTGTTCTTGCTCCATCGGCTCTAGCTCAGACGACTTCGTGTAATTTGCAGTTAGATGTTTATAAATTTCAAGATATACCTGAACCTGAACCGCTGGAAATAAAAAAAGTATCGGTATTAGTGCAAAAAGGTAAATCCAAAACTAGAATCAAAGCTGATTTGCAAAGTGAAATACCCTACTTTACTAATTTGCCCGCAGGTAATTACAACGCAATCATTACAATGAAAGGTTATAAAGTTACGATAAAAGAAATTGATTTTGATTGCAGTATGGCTAATGACCAAAACGTAGTTTTTGAAGTTATATTTTTGTGGGAAGGCGATGCCAAAGAAACGGTTAAAATGAATGGCGGTGCATTCACAGCGATTGGCGATAATTCTTATCAATTAAAGGCAACACCTATAAAGACACCACAGGAAACCTCTGCTTCCAATCAATTAAATACAGAAACTCTACAGACACAACAGCAAACTTATAATTCCAATCCAGAAGGAAAAAAAGTAATTAATGGAAGTGCCGCTTATCTTCCAAAACCTGCTTATCCACGAGCGGCAATGGCTGTGAAGGCTATGGGAGCAGTCCAAATAGAAGTTTTAATTGATGAGATTGGAAGGGTAATTTACGCAAAAGCCGTAAGCGGGCATCCTTTGCTAAGAGCAGCAGCGGTAAAAGCGGCGCGGGATGCAAAATTTCTGCAAACCAGACTGCAAGGAATGCCCGTACAAGTTTCGGGAATTGTAACTTACAATTTTGTTCCGTAAAAAACAGCTTTTAAAACGCCCCTTTTTAAGACTGTTTTTCATTCCAACAAATAATAATTAAAATCCAATAAAACACAAGTTAATTTTGCAAAAGTGTGTCATAAACCGTCATACAACTAAAATCTCATAAGTCAGCACGTTTGTTGACTTTTGACACATTCATAATTCACTCTTTCTAAGAATCAAAAACAATTATTTTCACGCTCTCAAAATTAGACATTATTCAAGTCAATCCTTCTTACAGCAATTAACTTATATTTTCCTTTAGCCTTTTCACTTTCAACCTTCTACTTTTTCCGCTTTAAGAGTTTCAAACGATTCTTCAATCATTTCATCGGCTTCCTGCTTTTCTTCAACTTCGGCTTCGGGTTCTTCCTGTGTGTGTTCGGCGGTCGTTTCCAGCAACAATGAAATAAACATCGGAAAATGGTCGGAATCAACCGATTTGAGCCGCTCGAGTTCGACCAGACGAAAATGATTGGAATGGAAAACGTGATCGAGCGGACAGCGAAACAGCGGATAGGCGACGGGGAAAGTCGGATACAAACCGCGCCCGACGCGCGGGTCGAGCAAGCCGCTGATTTTTTGGAAAAGCGTCGTCGTCCGCGACCATGCGACATCGTTCAAATCACCGGCGACAATCGTCGGCTCGTCAATTTTGTCAATCATTCGCCCGACCATCAAAAGCTCGGCGTCGCGTTCGAGCGAGCGGACATTTTCCATCGGCATGGGCGGACGCGGATGCAGACAATAAAGATTAACCGTTTTGCCCGAAGGCAGAACGACCTGCGTGTGGATTGACGGAATGTCGTCTTCGACCAGAAACTTCAGTTCGAGATTTTCCAGTTTGAGCCGCGAGTAGAGCGCGATGCCGTAAGCGTTATCGAGCGGGCATTTAATAAAAAACGGATATTTTTTTTCCAGTTCCGCGACCGCTTCCGTCCAATATTCGTTAACTTCCGCCAACAGAACCAGATCGGGGCTGACCTTTTCAATCAGCCGCAGAAGTTTTTTCGTTTCACGGTTTTCGATTAATACGTTGCAGTAAAGTAGCCGGATAATGTTCTGTGACAAAGGAACGCGACTGCCCTCGACCTGTTTCGGGTAAAAAGGCAAGTATTTTACAAAACAGTAAAGCTGATAACCAAGACACGCGGCGACCGAAAGCAGAAATATGATTTCAAAAATCTCAAACGGGGCAGCCAAAAAAGGCAGAAACATTAAGACCGCGACGCACACGGCGGCAATCTGCAAACGCGGAAACTCGCCGATGCGAATCCACCAGACGGTATGTCTTAAAAATGGCAAAACGGTTAGCGAGATTGCTAAAAATGCCAGTATATAAAGAGTTATTTCAACGACCCGGAGAAAAGTTTCCATCGTTAATAATAATAACTTAATTTCTAATTAAACTTAAAAAACGAATACCTAAACTATTATTCGTTTGAAATCGTCAAATAATGTAACTACAATAAAATCTTGAGGTTTTCATCAAAAGGAGTTTTATCTAATGCCTGATGTTTCACGTAAACTAATTCTCACAAAATTATCAATCATTTTTGTCACTATCGTTTTAGCCGTTTTCGGCTTTATCGGATATTCAGAAAAATATGAACGGACGAAAGCCAATTCATCCGGTCCGACACCTTCTCATACGGGTGCGCCGGGCGAATCCAACTGCACGGCTTGTCACACGCAGTATTCGGTCAACAGCGGATCGGGAAGCGCGACGATTTCCGGTCTGCCCGTTAATTATCTGCCGAATCAGGCGATACCTTTAACCGTTACGGTCAGTCAGGTGGACGCCGTTCTCTATGGTTTTCAGTTGACGGCAGTTGACGGCGAAGGAAAAAGAGTCGGAACTTATACGCTGCCGACAACCACGCCGCAGCAATTGCAACGGGTTGACGGTTTGGTTAACGGCAACCAGCGCGTTTATCTGCAACATACGATTGACGGCATCACGCCGACGCAGTTCGGGTCGAAATCGTGGACGTTTACGTGGAACGCTCCCGCACAGCGAGTCGGCAAAATCAGTTTTTACGTTGCCGGAAACGCGGCTGACAGCAGCGGCGGCACGGCGGGCGATTACATTTACACTTCATCGAAAGCGACGCTTTCGGGAACCGCCATTTCCAACTTCGACGGCGACGGCAAATCCGACATCGCCGTTTTTCGCCCGTCAAACGGTGTTTGGTATAGTCTCGACGGCGCAAATAACAGTTCGCAAATTTCTTTCGGACTGAACGGCGACAAAATTGCTCCGGGCGATTATGACGGCGACGGCAAAACCGATTATGCCGTTTTTCGCCCGTCCAACGGAGCCTGGTATCTGCAAAGAAGCACCGACGGATTTGTCGCTGTTTCCTTCGGCTTAAACGGCGACATCCCGGTTGCAGGCGATTATGACGGCGACGGGAAAACCGACATTGCCGTTTTTCGCCCGTCAACCGGCATTTGGTATATTTTGCGAAGTTCCAACGCCGTCGTCGATATTAGATATTTTGGCTTGAACGGCGATAAACCGGTCCCGGGAGATTACGATGCAGACGGCAAAACCGATATTGCGCTTTGGCGACCATCCGACGGCGTTTGGTATATTACGGGCAGCGCAAGCGGTTTTTATGCCGTTAAATTCGGATTGAACGGCGATAAGCCGGTGCCTGGAGATTATGACGGCGACGGGAAAATTGACATCGCCGTTTGGCGTCCGTCAGACAGAGTTTGGTAT
>Ga0136618_10000263_pt1 | contig 16786 bp, 15 predicted proteins | sample AntDrymUQ3302106_2_FD_104805 | JGI IMG/M metagenome (GOLD analysis project Ga0136618, IMG submission 104805) | Polar desert sand microbial communities from Dry Valleys, Antarctica - metaG UQ330 (21.06) | ecosystem: Environmental > Terrestrial > Soil > Desert | place: Antarctica: Dry Valley... | reverse complement strand
GTGTCACGGGCAACATCGGGATCTTGGCCGCCTCGTAGTCCTTGGCCAGGTTCAGCGAGAGCGCCCAGAAGTGCGGCGGGGTCCAGTAAAAGACGATGGCGAAGAGCACCAGCGAGGGCAGGCCGATGTCCCCCGTCACGGCCGACCAGCCGATGACCGGCGGCAGGGCGCCAGCGGCACCGCCCAGCACGATGTTCTGGTGCGTGTTGCGCTTTAGCAGCATGGTGTAGACGACCACGTAGAAGCCGATGGCCAGCAGCGTCAGGAAGGCCGCCACCAGGTTCACCAGGAAGGCCAGGATCGCGAAGGCCACCACACCAAGCGCCAGGCCGAACACCAGCGCATCCTCCGGCGCCACTCGATGGGCGGGCAGCGGCCGCTTCCTTGTCCGGCTCATCAGCAGATCGATGTCGCGATCGAGGTAGCAGTTGATGGCGTTGGCCGAGCCCGCTGCCAGCGTGCCCCCGAGCAGCGTCCAGAAGACCAGGTCGAGCGGCGGGATGCCGCGCGCGGCGAGGACCATGGCGGGCACCGTGGTGACCAGCAAGAGCTCGATGATGCGCGGCTTGGTGAGTGCCACGTACGCGTTGACCCGTTCGCGCCAGGTCGCACGGGGCCCATCCGTCGCTACCAGCTCATCGGCGCCGTCCCGCCCGCCGTCACCCGTGACGCTCTGCGGACTGGTGCGAGCCTGGTAGTAGGAGATCATGGTGGCCGCCGCGACGAGCGCCCAGATGAGCGCTCCGAGCGCCAGGTGCAGCGCCACCGCCCACGCTGCCAGGCGCGTGAAGATCTGCAGAGCGCCCACGATGATCTGTACGCCGTAGAGCGCTGCGGCCGTGCCCACCAGACCCAGCAGCACCTGCCGTCCCGGTACGCCGGCGGCGACTCCTGCCCCGGCCGCGCCTCCGGTCACCCGCTCCCGCCGCGCAGCGCGCCAGACCACGATGAACGCCCAGCCCACGACCACGGCCACGATCGCCGCCACCAATCGATGCAGGAAGTGGCTCATCTGGAGCGCGGCCACGGCTGGGTCGGGTGCCAATAGGGGCAGCAGCTGGCCCTGGAAGAAGGGCCAATCCAGATAGACCAGCGCAGCACCGGTGGCGGTCACGTGGGAGCCGAAGAGCAGCAGCGCGTAGACAGAGGCCGAGGTGAAGGCCAGGACAAGGGTCAGTCGCTGGCTACCGGCGCCACGCGTCAGGCTGCGCGGGTAGTCGCTTCGGATGGCCACGAACATGAGCAGCGCCAGCAGGACCATGGCCGTAGCGAGGTGCGCGGTGACCCACTGGCCCGCGTTCGAGGTCTCGACGGTGATCTTCCCCAGCCAGGCCTGGAACCCGGTCAGCGCCACCGCGCCCAGCGAGGCCAGGACGAGAGTGCGGTCGCGCCGATGCTGACGGATCGCCACGAAGGCGACGGCTACCACGAGCAGGCCAACGAGCGCCGCCCACGTCCGGTGGCTCCACTCGATCCAGGCGGCGGTGTCGCCCAGCGAGGGCAGCAGCTGTCCATAGCAGAGCGGCCAGTCCGGGCAGCCCAGACCGGAGCCGGTGCCACGGGTGATGGCGCCGATGACCACGAGGATGTACGTGGCGACGACGGTGGTCAGGGTCAGCTTCTGGAAGCGCGTCATGGGTCAGTGCGATTGTAGCGGCGGGCCCACCCGCCCCCGTCGCAGGCGCCCGCAGCGGTGACTGGCTATGGTGATGACATGTCTCGATCGATCGTCCTCTTCGCCTCCGCTCTGGTGGCACTCAGTGCCTGCACCTCCGGCGCTGCCGAACGCACCGGCCCGACCGGTCGCGCCTGCGATCCGGGCGGCACTGCCCCAGCGAGTTATCCCGGGTGGCCCGGCTCCGACTCGACCGCGACGGCCACCACCACGGAGCTGGTCCCGCTGCTCGTCTCGTCGGAGCTGGCGGTGGGGCAGAACCGCTTCCTGTTCACGCTCATCGATGGCCAGAATCGCCTCATCGCCGCGCCCGAGGTGGAGGTCGACGTCCGATTCTTCGACCTGGCCAGCGATCCCGACTCGCCGGTGACGGAGCTGACGGCCGGATACCTCCAGGTGGAAGAGGATCGAGGTCTGTACCGCGCGGCGGTCGAGTTCAGCTGCTCAGGCACGTGGGGCGCGGAGCTGACCGCCCGCGTGCCCGATCGCGAGCAGCGCCAGGCACGGGTCGTGTTCTCGGTCCGGCCCGAGTCATCGACGCCCGCCATCGGGGCAGCCGTCCCGGCCACCGACACGCCCACGGCCGACTCGGTCGAGGCCATCGAGCGGATCTCCACTGACACCGATCCCGACCCCGACTTCTACCGCCTCTCGGTGGCTGAGGCCCTCGAACAGCAGAAGCCCTTTGCGCTGATCTTCGCCACACCGGCCTTCTGCCAGACGCGTGCCTGCGGTCCGACGTTGGACATCGTCCGTGAGGTCTCGACCGACTTCAAGGAAGACCTGGCCTTCATCCACGTGGAACCCTACGAGCTCGAGACGACCGACGCCGGGCTCCAGCCGGCGCTCAGCGAGGCCGGGGGGTTCCAGCCCGTGCCGTCTGTCGTGGAGTGGGGGCTGTTGTCGGAGCCCTACATCTTCGTGGTCGATGGCGAGGGCACTCTGGCGGCCAAGTTCGAGGGCGTGGCCGGCGCCGACGAGCTGCGGGCAGCCTTCCAGGCGGTCGCCGCCGACTAGGACCGCCGGTGGGCAGCCAGCTCACCGGCCAGGCGACCGGGCAGGCCCGGCTCGGCCAGCATCGCGGTGCCGACGGCAACGGCCGTGGCGCCGGCCTGGAGCATCGCGAGCACGTCTTGGAGTGTGCCCACGCCGCCACAGCCCACGATGGGCAGGCGCGCGTGCTGTGCCAGCTCCGTCACGGCTCGCAACGACAAGGGTCCGATGGCCGGGCCGGAGAGCATCGCGTGGCGCCCCTCCAGCAATGCCGGGGGGCCTGAGCCGCAGGTCAGCGCGTCGGCCCCGGCCTCGGCAGCAGCGCGGCCCGCGGCACGCAGGTCCGGCGTCGTGATCGATAGCTTCACCAGGACGGGCAGGTCCGTGGCCTCCCGGACAGCGGCGGTGATGGCCGACACCAGGGACGCGTCGTAGGAGAGAGGTCGACCCTTGCGGCCTGGATCCACGGAGCCCAGATCCAGCTCCAGTGCAGCGACGCCGGGGATCCCGTCGGCACGCCCGCCGAGCGTGGCGAACTCATCCGCACCGGTCGCCACCAGGCTCAGGATGACCGGCACGTCCCAGGCCGACCAACGCGGAGCGTGACGCTCCAGCACGGCCGTGATGCCCGGGTTCTGGTGGCCGATGGCGTGCAGCAGGCCGCCCGGCGTCTCCACCATGCGAGGCGCCGGCCCACCGGACCGCGCGTGGAGGCTCGTGCCGCGCGTGACCAGCGCGCCAAGCGCGGACAGGTCGACCTGGCCGGACGCCTCGACCCCGTATCCCAGGCAGCCCGCCGCCGCCAGCAGCGGGGTTCGGAGGACGAGAGCGCCGGCTCGCTGGGGCGCCAGGTCCACGCTTCTCATGCCGGGTCGGGCCAGGCGAGCTCGTGCGTGCCGAAGGCTGGTCCCTCCCGGCATACCCGGACGGGACCGGTGGCGCCCTCCACGCTGCAACCGAGGCAAACGCCCAGGGCGCAGCCCACGCTCTGCTCCAGCACGACCTGGAGCCAAGACCGGGGAGCCGCCGATGCTCCCCGCGAGGACCGGCGACCGGGTCGCCTGGCCAGCCGCGCCACGCCCAGGCGGCTGTCGCGGCCGTTCGCCAGCGTGGCCAGATCCCGCAGAAGATCCTGCGCCCCAGCAGCAAAGGCCTGATCGGCCCAGGCCTCATAGCCCGCGACGAGATCCAGCACGGATCCCCGATGGCCCAGCGAGCCGTCAGCGGTGGCCACGGCGTACTCCACCTCGTCCGGCAGCAGCGATGAGGGATAGACCTCGGCAGCGCTGGCGGCACCCAGCAGCACGGTCATCTGGCGGCCGGTGGCGAGCGCCTCGTCCACGATGGATCGCAGGCGCCCGATGGCCGCGCCGTCGGCGATGAGCAGGAGGTGATGGGAGCGCGCGTCGATGCGGAATGGCCGGCCCAGGGGACCGGTGAAGGTGGCTCGCCCGCCGGCAGCCATGGCCGCCAGCCAGCCGTGGGCCGGTGCTCCCGGCGAGAGCTGGAGCGTGACCTCGCCGCGTAGGCGGTCGAAGCCGTGCAGTGTCACCGGACGCAGGAGCGGCAGGCTCCAGCCGGGTGGCGAGTGCACGTAGGCATACTGGCCCGGCTGCGCACGCGAGGCGAGCGCTGGCACTCGCCATGTCTGGAGCCAGTGCCTGGGCAGGTACTCGCGAACGGCGAGGAGTTCCCCGTCGATGGGCCGGTCCTCAGCGGCGGGGCTGAGGCTCCTCGTCGGTGCCCGGGATGCGATCCTCGTCGCGCGCTGCCTCGGCCTCCGTCTCCACGACGACCGCCTCCACGATCTCGACCTCTGCCTCGGCCGCGCCGCCTTCCTCGGGGAGCTCGTCGTCGCCCGGTCCGATGCCCGGGTAGGCGTCGGCCAGCGCCTCGGCCAGGTCTCCGAAGAGATCCGTCGGGTCGTAGAACATGACCAGCTCTTCGGGCGTGCCCAGGGCCTGCCAGCGGTCGGCGTTCTCGTCGACCTCGCCATCGGCGTCCTCGTCGCGCTCGGGAACGACCTCCGCCTCGAAGGCGCCGTCGGCCTTGAACCAGAGCCGTTCATCCTCGTCGTCGAGGATCATCATGTCGCCGACCACACCGGCCAGGTTCGCCGCCGAGACCTCGAACTGCTCGATGAGCCGGGCCTCGGAGAGCTGGCTGCGCTCCTGGAAGGTGAGGGCCAGGTCATACAGGCGGCGGGCCGCCGTCTCGACGTCCGCCGGCAGCTCTTCATCCTGGGTGGCCACCCAATCGTCCGCCGCACCGGCGTACGGGTCGCTGCCGCCGATGCCCACGCCGACCGTCTCCTCGGGCGAGATGCCCGCGGTGTCCATCAGGTCGTCAGCAGCCGTGGGCTCGTCGGGCAGACCGGCCTCTTCCCGAGCGGCGTCAGCGAAAGCGGCGTAGATGTCGGCCGGGTTGTAGAGCTCCACCAGCTCGGCCGCGCTCTCGATGACCTCCGTGTCCGACACCCAGTCGCCCGTCTCCTCGTCCTGGTATCGGCTGCGCGAGCGAAAGGTGCCGTCGGGCGCGATCGAGAGATAGTCGGGGTCGTCGTCGATGAGCACCAGGCCGCCCAGGTCGCGCAAGCGCTCCCGGTTGGCGTCCAGGAAGCGGACCAGTTGCTCACCGGCCTGCGCCAGGAACGCATCGCGCTCGATGGCGGCGTCGGTGGCGATCTCGCTCAGCGTCCCGACTCGCTCCTCGTCGTTGCCCTCCGGGTCGTTCATCCCGTCGGCGTTCCCTCGGCGGTCCATGGCGTCTCCTCCTACGGGTGGTATTCGAGGTCCGGTCCCATCCGCTCGCGGAGGAACATGGAGTGGTGGCGTTCGAACATCCATTCGCCGGCCCGGTGACCGATGGCCCGCGAGCGCTCGTCGCCCTCGAGCTTGTCGATGGTCCCGTAGTCCGGCAGCTCCAGCAGGATGACATTGTCGAAGTCCCAGCCGTAGGCCACGTTGTACCAGCCCAGGAAGCGCATCCCGAACTCTTCCTCGTATCGCTTGACCTGTCGCGGGAAGAGCTTGCGCATGAAGAACTTGAAGAACGGGTCGCGTCCTCGGCGAACGGAGAAGTACGTAGCCAGAACGGGCACGGGCCGGGGCTCTCCTGCTGGGTGGGGTCGGCGGCGGTCGCCAGAGTGCGGACCCTACCGGTCCGGGCGTGGCCACCCCGTCGGCGGCGGGCGCCATTGTCGCACGCCACACTCGGGGCGCAAGGGTCGTCGTCGCGGCGCAAGACTGGGGACGTGGACCGGGAAGCGGCTCATGTATCCCTATCGCCTGGCCCGTCCCGCCCCGCTTCTGGTTCGTCCGTCGGGCCCTCGACCCTCCGGGCCTGCTCCTCTTCCTCCATCATGCCCACGGTCTTGCGGGCGCCCGGGTCGATGGGCCGTCGGCGCGAGCGTCGATCGGCCGCCACCAGGCGCAGCAGGAAGATCACCGTCTGGCCAGCGAACAACAGGAGCACCAGGGTAATGGCCAGCAGCACCGCGCTGAACCACTCCGGTGCGCCGGCCACGACACTGATGGGCGTGGCCACCAGCAGCAACGCCAGCACCGCGATCTGGAACCAGAAGCAGCCCAGGCCCGGACCCCGTTCGCTGTCGAGCGGCTCTCCCTTGTAGGCGGGCATCGGCGGCTGGACCGGCACACGTCGCGGCTCGGGCCGCGGGTCGTGGCTCACGAAAGCGCTCCGCGCTGGGTCGATCGGACCTCCCCGCGCCGAGCCCACCAGTCGGCGAAACGGAACCACTCACCGGCCGCGGGCAGGAACCAGGGACGGCCGCGATAGACCGCCGGGACCAGCGGCGCGGCCGGAAATGCGATCCGTTCGAATGCCCAGGGCTCGTAGGCCACGTCCGTGCCACGTGCCAGCCGGCGCGCCATCCGCATCCCGAAGGCCGTGCCCAGCGCCAACCCGCTACCGCAATATCCCAACGCGTAGTGGATGCCGTCGTGCTCGCCCATGTGCGGCACACGGTCGAAGGTGAAGCCAACGTTGCCGCCCCAGGCATGGTCGATGCGGAGCGCCGCGGCCTGCGGATGGACTTTGGCCAGGGCGCTGCTGAGGATGGCTGCCGTCCGCTCGATGGAGGTGGGCCGAAAGGACGCACGGCCGCCGAAGATCAGGCGTCTCTCGGGGTTCACGTGCCAGTAGTACAGGAAGTTCTTGGAGTCGAAGAAGGTGCGCCCCCGCGGACTTACCGATGCGGCCAGCTCCTCGCTCATCGGTTCGGTGGCCACGATGTAGGAGCCGATGGGCATGACCCGCCGCTGGAGCCACGGCATCAGCCCGTCCGTGTAGCCGTTGGTGGCCAGCACCACGTCGCGTGCCCTGATGGTGCCACGAGCAGTGGCCACGTCCACGCCGCCGCCGGCCATCGGCTGGCGCGTCAGCCGTTGAGCCGCCACTCCGCTGTGCAGGTCCACGCCGGCAGCCACGGCGCGCTCCGTCAACCCCGCGAAGTAGCGCCCCGGATGGATGGCACTGGACTCCTCCAACACCATACCGCCGGGGTAGTGGCGGCTCCCGATCTCCGCCTGGACGTCAGCACCCTGGAGCATCCGACCGGAGAGCCCGGCTTCGCGAAACTCGGCTAGCTCGCGCGCCAGGGCCGGCAGATGGCCCCGTGACCAGGCCATGATGGCCAGGCCGGTCCGCCGGAGGTCGCAGTCGATGCCTTCCTGATGCACGAATCGCTCGGCCTGCCGGTAGGCGTCGACGCCCGCCTGGAAGACGGCCCGCCCCAGCTCTGGACCGTACTGTCTCTCCAGCGCGGCGCGGCCGAGCTTCAGGCCCGGATGGAAGATGCCCCCGTTGCGTGTGCTGGCCCCCCAGCCCATGCTCGCCTTCTCCAGGAGCGTCACTCGGGCGCCGCCGCGCGCCAGGCAGAGCGCCGTGACCATGCCGGTGTATCCCCCGCCGACCACGACCACGTCGGCACGCTCCGGGAGTGGACGGTCGGCGAAGGACGGGATGGCCGGTATGGAGGCGTGCCAGTACGGTCGCCGCTCGTAGTCCGGCGCGTTCGCGAGGGTCACCACGGGATGGTAACTGCGCGTGCGCCTCAGCCGCCCGCTGCTGATGAGACTTCCGCCCAACCGTTCCCCGCCAGCAGAGCCAGGACGGCCATGCGTACAGGAACCCCGTTGGCGACCTGGTCGACGATGACCGATCGTGGACCGAAGGCCACCTCCCGGGTGATCTCCACGCCCTCATTGACGGGTCCGGGGTGCATCACGATGGCATCCGGACGTGCCAGCGCCAGCCGCCGGCTGTCGAGACCGTAGCGACGCGCGTAGTCCGCTGGCGATGGCCCCGTGCTCACCGTGCGGCGGCGCGACAGCCGCTCACGCTGGACACGCAAGGTCATCACGGCGTCGGCATCGACCAGCGCCAGATCCACGTCGGGCGTGACGCGGATGGAGCGCCGTGAGCTCTCTCCTGACGTCGGTCGGGCGATGCCGAGCAGCCATTCGTCGATGTCGGGCAGCCACTCGGCGGGGCCGCCGAGCGTCACGTGGGCACCGGCCGTCGTCAGGGAATGGACATTCGAGCGCGCCACGCGGGAGTGGAGGATGTCGCCCAGGATCGTCACGCGGGCTCCACCCATCCCCCGGGGCAGGCGCTGGCGGAGCGTGTACAGGTCCAGCAACGCCTGCGTGGGGTGAGCATGGCTGCCGTCACCGGCGTTGACCACGTGACCCGGAAAGTGCCGCGCGGCGAGGGCTGGCGCACCGCCGCGCCGGTGACGCATCACCAGGAGGTCCGCGCCCAGCGCGGCCAGGGTGCGTACGGTGTCCACCAGGGACTCGCCCTTCACGATGGAGCTGCTGGGCGGGTCGAGGTGGGAGACCTCCGCACCCAGCGCCCGGGCGGCGATCTCGAAGGAGAGCCGCGTCCGCGTGGATGGCTCGGAGAAGAAGGTGATCAGTCGCTGGCCGGTGAGCTCATCGCGGCGGACCCGGCTTCGGAGGGATGCCGCCATGCCGTCGGCGACCCGCATGACCCGCTCCAGCTGGTCCGCCGAGAGATCGGCCACGTCGAGCAGATGCCGGTGCGGCCACGGCGCCGCCCAGCTCATGGCGCGCTGTCGGGAGGTCGCTCGATGACCACCTCGTCCTCCCCGTCCACCTCCAGAAGGTGGACCTTGATGACCTCGTCGCGCGAGGTGGGCACGTTCTTGCCCACATGGTCGGCGCGGATGGGCAGCTCGCGATGGCCGCGATCCACCAGCACGGCCAGCCGCACGGCCGCCGGACGTCCATGATCCATGAGCGCGTCCAGGGCAGCCCGCATGGTGCGTCCGGTGTACAGCACATCGTCGACCACGACTAGCGTTGACTGCTCGAGGTCGAAGGGCAGGTCTGTGCCCTTGACCAGCGGCTGGCGGGCGATGCGGGAGAGGTCATCGCGGTAGAAGGTGATGTCCAGCGTGCCGACCGGCAGGCTCACCCCTTCGTGGCCTTCTATGGCCTCGCGCATCCGGTGAGCCAGCGGCACGCCGCGCCTCTGGATGCCCACGAGCGCCAGCCCGGACGTACCGCCGTGCTTCTCCACGATCTCATGGCTGACGCGTACGAGCGCTCGCCGCATCTCGTCGGCGGTCATGATCCGCCGGGCGCTCTCTGTCAAGCCGTCAGGATACCGGCCGGTCAGTCAGAAGGCCGGCAGGCCGGTCGAGACATCGAAGCCGCGGATGCGCAGGCTGCCGTACCCGCGTGGACCCCAGGTCCGCAGGCGCAGCTCACCGTCAGGTCGATCCTCCGATGGGGCGACCCAGGCGACCCGGTCGCGCCCCAGCGTGAACGAGCGACGCGCCAACGTGGGCGCAAGAAGCACGGTCTCGTGGTCGATGGAACCACTGGAGGGCTCGACTCGCAGCACGGCCAGCTCGCCCCACGTCGCATCGGGCGTCTCCGTCACCCAGAAGCCGAAGGCGCTCGAATCCTCCGACCAGCGGACCTGCCAGTCGCGCACGGGATCGGTGCGGGCGTCACGTTCCGGCTCCACGGGCACCTGGTCCGGGCGCGTTTCGCGGGTCGCGGGGGGAGAAGGAGCGAGGGACGGTGCGCTGGCGGCCGGCGTGGTCTCCGGCGTCGGGCTGGGCTGTCGCCTCTTGCCCCGCTCGCCGCGCGGCAGCTTGGTGCGCGGCGTGGCCGTGGCTGCCGGCGTGGCTACGGCCGTGAGGTCGGCGCCGGTGCCCGGAGCTCCCACGACGAGCGCGCCGTCGCTCTCTTCCGCCGACGGGACAGGACTCATCCAGGTCCGGGCGGCGAAGGGGTCGATCGCCCGCCAGTCCAGCATGGAAAGCGCGCCACGAACGGGCACCACGGCCCGCCCATCGGCTTCCAGCTCGCCCTGCCAGCTGACGGCGAACCTGCCACTCGGGTCGACCGCCGGCAACCATCCGCCAGCGCCGGTGGCGACGCGCTCCAGGAGCGTGGCCGGATCGATGACGACCGTGCTGACCTGCATCCCGCCGTCGGTAGTGGCGCCCATGATGGGGCGGCTGACCACCACCCGAGCCCCCGCCCATGAGGCGAAGTACGACCCTCCGTCCTCGGTCAGCCTTTGCGCCTGAGAGTCGCCCAGGCGCCAGGTGTACACGTCAGGGCCGCGGCTCGCGTCCGCTGGCATCGCGCTGAAGGCGAGTCTCTCTCCATCGGCCGACCAGGCAGGTCGGGCACCGACGACCTGCACGTCCTCGAGCACCGACTGCATCTCGGCTGGCACCGGCGATACGGACGGTAGTCCCATCGAGGAGCCAGCTACCGAGGCTGAGCCAGCTACCGACGCTGAAACGGGCGGCTGCGGCGACGGATCAGAGGATGAGGGGATGCGCGGCGAGGCGCCGGATGTGGCGGGCGCGGGAGGATCTCCGGTAGCCGTCGGCAGCGTCTCGGGTGTGGTCGGCGGCCTAGTGGATGCCGGGGAGTCGGAGGTGGGAGGCGCCGATGAAACCTCCGTGGTTTCGGACTCGGTGCCCGCCGGCGTGCCCGGGTCGCGGGATGGCTGGATGGTGGTTGCAGCCGATCCCGCTGGCGAAGGGGCGGCCGGCAGGGACGGCCCGACGGGACCGTCGGATCGAAGCGGGCCACCAAGGGGCGGGACGGGGTCGATCATGCGGGGAAGGGTGATCACCGACACCGTGTCGTTGCCCAGGTCGTCCATGGTCAGCAGGGCCAGCCGGCCGTTGGCCTCGTCCAGGTCCAGGCTGACCGCCGTCCCCTCGCCCGGCGCCTCGACAAGGCGCCGATGGGCGGTCGACACCTCGGCGCAGTCGATGGCTACGGGAGGGCAGACGCGGTCCACGGTGGTCTGGTAGATGGCCAGCCCCTCGTCGGTCAATTCCACGAACGCGAGCGCCTGCGTGGGCACGTCGAACGGCGTGGGCAGTGCTCCCGCCGGTCCCTCGGGAGTCTCGGAGACGCTGGTCGACGGCCCCAACTGCGTGCCCACCACCGCGATGCCCAGCACGAGGCTGGCCAGGGCGGACAGCATGAGGGCGGGCGCATCAGGTCTGCGGGCCCGGCCGTCGATCCGAGACCTCCTGGCGTGCTGCGGCCGGCGGGCGATCTCACGGTCAAGCGCGGCTGCCGTCCGCGCCCAGAGGTCGCGCGGCGGCGGTATCGGCCTGATGAGTCGCAGCTGATGCCGGTCCTGCAGGTATGCGCGCTCGGCACTACGGCAACGGGGACAGAGGGCTAGGTGAGCGCGGAGCCGAACGGCGTCGTCTCGCGCGATGGCTCCGTCGAGCCGGTCGGAGATCAGCTGGCGGAACCTAAGGTGCGGGTCTCCCGCGGGCTTCAATGGCGATCCTTCCAGTCAGGGGGATGCCGGTCGTGTCGCGTGCTGGGGCGGGCCATGTTGGGCGCGCCACGCAGCGTCTCCTCGCTCTCGGCGACGGCCGTTCGTGCCCGCTCCACGGTGAGGGCCTGTCGTAGCGACTCGCGTGCTCTGGTGAGCACCGCACGTGCCGCCACGTGCGAGACACCCAGCGCCTCGGCCAGCTCCAGACCCGTGAGGTCATGCAGCTCCGACAGGAGCAGTGCCATGCGCTGGCGCTCCGGGAGGGCTGCCAGGGCGCGCTCCATCTCGCTCGTCAGGCGGCCCCGGAGCACGACATCCTCCGCAGAGGCGTCGGTGCCGCGCGACTCACCGGTCCAGGGTACGAACCGGATGATGCGCCGGCGACGCAGCTCGTCGAGCGCCGTGCGCCCGGCGATCTGGTAGAGCCACGGTCGAGCGCGCGCCGGATCGAGCAGCGTGTCGTAGGCCCGGAAGGCCTTCACGAATGTCTCCTGGGTGAGGTCGGCTGCCAGCTCGTCATCGCGCAACATCCGGCAGAGGTAGCTGTAGATCTCGGCATGGTGCTCCAAGAACAGCTCTTCGACGCACGCGCGGGCGCCTGCCTGATCCGTCATGGCCTCACGGATCCCTTCGTCCGAGCGGGGCGTGACTCGCTGGGCCGAACCGGGTCACGGTCGTGAGACGCAGGTGGGACGCGCCCCTGGGTGTCAGCGCGGTCTGGTGGTTGTGACGGACGGGAACGACCCGGTGTGACGCGGCTCGCGATGAGGCCCGGCGTGGCTCGTTCATCGCGCGCCCCCCCGCGGGAACTCGTCCCAGCCTCGGGCGCCGATGGGCACCTCGACGCCGCCATCGGCCAGCAGCTGGGTGTCGACAGGTGGCCGGTCTGCGGGCAGCACATCGTGGCGAGCCGCCGCCAGCAGCTCCTCCACGGCCTCTTCCGGGCTCACCGGGTTTACCGGCAGCCCGGTACCCAGCTCCAGGCCGGCGATCTCGCGCAGTCGCGGGTGTATCTCCCAGTGCCAGTGATACGTCTCGTCCACCCGTTCGCGCAGCGGCGCCGTGTGCAGCACGAGGTTGTACGGCGGACCATCCAGCACCGATAGCAGCCGCAGGATCTTCTGGAGCGTGTCGCCCGCGCTGCTGATCTGCTGGTCCGTGGCCCGCCCGAAGTCCGCCTCGTGATGGCGCGGCACGACCCATAGCTCGAACGGTGAGCGTGATGCATACGGCGCGAAGCAGACCGACGCCGCGTCCTCCCAGACGACCCGTTCGCGGTGGGCCACCTCATCCCGCACCAACCGGCAGTAGGGGCAGACGCCCTCGCGGATCAGGTATCGAGCGGCGCCACCCAGCTCCTCCCCGATGCGATGAGGGATCTGGGGCAGATCGTAGAAGTCGAGGCACAGGTGGTCCGTGCGGGCTCCCGCCTGAGCGCCCCAGTTCTGCACCACCTGGAGGTAATCGGTCTGGCCCCCGGCGCGGGCGGCGGCCACGGCGTCACGCGCGCGCGCCAGCATCTCCGCGACGACCGGGGACGGCTCGTCAGCCAGCGATCCATGGTGGCCGACGGGGGCCACGATGGTCTGCCACGAGCCGCAGTCGCCCACCAGACCGAGGCCGGGGCCGCGCTCGTCGGGCGCTGACTCCCGCGCTTCGCGCTCCGTGCCGGCCACGGTGAAGGCCTGCGGCTTGAGGACGCGGACCCGCACACCATCGCCGGGTGGCTGCTCGCAGTTCTGACAGGGCGCCCCCGGCTGGGAGACGGGTCGGGCGGCCACCTGGAAGCGCTGCCGCTCGAACTCCCGATCGACCACCACGGCCACCCACCAGCCGGTGATCGCGTCCTTGCGAAGTTCGAAGAGCCCGCCCGCCATCGATGCACCATAGCAGCCACCTCTGGCGCTCCGGCCCCTGGCGCTGCGGCCTGCTGCCCGGATGCGCTACGCCGTGCCCGCCCCTACCGCCGCGCGGCTGCTGGAAAGGCGACTGCTCTCGACCGAAGCCTCCGCCAGCCGCTTCCGGAAGGAGGCCTCGAAACGACTGGCGGCCTCGGCCACGGTCTCGGTCCTGGCGCGGTCCGCGGGGATCGCCCAGCCGCGTTCGCGCGCGATCGAGGTCACCTCGATGTCGGACAGCCCGCACGGGTCGATCAGCTCGAAGTCAGCCAGCGAGGTCGTCACGTTCAAGGCGATGCCGTGGTAAGTCACGCCGCGTTCGACCCGAAGCCCCAGTGCCCCGACCTTGCGAGGCCGCCCCCCATCGAGGGCACACCAGCAACCCGGGTATCCCTCCCGCCGTGTCGCATCGACGCCATAGGACGTGGCCGTGTCGACCATGGCCAGCTCCAGGGCCCGCACGAACGGCCGAAGGAGCAAGCCGCGGTCAGCCAGGCGGATGATGGGGTAAGCGACCAGTTGGCCAGGCCCGTGATAGGTGACCTCTCCGCCGCGCTCCACGCGGATCAGCTCTATGCCACGCTCGGCGAGCAGCGCCTCGCTGGCTCGGACGTGCGCGGGGTCCGCGTTGCGACCCAGGGTCAGCACCGGATCGTGCTCGACCAGCAGAAGCTGATCGGGAATGATGCCCTCGGCGCGAGCGGCGACCAGAGCGTGCTGCCGTTCCCAGGCTACGCGATAGGCTGTTCGACCCAGCCACTTGCTGTGGAGCTCCATGCCGGGCACCTTAGCAGCGGCCCGCGTGCCCGGATGGGGAGCGGCTCAGCCGTGCCTCTCAGGGCCTGGGCCGCGCCGTGCCTTGGAACCTCCGGTGAGCGAACCGACCCTCGGGCGGCGGCGTGGCGTCTGCCAGGGTCGCCGCGCGGCGCTTCGGCGGTCGATCGGCACATAGCGCGAACCATCTGACCGCCGCGGGGCACCTCAGGGCCTCCATTTGGGCCTGCTGGGACATCCCGGGGGTCCGTTCGCACATGTGGCGTTCCAGCGGCCTCCTCTCAGGCCTGATCGACGAGCGGCTTGACCTCGCCGATGAGTCGTTCCAGCGTTTCGCTGTCGTAGGGAGCCGGGATCTCCGCGATGACGGTGTCGAAGCCCAGCTCGCGGGCGGCACCGATCCGCTCGGCGACCTGTTCCGGCGTGCCGGGCCAGAAAGTGTCGTCCTTCTCGACATTCGCCATGGGCGTCAGGTTTCGCTCCATGAGAGCCCGCCACACGCGCCGCGCCTCGGATTCGCTATCACGGATGATCGGTTTGCAGCCGAGCGTCCGCTCGATCTCGCGGGGATCGCGACCGACCTCGGCACAGTGCCGCTCCAGCACCTCCACCTTCCTTCGCAGCACATCCGTGGGACCCATCGCATTCCACATGTCGGCGTACCGGGCGACCGTCCGAAGGGTCTTCCGTTCGCCCGACCCGCCGATCATCAGGGGCAGATGTGACTGGAGTGGGAGCGGCTCCTGGCGCAGGTCCTGAAAGTCGTACCAGCCGTCATCGGGTGACGTCACGGAGCCTCCATCGAGCACCGTCCGGACGGCTCCCACGGCTTCATCGAGCCGATCCAGTCGTTGGCCGAAGCCCGATCCGAAGTCGATGCCATGACGCATGTGCTCGTATTCGAACCACGCGCCGCCAAGGCCCAGGATGGCCCGGCCGTCGCTCATGTGGTCCAGCGTCGTGACCGACTTCGCCACCAGCCCAGGGTTGCGGAACGTGTTGGCGCCAACGAGAAGGCCGAGGCGTGCTCGACTGGTCACCTTGGCCCATGCGGCGAGCGTGAGCCAACCCTCGAAGATCGGTTGCTGCGGCTCCCCGAAGATGGCGTGGAGGTGGTCCCAGCTCCAGAGGTGGTCATAGCCGAGCTCGTCCACGCGGCGGGCCACCTGCTCGAGCTCCGGCCAGTCGGTTCCCTGGCTCCAGGGCAGTATGCCAAGGCGCAGCTCGGTCACCAGCGCGCCCGCGCCTTCTGCTCGATCATCGGGGTCATGGTAGCAGCTGCCGCAGCGCGAAGATGACGTTGGCCGGCCGCTCGGCCAGGCGGCGCATGTACCACGCATACCACGACTCACCGTACGCCACCAGGCTGTAAGCGGGGTGTCCCACGGCAGCGAAGCGAACCAGCTCGTGGCGTCGGATCCCGTACAGCATGTGGACCTCCAGCGCGCTGCGTGGCACGCCCGCGGCCTCGGCCATGGTCGTGATGCGCTCGATGAGGTCGCTGTCATGGGTGCCCAGCGCGAGGCGTGCCCTACCGTCGCGTGTCGCCTCCGCCAATGAGATCGCCAGGGCCTGATAGTTGCCGTCTACCGCCGTCGTCGAGCGATACGCGATGGCCGCCGGCTCGTCGTAAGCGCCCTTCACCAGGCGCACGCAGGGGCGGAGTGGCATGATCCGCTGCACGTCTGCCGCCGTCCGCCTCAGGTAGGCCTGGAGGGCGATCCCCACGCGTTCGTGGTCGCGCTTGAGGCGCTCATAGAGAGCGACGGTGGCTTCCGTGTACGCCGAGCCCTCCATGTCCAGCCAGAGCCAGGTGCCGGCTTTCTGCGCATGGCGGGCCAGCTCGCGGCAGTGGCGCTCGCAGGCGGCCGCGTCGATGTCCAGGCCCAGCTGCGTGGGCTTGACGGAGATCTCGATGGGACGATCACGGACCCGTCCTCGCTCCAGCACCTGGTGATAGTGGGCAGCGACCTGGTCGGCCTGCGCCGGCTCCGTGACGTTCTCGCCCAGGCGCGTGAACAGGACACCGACGCCGCCCTCGTTCTCCCGATCCGCCGCCGCCAGGGCATCCTCCAAACGCTCGCCCGGCATGAAGCGTCGCACGGCACGCTTCGCGAAGGGCAGCCTCGGCAGGTGGTCCTTGAGCCAGCGGTCGCGGGCCATCCAGAGCAGGACTCGGCGCACGGTTCCTCGCACTATCGAACGAGACGCATGGTGACACGGAGCGCGCCGTTCTCCATTCAGATGCCCGTCAGGTGAGCGTTAAGTGGCTCGACGGACCGTTCTTCCGTCAGATGCCCGCCAAGCGAACGCTAGGGGGTCCCGCGGCGTCCTGGGAAGCTTGGTAGGTCGGAGAGGGACCCACGTCACGCTCGAATGGCGCCGGCTCGCCACGTGCCGATGGCGGAGAGTTGCGAAGGATCCACATAGCGACCGTGCCATGGGAATCTGACGGAACTGGGCACCACGCCGTCGGATGCGACGCGCTAGACTCGGGGACGCTCCGAGCGGGAGTAACTCAGTTGGCAGAGTGTCTGCTTCCCAAGCAGAATGTCGAGGGTTCGAGTCCCTTCTCCCGCTCCATTCCCCTTCTTGTCTCCACTCCCGTCGGGCAGCAGCACCTGGC
>Ga0136618_10000262_pt1 | contig 16799 bp, 13 predicted proteins | sample AntDrymUQ3302106_2_FD_104805 | JGI IMG/M metagenome (GOLD analysis project Ga0136618, IMG submission 104805) | Polar desert sand microbial communities from Dry Valleys, Antarctica - metaG UQ330 (21.06) | ecosystem: Environmental > Terrestrial > Soil > Desert | place: Antarctica: Dry Valley... | reverse complement strand
GCGGGTAGCAACCGCGGTGACCAAGCGGCCGTAACCGCGCCGGCGCTGGCGGGCAGCGACATTGATGCCGGTCAACGCTGCTATGCCACTTCCCGGCACCAGCCGTGCGCTAGCCACCGGCTCACGGAGCAGGCGCACGATGAAGCCGCGCACCGCGCTGGCCGTCACGGCGCGGGCCAGGCGCTCCGCGCGCTCGTCGACCTCAGTCTCCGGCACCCCGAAGTTCGCCACCTCGAGCCGGGCGCACTCGATGGCCGTTGCAGGCGTGACCGCTTCGATGCGCAACCCGGGATCCAGGTGCGGAACGACCGGTGCATGGCGGGCGACCATGATCCGCTCGGCGTCCACCCGGATCCAGCCCACTCCGGCCAGCCTGGCCGCCAGATCCGCGGGCTCTGAGACGCCCTCCGCGATGACGATGGCCGGCCAGTCACCGTTAGCGCGCATCCGCGCTTCGACAGTCGCGAGTCTCGAGTCGAACTCATCCGCGGGCCACCTGACGCACTTGGCGAAGCTCAGGGTTGGAACGCGGTGTGCGAACCGAACCCAGACGAGACCCAGCGCAGGATCGTCAGTGATCTGCCCGCCAGTCAAGTCCGGTAACGTGGCGTGCTGGCGCTCGATGGCGTCGAGCTCGACTGGCGTCGGCGCCGCGCTTTCTGCCGTTCCGTCGATGTCCTGGCGCGGCCTGGCTGTCGCGGGCCTTCGCGGCGCTGCTCTTGGCCGGCTGTCGGTCATCGGACGGCGGCCACAACCTCGCGATCGAAGCGCTCGACCAGGTCGCGCACCCGCTCGGCGTCGGTCTCCGCGAAGTCGACCGCCGCATGGCTGACGCCGATGGCCTCGAACGCCCGAAGCTCCCGGATCATCGCGTCAGGGTCACCGGCGAGCATGTAGAAGGGAGCTTCCTCGTCCCCGGAGGCCACCCTGACCCGCGCCGAGAACGTGGGCTCCGGCCGGCCCGCTTCCGCCGCCGCCTCGCGAACAATGGCGACCCGAGGCCCGTATTGCGCCGGTCCGGTCGCTGACGAGTGGTAGCCCTGCCCCAGCCGTCCAGCCCGCCGAAGTGCCTCCGGACTCCGCCCGCCGACCCAGACGGTCAGGTCCTCGCCCTGCGCAGGCAGCGGCCCGAAGCGGATCTCGTCGAATTGGTGGAACCGACCGTGGAATGGACCCTGATCCCCCCGCCAGAGCTGGCGCCACATGGCGACGGCCTCATCAAGGTACGCGCCGCGATGCTGGAACCGATCACCTGCGCCCACGAATTCGAACTCTGTCCTGTTCCAACCAACTCCGACGCCCGCGATGAGGCGGCCGCCCGAAAGGGCATCGATCGTGGCCAGCTCCTTCGCCAGCACGACCGCGTTGCGCATCGGCACGACGATCACGCTGATGCCGACTCGCAATGTTGGTTGGCGTGCCGCGACGTGGGCCACCGTGGCGACAGCGTCGAAGACGTTGAAGTAGTCGGCAGAGTGCTCGGATGGTTCGACCAGGATGTGGTCGGTGGTGAAGACGGAATGCCAGCCCAGGCGGGCGACAGTCTCGGAGGCCGCATCGATCGAGTCGGTCGAAGCACCTTCGCGGTAGCTCGGCAGGATCAGCCCGAAGTCCATGACCGGGACCCTACGCGCCGAACAGGATTCGGCTCACCCACTTGATGGGCGGCGTGCCGTGCGAGATGACCGATTCGAGATGGGCGCGGTAATCGAAGCCCGGTGTCTCGCCCAGTCCGCCGACGACCCGCTGCTCGGGAATGGAATCAGCTGCCTCGCCTGCACCGGATACGGCGCGCCGGCGCGCTTCGACCTCCATTTCCCACATGCCGATCGAGCCGAGGTAATAGGTCGACAGTTGGGTCGAGGTCAGTCGCGCACGGAGCCATTTCCGGCGGGCTTCGTCCTCCTCCTGGAACCCGCCCACGACCATCAGCTCCATCGCCTCCGTCTCGGTCATGTCCGCAGTGTGGATCGCGACGTCCATCAGCGCGTTGGTGATAGCGCGCAGATAGAACTTCCAGTGATTGAGCATCAGGGCGGGCTCGAAATCGCCGTAGCCCAGGTCCATCATCACCTGGGTCACGTAGACCGCCCATCCCTCGGCGAACATGCCGCTGCCAAAGACAGCGCGGGCCAGGTTCGGTGTCCGGTTGGACCACGCCAGTTGGAGGTAGTGGCCGGGCACGCCCTCATGGATCGCCAGCAGGCGCAGCATGCGGTCGTTCTCCTCGCGCATGTATGACTCGACTGCCTCGGGACCCTGACTCTCGTCGGGCGGAGTGATCCAGAAATAGCTCGGCAGGCCTTTGTCGAGCGGCCCGGGTGACTCCAGGAACGCGCCTCCGTAGGCGCGCATGAAAACCGGGGTCCACGTGACCTGCAGCGGGTCGTCAGGTAGGCCGATGATGTTCCGCTCCCGGCAAAACGCCTCGATGCGCCCCACCTCCGCCTTCGACCAGTCGAGCAGCTCGTGCGGTTGGCGGTGGACCTGGGCAACGGCATCCAGCACTCGGTCGATCGTCTCGCTATCCCCGGACGGCATCGTCTCACCCGGCAGCCAGTCCGGCCATGCCTCGCGGGCCAGTCTGAGCATCTCTGCCCGAACAAGTTCGTAGTCGTGCCGGGCTCGATCCGCCAGGTCCGCGTATGACAGGTCGCTGGACAGCGTGTGGCGCAGCTTGTGTTGGAACAGCTGCGGCCCCAGCCGGCCGTCGCCAGCGGCGCGAGGCGCGACTTCCTCGCGCAGGTAGCGACCGAAGTTCTCCACCGCGTCCTTTGCCCCGCCGGCCGTCTCTGCCAATGCCGCGGCAATCGCTCTGTCGTCGGTCGTCGCGCCGTTCTCCTCGGCGCGACGAGTGGCTTCGGCCACGCCCTGGTCGATCAGGTTCGTGATGCCACTCAGCTGCGCGACGGCCGTTTCGGTGTGCAGCAGGGAGACGGGCCGTCCGGCCACGCCGGTCAGGGCGGCTGCCGCTGAATCGAGGAACCCCGAAAGCCCGCGCACCCGACCCAGGAAGGCCGCGCCGCGGTGCTGCCACGGGGCGTAGTCGCGGGCGAGGATGTTGAACAGTCCGCTGCCGCCCAGATACACGTAGCTCAGGGGATCCCACGCCGGCTCGCGCAGCTCGGCGAGCTCGAACTCTGCCGCGTCGATGGCTTCCACGGTGATGCCGCGATCGATCCGCTCGGCCGGCGTCAGCTCGGCCTCGAGGAGAGCCTCGAGGCGCGCCCGATGGTGGCGCAGCATCGCCAGCTGGCCAGTTCGGCCGGCCTCGCTCGGGTCCGGCCACCGATCGTCGAAAGCGTGGAAACCCACCTGCGTCGCCCAGGTCGGTTCGGCCTCGAACCAATCATCCAACAGACGGTGAAGAGCGAAGTCGAATGGCGTGCGCGGCTCGGGGCGCGTGTCCCGGGTGAGCAGCGTGAACTGCCGTCCAGAATCGGTCAAGGCGAGGCCTCCGGAGCGTCCCATGGCAGAGCGAGAGGCCATCCTAGCCTCAGGACCGGGATGTAGCATGGCCTGCGGCCGAGCGGCGGCGCAGTGGTCCGCAACCGATCGCTGGAGGGCACTTGCTCGACATCGTCATTCGCGTAGTGATCAACGCGATCGCGCTCATCGCCGCGGTCTACGTCGTCCCCGGAGCGACCTTCACGGGCGACCTGTGGAAGCTCGCCGCGGTGGCCGCGATCTTCGGCCTCGTCAACGCCTACCTGCGGCCGATCGTCAGCCTTCTGAGCCTGCCGCTGACCCTGCTCACATTCGGTTTGGTCGGCCTGGTCATCAACGCGGCCATGGTCATGGTCACCGCGGCGATCAGTGACAGCCTGAAGCTCGGCTTCACTCTCTCCGGCTGGCCGCCCGGCAAGATAGATCTGGACGTGATCATCGCCGCGCTCCTGACCGCGATCGTGGTGAGCATCGTCTCATCGCTGCTCGCGCTCGTTCGCTTGGTGACGCCGCGGTTCTGAAGATGGCCAGACCCTAGCATCGTGCATGCGATGGACGGGGTGTTGAGACGTGCAGCGATGAAGGCCGCCAAACGGTTCGGGACGCCCGTGTACCTGTACGACATCGAGCGCCTCCGCACGGACACCCGAGCGATGCGCGAGGCGTTCCCGGACCCATGGCTGCGGCTGTACTCGCTCAAGGCGAACGGGCTGCCTGGCCTCGTCAAGGTCATCGCGGCCGAGGGGTTCGCAGTCAGTGGAGTGTCGTGGGGCGAAGTTGCTGTTGCGTCAGCTCCGGCGGGCGTTGGGCTTGACCAGATCGCGCTCGAGGGAATCGGCAAGTCCCCGCGGGACCTCGCACGGGCTGCGGTCGCCTCGGTGGATGGGCCGCCGCTGCTGTGGGTGAGCGTCGAGTCCGCGGAGGAAGCGGCCGAGCTGGCTGAGGAAGTGACGAAGGCCCAGGGCCGGGGCCCCAAGAACCGCCGCCGCCCTCCCCTCGACGTGCTCGTCCGCGTCAATCCGTCGGTCGCCCCGGAAACCCATAGCTCCCTGGCTGTCGGCGCGCCGAGCTCGAAGTTCGGCGTGATGCCAGAGGAGCTTCCGGCAGTGATCGAAGCGGGCGGCGGGCCAAATGGGCCGCTGCGCTGGCGTGGCATCCATCTCCATGTCGGCTCTCAGCTTGGGGCCGTCGATGCGTGGCGTTCGGCCTTTCGCGTCGGCCTGCGGCTGCTCGAATTGCAGCGCGCGACGCTGACCAGTTTCGACACGCTCGACGCGGGCGGCGGCTTCCCCGTGGCTTACGACGGCGTGCCCCACTCGGTACCGTCGGCAGCCCGATTTGCAGCCGAGGCGAGGGCCGAGCTCGCGCAGATTCCCGCGGCGGCCCGTCCGCGCCGGTTGGCGGTCGAGCCGGGTCGAGCGGTTGTCGCGGGCTGCGGCTGGCTGATCGGCAGAGTGCTTCACGTCCGCCACCGCGAGCCACCGATCGTCGTGCTCGATACGGGCATGACCGAGCTGCTCAGGCCCGCCCTGTATGGAGCCGTGCATCCGATGATGGCGCTCACGTCTCTCGGGCGGCCGGTCGACGCGGCCGACCGCGACTCAGCGGACGGCGCCCCGGCGACGGTCACTGTGCGCGTGGACGGGCCCGTGTGCGAATCGACCGACACCCTGGGAACGGCGCCGCTGCCGGCCCTCGAGCGCGGCGACATCGTGGCCATCGGCATGGCCGGTGCCTACGGATCCTCGATGTCAAGCACGTACAACGGCCGGCCGCGCCCAACCGAGGTGGCGTGGGACGGCGGCCAGCTCACCCTCCTGCGCCGCCGAGGCAGTTTGAGGAGCCTGAGCTAGCCCGGTACGCCGTGCCTGTCGCGCCGGTCGCTCCGGTTCTCCTCGTCGTGCCTGTCTCTCCGCCGTGCCTGTTTCACCGGGTGGAAGTAGCGGCCAGGATCCAGGCCAAATGGGGCCCTCTGTGGCCGCCTGTTACCTGGCATGAAACCCACGGCCACGTTCGCAGGCCAAACCAGCCGCTGGCGACCTCTGCTTGGCTTTGACTTTCATGTGGTGAAACGAGGGCGGACCCGAGGACGAAACGGAGGGCGCACGATCCAACCTGACCGGCACGTGCCGTAACCTTGGAACTCTTATGGCTGAAATCCAGACGTCACACGCGCGGCGCGCGTTCGCAGAGCGACTCGAGCGTGCCCCGCTGCTGCTCGACGGCGCGATGGGCACGCTCTTGTTCAGCCGCGGCGTGCCCCAGCGCTCCTCGCTTGACGAGCTCGTCGAGAGTCGGCCGGATCTGATCGGCGCAATTCACCGCGAATACATCGACGCCGGCGCGGACGCCATCGAGACCAACTCCTTCGGTGCCAACCGATTCCGTCTTGCCCCCTTCGGCCTCGCCGACAAGGCAGCCCTTCTCAACCGCCGCGCGGCCCAGATCGCGCGCGAGGCGCGTGATGTCGCCGGGCGTCGCGACGTGCTCATCGCGGGCTCGATCGGCCCGCTAGAAACGCCGCTCCATGGTCCGGAGAGCCAGGGCGACGCCGAGGTTCGCGCCGCGTTTCGGGAGCAGATCGAGGGCCTCCTCGAAGGCGGCGTCGACATCCTGCTGTTCGAGACGTTCAGCGACCTGGATGAGCTGCTGGCCGGAATCTCCGAGGCGCAGGCGCTCAGCGACCTGCCCATCGTCGCTCAGATGACCTTCGGCGAGGATCTGATCGCCGTCGACGGGACGAGCCCGCAGACCGCGGCCACAGCGCTGGCGCGAGCAGGCGTCGATGCCATCGGCGTCAACTGCGGAGTCGGGCCGCAGATCTGCCTCGACGCGCTGACTCAGATGGGCCGGCCATCCCCTGGCCTCGCGCGCAGCATCGTTCCCAACGCCGGGCTTCCGCAGCGCGTCGAGGGCCAGTTCATCTACGCGGCCGGGCCCTCGTACTTCGCGGACGAGGTGCAACGCTTCCTCGATGCCGGAGCGGGGATCGTCGGCGGCTGCTGCGGCACGACGCCGGAACACATTCGGCATATGCGCCAGGCCCTTGACATCGCCAGCGCGCGCCAGCGTGCGCGATCCAGTGGCACGCAGAAGACGGAGGTCGGCGGCACACCGCGAACCCCCGTCGCCGAGCGTCACGGCGGCCCATCCGCGGAGCCGCCGCCGCCAACGCGCCTGGCCAGCCACCTGGCCGATCAGCGGTTCGTCGTCAGCGTCGAGATCGACCCACCCCGCTCGGTGCGCATCGAGCGAACGATCGAGGCCGCGCGCCTGCTCCAGGAAGCCGGCGTCGACATCGTCAACATCAGCGATAGCGCAATGGCCCGGGTGCGCATGGGCGCGCTGGCGGTCGCCTTCGGCATACAGCACGACCTCGACCTCGAGTGCCTGGTCCATTTCACGACTCGGGACCGCAATCTGATGGCGCTCGAATCGGAGCTCCTCGGCGCCCACGCCCTGGACGTTCGCAACATCCTCGCGCTGACCGGCGACCCACCGCGCGTCGGCGACTATCCCACCGGAACCGGCATCTGGGACGTGGACTCCGTGGGCCTCATCGGCATCCTCAGCCGGCTCAACCGCGGCGAGGATCAGGCTGGCAAGCCAATCGGATCTCCGGCCGGCTTCGCGATCGCCTGCGCCCTCGATCCGACGGCCGCGGATCTCGCCCAGGAGATGGAGCGGCTGGGGGCCAAGATCGACGCCGGGGCGAACGTGATCATGACCCAGCCGATCTACGGCTTCGAGCAGTGGGATCGATTCATGCAGGCCGCCTCGGCACAATGGCCGTCCGGCCTACCGCGACCGGTTCTGCTCGGCATCCTCCCGCTGCACACGCACCGCCACGCTGAGTTCCTGCACAACGAGGTGCCCGGCATCACCATCCCGGATGAGGTGCGCGCGGCGATGGCCGCGGCCGGCGAGCGCGGCGCGGAGGTCGGCCTGGAGATGGCCCATTCCCTGCTGGAGCAGATGCGTCCGCTCGTATCGGGCACGTACATCATGCCCAGCTTCGGCCGCTACGAGCTCGCGGCGGAGCTGGTTCGACGGATTCGGGCGGAGGGTCGTGTCGCGGTTCAGCCAGAGTCGCGCGCGTGATCCGAGCCGCGTTTGCGGCCGCCTTCGCGACTCTCAGCGCAGCCGGTCTGGTTCTGGCCGCCACGCCTCATCCGGGGCCGCCATTTCCGACGCCGGTCAACGACGTCGTCGTCTACGACTTCGCCGAGATCCTCTCGCCCCAGACCGAGGCCGCGGCAACAAACACGATCGTTGCGATCGACAACCGAGTTGGCGCCGAGGTCGTCGTCTACACGCAGTACAAGCCCGGCTCGACCGACGAGTCGACCGAGCAGGATGCCATCGCGCTGATTGACCAGTGGGGCGTCGGGCGACAGGGGTTCGACGACGGCCTGGCGATCATGTGGAACACCAACCGCCAGCAATGTCTGCCCAACGTGAGCGGCAACGGACGGGTGCAGCTTTACGCGGGGCCTGGCTACCGCGCCGCGTTCCTGTCGAATGGGGAGCGCCAGGAGATCTTCGACAACGACATGGTCCCGCTGCTGATCGAGTGCGACGAGGACGGCGCACTCATGGCGGCGCTGGCCAAGATCGACGCCAATGCCACCGCGGATCACGCGCGGACGCTGGAAACGGCGCGCATCCTGGACGCGGCAGTCGGCCTGATCGGCGGCCCGCTCGCGTTCGTATTCCTGGTGGCCGCGGCGGCCTGGTCGTGGGTTCGCTACGGCAAGGACCCGGTCTACCTCGACGACCCATCGATCCTGATGCCCGCCCCACCGCCCGACCTGACGGCGGCATCCGGTGCGGTCGTCTGGGAGGGGAAAGCGACGCGACGGGCGCTGACGACGGCGATGCTCGATCTGGCCAGCCGTGGCGAGCTCAGCTTCCGCGAGGAAGGCGGCCTCCTCGGCATCGGCAAGAAGGCGGGCATCCAGATGGAGCTCCATGCCTCTGACGACCCGAACGTCGTGCGTAATCGACGGCGTCCGCTGAGCGAAGCCGAGGATTACGCGCTGGCCCGCCTGCGCGGCATCGCCTCGCCGGCGGACAACCACTACATCGAACCCGACGACATCACCAAGTTCGGGCAGTACGCGGCCAGCTTCGACAAGAAGATCGAGAAGCATGTGACGGCCAAGGGCTGGTTCCGCGAGCCGCCGGCCAAGGCCGCCGGCCGCTGGCGTGGCCGTGGCTGGATCGTCATCGTGCTTGGCATCGTCGCGTTTGCCGGGGGCCAGGCACTGCCCAGCGGCGGGCTGACGATCCTCGCGGTAGCGTTGGTCGCCGCTGGCATCGTGACCCTTACGATCGCCCGCTCGATGCCGGCGCGCACGATGGCCGGCGCGATGATCTACGCGATGCTCGCTGCGTACCGGCGCACGCTCGAGAAGACGATGGAGCAGGCCCGCTCAATGCAGCAGGTCGTCGAGGAGGCCAGGCTCGAGTGGCTCGAGACGCCAGATCAGGCGGTCGTCTGGGGCACCGCGCTCGGGCTCCAGGGAGACGTGGAACGGGTCCTCGCCCGAAGCGCCGAGGACGCTCAGGCCGGCGTCACCGCCTACCACCCATGGTTCCCCATCTGGTACGGCTCGAGCTTCTCGGGCGGCCAGTCTTCTGGCCCCGGCGGCATCGCACCCGGCCTGTTCTCAAATTCGGGCATACCTGATTTCGGCGGGATGATGTCCGCCCTGGGCAGCATCGGGAACTCGCCCAGCTCGAGCGGCTCAGGCAGCTCGGGAGGGTTCTCAGGGGGCAGCAGCGGTGGCGGTGGCGGCGGCGCCGGCGGAGGCTACTAAACTTACGCTGAGATGGGCGCAGTCGAGACGATGGACCAGTTCTTCGAGCTGCTTAACGGCGGTGAGCGCGAGTCGGCCGTCAAGCTGATGGATGAGAAGGCCGAGATGCGGGTTCACGTGCTCGGAAGCGTGCGCATGATGCGTGGCATCGACGAGGTCAGCGGCTGGTTCCTGCGCGCCGACAAGGGTTTGCGAATGATCCCCGGTGGCGTTCGAGACACCGGCGTCAACTACGAATGCGACCTGCTGGTCCTGCGTCCCGGCGCTCCGTCACAGCATCTCGATGCGACGTTCCGCGTCGAGGCGGGGAAGATCACCGCGATCAACTTCGCCCCGCGCTGAATCGGGGGCTAGGTGTGATTCCCAGCTAGGGCGCCGGCGGGATGACGATGAACTGGCCGACCTGGATGTCGTTGGCATCCGTTATCTCGGGATTGGCAGCCAGGATGTCGTCGACGGTGATCCCGTTCTTGCGCGCGATCCTGGCCAGGGTGTCGCCTGACTTGATCTTGTAGAGCCTCGGGCTCGGAGCGGGGGTCGCGACCGTTGTCGGCTCGGCGCTCGGACTCTGCGTTGTCGGCGGTATTGCCGAGGTGGTGGGCACGACCACCAGGCCCGAGGCCGCGGGCGACGCGGTCGTGACAACGCTCGGCCGAACTGTCCCTTGCGGGCTGCCCGCGAGCAGGCCGGGGATCAGGATCACCGCGGCCACACCCAGGCCGAGGATGATGACCACCGCGACCATCGTCAGCAGCCGGCCAAACGGGCCACCGCCGCGCGGCTCGCTGCCAACCTGCGCTCCGTATCGACCATCGATCCCCCACGAAGGGACAACGTCGTCGCGCCCCACGGAGTCAGCCACGTTCGGAGCTCGCGGTGGCCGCGACGAGCGGCCAGCGAGGAATGCCGGCGCGGCTGCGCTGTCTGGCTCGTCGAGATCGATCGGATCCGCAGTCACGTAATCGCGCGGTTGGGCGCCTTGCGTCCGGTCCAGCGGGGCGCGCGGTGGAACTGGGACGCTGGCTGCGGCATAGCCGGCGGCAGCGGGAGGTGCCAGCAACGGCTCGTCAACCGGCGGAGCAGAGTCGCCGTGGTCGATCGGCTGAGCATCGAAGGCCGAGAGCTGTTGCTCCGCGACCGGCTCTGGCGCCAGTCCTTCGGCGGCGGCAGCGGCATTGACGATCGGGACGGACGTCGCCATGGAATCGGGCCAGTCCGCGTCAGCCTCTGGTTCGGATGGGGCGGGCTGGATCGACGCCGCCGCGGACGGGAACTGCGCGGCCCCGGCCATGCCCGACGCGCGCGGGTCTAGCGTCGCACGGCGACCTCCGTCGTGGCCCGGCGGCAGGGGCACCGGACGCGCGGCGGCACGAACGGCCCAATCCTGGAAGATGGGGCAGCCGGAGAAGTTCGGCGAGAGACAGAACCGCTCCTGATGGGCGATCGTCCGCGGCGCCGGCACCTGCTCGGCGTAACAGCGATGCCGGGAATCGGGTCGCTCAGAGCGTCGATCGCGGTCGAGCTCAAGCGCCACGAAGGGACAGGCGTTGGGCCCTGCGTCCGACCCGGTTCCCCTCTGTGCCATGCGCCGCGATTCTACGCGGCCACGGACTCCAGGATTTCCTCTTCCGACATCTGCTGCTGCTCGGGGCCAGCCTGGAGGACCATGCCCGCGCCGACGGTGTCCATGGTCGTCTCATCGATCAGGATGAAGCCGCCGGTTGTGCGCGACAGGTCGTACGGATCAAGCAGCAACGGCCCGCTCGTCTTCAACCGTACGCGGCCGATCTCGTTCAGACCTAGCTCAGTGGCTTCCTGGTCGCGGTGGAGCGTGTTGACGTCGATCCGGTAGCGCAGGTCGTCGACGATCGCCTTGACAGTTCGCGTGGTGTGCTTGAGCTGGTATCGGCTGCCCTTGCGCAGCGGCGCATCGGCCATCCAACACATCATCGCGTCGAGCTCAGTCGCAACCGTGGGCTGGTTGTGTGGCCGGCAGATCATGTCGCCGCGCGAGATATCGATCTCATCCTCGAGCAGGATCGAGACCGACATCGGCGGCGCGGCCGACTCGAGTTCGCCGTCCTGGGTTTCGATGCGCGCGATGCGTGTCCGCTTGCCGGACGGCAGGACCATCACCTCGTCGCCCCTGCGGAAGACGCCGGCCGCGACCTGCCCCGCGTAACCGCGATAGTCGTGGTGCGCATCGGTCTGCGGGCGAATGACCCACTGGACGGGGAAGCGGGCGTCGATGAGGTTCCGATCGGAGCCGATGTAGACATGCTCCAGGTGATACAGCAGCGACGGGCCCTGGTACCAGGTCATCGCCAGGGACCGGGTCACGACGTTGTCGCCGTGCAGCGCGGAGATGGGGATGAACTGGATGTCATGGACGTCGAGCTTCTGCGCCCATGTGGCGAAGTCATCCTGGATCCGGTCGAAGACCTCTTCGCTGTAGCCGACGAGGTCCATCTTGTTGACCGCGACGACGAGATGCGGAATGCCCAGCAGCGAGGCGATGAAGGCGTGCCGCCGGGACTGCTCCAGGACGCCCTTGCGCGCGTCGATGAGTACGATGGCCAGGTCCGCGGTGGATGCGCCGGTGACCATGTTGCGCGTGTACTGAACGTGGCCGGGCGTGTCGGCGATGATGAACTTGCGCCGCGGGGTCGCGAAGTAACGGTAGGCGACATCGATGGTGATGCCCTGCTCGCGCTCGGCACGCAGGCCGTCGGTCAAAAGAGCCAGGTCGACCTGGGTGTAGCCGCGCCGCCGGCTGGTCTTCTCGATCGCGGCAAGCTGGTCCTCGAAGATGCCCTTGGAGTCGAACAGCAGCCGGCCGATGAGCGTGCTCTTGCCGTCATCGACGGAGCCGGCCGTGGAGAATCTAAGTAGGTCCATTAATCAATCTCCTCCGCAGCCGGCCTTCGGCCGCTGCTGCGCACTAAAGGGCCGGCTCGCGGCATGCCCGGGATCCGGCCGTCGCTTGCGACTAGAAGTAGCCCTCGCGCTTGCGGTCTTCCATCGACGTCTCGCTGAACGCGTCGTCGGCCCGGGTGGCGCCGCGCTCGGTGATCCGGGCGGCGGCGACCTCGAGGATGATGTCGGCAATATTGCCGGCCGGCGAATCGACCGCACCGGTGCAGGTCATGTCACCGACCGTGCGGTAGCGAACCGTCATGCGCTGGACCTGCTCGTCCGTGCCGTGGGGCAGGAATTCGCTCGGCGACAGCCACATCCCATCGCGACGGAAAACGTCCCGCTCATGGGCGAAGTAGATCGACGGGACCTCGAGCTCCTCGCGCTCGATGTACTGCCACACGTCCATCTCGGTCCAATTGGAGATCGGGAAGACGCGCATGTGCTGGCCCTTGCGAAGCCGGCCGTTGTAGAGGTTCCACAGCTCCGGCCGCTGCGCCTTTGGCTCCCACTGGCCGAACTCGTCGCGCAATGAGAAGACGCGCTCCTTGGCGCGTGCCTTTTCCTCGTCGCGCCGAGCGCCGCCGAATACCGAGTCGAACTGGTGCTCGAGGATGGCGTCCAGCAGCGTCGTGGTCTGGAGCCTGTTGCGTGACGGGTTGCCAAGCTCCTCGCTGACCCGGCCCTTGTCGATCGATTCCTGCACGGATGCGACGATCAGCCGCTCGCCCAATTCCTCGACCCGCCGATCGCGGAATTCGAGCACCTCGGGGAAGTTGTGACCCGTGTCGATGTGCATGATCGGGAATGGGAAGCGTGCGGGCCTAAAGGCCTTCTCCGCCAGGCGCAGCAGAACGATGGAGTCCTTGCCGCCCGAGAACAGGAGCACGGGCCGCTCGAACTCTGCCGCGACCTCGCGCATGATGAAGACGGACTCGGCCTCGAGTGCGTCGAGGTGGGTCAGGCTCACCGGGAGTGGCCGTTCGATCCGGACGTCGGCGTCGGTTAGAGGGCTGGCCATGCCAGATCAGCTTTCAACAAGAGGGTTTTACCACCATTACTATAGGGATGATCACATTTGTAGGAAGCACCTAGTATATCGGCATGACTGAGACCGGCCAGAAAGAGCCCGTCTCGCGCGCGCCAGCCGATACAAGCCTGCCTCCACCTGATCCTGGCACACCAAAGGGACTGGACGGCTTGGCATCCCGGCTGTCGATATCGCGCCGGACGTTGCTCATCGGCGCGCTGATTCCGCTCATCGCGCTCGTCGTAGTCGCCGTGACTCTGGTGATCGCCCCGCCAAGCGAGCACGTCCCGATCGTCCTGGGCACGCTCATTGCAGTTGCTGCGGGCCTGGCGTCAACTGCCATCGGCGTGTACGGCGGTGTGCTGGTGCCAGGCCTTCTCCTGCTTGGAATCGATGCTCGCTTCGCCGCGGCTGTGTCGCTGTTCCTTCAGGTTCTCGTCATCCCACTGGCTGCTGGCTCGCACTATCGTCTGGGCAACTTTTCGCGCAATGTCGCACTCCCATTGGTGATCGGCGGTGTCATTGGCGCTTTTATCGGCCCCTTCTTCGCGGCCCTCCTGCCGAAGGATGTGATCGCTCGCCTGGTCGCCGCGATGATCGTCCTCGTGGGCGTGATCGTACTGGCTACGTTGCGCTTCAGCGGACTCGGAAGAGTGCGATCGAATGACGATATTCCGAACGGTCGCGTAGCCGGCATCGGGCTGGCTGCCGGTTTCTCGTCGGGCATCTCAGGCGCAGGCTGGGGACCGATCGGCGTAAAGCTGCTGATCCTCGCCCGGATCGATCCGCGTCAGGCAATCGGCTCGTCACTATTCGCGCGCATCTTCATGGCTGCCGCGGCCGTCGTCGGCTTTATCACCGCCCAGACCGCGTTCCAGAACGTGGTGCCCAACTGGTGGATCGTCGTGCCACTATTCGTAGGCTCGATCGCGCCGATGATTCCCGGTGCAATGCTGGTCTCGAGGCTTGGCCGCGAGCGCGCGACAGTCGCTATTACGTTGCTGTCCATCGCCCTGGCGCTGCCAAGCGTCATCTGGGGCCACTGAGAACCACTTTGCGAGCAACGCGGAACTAGTGCGCTCGTTCGCCGCGAGCGACCGAAACGGAACCGGCGCAGAATTGGGCACGTAAGCCCAGCAAGAAGGAGCCAGCAATGCTGTCCCGAGCCCTCCGTGCGCTCGCCCCGCGCACAACGGTCCACGCCCACTGTGACATCCCGTGCGGCGTCTATGACCCCGCCCAGGCACGGATCGAGGCCGAGTCCTGCTACAAGATCATCCAGAAGTATCAGGACTCAAAGGACGAGCTCTTCCGCGCTCGCTGCATCCACGTCAAGGAGGAGCGCGCGGAGCTGACCAAGCACCACATCGACGTCATGTGGCATGACTACTTCAAGCCGGAGCATGTCGAGAAGTTCCCCGACCTTCACGAGGTGTGCTGGAAGGCCTCGAAGCAGGCTTCGCAGGTCAAGCGCACGGTCGATATCGAGGAGGCCCAGAAGCTCCTCGACATGATCGACAAGATCGACATGATGTGGCGCGAGACCGGCGGACCGGCATCCACGCGGATGCAGGCCTCGGCCTAGCGTCGCCAGAGCAATGTTGCGCCGCCTCGTCGGAATGTTTGGGGCGGCGCTTTTTCTTGCCCTCGGCTCGGCCGCAATCATCGGTCGCCTTGGGCGCTCCTGGGAATCGCGGGTGGCGGTGGAAGGCCACAGCATGGAGCCCACCCTGTTCCCGGGCGACTGGCTGCTCGTGGATCCAGACGCCTATGCGCGTCACACACCGCGCGTTGGCGAGCTGGTAGTGGCGCGCGACCCGCGTGACGTGACGCGGGTGATCGTCAAGCGAGTGATCGCGCTTCTTGGCGACGACCGGGTCACCCTCGCTGGCGACCATCCAGCCCACGCCGCGGATGCCGTGACCGTGGGTGCGGTTGCACGCGAGGGCCTGCTTGGCAGGCCCTGGTTCCGCTACTGGCCGGACGGAAGAATCGGCCCCGTTCGCTGAGCGGCCCGCCCGGCCGACCGAGCGCCCAGCCGACAGCCAGCTAGACCAGCCGACCAAGCCCCAGGAGACTCACACAACATGAAACCCATGCCATCGGCAAACGCCGACGGCGCGCCAACAGCCGCCCTACCGACAGGAACCAACATCTCGATTGATCCGCGAGCGAGGATGCAGATCCTCTTCGCGATCCTGCTCGGGCTGTTCCTCTCCGCCCTCGACCAGACGATCGTCGGGACCGCGCTGCCGCGCGTGGTCACTGACCTCAAGGGCAACGAGCTCTACACGTGGGTCGTGACGATCTACCTGCTGACGTCGACGATCACCGGACCCATCTACGGCAAGCTGTCGGACCAGTTCGGCCGGCGCAACCTGCTGATGATCGGTATCGGGCTCTTCCTCGTCGGCTCCTTCCTGTCGGGCCTTTCGCAGGACATGGTGCAGCTGATCCTGTTCCGCGGGCTCCAGGGCCTCGGCGCCGGAGCCATCTTCCCGATCGCGCTAGCGGTCATTGGCGACCTGTTCACGCCCCAGGAGCGCGGCAAATACCAGGGCCTGTTCGGCGCCGTGTTCGGCATCTCAGCCCTCATCGGGCCTGCACTCGGGGGCTTCCTGACCGACTCGATCAGCTGGCACTGGGTCTTCTTCGTCAACCTACCCGTCGGTGCGGTCGCGCTGGCGATCATCTGGCGGCTGCTGCCTGCCCACCAACGAACCGGCGTTACGCGCAAGGTCGACTGGCTCGGCGTCTTTGTCTTCTCGCTCGCGCTGGTGCCCATCCTGATCGGCCTGACCAATAAGCAGACCTTCGAGTGGACCGATCCGTGGGTCGGCGGCCTGATCGTCCTGGGCATCGTCCTCGTCGGCGTCTTCATCTGGGTCGAGTCGCGCGCGGCGGAGCCCATCGTTCCGCTCGACCTGTTCCGCAACCGGACCTACTCGATCTCGATGATCGCGGCCTTCCTGGCCAGCTTCGGCTTCTTCGGCGCCATCATCTTCCTGCCGCGCTGGTACCAGGTGGTGAACGGCTCGACGGCGACAGAATCGGGCTACCAGCTGCTGCCGCTGCTGGCCGGCCTCATCCTGGGCTCGATCGTCAGCGGCCAGATTGTCAGCCGCACCGGTCGCTACAAGTGGATGACCGTAGGGGCCATGGCGACCCTCGCCGGGGCATTGTTCCTGATGACGAACCTGCGCGCCGACACCCCGCCGCCGGTGCTCTACGCGTGGCAGTTCCTCGCCGGCATCGGCATCGGGCCCACGCTGGCCGTGTTCACGATCATCGTCCAGAACGCCGTGCCCTGGCAGAAACTGGGCGTGGCGACGAGCAACCTGACCTTCTTCCGCCAGATCGGCGGCACGGTCGGCCTGGCCATCGCAGGCACCGTCTTCGGTTCCACGCTCCAGACCGAGGCGCCCCGTCAGGTGAGTGCTGAGCTAGCAAGGGCAGGCATGCCGCCGGCCCAGATTGAGGCCATTGCCGGGCAGTTCTCGAGCGGCGGCTTCAGGATCGACGACATCTCCGCCGTCGGCGACATGGGGGCACGCATCCTGGGCCAGCTCCCGGAGCAGATGCAG
>Ga0136618_10000261_pt1 | contig 16802 bp, 12 predicted proteins | sample AntDrymUQ3302106_2_FD_104805 | JGI IMG/M metagenome (GOLD analysis project Ga0136618, IMG submission 104805) | Polar desert sand microbial communities from Dry Valleys, Antarctica - metaG UQ330 (21.06) | ecosystem: Environmental > Terrestrial > Soil > Desert | place: Antarctica: Dry Valley... | reverse complement strand
GGAAAAATATAATAAACAATTGATAAAAAAAACGGGTATAAAGGCGGACGCACAAAAGGAAGAGAGCCGCGCAATGGATAACCTTCGCCGTTTAGCAGAGATATAGCGTGATTATGATAATCAAATCCGTCAACTGTATCAGCACCCGACGGATCAATGGTCAAAACTAAAATAATCCGACAAAGGAAACTTAAAAGTAAGATGTAAAAAATAGTTCGTTTATGGTAAAGATAAGCGGATAGCTGCATTTTATATTTAAGTTTTCTTGTTTTCTATAAGTTAAACCGGAGAAAGTAAAACATTCATTTATTTTCTATTTGCCGGAGGAAATTTCTTCCTAAAGTTTTTTGTAATGCTCAAAGCCAATAATAAAAAGAATAAAGGCATCACGGTTTGTTTGTGCCTCCACGCCAATCCCAGATTAGATAATCCCCAAATCTGAAAACCGGCATAAACCACACAAAAAGTTATGATCGGCATAAGCTGGTAAAATCTTTCCTTAAAAAATCCTCTGATAGCGGGAAAACCTACTATGAAAAAAATAACCAACACTACATTCTCGACAACAGCAAAACCATTGCGTAAAGAGCCGGCGAATATCTGCCAGGGAAACGGCGCGAAAAAGAAGTAAAGTGTGGCAACCGGAAATGCCAGAACGCTGCCTTTATATTCAGAAAAAATCTCGGTGCCGGAGCCGGTTGTCTGAGCCATATGTGTTCGCCATGAATCAATGGATTCGTTTTTTGTGTCAAGCTGCGAAAAATCTCTGTCAACCACGCCGTTTGCGTCTAAGAAAAATAATAATGAAGAAACTAAAATAAGTCCTAAAACAGAGTTTCTGACAAAATGTTTTTTATTTGAGATAACGGCTCTGATAAATAACGCTCCGGCGCAAATATAAAAGGCATAAAAACGAAGAGAATACAAAATCAATATTAACGGAGCCGAAACAAGTATATCTTTTTGCGTTAAACCCTTTTGATTTCTAACTGCCAGATAAAGCAGCGACCATTCAAGACAGATGACCAGCATTTCTTTTGAAGTGCCGGCTGAAAGTAAAATAAACGACAGCCAGAAAACCGTTAGAAGCGCGGCAATTTTCGCGGTTTGAAAATCGAACAATTTTTTTGCCAGACGGTAAACGACGACTACTAAAACCGACCCGGCGAAACTGTTTATAACCGAAACAATCAAACGGCTCGAACCGCCGAAAATAAACATCGGGATTCCCCAGATAATTGATTGTCCGACGTTTTGAGTTTCAAATAAAACCCTGTAAATGTCGGAAAAAAAGCCGTCTAAACCATTCTTATACCAATTTTCCGCAACGCGCCAGCCGGTTATATAACCCGAAGCATCTTCGTCTCCGAATAGTTGGGATAAATCCCATCCATAAATAATAAACCCTAATAAAACCCGGAGTGAGAAAGCAATGTAGAATATATTAATTTGAAATTCCGCATCCTCTTTGTCGGGATTTTTGCCGAGAAAAAAAGGCGTCGCCAATCCTAAAATTAAGAAAAGCGGAATAAACATAAGTTCATCCGGCTTCTCGTAAAGAAGAAAAGGCGCTTGTATGACCAAGACGAAAAATGTCAGTAAAAAATATAGTTTTCCGTTTCTCATAACTAATACTTAATAACGCAGAGCAACGATATTATTTAATCAAAAAAGTAATCTCCGGCTATTATTTCAGCCGCTCCGTAAGACCAGATTGTTTTCCAAAACCAGCGCATCGAAGTTTGCATTCTTGAATGTGTTTATCGCATCTTCCGGCGTGCAGACAATCGGTTCTTGAACATTAAACGAAGTATTCAAAAGCATCGGAATTCCGGTTAATTTTTTAAATTCGTTTATCAAATTCCAATAACGCGGGTTGACCTCACGGCTGACCATTTGCGGTCGCGCCGTGCCGTCAACGTGGACGACCGCCGGGATTTTTTTCTTCCATTCTTCCGAAACTTCGATGACGGTAATCATAAACGGGTCGTGATGCTCTACGCCGAAAACTTCGCGCCCGTGTTCTTCGAGCATCGAAGGCGCGAGCGGACGAAACCATTCGCGCAGTTTGACTTTATGATTGAGAGCTTCACGCAAATCAGCCCGGCGCGGGTCGGCGACAAAACTTCTTGCGCCGAGTGCGCGCGGTCCCCATTCCATTCTGCCTTGAAACCAGCCGATAATCGCACCTTCGGAAATCATCTTCGCCAATTTCGGCAGCAATATTTCATCGGTCAAAGTTTCGTATTTCAAACCCGCTTCGTTTAATGCCGCCTGACATTCTTCATTGGAGAATTTCGGTCCCCAGTAAGAATGATTCATCACGAATTTACGCGGATTATTTAGCTTTTGATGCCAAATCAGCAGCGCCGCTCCGAGTGAACATCCGGCATCGCCCGCCGCCGGCTGGACGTAAAAGCGTTTGAACGGGGTTTCGTGAAAAATTCGCCCGTTCATCACCGAATTAAACGCCACGCCGCCCGCCATACAGAGATTTTCTTCGCCGGTCATTTCCTTGATTTGTTTGACCAGATGAATCGCCGTGGCTTCCAAAACCCTCTGCGCGCTGGCGGCAATATTCCAATGCCTTTCGGTTAGTTCTTCACCTTTTACGCGCGGTCCGCCGAGTTCTCTGCTGACTTCATCGGAAAATTGATAATATTTTGCCAGATGATGATCCAAAACTCTGATATTTAATTTAAACCCGCCGTTTCCGTCGGTGGTCAACACTCGTTTCGACAAAAAATCGTAGTATTCAGGCTTGCCGTAAGCGGCGAGTCCCATTACTTTCCATTCGTCGCCCGTGAACATATCGAAGCCGATGTAATTTGTCACGGCGGAATAAAACTGTCCGAGCGAATGCGGCAGTTTGATGCGTTTTAAGACTTCTATTTTGTTGCCCGCGCCTTTGCAGAAAAGCGTCGTCGTATCTTCGCCCGTGCCGTCCCAGGTCAAAATCGCCGCCGTTTCAAAAGGCGAAACAAAAAATGCGCTGGCGGCGTGAGTTTGATGATGGTCAAGATAATGAAACTTAAAATCGCTTTTGCCGAAACGCTCGCGAATGAGTTTCGGATATTTGAACATTCCCAAGTAACTATTTCCGACCCCGCTCACGCCGCGGTCGGCTCGCGCCTTAAACATACTCGGAGAAATCAAAGCGGCTTTCACCGCTTGCATTGCTTTATGCCGCAAAACCCACGGTTTCCAATACAAACCGACGTGTTCGACATCGGCAATCGTAATACCGGCTTCGTCCAAACAATACTGAACCGCCAAAAAGGGAAAACCGCTTTGATGTTTTTTTCGTGTAAATCGTTCTTCTTCCGCCGCCGCGATGATTTCACCGTCTTTGATAATGGCGGCAGCCGAATCTCCTAAAGTTGTCAGACCAAGAATATACATTTAATTTTTTACTAATTTTTACAATAAGCTAATTTTAAAATTTATTATTGTGAATTCAATTCGGTTATTTCGGACATCGAGAGCGTTTCCAAAACGCCCTTCTGCCGGAGTTCAGTCGCATACTGAAGAATCGCCCGCAAGCCGTCGAACATCTGTTCGATTTCAAAAGCCATATTTGTCGGGTGAAACCACAGATGAAAAATACGCTTTTGTTCAGCGGCTAAATCCAAACCTTTTCGCGCCCGTTTAATTCGCAAAGACATCGGAATATAACGCCGGATGCCGTGCATCGGGAAAAATATCATCGAACCGGGAATATTCAGCAAACCGTTTTCTTCATATTCGGGCAAAACAACCGGCGGCGGCGCGGCGGTCACGACATCCCAAAGATGCGCCAAACGTTTGACGACGCTGCGTTCTGCGCCCTGTTCATACCATTTCGGAATCGCGCCGCGATAGGCGGTAAATCCGTATTCGCTCAAAACGTCGAGATGCCCGACACGGTCGCGCGGAAAAGCAAACGAATTTAACTTGATATTATATTTTTCCGCCGCTTTCACGCACCCGGCAATGTCGGTGCGCGCGCTTTCCGGCGAGCAGCCTTCATCGCCGAAAATTATATGCGAAAACGAATGACTGCCGATTTCCTGTTTGACCGGATTGTTGAGAATTTTTTCAACTAAGCTTTTCCCGTAAAACAGCGGAGCGTTTTTCTCATCGCTGCACGGGTCGTGCGTAAACCAATCCTGTTCGTGCCATTTATGAAGCGGACGGACGATTTCGGGATGTTTTTTATTTTCTTCGGACTGACAATTATCCAAAAAAAGATGCCCGACCGTACACCACGTCGCCGGAATCTCGAACTCGGTAAAAAGTTCCAACAGCCGGTCAACAACTTCGTTTCTTTCCAACTCGCAGGCTTCGCGGAAATTTTCCACGCCGAATAAATCAACCGTTCCCCAGATAAGTTCAAAATCCAGACTGATTGTAAAAATACCCTTTTCCAATTCGGGCTGTTTCTTATTACTCATCAAACCTAACTCCAATTTTTATTTGACGGCTTTGATGAGAAACATATTCGACAACTCACGAAACCCGGACTTATCCGTTAAAGCCTCATCAACCGATTCCCACTTTTTCAGCATTGCCGATAACGATTTCGGAAAAATCCTCGCAACCCAATTAACCGGACCGATATATACGCCGTGAATCTGCACGGACGAAAAACCGGCGGCGGTAAATTCCTTCCGCAAGCGTGTGGAAGTATGAAAAGATTGCTTATGTTGAGCAAGATCGCCGATTTTTACGCTGTGCGCCACCTTATTTATCAAAGCATATCCGTTCAAGTTTAACAAAGGAGTCGCCGTTACCAAACAGAAACCGCCGGGTTTGAGAAGGCGCGACATTTCCGCGACGGCTTTGGCGGAACGCGGCAGATGGCGCAATACTTCGATTGACAAAATTATATCGAAACTCGCATCGGGCAAAGGAATTTCTTCGACGTCGGCTTCGAGAACGACCGAATCCGGGTTATTGACGCGGGCGTGTTCGAGCATTTCCTTTGAAGCGTCAACTCCGGCAACTTCATAACCGCGCGTCCTGAGCTGCGCGATATGATGTCCGGTTCCGCATCCTGCATCGAGCAGACGCAAACCATTTCCTTTCGGCGGCAGATATTTTTCCAATAACTTATGAAGCCGGTGGCGACTGTACTTAAAACAATCTTCATAAGCCTCCGTCGTCAAAGTTTCATAACTTTCCGCAAATTGGTCGGCGCGGTCGGACTGCGTTTGAATCGCCTCTTTTTTTTGAACTTCCTGAGTAATCATAATTAATTTAACAACTTAATTTCTTTTGCAATTTCCCGGCTGCAAATCAGGTAATTGTAATAATCGCTTTTGGTTATCCACTCGACTTTTCTAATCGAATCGGATTTTTCATCTAAATTGAAATAAAGATAATCGCGTCCTTTCACTAACGCTTCGATTTTTTCTCCGACTTCATCATTTAAAACTTCGATTAACATCGTCGGCTTAAATTTGTCGAGATATTTTCCAAAGCCTTCCAAAACTTCAGGTTCGTGAGTTTCGACGTCTATCTTGATTAAATCAATTTTCTCGATTTTCATTTCCTCAATCAAAGAATCGAGCCTTCTGACTTTAATTTCCGTCGGGATAACTTCAATATTCTCCGCGCTAAGATTTTTATTTACCGTCACGGAATAAACATGCTCGGTCGGCGTATCGTATATCGTTGCCGTTCCGTCGGAATCTGAAATCGCCCATTCAAAACAAACAATATCATAATCGTTGAGACGGTTGTTATACTCCAGCTTTTCATAAACCCGCTTGACCGGCTCGAAAGCGTAAACTTTCGATTGAGAATTCAGAGATTTGGCAATCAACGAATAAACTCCGGTATTCGCTCCGATGTCAAAAATAACATCGGATTTCCTGACTAGTTTAGTCCATAAAGAAATTGAGGTTTTTTCCCAACCCTTTCTTATACCCATCCAAAACAATGTATTTTCCAATTCAAAACCGTAATGTCTCATCAAAAAAGAATGAGATTTATCGATTTGAACTTCAAAGTCACCTTCAAAATGAAAATGTTTATAAACATTTTCGCTCGGCGCAACAAAATTTTTCAGCAATTCAAAAAACGGTTTCTTGTAAGGTAGTTTTTTGTAGACGCTGCGAATGACTTGTTTCATAAATCGAATTTTATCTGACAAGTGGATTTGCCGCGAGTTCCGTCGTTTCTGCTTTACCCGCTCCGCCTGTAACTAAAATATTTAAACTTTCCACTTCCAAATCTAATTAATCTTGCGAAAGGTTTCCGCTAAAATTTCCGCTAAAATTTCCGTCTGTGTCGCAACCGTATAATGCGCTAAAGAATATTGCCTTCCGCTTTCACCCATTTTTTTTCGCAAAGTAATATCCGACAGAAGTTTGTCCAACGAATTATACCATTCCTCATCATTGGTTGCGTTAAAATGAGTTGAATCGGGTTCGGCAATTTCAGCACAGATGCCAAACGGTGTCATCACAAACGGTATGCCAACCGCCAAATATTGAATTGCCTTAAAACCGGATTTTCCCAAAATCCATTCCTGAGGCGCGGACTTAGCCGTCTGAATCGGATAAAGCCCGATGTCGAGCGATTGAAAATCCGAAACTTCGCGTTCCAGATTCCAGGTCAAATTTTCAACTTTTACGCCGTCCAGATGAATTTTTTCGCGTCCCGCGCCGACAATCTTTAAAACAAATTCGTGCTTTTCGGTTAGTCTTTGCAAAACGGGGAAAACCGATTCCAAAAGCGAAAAGGTCGAATGCGTGCCAATCCAACCGACAATCGGAATTTCGTTATCTTTTTCAATCGGACAAAAAATTTCCGTATCAACGACCGTCGGTATAATTGCGGCTTTCGTCCCTTTTTTTCCTACGTATTCGGCAATAAAACGGTTTCCACAAATTACAATTTGCGCTTTTTCAATCAGATTATCCGTTTTGCCGAAAAACTTAAAAAAACTTCCGACTCTGCCATAAGTCGGGCTGACATATTGAACGTAGGTGGCATCATCTAAGTCCAAAATCAACGGCATTTTGCCAATTTTTTGAAAAATCCACTCAAAAAAAGCCGGACCTAAAAACATCGCTTCGCGCTGCACAAACAGCAAATCAAAGTTTTTAATTTTAGTTATTTCAAGAGTTCGACGCAAAAGGGGCGAACCGATTTTCGTAATTGTTTTGAAGAAATTTTTGTCTTTATAAAGCGAATTGAAGCTATCCGAATCTAAAAAAGGGCTGATTTCTAAATTTATCCCTTTTAATTTGAGAGGTTCTACAAATTGCGCCAAACGATAGCGAGTTGCCGCCGACTCAATTGGATAAGAGCAAAGCCCTAAAACATTTATCATTGCTTAATCTTTTACAATAATTCGATGATAAACCCGCCAACGCCTCGCGCCCCCGCCATTTATCAGTCATAATCTTTTTACAAAATAAACTCCAAATTATTTAGGACGAAATTTTATCCGCTAATAAACGGCGATAGACTTTTCGATAATTTTCTCCGCCGACGACACTTAAATCAAACTTTTTATGAGCCACTTTAACACATTTTTCCGCGATTTTATCTTCACTCAAAAGTATAATAATCTCTCTTGCCGCTTCCGCCGTTTCGTTTTGATTGAAATCTTTAAGACAAACACCGACTTTTTCCGTTTCCAGCAAAAAGTCCGTGTCGCCGATTCCGTAACTTGAAACAACGGGCAGACCGCAAGCCAGATATTCGGGAATTTTAGTGGGCGAAGAAGCGATTTGCGAAAATGTCGGTTTGCGAAAGGAAATCCCCAAATGCGCTTGTTTGAGATATTTCGGAACTTCGTCGGACGAAACTTTTGTAACCGCATAATCATTTTCACCAATTCCTAGTTCTCTAAAAGTTTCCCGAACAATTTCCGGCTGAGAAGCGGTCAAAATACGAAAAAAAGCGTCGGGCTTATGCTTTTTCAATTCCAGAAAGAAGCTTCCCATTTCGCTCAAAAGATACAAGCCCGTAACCGAACCCGCATAAATCAACTCGAAACGACTGCTCTTTTGGATATTCTTTGCCCGGTCAATCCGCGAAAAATCCACACAACACGGAATTATTTCGATATTTTCACTTTTCTTCAAATTATTTTCGACCAGATAATCACGCATTCGGGTCGTTAAAACAACAATTTGCGATGCTTTTTCGATTCCCTTGCGTTCGATATATTTGATAAATCGAAAAGGTTTCGAGTTTTCCTGCCAAACTCCGGCATCAACATATTCCTCTGCCATCAGTCCGCGAATATCGAAAACGATTTTACTTCCGGTATTTTTTTTTGCTGCCAATGCCATCAATACCGGGATATGCGCGCGGGCGTGAAGAAAGTCAATTTTTTCTCGGCGCGCCAGATTTGTGATAAATCTGGCGCCGTTCAACACATCGTAAATTGTAGCGGGAGCAGAAGGGCTTTTATGATAAGGCAGACAATACCAATCGATATCTTCTCCGGCAAGTTTTTTTCTTTCGGCTTCAATTTGTTCGTTCGTCCATTTTTCTTTAAAGTTCGGCTCGAAGGTCAGCAGGCTGACTTTTAAGTTTTCCAATTTGTTGATTTCGCGCAAATACGGCAAAACCTGGGTTTGCACAAGCGGTTCGCGCAAACTGAAATAACAAAGGTAAAGTGTTTTATTCATTAAAGTGAGTAATTTTAATTTTCCGGTAAAAATGTTCCCATTGCCTGGCTGTCATATCAGAGTGGAATTTTGTTTCCGCTTTGTGAAAAGCATTTTCGCCGAGCGATTTTCGTAAATTCGCATTTTTGTAAAGTTTAAGCATCGCGTCTCTCAATTCGATTGGCGATGTTTGATCAATCAACAAACCTGTTTCGCCGTCGGTAATGAATTCCTCAAAAACCTCGATTCGTGATGCGATACACGGTAGAGATTTAAACATTGCTTCGACTAAAGCAACTCCCAAACCTTCAAAAGAAGATGGAAAAACAAAAACATCAGATAATTCCAACAATGCCCCGATGTCGTTTCTTCTACCGAGAAAAAAAACCTTTTCGTTAATCCGTAAATTTTCGGCTAGCTTTTTTAACTCGTCTTCCAAACCGCCGACTCCGGCTAAAAGCAAAAAGGAGTTAGGAATTTCCGTTGAAATCCACCTAAAAGCCTCGAACAATATTTTATGATTTTTTTGCGGGTCAAGCCTTCCGACATTCAGATAAACAAATGCGTCTGCCGGAAGCGCCAGTTCGCGGCGCAGTTTTTTCAAATCATCCGTCGAAGCTGACAATAAATTCGGGTTAACCGAATTGTAAATAACCGATATTTTACTTTCGTCAATTCCATAATGACGCTGATATGATTTTTTGACAAATTCGGAACACGAAACAAAATTCGGCTCAGTCAGTCGCGCCGTAGTTTTATCAATAAATTTTAAGCCACGCACTTTATGCGGATTCCAGTTTCCGATGCGTCTCGCTTCCGGTTCATAGTCCGGCAATTGCAGCGAAGTTACAATCGGGATTCTACCGTTTGGAAGTATTGCTAATCGCGCCGAGATATTTGCGTCGTAAAGCCAGGAATGAATAATATCGGGGTTTTCCTCGCGTATGACTCGACGAAATTTTGAAGCCGCCCGGAGAAAAGGTCGCTTGGCGGAAATACCCAGTTCGACGACTCTGTAACCGGCTTCACGAATATACGGCGCAAAAAAATCGGCTTCATTAATAACGCAGACAACGTGATCGACAACTTGCTTTGAAGTGCTGCTGACGAGATTGACGAGCTGCCGTTCCGCGCCGCCGCTCAATAAGGTCGGGATAAAGTGAAGAACTTTTATTACTTGTTTATTCATTTGTTTATCCCGACAGTTAGATAATCAGAAGGCATACTCTTTGGCGAAAACAATTTTTCCGCAACCGTATTTTCGGTTTCATTTTTAGTCCGTAATTACTCGTTATTATTGGTTTTTTTGATATTCTTGAATCTTTTCAAAAACAAAAGAGTTTCCCGAAAAGATTTGTTTTTCAAGTAGATTACAAGAATACTCAAGGACAGACAAACCACCAATGAGAACCAGGGATTTCCGGTTAAAGAAATACTGATTGCGCCCCCGACACTTGGAATAATTGCTAGAAACAACCAGGAAACGGGTATTTCCACTACCCGCCGCAGAAGAACCACAAAAACCGATGTAGTCGTCAAATACATAATCGCCGTCGCCCAGGCACAACCTTCCGCGCCGAATATCGGGATTAACAGAAAATTAAAACTTATGTTGGCTAATGCCGCAAAAGCCGCGCCGAACATCGAGATATAGGTAGTTGAGGTAGCATTTGACAGTGCGCCGTAGCCGATTAAAGGCGGCAGACTCAGCACGGAAGTAGCGAGCAAAATCCAAAGCGGTCGGGTTGATTGAGCAAATTCTTCGCCGAAAACTATCGGTATCAAAAAATAGCCGATAAGAGCGGCAACCGTGGAAAAAAGTCCCCAGAATAAAATTAAGGTTGGAAAGGTATGCTTGAAATAATGTTGCAGCCGGTTAGTTTTCCCCTCCTTTTGCAAAGAAACAAAAAGCGGCAGCAATAATGAATTAGCTAAGGTCGGAAGTTGAAGGGCAATCCCGCTAATCTGCGTTGCCACCGAGTAAATGCCCAAATCCTGCGTGGAAAGGAATTTGGAAATAAAAATCGCATCCGCGCCGCCCGAAAGATAGCCGGTGATAGTAAAAGGGATTAACGGAAGCGAAAAAACTACAATTTTTCGCCAAAAAATCGTATCCATCGAAAAACTTACAAAGACAAATTTTCGCAAAATCCAAAATCCTGCCAATGTCGCAGTTAAAGGAGCGACTGCATAACAAATTACCGCAGAAACCGCATCCAACCTGTCGGTTGCCGACAAAACCAAAAGACCGGAAAAAATCAAAACTCTTTCAATCATCAGCAATCCGCCTTGAAGTCTGGGCATTTTTACGGCTTGCAGGCTGTATTGAATATGAATCCACAAAGCTATCGCCGCAAAATGCAGAAAAACCAGCCAAACCGCATCAGCGGAAAGTTTGAGCCAATCGGCAAGCGGCGGAAACCAAAAATTTGCCGTCAGCAAAACCAGCAGCAGATTCGGCAGCAGAATTAAAAGCCGCAGCCAGAACGTCCGCGCGATTTTTTCCGTTTCGATAAATTCGTCCACGCCGAACCTAACTACCGCCACGCTCGTCCAATTAACCAGAACCTGCGCGACCTGCGAGGCGGCAATGATAGCGATAATTCCGCCGTAGCCTTCGGAACCGAGCGTTTTGGTTATCAGCCAGACGGAAGCGAACGCGAAAAATGCGCTTCCCGCTTGCGTTAAAACGAGTGAAACGTAATTTTTCGGCGCGTTTTGAATATCCCAATTTGCGCTTTGACGTTCGGCTGCGGCAGTAATATTGATCGGGATTTTTATTGGATTTTCGGGTGGACTCACTTGAAAAGTTTATTTTCGGATGGTATCCGTGTCAATCAGAAAATCGGAATTTTGTTTAAGGCGCGTATCGGATTAGTAAATTTTAGCTTTTTTGTCGGGTATGAAATAATGAATCTTGAAAATAAGGCGATGGTAATGTTTGATTTGGAGATATTTAAATGGCAATTTTAGTAACCGGCGGAGCAGGTTATATCGGCAGTGTAACGGTTGAATTGCTTCGGGTGCAGGGCGAGCAGGTCGTCGTTCTCGATAATTTGTCACGCGGTCATCGAAGCGCCGTTGATGCGGCAGTGCCGTTTTATGAAGGCAATATCGGTGATTCCGCGCTTGTGCGGGAAATCACCCGGTCGCATAATATCGAAGCCTGTATTCATTTCGCGGCGTTCGCGTATGTCGGCGAATCGGTCGGCGAACCGGCAAGCTATTTTGAAAACAATGTGGCGCAGGGCATCAAACTTCTCGATGCCCTGCTCAAAGCAAACGTCCGAAACGTAGTTTTTTCCTCAACCTGCGCGACCTACGGCGAACCGCAGCGCATCCCGATTGATGAAACTCATCCGCAGAATCCGACAAATCCTTACGGCTGGTCCAAGTTTTTTATGGAGCGCATTCTCGAATCGTATGATCAGGCATACAATCTGCGTTTCGTCGCGCTTCGATATTTTAACGCCGCCGGAGCAGCCGAAAAACGCGGTGAAAATCACGACCCGGAAACGCATCTGATTCCCAACGTCCTTGCTGCGGCAGAAGGCAAGCTGCCTTTCGTTTCCGTTTTCGGAAGCGACTATCCGACACCGGACGGAACCTGCATCCGCGATTACATCCACGTTTCCGACTTAGCCGACGCGCATATTCGCGCTCTCGATTATCTTCGCGGCGGCGGCGATTCGACGTTTATAAATCTCGGTAACGGTCAGGGCTATTCCGTGTTGGAATTGCTTGAAACAGCCCGGCAAGTAACCGGAAAACCGATTGAGTCGCAGTTTGAACCGCGGCGCGACGGCGACCCTTCGCGTTTAATCGCCGACGCGACCAAAGCATTTCAAATTCTCGGCTGGCAGCCTCGACATCCCGATTTAGAAACAATTATCCGCACTGCCTGGAAATGGCGAAACACAAATTCATAGCAGTTTTGGCAACAATCTCTTTATCAAAACTGTCGAACAATTCAACGACTTCGATGTTACATATAAAATAAAAATTTGTTAATTGATGAGGTCTTTAGTCTTTGGCTTTTGGTTTTTGCAACGCGCTTCGCGTTCCTGAATTTGTGGTTAATATTGAAAGTTTGACCGAATGAAACATTGCCAAGCCCCAAATCAGTAAGAAAACAATGCGCACTTGCCGGAAAATCAAAGACCAAAGACCTAAATCCAAAGACCTCATAGTTACTAAATCTGTTAATTTTAACAGCAAAGACGGCGGCAGTTTTTACCTTTAAGCAAAAACTGCCGCCGTCAAATTAGTCTTAAAACCTTTATTTAATAATCGTGTTTCGCGCCTTCAGCCAGATTGCCGTGATAAATCTCGCCGCCCGTAGCGACAAATTCTTTCGCCTTTTCCGCCATTCCGACGGCTAACGCTTTTTCCGCTTCGACATTTTGTTTTCTGCCACAAACTCGCGGACTTCCTGCATGATTTTATCAAATAGAAATACGTTATAACGTTAAGAAATTTGCGAAATTTTCCACTTTGTCGTTGCAATTTTAGCCAATTTCTCTTGTCTTAAACGAACTTGGCTTGCTGTCCATTCTTGATAATTTATATCTTTTGTCATTTTATAATGACTTTGTTGATAAATTACTTGTTTTTCCTCAAAAGGTCTTGTGCCACAATCGTTATTTTTAGCAGATTCGAGAAGCGTTAAATTACCTAGCCTGTAAATGTAACTTTCCTGTTCTTCCAACGAAAATGATGCTTCCCAATCCAACGGGGGATTTTCAGGCAGGATATGTTCAATAGTTGCTGTCTCGTCTTCAAAATTGCGGTCAGTTTCTGCAATTTGATTCTCAATTGAATATAAAATGTAACGTGCTAGTTTCTTTTTGCTTTTTGTGTTTACCTGTTTCGTTAAGAATAGATTGAGGAATCGTTCATCGCTTAAATAAATATTCTTCAATTCCTGTGCAACTTGCGAGGTGCTGTTTATTGTTCCGATGAATAATTTCTTCGATGCGTTATGAAAGGCTAATTCTTGTCTTTTCGGGTCCAAATTTCCGATAACATTATACCGAAATGCGATTACTGAACAAAACCTCAGAATATCTTCAAATTGTGAAAGAGGAAATTTGAAATAGGATTCTAAAATTAACGGATATGGTTGAGTTACCCCGAAAAGCTTTAGCTCAGTAATTCGGGTTCTTATGCCCTTATTTCCTTGCCACAAATCATCGTTCGGATTTTTAAGTGCCGCATAAACTGCAGCGTATTTTTCTAAATCATCAAGCAACTCAAACGTATCTTCTTTAGTTTTTACCGACTTTTGTAAAGCCTTAAATAGTTGTTCTTTACGAACAATTTCGTAACGGGAGTGCCAAAAATACCGAAGAAAAGTGGGGAATTTATCTAAATCTGTAATCTGAATAATTCGTTGCCATTGCTCCTTAGCTTGTCGTTTATCTTCACTACTCTGTGCAGTTATTGAGAGAAGATAATTTTTTAGCAGATCTGAAATACTTAGTTCGATGCCACGCGAATTAAGCGTTTCAAAAACAGTATATGCGTGCAAATCATTTTTAACGACGATTTGAATAAATAAAAGTTTTTCAGCAATTTGGTTTTGAAGAAAATCTGCCAGTAACTCTCCATTTTGTTTTGAAACAAAGACTTCTTTAACTTTTTCGTAGAAGTAATTAAATGCTTTATATAAAAGTTTATTGGACGCAGACTCTCGATGAATATTGATCGGATCGCGCAATTGAACTAAAAAACTGCGATAAAAGGATTCATTATTTTCGTTTAGCTGTAGTTTATTTGAATAGCGAAGCGACACCGCATCCCGTTTTCCAATATACTGTTCCTTGAGCTTTTCAATTCGTTCAGTATTTTCGGTATCTTCTTGTTCAGATTCAATTAAATCACTTAATCTTTTTATGATTGCAAGTGCGATTAGGCTCAAAGACGCCAGTCGCTGCTGACCATCAATAATATTGAAATTCTTATTTTCAAAATCTTGTAAAACAATTGCTCCCATGTAATGAACTTCAGTCCGATTTTCTTTTATTGCCAAAATGTCATCCCATAAATCGCCCCATTGTTCTTCTTCCCAAGAATAATCGCGCTGAAATTCTGGAACTTCATAACGCTTTCCATTGGCGAAAATATCATTTAGAGTGACCGTATCAGTGGCTAAAAGATTATATTGTGCCATAGAAACCTCGTCTTGATAATAAACTAAAAGCAGAGTTTTACAAAATAATGTAAAACTCTGCTTTATCTTGAAATCACGGTATAATCAATGATGCTTGCGCCCGCTTTCGGGAATGTTACCGTGATAGATTTCCGAACCTGTCGCCACAAACTCTTTCGCCTTCTCCGCCATTCCGACGGCTAACGCTTTTTCCGCTTCGACATTTTGTTCCGCCGCATATTCCCGAACGTCTTGCGTGATTTTCATCGAGCAAAAATGCGGTCCGCACATCGAGCAGAAATGCGCGAGTTTTGCGCCTTCGGCGGGCAAAGTTTCATCGTGATATTCGCGGGCGACTTCCGGGTCGAGCGCGAGATTGAATTGGTCTTCCCAACGAAATTCAAAACGCGCTTTCGACAGAGCGTTATCGCGCATTTGTGCCGCCGGATGACCTTTTGCCAAATCCGCCGCGTGCGCCGCGAGTTTGTAGGTTATCACGCCTTCCTTCACGTCTTTTTTATTCGGCAAACCGAGATGTTCTTTCGGTGTCACATAACAAAGCATTGCACAGCCGAACCAGCCAATCATCGCCGCGCCGATGCCCGAAGTGATGTGGTCGTAACCCGGCGCGATGTCGGTCGTCAGCGGTCCCAAAGTGTAAAATGGCGCTTCGCCGCAAATCGCCAATTGCTTGTCCATATTTTCTTTTATCAAGTGCATCGGCACGTGACCGGGACCTTCAATCATCGTCTGGCAATCCATTTCCCAGGCGATTTTCGTCAGTTCGCCCAAAGTTTCTAATTCGGCAAATTGCGCCGCGTCGTTCGCGTCGGCAATCGAGCCGGGACGCAAACCGTCGCCTAAGCTAAACGAAACGTCGTAGGTTCGCATAATTTCGCAAATCTCGCGAAACCGCGTGTAGAGAAAACTTTCTTCGTGATGCGACAAACACCATTTCGCCATAATCGAGCCGCCACGCGAAACAATTCCGGTCGTTCTTTTAGCTGTTAACGGAATATACGGAAGACGAACGCCCGCGTGAATAGTGAAATAATCAACGCCCTGTTCGGCTTGTTCAATCAAAGTGTCGCGGTAAATTTCCCAAGTCAAATCTTCCGCCTTGCCGTTGACTTTTTCGAGCGCCTGATAAATCGGCACAGTCCCAATCGGCACGGGCGAGTTTCGCAAAATCCATTCGCGCGTCGCGTGGATGTTCTTGCCCGTTGACAAATCCATCACCGTATCCGCGCCCCACAATGTTGCCCAGCGCATCTTTTCGACTTCTTCTTCAATCGAAGACGCAATTGCCGAATTGCCGATATTGGCGTTTATCTTGACGAGAAAATTTCTGCCAATCGCCATCGGCTCGGCTTCGGGATGATTGATGTTAGCGGGAATAATCGCCCGCCCGCGAGCAACTTCTTCGCGGACGAATTCGGGTGTGACAAATTTCGGAACGCTTGCGCCGAACGATTCGCCCGCGTGTTGATGATAAAGCGAATCTCTTTCCGCTTGCTGTCCGTTTGCCAAAGTTTCAAACGCGATTTGCCGTCCAAGGTTTTCGCGTATGGCGACGTATTCCATTTCCGGCGTGATAATTCCCTTTCTTGCGTAATGAATCTGCGTCACGCATTTTCCCGCTTTCGCTTTCAACGGCGCGCGTTTCAAACCCGGAAACTCTTCAAGTTTCCCGACGTTTTGAGTCCCGCCTTTAGGCGGCTTCGCTTTAGCGAATTCTTCCGCCCCGCGCGTCAAATAGCCGTTGTCCTGCGGCAGAATTTCGCGCCCGACATATTCTTCAACGTCTTCCCGCGCCGTAATCCAATCGCGCCTCAGCGTCGGCAAACCTTCGCGCACATCGCAACGCTCATTTGGGTCAGTCCAAACGCCGCTCGTGTCATACACGCGCACGGGCGTATTTTCTTCGAGTTCGTCCTTCATATTTCTGGACGGACTCAAAACGATTTCCCGAAATGGAACGCGCAAGTTATGTTTTGTTTGATTGATTGTGCTGCCGTTGGTTTCAACGTAGATTTTTT
>Ga0136618_10000260_pt1 | contig 16824 bp, 18 predicted proteins | sample AntDrymUQ3302106_2_FD_104805 | JGI IMG/M metagenome (GOLD analysis project Ga0136618, IMG submission 104805) | Polar desert sand microbial communities from Dry Valleys, Antarctica - metaG UQ330 (21.06) | ecosystem: Environmental > Terrestrial > Soil > Desert | place: Antarctica: Dry Valley... | reverse complement strand
TGGGCTACCTCGAGCCCGTACGGCGTCGACCGACGCGAGCCGACGATGGCCACGGAGGACCCCTCCTCGGTGTCCAACCGCCCGGGCTCGCCGACGACGTAGAGGACCGCCGGGGGATCGGCCAGCCGCGTGAGCCCGGTCGGGTAGCCGGACCCGTGGGCGCATAGAGCGCGCGCGCCCACGTCCTCCACACGCCGTCGCGCCGCTTCGGCGTCGAAGCTGGCCGCGTAGCGATGTGCGGCCTCCTGCCGGGAGCCCCCGACCGCCTTGATCAGCTCCTCCTCTCCGAGGCCGAGCAGGACCGAGGCCCGCCCGTGGCGCCGGCTGAGCAACCCCTGGATCCGCGGGGCGAGAAAGGCGATCAGGTGACTGCGCCTGAGGCATGGCGAGCAGGCTCCGCCCTGAGGCCCTTCCGGAGAGCACGCCGCGCCTTTCGTGCGATCGGCCGTCACGCCGCGGAACGCATGGACGAGCCGATGCGGTAGCCAAGCGCCTCGTCGAGGTCCTCGGCCTCGATCGAAGCCCGCCCGGCCAGATCAGCCACCGTTCTTGCCACGCGGAGCACGCGGTCGTGGCCTCGTCCGCTCAACCGAGCGCCCGCGCCCCACTCCGCGAGCCGTCGACGGGCGCCCAGGCCGACGCGGGTCAGCCTGCGGGTCAGGCGAGCGTCCATGCCCGCGTTCGAAAGCGCGGGCGTGCCTCGCAGACGAGCGAGCTGGAGTGCTCGAGCGTCGAGCACCCTGCGACGCACATCGGCCGAGCTCTCGCCGGCCGCGGCCGCCTCGTCGAGCTCGAAGGCCGTCGTCGGGGTCAGCTCACAGACCAGGTCGATCCGATCCAGCAGCGGGCCGCTGAGCCGCCTCGCGTAACGGGCTCGATCGGCCTCATGGCAGGTGCACTCGTCACGGACCCGGCCGCACGGACAGGCGTTGCACGCTCCAACGACCATGGCCTCGGCCGGGAATACGATGGAGCGCTGCGCCCGCATCACCTCCACGCGCCCACTCTCCAGGGGCTGACGGAGCGCTTCGAGCGCGGCTCGCGAGAACTCCGGCAACTCGTCGAGGAACAGCACCCCACGGTGCGCGAGTGAGATCTCCCCCGGCCGAGGGCTGGCGCCGCCGCCGATGAGTCCCGAGCTCGAGATGGTGTGGTGGGGACCGCGAAAGGGGCGCTCCTGAACCACGCCTCCGCCGGTCAGCCCGGCGACGCTGTGAACCCGCGTGATCTCCACCGCCTCCTCGAACGAGGGCGGCGGGAGGATGCTCGGAAGTCGGCGCGCGAGCATGGTCTTGCCCACCCCGGGCGGGCCGATCATGAGCAGGTGATGGCCGCCCGCCGCGGCGATCTCGAGAGCTCGCCGTGCGTCCGACTGGCCTCGTACCTCCGCGAGATCGGGACCGCCGACCACCGGCCCTCGAGCGGTTCGAAGCGACGCCGGGCGCTGCGCGCGCCAGCGGCCGTGCAGGAGGTCGACGATACGCCCGAGACTCGGCACCCCGATAACCTCGAGCCCGTCGACGAGCCCTGCCTCCGGAGCGTTCTCCTCGGGCACGAGCAGCTTCGCGTACCCCGCGCGGCGTGCGCCGAGCGCCATGGCCAGGGTGCCGAGGACCGGCCGGAGCTCTCCGCTCAGCGAGAGCTCTCCGCAGACCGCGTAGCCGTCGAGGCCCTCCCGCGGCACCTGCCCGCTGGCGGCGAGCACTGCCACCGCCAACGCGAGGTCGAAAGAGGGCCCCGCCTTGCGAAGGTGGGCCGGGGCGAGGTTGGCCGTGAGCCGCTTCAGGGGGAACTCGCGCCCGGAGTTCAGTAGCGCCGCCCGCACCCGTTCTCGGGCCTCGCGAACGGCCGCGTCCGGAAGCCCCACCACGGCGAACACCGGCAGCCCCCGCCGAAGGTCGACCTCGACGGTGACCTCCTGGCTCTCCACGCCCTCGAGGGCGAAGGTTGCGACGCTCGCGAACACGAAGGGCAACCTAGGGCGGCCCCTGTTCAGCGCGTGCGACCAACGTGACGCCCTCGCATCGACTTGGACACGAGCGAGCGCCGGGCGGCGCAGCTTGCCCTCGCGCGCACCTCCGGAGGCACCGACGGCAACTGATGCGAAGTCGGCGCACGCGTCGCACGCTCGTGCGTGAACCCGCCGTAGCGTGGCTCACATGTCCGCCGACCCTCGTCGCACGATCGGTTCGCTCGGCGAGCGTCTCGCGGCCGAGCATCTCACCCGAGCCGGTTACGAGATCGTGGAGCGCAACTTCCGTACCCGCGGCGGCGAGCTGGACATGGTGGTCAGCGAAGGCAGATGGCTCGTGTTCTGCGAGGTCAAGACTCGCGTGGTCGGTTCGCGCTGCGGCCCCGCGGAGCCCCTCGACGCGATCGGCCCCGACAAGCGCCGCCGTCTGCGCCGCATGGCGGGGCAGTGGCTCGCAGCGCACGGGACGGACTCGCCACGGACGGGGCGCTCCGAGCTGCGATTCGACGCGATCGGGATCACGGTCTCACGCGGCGGACGACTGCTTCGCCTCGATCACGTGGAGGGGGCGTTCTAAGCGTGAGCGCGACCCGGGCGGCCCAGGAGGCCTTCCGCCTCCGACCGGGCGGGGCCTCAGCGCTCGAGGGCGAGCTGCTGGTAGGCGATGGAGGCGAAGCTGAGTCGGTGGAGGGGCGAGATCCCGTGTGCGGCGATGGCGGCCCGGTGCTCGGGGGTCGAGTAGCCCACGTTCTCTGCGAAGTCCCATCGCGGGTAGCGGGCGGCGGCCCGGCGCATGTAGCGGTCGCGAGTGACCTTCGCGAGGACAGAGGCGGCGGCTATGGCCGCGCTGCGCGAATCCCCCCCGACCACGGCCCGCTGCTCCATTCCGAAGTCCGCGACGCGAAAGCCGTCCACGAGGCACAGGGCGTCGGGCTCGGCCACGCAGAGCAGGGCCGAGCGCAGGGCGTCGAGATTGGTGCGATGGAGCCCCCGAGCGTCTATGCCACGAGCGCATCGGGAGATCACCGCCACCTTGGCCGCCGCCCGGACGACGAGCGGGTAGAGCGCCTCGCGGCTCGCCTCGGTGTGCTGCTTGGAGTCATTCAGCCGGGCGAGGGCTCGGCGATCTGAGAGGGTGAGACGGTCGAGGTCGAAGAGAACCGCCGCGGCCACGAGGGGCCCGGCGAGGCATCCCCGTCCCGCCTCGTCCGCCCCGGCGACGAAGCGCCGGCCCAGCGAGCGGTCGAACGCGAACAGGCGCCGGCCGCTACCGGGACGGGGGGTCCTAGAGCGGCCCGATGCGACTCGGGGACCAGTAGGTGAAGAAGGCGTTGCCGATGATCCAGTCCTTGGGGACGGGACCCCACTCGCGGCTATCGGCGCTCTCCCCACGGTTGTCGCCCATCATAAAAAAGTGTCCGGGCGGAATGACGATCTCGCGCTCGAGGTCTGCGCACTCGCAGTCCTCCGCGAAGGGCTCGGGGAGGCGCTGGCCGTTCACGTAGGCGTTGCCCGACAGGACCTTGAGTCGGTCGCCCGGCTCTCCCACGACCCGCTTGATGAAGTTCGCTTCCGAGCGAGTCGGCGTCGGGCGCGGGCACGGGGACTGGGTCGGCTTGGGCGAGACGCCACACGCCGACGGCTGCTCGTCGGCCCCGGCGGGGGGCTTGAACACGACCACGTCGCCGCGGTGCGGGTCCGAGAAGCGAAAGGACACCCTGTCTACGAGCACCCGCTGCCCGACGATCAGCGTCGGCACCATCGACTCGCTCGGGATCCGGAAGGGCTTGACGAGCACCGCCTGGATGACGAAGGCCAGGCCGATGGCCACGGCCACGATGGCCATGAGCTCGAACAGCGACCCGGAGCCCGACTGCTTGCGGGTGGTGGTGGCCATGAGCGGCCGACGAACTCAGGTGGAGCCGGCGCCGGAGTCGCGTGGCTCCTCAGAGCCACCGGACCCCTCGGGCGCCGTCACGGACGCGGCTACGGCGTCGGACTCGACCGGCGTGGCCAGATCCTCATCGGGGCCGTCCGGCGCCTCACGGGCGGCCGGAGCGCCGGACGCGCCGGCCCCGTTGGCCCGACCGGGCGCCCCTCCGCGGGTGGCGGTTCGGGCCGTGTCCTGGCGCTCGCGAACGCGTGCACGGCGGCCGACCCGGCCACGGAGGTAGTACAGCTTGGCCCGGCGCACGTCGCCGCGGCTGGCCACCTCGATGCGCTCGATCTTGGGCGAGTGCACGGGGAACGTGCGCTCGACGCCCACGCCGAAGGACTGCTTGCGCACGGTGAAGGTCTCGCGGGCCCCGCTTCCCTGACGCTTGATGACGACGCCCTCGAAGACCTGGGTTCGGCGACGCGTGCCCTCGACGACCTGGAAGTGGACCTTCAGGCGGTCGCCGGACTGGAAGTTGGGCACGGAGCGAAGCTGTGCTCGCTCGAGGCTTTCGATGACTCCGCTCATGGCAAAAAGGAAACGCGCGATGGTCCCCGGGACCCCCGCGCGAGCGTCAATGGTAGCGGAGGTGTGGGGCGCATTCTCGCGGCGAAGTTACTCGGCCGGCGTGCCGGCTCGCGCTCGGCTCTGCTCCCGTCGCCAGGCTCGAATGCGAGCGTGATCGCCCGAGAGCAGCACGTCGGGCACCGCGTGGCCGTGCCAGGTCGCGGGTCGCGTGTAGTGGGGGTACTCGGGCGCGCCCTCGAGGCTCGGGCTGAAGGACTCCTCGTGGGCGCTCTCGGGATGCCCGAGCGCGCCGGCCAGCTTGCGGATCACCGCATCGCAGACCACCATGGCCGCGAGCTCCCCGCCCGAAAGCACGTAGGGACCGATCGAAAGGGTGTCCGAGGCCAGATGGTCGTGGACCCGCTCGTCGAAGCCCTCGTAGCGGCCGCACAACAGGGTGAGATGCTCCTCCGATGCGAGCTGCGCGGCTGCGGCGTCGTCGAAGCGCCGGCCTCCGGCTGCGAGAGCGATGACCCGGCGCCCAAGCGGAGCCTCGAGGGGGTCCCCGCCGTAGGCCGCGCGCAGCGCCGCCTCCACGACGTCCACCCGGATGACCATGCCTGCCCCCCCGCCGTACGGTGTGTCGTCCACGCGGCCGGAGCCGAGGGGCGTGTGCTCCCGCAGGTCGACGAAGGAGAGCTCGTGGCCGAGGGCGAGCGCGTTGCGGACGTGACGTTGCTCGACGAACCACCCGAACCAGCCCGGAAACAGCGTCATCACATCGATCCTCACCCCGCCGCCTCCCCATCACTCGGGGCGAGCCCGAGGAAGGCGCGATCGACCTCGATGAGGCGCGCCTCCGGGTCCACACGCCGGATGGCGTCGGAGATGAAGGGCACGAGAACACCCGCCTCGCCCACCTCGAGGACGTCACAGGACGGCGCGGCGATGACGCGGCGAACCTCGCCGAGCCCTTCGATCCTGCAGCCGACGAGCGAGTCCACGGCCCACTCCCCGTCCTCGAGCGGAGCCTCACCGGTGGGATCGAGGAGGGACTCCCCGCGGAGCGCGGCCGCGGCCTCTCGGTCGGACACGCCGCTCACGCGGATGAGCGGCCGCTGCCCCGTTCCCCCACGGCGCTCGACACGGACCTCCCGTCCACCCAAGACGACGGTGGCGCCTTCGGCGGGCGGATCGGCGGGAGCGTCGAGGTAGAAGGACCCGTCATGGCCGTGCGGCCTGCCCACCCGACCCGCGGAGCGCACGCTCAATCGATGAGGTCGATGATCACCCGGTGGCCCTGGCGCGAGCCGTACGCCTTGAGGACGGTGCGCAGCGCCTTGACCGTACGTCCGCCACGGCCGATGACCTTGCCTACGTCCTCGCTCGCGGTGCGCAGTTCGAGGACGACGGTTCCGTCCTCCTCGTCGAAGCCCTCGACCGACACCTCGTCGGGACGGTCCACGAGGGCGCGAACGAGGTACTCGAGCAGATCCTCCACGCGAGGCGTGGCGCTCTAGCCGTCGGTGGCCGAGGCGCCCGGCCGTGCCTCGGCCGCGGCACCGGTCTCGATGCCCGGCTCGGTGGCGGCCTCCTCCGAGGGCCCGGGGGCGCCGTCGTCGTTGGCGACGGTGTCCGGACCATCCACCTCGGCGACGTCGGCGGCGGTGGGGTCCTCAGCGTCTGCTCCGTGGGCGCCGGCCGGGGTCTCCGCGTCCGCCTGGTCGGCGGCTCCGGGGCTCTCCGCGTCCGCTTCGTCGGCGGCGGTCGGGCCCTTCGTGTCCGCTCGGGTGGCGGCTCCGGGGCTCTCCGCGTCGGCTCCACCGGCGGCCGGGGAGTTCTCCGCGTCTCCTCCGTCGGCGGGCGCGGCGCTCGCCGCCTCAGCTCCGTCCTCGGACGCGGGCGCGGGGCCTGCGTCCACGGAGGCCGTCGCGATCGCGGACGCCGGGGGCGTCGAGCGCTCGTCGGCGCGCATCAGCTTCTTCACGGTTCCGGAGGGCTGTGCCCCTCGCGCGACCCAATGGTCGATGCGCTCGCGGTTGAGGACGATCTCGGAGGGTTGACGCTGGGGGTTGTAGCGCCCGACGGTCTCGATGATCCGCCCGTCGCGGGGCGAGCGCTGGTCGGCCACGACCACACGCCAGACTGGGTTCTTGCGGCTGCCCACCCGGGTCAACCTCACACGTACGGACACACGGCTCCGATCATCTACCTAGGTTGGACGGACCGGGCTACGTTAGCGACCGGCGAGTTGGGAGAGCGAGGGCATCTTGCCCTGCTGGAGCGAGCGCATCATCTTCTGCATCTGCCCGAACTGCTTGACGAGCTGGTTGACGGCCTGAACCGTGGTGCCGGAGCCGCGGGCCACGCGCCGGCGCCTCGAGCCGTTCAGGATCGCCGGGTTGGCCCGTTCCTCCGGGGTCATGGAGGTGACGATGGCGGTCAGGCGATCGAGATCGCGGTCGTCGATCTTCGCATCCCCGAGCTGCTGGCTCATGCCCGGAATCATCTTGATCAGGCCGGTGAGCGGGCCCATCTTGCGGATCTGCTGCATCTGCTCGAGGAAGTCGTCGAAGGTGAACTGCTGCTTGCGGATCTTCTGCTCGAGCTCGAGCGCCCGCTCGTCGTCCATCTGGGCCTCGGCCTTCTCGACCAAGGTCAGGACGTCGCCCATGCCGAGGATGCGCTGGGCCATGCGGTCGGGGTGGAAGCGCTCGAAGGCGTCGAGCTTCTCTCCCGTGGAGGCGTAGAGGATGGGCTTGCCGGTGACCGCCTTGACCGAGAGGGCCGCCCCGCCGCGCGCGTCGCCGTCGAGCTTCGAGAGGATGACCCCGTCGAAGTTGGCCGTCTCGGCGAAGCTCTCGGCCACGCCCACGGCGTCCTGGCCGGTCATGGCGTCGATCACGAGCAGCACGTTGTGGGGCTTCGTCTTCTTGCGGATGCGCGCCAGCTCGGCCATGAGCTCCTGGTCCACGTGGAGGCGCCCCGATGTGTCGATGATGAGCACGTCCCGGCCCTCCGCCTGGGCGCGCCCGAGAGCCCACTCCGCGATGTCCACCGGGTCGCGCCCGGTGCCCTGCTCGTACACCGTGGCCCCGGCCTGCTCCCCGACCCGCACGAGCTGGTCCACCGCCGCCGGGCGGTAGACGTCGCAGGCCGCGAGCGCCACGTCCTTGCCGTGCTCTTCGCGCAGATGGAGGGCGAGCTTGGCCGTGGCCGTCGTCTTGCCCGAGCCCTGGAGCCCGGCCATGAGCACCACCGTGGGGGCCTTCGAGGCGAAGACGAGCTCGCGGCCCGCGCCGCCCATGAGCGCGGTGAGCTCCTCGTCCACGAGCTTGACGACCTGCTGGCCCGGGTTCAGAGCCTCCTGCACCTCGGCGCCCTGGGCGCGCTCCCTGACCTGCGCGGTGAAGCGCTTGACCACCTGGAAGTTCACGTCCGCCTCGAGGAGGGCGAGGCGGATGGCCCGCATGGCCTTGCTTACGTCCTCCTCGGAGAGGCGACCGCGCCCGCGGACGTCCGAGAGGGCGGCCTGTAGGCGCTCGGAGAGCGAGTCGAACACGTCGAGTCGAGGCTAGCTCGCGCCTAGAGCCCGCGGGCGGGCGGCACGTCCGGCGCGTCGCCCGTCGGGGTCGCCGGAGCGGCGGGGGGCTCTCCCGGCGAGAGGGCCGCAGGATCGCCCGTCTCGGCGGGCCCCGCGGTGGCGGGGGCGTCGGTCGCGCCGGGGGCGATCGCCGCCCCCAGGCGCCCGAGGGCCTGCTGGAACTCGCTCGGGATGATCCAGACCTTGTTGGCGTCGCCCTGGGCGATCTGGGGGAGCATCTGGAGGTACTGGTAGGCGAGGAGCTTGGGGTCGGGATCGCCGCGGTGGATGGCCTGGAACACGGTCTCGATGGCCTTCGACTCACCCTCGGCGTGGAGGACCGCGGCCTCACGCTGGCCCTCCGCGCGCAGGATGGCGCTCTGCTTGGCGCCCTCGGCGGTGAGGATGTCCGACTGCTTGGTGCCCTCGGCGGTGAGGATGGCCGCGCGGCGGTCGCGCTCGGCGCGCATCTGCTTCTCCATGGCCTGCTGGATGGAGGCGGGCGGATCGATCGACTTCAGCTCGACGCGGTTGGCGCGGATTCCCCAGCGGTTCGAGGCCTCGTCGAGCACCACCCGCAGCTGGGTGTTGATGGTGTCCCGGGAGGTCAGCGAGTGCTCGAGAGACATGCCCCCGATCACGTTGCGCAACGTGGTGGTGGTGAGCTGCTCGATCCCGCCGATGTAGTCGACGATCTCGTAGGTGGCCGACTTCGGGTCGGTGACCTGGAAGTAGATGACCGTGTCGATGCTCACCGTGAGGTTGTCCTCGGTGATCACCGGCTGGGGCGGGAAGGACACCACCTGTTCGCGCAGATCGATGAGCGGCAGCATCCGGTCGACGAAGGGCACGAGCAGCGTGAGCCCGGGATCGACGGTGCGCTGGAAGCGTCCGAGCCGTTCGATGATGCCCGCCCGTGCCTGGGGGACGATGCGCACGGCGCGGGCCAGTACGAGCACGACCACCGCGGCGATGACGAGCAGTACGATGACCCCGGCGGACATGCCGAGATCCTATTCCGCGACCAGCGCGGTGGCCCCGCGGATCTGCAGGACCTCGACTCGCGCGCCCGGCTCGAACTCACCGGCGTCCTCGTACGGTCGCGCCGTCCAGACCTCTCCGCCGATCCTCACCTGGCCACCGCCCTCGTGCACCCGCTCGAGCACCGTGGCGGAAGAGCCCACCAGCGCAGCCGTGCCGGTGCGAAGGCGCGCGGGGGTTCGCAGATGGCTGCGAGCGAGCGGGCGCAGCACGAGGACCGCGGCCACGGCGGCCACCGCGAAGCCCGCGAGCTGAAGCTCCACGCCGAGTCCGATCGCGGCGACCCCGGCGGCCAGCAGCGCGCCGAGGGCGATGGCACCGAGCACGAAGCTGAGGGTGAGCACCTCCCCGGCCACGAGGCCTGCGGCGACGATGAGCCAGATTCCCCACTCGGGCATGCCGAGCAGATGCTAGGGCGCCGGAGGGCGCCTGTGGGAGGACCTGCCGGTCAGGACGAGGCCGAGGCCGAGGCGTCGAGGGCCCGCTCGATGTCCTCGGCCAGGTCCTCGACATCCTCGCATCCCACCGAGAGCCGCACGAAACCCTCCGGCACGGCGTCGCCGGCCCAGCGCGCCCGGCGCTCCGCGGAGGAGTGCAGTCCGCCGAAGCTCGTGGCCTCGGCCACCACCTCGAGGGCGGCGAGGAAGGCCTCCGCCCGCGCGCGGCTCTCGAGGGCGAACCCCACCACCGGCCCGAAGCGCGACATCTGGAGGGTCGCAGCCTCGTGCGCGGGGTCTCCCGGCAACCCGGGGTAGCGCACTCCCTCGACGTCCGGTCGAGCATCGAGAAGGGCGGCCAGACGTCCCGCCGAGTCGCACTGGCGCCCGAGGCGCAGCTCAAGGGTGGCGAGCGACCGGTGGGCGAGCCAGGTCTCGAACGGGCCCGCCACCCCCCCGGTCCGGGTTCGCCACGCGTGCAGGGGCTCGAGCGCGTCGGGGTTCTGAACGGCCACGTGACCGAGCACGAGGTCCGCATGTCCGGTGAGCGCCTTGGTGTCGCTCGACACCGAGAAGTCGGCGCCGAGGGCGAGCGGGCGTTGCCCGAGCGGCGTGGCCAGGCTGTTGTCCACGGCCACGAGGGCTCCGGCGCCGTGTGCCGCCTCCGCGAGAGCCCTCACGTCGCACACGTCGAGGCCGGGGTTGGTCGGCGTCTCGAGCCACAGCAGTCGAGCGTCGCGCAGCGCCTCGCCTTCGAGGCACCCACGCTCGAGCTCGCCCCCGGCGGTGGGGAGCATCCGGAGCTCCACGCCTCGCTCCCCGAGCTCCGCCTCCGCGAGGACACGAGCGGTGAAGTACGCGTCGTCGGCCATCACCACCACATCCCCGGCGCGGAGGGTGGAGAACATGACCGCGGCGACGGCCGCCATGCCCGAGGAGAAGACGAGCGCCGGGCCGCCCTCGAGCTCGGTCAACGCATGCTCGAATGCGGTCCAGCTGGGATTGGCGTAACGCCCGTAGGCGTAGGGCGCCGACTCGGGCTCCCCGGCCACGTGGAAGGGACCGGCGAGCACGGGGCCCGGACGAAAGGGCTCGCCCTGCTCCGCCACGGGCAGGCCCGCGTGGACGGCTCGTGTGGCCTCGCGCACTCGGCTCAGGCCTCGAGGAGCGCGCGCGCGAAGTCGTCGGGATCAAACGGTCGGAGATCCTCGAGGCGCTCCCCGATCCCGATCAGCTTCACCGGCACCCCGAGCTCCTGGGCGATGGCAAGCGCAATGCCGCCCTTGGCCGTGCCGTCGAGCTTCGTGAGCACGATTCCCGTGACATCGACGGCCTCACGGAAGGTGAGGGCCTGGCGGAGGCCGTTCTGGCCGGTGGTGGCGTCGATGGTGAGCAGGGTCTCGTGGGGGGCGCCGGGGAGCTGCTTGGCGATCACGCGACGCACCTTCGCGAGCTCCTCCATGAGGTTGTCCTGGGTGTGGAGGCGCCCCGCGGTGTCGCAGATCACCACATCGTGGCCGCGGGCACGGCCGGCCGCCACCGCGTCGAAGGCCACCGCGCCGGGGTCCGAGCCCGGGGCGGCCCTGACCAGGTCTGCCCCCGCCCGCTCGGCCCAGACCGCGAGCTGCTCGACGGCGGCGGCCCGAAAGGTGTCTCCGGCGGCGAGCAGCACCGAGCGGCCAAGCTCCTCGCGCAGGTGCCAGGCCATCTTCCCGATGGTGGTGGTCTTGCCGGTCCCGTTGACGCCCACCATGAGGATGACCGTCGGCGAGGAACGCAGATCGATGGTGTCGGGCTCGGCTCGCGCGGCGTCGGCCAGGAGCTCGCGCAGTCGGCGGTTCAGGTCCTCGCCGCCCGCAAGCTCGCCGGCCCCCGCCTCGGCCTCGAGGCGTCCGACGATGCTCGCGGTGGTGGAGGCCCCCACGTCGGCGTAGATCAGCATCTCCTCGAGGCGCTCCCAAGCCTCTTCGTCGAGGGTCTGGAACACCGTGGCCTGGAGCTCGGCACCGAGGGCCTGACGACTCTTCGACAGGTTCTCGCGGAGGCGCGCGAAGAAGCCCTGAGGGCTCTCCTGGCCCTCGCCGTCCCCGGCCGCGGTGGGAGCCGCCTCCCCGGTGAGGAAGAGCTCGGGCCAGGTCCGTGCCATCCGCGGCGCGACAATACCGCCGGATGCGGCCGTAGACGCTGCGCTGGATCGCCACCCGCGCCCGGTTTGGGCTCGCCCTAAGCGGCCGCCTCGGTCTCTCCCGCGGTAGTCGGGAGCCGTCGGGAGACCACCTTCGAGACCCCGCCGGCGCCCATCGACACGCCGTACAGGCAGTCGGCCGCCTCCATGGTGCGCTTCTGGTGGGTCACGACGATGAACTGCGCCCGGTCCGAGAAGCGACGCAGCAGCTCGAGAAAGCGGCCCACGTTGAGGTCGTCGAGCGCCGCCTCGACCTCGTCGAGCACGTAGAAGGGGCAGGGCCGGGCGAGGAACACGGCGAACAGGAAGGCGAGGGCCACGAGCGCCTTCTCGCCACCCGAGAGCAGCGACAGCCCCTTCATGGACTTCCCGGCGGGCGTGACCTCGACTTCGACCCCTGGCTCCAGGGCCGCCGCGTCGTCGCCCGCACCGTCCGGAGAGCCGGGCGCCGGATCGCCCTCCGCCGCATCCCCATCTGCCCCTCCGATCACCGGACGGGGTGAGCCCGGGTGTACGAGGCGCAGTCGCCCTCGCCCTCCCGGGAAGAGATGCCCGACCACCTCCTCGAAGTTGCGCGCCGCGGCCTCGAAGGTCTCGTCGAAGCTCTCGCGGATCTGGCGGTCGAGGTCGGCCACGAGGCCGGCGAGCTCCGAGAGCGCCGCATCGAGATCGGCTCTCTGGCCCTCCAGCTCCTCGACGTGGGCGAGCGCCTTCTCGTAGGCCTCCTCGGCCAGCGGGTTGACCGGGCCGAGCGACTCGCGGCGGCGCGCGATGCGGTCGACTCGGGCCTCCTGCTCGGTTCGCCGCTCCGCCTCGAGCGGCTTCGCGGGCGGAGCGTGCGGCTCGGTGTAGCCCAGGCGCTCGGATACCTCGGCGAGCGCGCCGTCACGCTCCCGCGCACGATCCTCGGCGCGTCCGAGCGCCACCTCGGAGCGCGTCAGCGCCTCTCCGGCACTACGCAGGCGCGCCTGGATCTCGTTCTCCTCACCCGCGCACGCGCGAAGCCGAGCGGCCGTCTCGTCGGCCACGGCGGAGCCGGCGGCCAGGCGCTCCTCGAGCACCTCGCGGCGGGACGCCACGGCCTCCGAGGCAAGCACGAGAGCCGTGAGCGAGCGCTCCGCCCGGAGGGCCATCGCCTCGTCGCGGGCGAGGCGGCGACCGAGGCGCTCGATCCGGAGCCCTCGCTCGGCGTGCTCGCGCTCGGCCTGCTCGGCGAGTCGCCCCTCCGCTCGGAGCTCCGCCGAGAGCTCCGCGCGGCGCACCGCCGAGGGACCCGCGTCGGGCGCCTCGCGGCGACGCGCCATGCTCCGCTCTGCCTGCTGGAGAGCCTCCCGGCCGTCCTCGAGCGCCCGGCGAACCTCGCGTCCTCCCCTCTCTTCGGAGTCCCGTGCGGAGTCGGCGCCCGAGACGCCCTCGAGCGCCGCCGCGACCTTGGCGCGGGCGGCGGCCTCGTGGCCGGCCGCGGTCTCGGAGGCGGCCACGAGCTCGTCGCGGCGCCCCATGCGGGCCAGCACCTCCCCGCTGCCCGCCGCCGGCGCCTGGCGGAGCTCCCCCGACGCCGTCGAGAGCACCCGCCCCGTGCGCGTGACGGCCGTGCCGTGCCAGCCGGAGGGCACGTCGGCCAGCGCGGGCACGACCCAAACCGTGGCCAGCAGGCGCTCCCCGAGCCCGCCTGGCTGTGCACCCTCAAGCAGGCGGTCGAGCATGCGCTCGGCCCCCGGCGCCGGAGGGCGAAGCCGAGCCGGCTCGGCTTCGAGGGTCTCAGAGTCGGTCTCCGCCCCGGCCAGCACGGCGACGGCACCCTCGGCTCCGGCGGCGTCGAGGAGAGCCTCCCCCTCGGCGACACTCTCCACCACCCCGGCCCCGGTCAGCGAGCCGAGGGCGGCCGCCAGCGCCGCCTCGTAGCCCGGCTCGGGCCGCAGGAGCTCGACGAGCGCCCTCGCCCGCCCCGGCAGGCGTGTCGCGCCGCGCAGGAGGGCGAGCACCCGCGCGAGCTCGGCGCCGACCTCGGAGGCCTCGCGCCGCGCGGCCTCGACGTCTCGCTCCGCGGCCCGCAGGACAGCACGCGCCGCCTCGGCGCGATCCCCGGCCGCGCGAAGGCGGACCCCGTGCTCCTCGACGGCCGTCTCGAGGGAGGGAAGGCGCTCGGCCGCGCGTGCGCGCACAGACTCGAGCTCCACCATCTCCTCCTCGACTCGAGCCTCCCGCTCGCGGTCGAGCTTCGCAAGCTCGGCCTCGAGCGCCCGGCAGCGCTCGGCGTGGGCGGACGCTGCGGCCGGCTCGGCGGGATCCTCGGCCGGGCCGAGCGCGTCCAGCTCCGCACGGCGCCTCGCCACTCCCTCGGCCGCCCCGCGTCCGAGCTCACGGGTGCGCTCGACCCGCAGGCCGGTGCGGTCGAGCGCCGAGCGAGCGGCCCACACGTCCGCGGACAGCGTCTCTCGCGCGGCGTTGTGGGCCGCGAAGGCCTCCTCGGCCTCGCGCCTGCGTGCCGCCACCTGACTCAGGCGCGCCTCGGCCTCGGCGCGCTCCGCGCGGGCGGCGAGAGCCTCGTCCTGCGCCCCGGCGAGAGCGGCGTTGGCCGCGCGGGCGTCGTCGGCGACCAGCTCGAGGCGAGCCTCGAGGGCCTGGCGCTCGAGCCGAGCGTGCAGCTCGGCGGCCTCGGCCTGGCGCTTCAGTGGGCGAAGGCCCGAGCGCGCCTCCCGCTCCACGTCGAGCGCTCGAGCCAGGTTGTCCTCGGTCCGCAGGAGCTTCAGCTCGGCGCGGTGGCGGCGCTTGCGGTGCTTGCCGAGACCGGCGGCCTCCTCGATCAGGAGCCGCCGCTCTCGCGGACGCGAGTGCACGATCGACTCGATTCGTCCCTGGGAGACCACGGAGTGCATCTCCCGGCCGAGGCCGGAGTCGGAGAGCACCTCGAGCACGTCGACCAGCCGGCACCGCGCGCCGTTGATCCGGTACTCGCCCTCCCCCGAGCGCTCCAGGCGGCGGAGCACCGAGACCTCGGAGAACTCGGTGGCCAGCCGCCCCTCGGAGTTGTCGATCACCACCTCGACCTCGGCCACGCTCCGTGAGGGCATCCCCGGGGCTCCCGCGAAGATCACGTCCTGCATCGACTGCCCGCGAACCGCGAGGGGGCTCTGCTCGCCGAGCGCCCACATGACCGCGTCGGTGATGTTCGACTTCCCCGACCCGTTCGGCCCCACGACCACCGACACGCCGGGCGAGAACTCGAGGCGCGTCCGGTCGGGAAACGATTTGAAGCCCTTGATGGAGACCGAGCGCAGGTGCATCAGGAGGGGACTCCGAGGCGCTCGAGCGCGTGCCGGGCGGCCTCCTGCTCGGCGTTCTTCTTGCTCCTGCCCTCGCCACGACCGACCTCCTCCGCGCGGGCCACCGCCACGGCCACGAACCTCCGGTCGTGAGGCGGCCCGTCCTCCGCGTCGATCCGGTAGGTCACGATCGCGCCGGTGCGGGCGAGGAGCTCCTGGAGATCGGACTTGTGGTCCACGGGATGGCTCAAGGCCTCCTCGATCTCCTCGGCGAAGGCGGCCACCACGGCGGGCGCCACCCGCTCGTAGCCGTGGGCCACGTAGGCGGCCCCGATCACGGCCTCGCAGATCGACGCGAGCACGCGCTCGCTGCCGGTCAGCGTGTCCGAGCTCTTCCCCGTTCCCCGGGAGGGCGCGGCCGCCGCCAGGCGCTCGGGGAGCCCGAGCTGAGCGGCCACGCGGGCACACGCCGGTCCCGCCACGGCCTGGGCGCGCACCTTCGTGAGCTTGCCCGCGCCGGCGTCGGCGAAGCGCGGGTAGAGGTGGGTCGAGACGGCCAGCCCGAGCACGGAGTCGCCGAGGAAGGCAAGCCGCTCGTAGGAGTCGTGGCGCTGCTCGGCCCAGGAGGCGTGCGTGAAGACGAGAAGCCGCAGCTCCGCGGGAAGCTCGTCGAGCAGCTCGCCGAGCGCCGCGGGCCCGGCGGGCGCGTGAACGGTGCTCATCAGCGCGGCGACGCTACCAACGCCCGCGGACACGGCCTCGGGGCCGAGGCTCCGGAGCTACCCGTCGGTGCCGGCCGACGCGGGCGCCACGACCTCGCGGCCCGCGTAGTACCCGCACGTGCCGCACACCCGGTGCGGGCGCTTGGGCGAGTGGCACTGGGGGCACGAGTGCATGCTCGGAGCGACGATCTTGTGCTGCGAGCGGCGCTTGGTCGTGCGGGAGTGCGACTGCTTCTGCTTGGGGACGGCCATCGGAGCGGCGAGTGTAGCCGCGGCCTCGCCTCCATCGTGGCTGCGCTACTCGAGCCGGAGCTCGGAGAGCTTCGCCCAGCGTGGATCGGGGGCCGCCTCGTGGGCGTGCTCGGGGTCCTCGTTCATCGGCGCGCCGCAGGTGGCGCACAGCCCGAGACAGTCCGGGCGGCAGAGGATCTGCGACGGAAGGTCGAGCACGAGGGCGTCGCGGGCCCAGGCGCGAAGGTCGAGCTCGTCCCCCGCGACGTAGGGCGAACGCAGCTCGAGGTCCTCGCCCGCCGCCTGATGGACCTCCTGGGCGTTCACCGCGACGGCCGCGGCGCCGGCCTCGAGGCAGCGCATGCACGGCCCCTCGAGCACGGCATCGAAGCGCATTCGTAGCGAATACCCGCCGGCGAGGCGGGCTACCTCGAGCCGCACGGGGACGCGTGGCTCGGCGGCCGAGTAGCGCTCCTCCCCGAGCGTGAGCGGCTCGACCTCCACGTCGAGGTCGAGCCTGCGCGCCTCTCCGGGCGAGAGCCCGAGGGAGGCGAGGTCGAAGACGTCCGTCCGGGCCGCCACTCGATCCAGACTAGAAGGCGCTACGCGGCGGTTCGGTCGCTTCCGTCGCGGCCCTGAAGGCGGTCGCGGCCGCGCTGCACGGCCTGGGTGAACTTCTGGAGGTTCACCTCGAGCGTGTTCAGGATGTCGTCGGCGTAGTCCTCGGCGCCGAGGCGGATCTCACGCTCGCGAGCGCGGGCCTCCTCCACGATCTCCTCGGACTGCCGCTCGGCCTGCTTGACCACCATCTCCTCGGAGATGAGCCGCGCCTGCTCGTCGCGGGACTCCTTGACGATCCGCTCGGCTTCGCGCTTGGCCTCGGCGAGCATCTCCTGACGCTCCTTGACGATCCAGCGCCCCTGCTTGATCTCCTCGGGGATCGT
>Ga0136618_10000259_pt1 | contig 16837 bp, 13 predicted proteins | sample AntDrymUQ3302106_2_FD_104805 | JGI IMG/M metagenome (GOLD analysis project Ga0136618, IMG submission 104805) | Polar desert sand microbial communities from Dry Valleys, Antarctica - metaG UQ330 (21.06) | ecosystem: Environmental > Terrestrial > Soil > Desert | place: Antarctica: Dry Valley... | reverse complement strand
TGCCTGTGCGCACCCGCGCGACCTCGATCCGCTCAGGTCCCGATGAGCGAGGGACCCGGTAGGTCACGTCGTGACCGGTGGATTGAGGGTCACCTCGATGGAAATGATCCCGAACAGAAGATCGTTCTGGGCGTAGACCTGGAGCCCGAAGCCGCCGCGCACCTTGCTGGGCACGTCGTCTCGTTTCGGGCGCGCCGGCATGTCCGCATCGATGATCAGCTCCGGCTCGCGGTTTCTGGCAAACAGCGGATCGAGGGGCATCGTCCAGTCACCGACGACGACCGGGTTGTTCCAGACCTCGGCCGCCCAGAGCTGGGTGATGGTCAGCACGCCGGAGCCCGCGTCGGGTGGGATGGGCACGCGCAGGATGGCTGCCATGTGACCGGGCCGCAGCTCCTCCAGCGCGGCCACGTAGCTCCGATTACCGATCGTCGCGCTCACTCCGTACGTCTCGGGCGGCACGGTTGGACGTGGCGTCAGCGTTGGCGCAGGCGTCGGCGCGGGGATCGACCTCGTTGCGGCGGCCGCGGGCAGCTGAGTCTGCGCGGTGCCGACAGCGGGGGGCCGATTGGACATGCCCACCCAGACCACGGCCGCCAGCACGCCAACCACGACCAACGCGCCGATGCGGGCGGAAGCGCCGCCGCCGATGCGCACGATCTCCAGCTCGGAACGGGACTTGGCGTCACGGTCTCCGGTCACCGAGGTAACTCCATGCCGAGACCATGTTCCATCGCGCGGCGACAGATGTCATTGGCGAAGACGACGTCGGCGAGGCCGATGCCGAGGTGGTTGACGAGGAAATGTCCGTCCCCCGGCCCGCCCGCCCCGCCCGGCCCGTTGATAAGGTCGCCAAGCGTCGTGGTCGGGTCTGGATACCCGTCGAAACGACCAGAAGCCCGGAGAGAGAGGAACTGGTCGCGGTCATCGACGGCGAACACGCGCGCCGAGCGGGCGAGCTCGGCCGACGCATGGGTGTCGAAGTCTACGGCGATGACCAGTGTTCCCGGCGCGAGCCAGTCGGAGCCCATGATCTGCGATGCGGAGCCCAAGCGCGCCATGGTGATCACCACCTGCGCCGCTCGGGCGGCCTTCTTTGCCGAGCCTGCGACCGAGGCGGAACGACCGGCCGTGCGAGCCTCCGCCGCGACCGCCTCTGCGCGCTCGAGATGGTGGTCGTAGATGACCAGCTCGGCATCGGGCGCCAACGCGCCGATGACCTCGATGTGGCTGCGCGCCTGGACGCCGGCACCAACCAGCGCGATGCGGTCAACCCGGTCCGGGCCCAGCAGCCGAAGTGCGACCCCGCTTACCGCCGCCGTGCGGATGGCGGTGATCCGAGTGCCATCCATGATCCAGGTCACGACACCGGTTTCGGCATCGTTGAGCATCACCAGCGCGTTGGTGGCGGGCAGGCCGCGGGCATTGTTGTCGGGATAGGCAGACACCCACTTCAGGCCCACGAGGTCGCCATCGCGCAGCCACGCCGGCATCGCGTGCAGCAGCGCCCCGGGCCGCGGGTGAACGCCGATCTTGGCCGGCATCTCCGCTCCGTCACGACTGAGCGCGGACAACGCCGTCGTTGCGAGTTCGAGGCGAGTGTCCACGTCGGGCAGGCACTGATCGAGCTCCGCGGACGAGAGGTAGCGCAGCGGCACAGATCCAGTGCGCTCGGCAACAGGCATCGGCTCCAGAGTAGAGGGGCGTCGCTACCCTTCTCGGTGATGGAACAGGCAACCCTGGAGCTCGACCCTGAAGAGCGCGCGCGCAGCATCGCCAACCTGAAGCTTGAGCGCGACGCCGTCGTGCTCTACGACCGTCTGGCCGAGTTCGAGAAGGATCCGGTCCGCGCATCGGCCTTCCGACGAATAGCTGGCAACGAGCGTCGCCACGCCGAGATCTGGGAGACCCGTCTCGAGCAGGCCGGCGCAACGGTCCCTGCGTCGACAGAGCCGCGGCTGCGTGTCCGCGTGATCGTCCAACTGGCGCGCATGTTCGGGACCGAACGCGTGGCGGACCTGGTGCAGGCACTGGAGGGCGACGAGGAAGAGGCCTATGCGTCGCAGTTGACGCCGGAGACCGCTTCGATCGCTGCCGACGAGCGTGAGCACGCCGAGATCTGGGAGCAGCTGAGCGACCCGGGCTTCCAATCCAAAGGCCGCCGCCGGCAGCCAACGCGGCAGGAGGCGTGGCACAGGAGCGGGCGGTCGGGAACGCTGAGGGCCGCTGTCTTTGGCGCGAACGACGGCCTCGTCAGCAACCTCTCGCTGGTGATGGGCGTCGCCGGTGCGACCGCTGGCGCAGTCGCCGGCGCGGCGGCGGGCAACCAGTTCATCGTTCTCGCGGGCATCGCCGGCCTGCTCGCGGGCGCCTTCTCCATGGCCGCGGGCGAGTACATCAGCATGCAGAGCCAGCGCGAGCTGTTCGAGAACCAGATCGCCATGGAGCGCGAAGAGATGCGCGTCATGCCCGAGGTCGAGCGAGACGAGCTGGTCGAGATCTACCGCGCCAAGGGCATCCCAAAGGCAGAAGCCGAACAGGTGGCTGATCAGCTGATGAAGGATCCTGAGAAGGCGCTCGACACGATGGTGCGCGAGGAGCTCGGACTTGATCCTGACCAGCTCGGTTCGCCGTGGGGCGCGGCGTGGTCGTCGTTCATCTCGTTTGCCGTCGGCGCGGTTGTCCCGCTGGTCCCATTCCTGCTGGGGTCCGGCATCAACGCGATCGTGGCGGCACTCGCGTTGTCGTTCGCCGCACTCTTCGCGGTCGGCGCTGCGGTGAGCATCGTGACCGGCCGCGGGTTCGCCTTCAGCGGCATACGCCAGGTGGTCATCGGCGCCGCGGCCGCTGCCGTCACGTACGCTGTGGGAACCCTGATCGGCGTGCACATCACATGAGCGCCCGCATGAGCGCGGCCACATCTCACCCGCTCGCGTCCAGGCTTGCAGCCGAGGGGCTCAGCGCCAGCGAGTGGGGCAACGGCCCCGGCTACACGTACGCCGCGCACCGACACGCTTACGACAAGGTCCTGGTCGCACGCGCAGGCTCAATCACCTTCCACCTGACCGAGCTGGGTCGCGATGTCGAGCTGCTCAGCGGCGAGCGCCTAGAGCTACCGGCCGACACCCTGCATGGGGCGACGGTAGGCGCGCAGGGCGTCATCTGCCTCGAAGCGCACGCTTCAGCAGGATCGCTGGGTCCGGCACCGCTGCACCTGACGCAAGGCTGGTAATCAGCAACCGGCTCACGCCGCGGTTGTCAGGACCGGTTCTCGGACTGACGCTCCAGGTACTCGGCGTGGAGGTCGAGAACCTCCTCGGCGAGGTCGGGTGGCACAAGGCCACCGCGCTCGTTGATGACGCGACTGATCCAGGCCGCTTCAACCACTCGTTCCTCGCGCGGAATCTCCTCGCCGCTGCGTGGGATTCGGCCGATGGCAAACCAGACCAGGGTGCCGCCGATCGCCAGCCCGACGATCAGCGCCCAGCCGATGTACTGCTCCGTCACGCCGTGAAGCGCACAGCTTGGAAGGGACGGACGGCGACTGGGAGCGTCATCGCCGGGAGTATAGGTATGCTGCCGCCGTGTTCCCGCTGATACCAATCGCGCCGGACCCGACGGCGATCGATCTCGGCTTCCTCAAGATCGGCTGGTACGGCATCGGTTACGTGCTCGCGCTTGGCGTGATGCTGTACCTCAGCCAGTTCGAGGCGGAACGCCGCGGGATCCCTCGCTCGCACATCTGGAACGCCCTGCTGATCGTCGGCGTGCTCGCCATTCTCGGCGGCCGCCTCTACCACGTCATCGATCAATGGCAGCTGTACAAGGACAACCTTCTCTCGATCTTCCTGCCGCCATATTCGGGGCTCGGCCTGTACGGAGGCGTGGCGGGGGCGGCGCTCGGGATCATCCTGTACACGCGCTGGCAGAAGCTGCCGTTGCGCCTCGGGCTCGACTCGGTCATCCCCGGGACGTTGTTCGCGCAGGGCATCGCGCGCTGGGGCAACTTCTTCAACCAGGAGCTGTACGGCCCGCCAACGGACGCGCCGTGGGGCATCGCCATCGACTGCGCCCATCGCCTCGCCCAATATCCTTGCTCCCAGTTTCCGTTCGAAACCACCGGCTTCCACCCGCTCTTCTTTTACGAGTCCTCACTCGACATCGCTGGCGGCCTCATCGCCCTCTGGATGTCGCGCCGGTTCCTGCATCGACTGCAACCCGGTGACCTGACGGCGTTCTGGGCTATCTGGTATGGCAGCGTCCGCAGCCTGCTCGAGGTTTTCCGCGAGGGCTGGAACTGGACGGTCGGCGGGATCCCGACAGCCCAACTGGTGGGCATCGCGTTGGTGCTCATCGGCGTCGCGTGGATCGCCTACAACCACCGCCCGGGCAGCCGCTCGTTCGACTATCCCGAGCCCGCGCTGCCCCCCGCGCCGCCAGACCCGTTCGCCGAGGACGACGAGTTCGAGGATGCCGACGACGAGGACGACGAACGAGAGCCGATCGAAGAACCTGAGGCGAGCGAAGAAAAGCCGCCACCTGCGCCGTAGGTGGCGTCAGCCGTGGCTCAGCACTGCCGCGGCTGTCTCGACCCCTGCATTGCCTGCACGTAGCCCGACGACATTGACGGTCGGTATAGGCCTGCTGAAGCCTTTGAGCTGCAGCTCGCCGACAGGCTCCACAGCGACGATGTCCTCGACCGCTGCGTGCGCCCTTGGGTTCAGCAATATCTGGTTTGCCTCAGCCATAGAGCTGAGCCGAGAAGCGACGATGACCGCCGCGCCGACCATGCCGTAGTCGTAGCGTCCCTCGAACCCGATTCGCCCCAGGGTTGCGTATCCGGTTGCCATGCCGATCCCGAAGCCAAGCTCGAAACCCAGCTTCGACCAGCGCATGGCTAGGGTGGCAAATCTCTTGCGCATCGCAAGCGCCATGCGCACGGCGCGCTCAACGTGGTCGGGCTGGGGAACTGGATCGTTGAAGAACACCATCATCCCGTCGCCCGCGAAGTGCTCGAGCGTGCCGCCGTGCTCGACGATCAGCTCGCCCATCGCCGCGTGGTACTCGCGGAGCACGCCGAGGACCTCTTCCGGTTCCGCCGAATCGCTGAACGCCGTGAACCCGCGCAGGTCGCAGAACACAGCCGTCGCCTCGCGGCGATGACCGGCGAGCAACTGCTCACCCTCGGGACTCGAGACGAGCGCGGCCACCTGAGGTGACAGAAACCGGCTGAGCTCCGCCTTCTGACGCTCGATGGTCTCCAGCAGCATGGCTTGCGCTTCCGCGTGTGCAACCTCGACGTCGTGGAGCCGCTTGTCCGCGAGTGACGCGCGGACACGCGCCGCCAGGATCACCGGGTTGAACGGCTTGGGCAAGTAGTCGGCCGCGCCCATCTCCAGGCAGCGGGCAACGCTGTCCAGCTCGTCGACCGACGAGATCATGATCACCGGCAGGTGGCGAAGCGCCTCGTCGGACTTGATGGCGGCGAGCGTCTCGTAACCGTCCATCTCAGGCATCATCACGTCGAGGAGCACGACCGCGACCTCGTCGCCGTATGTCTTGAGCGCATCTAATGCGCTGCGGCCGTCGACCGCCTCCTTCGAGTCAATCCCAATCGATGCCAGGTGACGTGCCAGCAGCATTCGATTGACGGAGCTGTCGTCAACGACCAGGGCGACGCTCACCCGGCGAGCTTCCTTTCGTTCATCGCGGCCACCGTCTGCTCCCAGGCCGTTCTCGCTTCTGCGACTGCCGTCTCGAGGCCCTCGGTACGGCCCTCGCGCGCCGCGTGCTCAATGGCCCTGCTGATCACTGAGACCCGCATCGCACCCAAGGCTGCGCTGCTCGACTTCAACGTGTGCGCCGGTCGCACGACGCCCGCGACATCGCCGCGCGCCATTGCTTCCTCCATTGCGCGGACGTGATCAGGGCCCTCGGCAAGATACGCCGCGGCAAGTTCGGCGACGAAGCCATCATCGCCACCCACCGACTCGCGCAGCTCGGCAATGATGGCGTCGTCCAGGATGGGCGTCTCGTCGGTCATGGCACCTGCGCCGGTGCGCGGCCGAGCGCGGCGGCAAGCTCGGCGGGCCTGATGGGCTTGCTGACGTAGTCGTTCATGCCGGCGGCGAGGCACGCCTCGCGGTCGCCGGCCATGGCATTCGCAGTCATAGCGATGATGTGCAGCTGCCGTTCCGGCCACTGCGCACGAATCCGACGCGTCGCTTGCAGGCCGTCCAGCTCGGGCATCTGCACATCCATGAGGACAACGTTGTAGGCGGAGTCGTCCAGCGCCGCGACTGCCTGCGCGCCGTCGCCCGCGACATCGGCGCTGTAGCCCATGTTCGAAAGAAGCCGTAGCGCCAGCTTCTGGTTGACGGCGTTGTCCTCGGCCAGGAGGATGCGCAGCGGGTGCCGGGCAGCCAGGTCCGGATCGGCCGCAGCCTCCGGCGCGCGTTCCAGCCGGATGCGCGTGGGCCCCCCAGCCAGAACCGTTACGAGCGCGTCGAAGAGCGCCGATGGCTTGATCGGCTTGGGCAGCAGCGCGTCGACGTTCGCGCCGTGCTCGCGCATCGCGGCTGATGAAATGAGGATGAGCTTTGGCGATGTCTTTGGCTTCACATTCCGGATCGCCTCGGCGAGCGAAATCCCGTCCATGTCGGGCATGAACAGATCGAGCAGGATCACGTCGAAGGCTTCGCCGGCACGGAGCCACTCGAGTGCCTGCTCGGGCGACGCTGTATCGCGGACCTCGATTGACCATCTCGCGAGCTGTGCCGCGAGGATCCGCCGATTCGTCGCGTTGTCGTCCACTACGAGCGCGCGGCGACCGCTCAAGTCCACGTGTGGACGCACCGGCACAGCGGGAAGGGCCGACGCCAGCGCGCTCGGCAAGCGGACTGTCAGCATGAAGGTCGATCCCTTGCCGGGCACGCCCGAGCTGTCGGCCGTCAGTGCGCCCTCCATCGCCTGGGCGAGGCGGCGGCTGATCGCCAGGCCAAGCCCAGTTCCGCCGTAGCGGCGGGCGATCGACGAATCGGCCTGGCTGAACGACTGGAACAGCCGACCCATCTGCTCCGAAGGGATGCCGATGCCGGTGTCCTTGACGGAAATCTGAAGCTCCACAGTGTCGTCATACCTATGCGCGCTGACCGAAACGACGACCTCGCCTTTCTCGGTGAACTTGATCGCGTTCGACAGCAGGTTGAGCAGGATCTGGCGCAAGCGGCCGAAGTCACCGACGACAGCCGGTGGAAGGTCTGCGTTCAGCTCGTACGCGAGCTCGACGCCCTTCGACGCGGCCGCCGGCGCGATAACGTCGAGTGCCCCCTCGATGCACTCGGCGAGGCTGAACGGCTGCGCCTCCAGGTCCACTCGGCCGGCCTCGATCTTCGAGAAGTCGAGGATGTCGTTGATGATCGTCAGCAGCGCGTCGCCGGACGACCGGATCGTGTCCGCGTAGTCGCGCTGTTCGGCATTGAGCTCCGTGTCGCCGAGAAGCCCGCTCATACCGATGATGGCGTTCATCGGCGTCCGGATCTCGTGGCTCATGGCCGCGAGGAACGAGCTCTTCGCCTGGTTCGCTGCTTCGGCTGCGACACGTGCATCGCGCAGGTCACCGAAGAGCTTGGCGTTGTCGATGGCGATCGCGGCGTTCTGCGACAGGCCGATGAGGAAGTCGAGGTCCGATGCCGTGAACGGGTGCTGATCCCTGCCGGTCCGCCACACGGCCATCACGCCGTTGACGCCTTCCCTGCCGATGAACGGCGCAACCATCAGGCGCTCGTCCTCCTGGGCCGGCGTGCCGACGATTTGGATCGCCCGCGTGTCTCGGCCGACGTCGTTGATCACTTCCGGCCGCGCCTCCGCCGCGAGGCTGCCGATGATGCCGCGTCCCTTCGTCACAGTCATCGCTTTGACCTGCTCGGCGGTGTTTCCTACCGCAGCCGTAGCACGGAATGTCTGCCCCTCGTCTTCGGCCAGGAACACCGCCGCAGACGTCCCCTCGAGGAGCGCCTGAGCCCGCTCCACGATTCGCTGCAGCACAGAGTTGAGGTCAAGGGTGGCGGAAATCTCGCGGCCGACCTCGGCGAGCGTCGCCATCTCGGTTGCGCGGCGCTGCGACTCGCCGTAGAGCCGCGCGTTCTGGATCGCAGCGCCAATGTTGGCGGCAAGCGTCGACAGCAGCCGCACGTCCGCATCGCCGAAGCGACCCTCCTGCGTGACGCTCTGGACGCTGAGGGCGCCGATGGCCTCTTCTCCGACGATGATCGGGACACCAAGGTAGGACCGCACGTCCGTGCCGACGCCCGTCGTCCCAACTGCATTGAAATGTGCTTCCTGGTTGAGCAACAGCGGCTGGCGCGCCTGGATGATGCGCGACGTCAGGCCCTCGCCCAACGGCATGACATCCTGCGGTTCGCGCCTGCCGTTCTCGATGTGGTACGGAAAGTCGATCACGTTCGTCAGTGGATCGAGCAGCGCCACGTAGGCGATGTCTGCCTTGAAGGCTGTCGCCATCTGGTCGCCCGCTAGGTCGATGAGCTTGTCCAAATCGAGCTGCGAGGCGGTGGCCTGGCCGATTTCGTTGACGGTGCCAAGCTCCGCGGCACGCTGTCGGGTCTCGTCGACCAGACGGGCGTTCTCGAGGGCCACGCTGAGGCTCGTGGCAAGTGTGCCCAGTAGTCGAACGTCGGCCTCGCTGAACGCGTGCGTCTTGTCGAGGTTCTGCAGTGAGATGCGGCCGAAAGGCTTGCCCGCAGTGACGAGTGGGGCCATCAGCATTGATTTAGGCCGCTCTCCTTCCACGGGCATCTGTGCGCTGGTCTGTCTGACCCACTCATCGATGTCGTCGATCACCACCGGCCTCGCCTCGTTGATCACCTTGCGGGTCAGGACCCCAAAGGGGAATGCGGCGCCCGGGAGACGCTCGCCTCGCTCGACCGAGTATGGGAAGCGAATCATCTCGTGCTCGAAGTCGTAGAGACCGATATCGACGGAGTGAGCATCGAAGATCTCTGTGATCTTGTCGCCCACCAGGTCGTACATCGACTGCATGTCAAGGTTTTCAGCGAGACCCTGTTGGACGCTGTTGATGATCGCCAGCTCGGCGGCACGCTCGTTGGTCTCGGTCAGCAGCCGTTGCGTCTCATCGAAGAGCCGCGCGTTCTCCAGTGCGACACTCAGACTGCCGGCCAACGTTGTCAGCAGCCGGACGTCGGCCTCGCTGAATGCATCCTTGTGATCGAGGTTCTGAAGTGAGACGTGGCCGCGCAGGTCTTTGCCGCTGAGCAGCGGCGCAAACACGACCGACTTCGCTGGCTCGCCGACCGCGACGACCTGCGCGTTGCCCGTGTCGCGCGACCACTCCTCGAGATCGTTGATCACGATCGGCGTCTTCTTCTCGACCAACATGCGGTTCATAGGCCCGAGATCGGCCCAGTCAGCGTGCATGCGCACGCCGCGTTCGCGGACGTACGGTGACTCGACGCGCTGCAGTTCGTCGTCGTAGACGCCGATATCGACGACCTGGGCATCGAAGATCCCATGGATCTTGTCGCCTACCAGGTCGTACATCGACTGCATGTCGAGTTTCTCGGCGAGCCCTTGCTGGACGCTGTTGATGATTGCTAGCTCGGCCGCTCGTTCGTTTGTCTCTGATAGCAGCCTCTGCGTCTCGTCGAAGAGTCGCGCGTTCTCGAGCGCGACGCTCAGGCTGGAGGCGAGCGTTGTCAGCAGACGGACGTCTGACTCACTGAACGCGTTGGTGCGATCGAGGTTCTGGAGCGAAATCCGTCCGAAGGTCTTGCCGCCGCTGATCAGCGGGGCGAAGACGATCGACTTGGAAGGCTCGCCGACGATGGAGAACTCGAGGCCAGTCTCCTTCATCCACGCGTTGACGTCGTCGATCAGGACGGGCTTCGCGCTGTTCTCCGCCTGCTCCAGGAACCACCTGGTTGTGCCGCTGAAGGGTGTCGGCTCGTCGGGGATCCGAACGCCCTTCTCGATCGTGTACGGGTAATGCTGAACCTCGGCGTCGAAGTCATAGATGCCGATGTCCACGACCTGGGCGTCGAAGATTTCCTGGATCCTGTCGCCCACCAGGTCGTACATCGACTGCATGTCCAGCTTGGCGACTAGCCCTTCCTGGACGCTGTTGATGATTGCCAGCTCGGCGGCGCGTTCGTTCGTTTCGGTAAGCAGCCGCTGTGTCTCGTCGAATAGGCGCGCGTTTTCCAGTGCGACGCTGAGACTGCCCGCCAGTGTCGTCAGCAAGCGCACATCAGCGTCGCCAAAAGCGTTGGTCCGATCGAGGTTCTGGAGCGAGATGCGGCCGAACGCTTTGCCGCCGGTGACCAAGGGCGCGGTTACCATCGATTTGGCTGGCTCGCCCTGATAGATGACCAGCGGCGTGCCTATCTCCGTGGCCCATGCGTCGACGTCGTTGATGACGACCGGCCGCGGGTTCTCGAGGAGGTCGAGCGTCCTCGGGGTGAACGGCGTCGGCTCGTCGGGATATCTGACTCCCCGCTCTATCGCATACGGGTAGTGGACGACCTTCGCCTCCGTTTCGAACAGGCCTATATCGACCACCTGCGCGTCAAAAATCTCCTGGATCTTGTCTCCTACCAGGTCGTACATCGACTGCATGTCGAGTTTCTCGGCGAGCCCTTGCTGGACGCTGTTGATGATCGCCAGCTCGGCGGCGCGCTCGTTGGTCTCCGTCAGCAGGCGCTCGGTCTCCGAGAAAAGACGAGCGTTCTCCAGTGCCACGCTCAGGCTAGAGGCGAGCGTGGTCAGCAGGCGTAGGTCACCATCTGTGAACGCGTTCGCGCGGTCGAGGTTCTGCAATGAGATGCGGCCGAACACCGAGCCGCCAACGATCAGCGGCGCGAACAGGACTGCCTTGGCCGGTTCGCCCTGGACGATCTGTTGCCGGGGCAGGCCGTGCTCGGCGTTGTATGCCGGAATGTCGTTGACCATGATCGGCTGGCGTGTCTCGAAGACGACCTTCCCGAAGCCTCCTATGCCCGCGGGTTCATCCGGGAATCGAACGCCGCGCTCGATCGTGTATGGGAAGCGGACCAGGTTGGCCTCGAGGTCATACAGGCCGATGTCGACGACCTGGGCATCGAAGATCTCCCGGATCTTGTCGCCGACCAGGTCGTACATCGATTGCATGTCGAGCTTCGCGGCCAGGCCTTCCTGGACACTGTTGATGATCGCGAGCTCAGCCGCCCGCTCGTTCGTCTCGGACAGCAGGTGCTTCGTCTCGTCGAAGAGCCGGGCGTTCTCGAGGGCGACCCCCAGATTGGAGGCGATGGTCGCCAGGAGCCGCTCGTCGGATTCACTGAACGCGTTCTTGGGCAGCCGCTCAAGTCCGATAACGCCCAGAACGCGGTCACCAGCAAGCACCGGAACGCCCAGCCACGACTCGGCGTCGTCGGTGCCGAACACGAACGCCCCGAGCTCGTTTGACTCATCTGTCGTCCCGAGCCGCAACGGCAGCTTCGTCTCGATGACTCTCCCGGCCAGTCCGCCAAGCGGCCTGTCCTGGGGCTCAAGTCGAGTGCCCTGGTCGATCGAGTAGGGCATGCTGAGCGTCCCTGTTCCGCCGTCATACAGCGCGATCACGCCTGTCTGCACGTTGAAGATCGAGCGGATGCGATCACCGACAGCGTCGACGATCCCCTGGAAATCGAGTTGCTTCGCGAGCGCCTCGCCGATCTCGTTAATGACGGCCAGCTCAGCATTGCGTTGCTCTGTCTCACCCAGGAGTCGCTTCGTCTCGTCGAAGAGCCGCGCGTTCTCGAGTGCCACGCCCATGCTCGACGCGATGGTCGATACGAGCTGCTCGTCGGCCTCGCTGAATGCGTTGGGCGGGCTCTTGGAAATCGATAGCACGCCGATGACGCGGTCGCCGCTCGGGATCGGGACGCCGAGGTATGACTGCTTGATGTCGCCAGGGTTGCCTTCGAGGATTGCACCGAGAGATTCGGCCTCATCAAGCGTACCGGTGCGGAGAGGCGCGCGGTTGGTCAGGATTCGGGAAGTGAGGCCCTGGCCCAACTCGATGGGAGGCAGATCGCGTTCGCGAACACCGTCCTCAGTCCAATACGGACGGTTTATCAAGCCAGTCCTCTCGTCCAGGATCGCGATCGTCATGTTCTGCGAGTTAAGGACTTCGCTGACCTTGTCGCCGACGGCGTCGACGATTGCGTTGTAGTCAAGCTTTTTGGCGAGTGCCGCACTGATCTCGTTGACGACGGCAAGCTCTGCGTTGCGTCGTTCCGTCTCCGAGAGCAGGCGCTTGGTCTCACCGAAGAGGCGCGCGTTCTCGAGCGCGACGCCCATGCTCGATGCAACGGTCGTGACCAGCCGCTCGTCGGATTCGGTGAACTTGTTGGGCTGATCCTCGCCGAGCACCACGACGCCGATCGCCTCACGCCCGGCGATGATTGGCACGCCCAGCCAGGACTCGGTGACGATCACGGTCTCGCCCGCGTCGGCGTACGTGCCGACAAACCCCCCGTGCTCCATCTGCGCGGCAAGCGTCGCGAAGCGGTACGGACGACGCTCCTTCAGGACGAGCGACGTCAGCCCCTGGCCGAGCTCGATCGGATCGCCGTGGACTCGCTGCCCGCTGTCGATCTCGTACGGGAACCTGATGAGGTTCGTTGCCCGGTCGTACAACGCGATGTAGAAGTCGCGGGTCTGGAACATCGCTGCCAAGCGGTCGCCCACCAGATCCACGATCGCGTCGAAATCGAGTTGCTGCGCGAGGGCAGACCCGATCTCGTTGACGATCGCCAGCTCCGCCGCGCGCTGCTCGGTCTGACCAAGCAGTCTTCGAGTCTCATCGAAGAGCCGGGCGTTCCGAAGCGCCACGCCCATGCTCGAGGCGATCGTCGACAGGAGCCGCTCGTCCGCGGCAGTGAAAGCGTTGGCCTCGCGCTGCGAGACCGACATCACGCCCATTACCTCCTTCCCGGCGCGTATGGGCACTCCCAGGTACGACTCGAGGACGTCTCCATAATTGATGGCCCCCCGAGCCTCGGCCTCGGGCATGGTGCCTAACCGGATCGGCTCGCCGCTGTTGATGATCTGCGAGGTCAACCCCTCGCCGAGCACGATTGGTGGTGTCGACGGATCGCGGATCCCGTTCTCCATCCAATAAGGGAACGAGATGACGTTCGTCACTGGGTCGAGGATCGCGATCGATAAGTAGCGCGAGTCGAGTATCTCGCCGATTCGATCACCGACGGCCTCAATCACCAACTGGAAGTCGAGCTGCCTTGCAAGCGCCGCGCCGATCTCGTTGACGACCGCCAGCTCCGCGCCGCGGCGGTCGAGCTCTGCCTGGAGTTCGGCGGTCGCGCGTTGTTGCGACGCCACGGCCTTGGGTAGCGTGCTGGTCATTCCCCTCGATGTGCCCCTTCGGTTCCGGTGTTCCGGCCCGAGGATACCGCCTGTCCGCGTTCGCCCGGCACCTATACTCGCGCCGCATTGGAGTACGCGGACTCAATCCTCGAGCTGATCGGCAACACGCCACTGGTTCGGCTATCCCGCGTCACGCGCGAGCTGGGCCCGCTCGAGAAGCAGCCCACCATCCTGGCCAAGCTGGAGTTGCTCAGCCCCGGTGGGTCGGTCAAGGACCGCATCGGCCTGCCGATGATCGAGGCCGCGGAGCGCGACGGTCTGCTCAAGCCGGGCGGCACGATCATCGAGCCGACGTCGGGCAACACCGGCCATGGCCTGGCCATTGCCGCGATCCTGAAGGGCTACCGCTGCATCTTCGTGATGGCCGACAAGCAGTCGGTCGAGAAGCAGGCCCTCCTGCGCGCGTACGGCGCCGAGGTCGTTCTCTGCCCGACCAACGTGGCGCCTGAATCGCCCGAGTCCTACTACTCGGTCGCCAAGCGGCTGGCGCGCGACATCCCGGGCGCATTTCAGCCCGACCAGTACTGGAACATGAACAATCCCGAGGCGCACGAGCGGACGACAGGCCCGGAGATCTGGCGTCAGACGGAGGGCCGCGTCACGCACCTAGTCGTCGCCACGGGCACCGGCGGGACGGTTACCGGCACCGGCCGTTTCCTGAAGCAGCAGAACCCCGACGTCCAGATCATCGGCGGCGATCCGGAGGGCAGCGTGCTGTCCGGTGACACGGCGCGGCCGTACCTGCAGGAGGGAATCGGCGAGGACTTCTTTCCGGGGACGTACGACCCGAGCGTCGTCGACCGTTGGGTGCGCGTCTCCGACAAGGACGCCTTCGCGGCAGCACGGAGGATCACTCGCGAGGAGGGCATCTTGGCCGGCGAGTCGTGCGGCACCGCGCTCGTCGCGACGATCGCCGTCGCCCGTGACCTGATCGCTGCCGGGGACGCAGCCGACAAGGTGATCGTCGTGATCTTTCCGGACGGTGGCCGCAACTACCTCTCGAAGCTCTACAACGACGAGTGGATGCGGGTCAACGGCCTCCTCGGCTCGTCGACGCGCGATCGTCGTGTCGACGACGTCCTGCGCAACGGCCACCGCGACCGCGAGCTGCCGCCGCTCGTCCTGGCCCGCACGACCGATCGCGTTGGCGCGGCCATCGACCTGCTGCAGTTGTACGGAATCAGTCAGCTGCCGGTGTCCGAGGCGCCCGACGGCGACCTCATCGAGACGATCGTCGGATCCGTGAGCGAGAAGAGCCTCCTCGATCGGACCTACCGAGATCCCTCAACCGTCCAACGCACGATCGGCGAAGTGATGGACAAGCCGCTGCCGACCATCGATGGCCCTGCCTCGCTCGACAGCGCCTTCACCCTGCTCTCGGGCGGCGCGCCCGCTGTGGTCGTCGTCGACAACGGCCATGCCGCGGGCGTGGTGACGAAGCTCGACCTGCTCGAATACCTCGCCCACCATCAGCGCAGGGAGTGACTGCCGGGTATAACGGCGCCATGTCCAGGCTGGCTGCAGGCGCCGTATTCGTCCTCTGCGCCATGGTCGCCGCGTACTCGTTGTTCCTCGTTCTCGTTGGCACCACCTACGTGGTCTGCGAAACGACGGGCTCATCGGCCGCTCCTGAGACTTGTCGGACGGAGTTCGTGCGAATTCCGCAGGCGGTCGTCCCGCTTGTGCTCTCAGCCCTCGTCGCCCTTGGACTCGTTGCTCGACGGATTGTCGTGTCGATGTTGTCCGCCGTGGTGCTCGTAGGCTTCGGATTCCTTACCGGGTTGTCGATCGGTGGCCCGATCTTCCTTGCCGCCCTCGTGGTCGTGCTGTTGCTCTTCGTGAACCAAGCGTCGCGGGCGAAGGCGCCGGCATGACCATGCTTGCCGACGTTCCGTCTATCCGCACGGATCGGCTGACCCTGGAGTCGATGTCGATCCCGTTCATGGAAGCGCTTGCTCGCAAGGATGTCGAAGCGGCGGGGATGGAGATCGGTGCGGATGTTCCTCTCTGGATAGCCGAGCAACTCCAGCACTTCCTCCAGTTCCGACTCGCCCAGCTCGCGGTCGATCCGTCGATCCGAACCTGGCTGGGGCGGGCGATGGTGCGCACGGACGAGGCAGGCACCCGGCAGGTCGTCGGCTCTCTCGGCTTCCACGGCGCCCCGGACACGGAGGGCCGATTGGAGGTCGGCTACAGCGTCGACCCGCTGCATCGACGGCAGGGCTACGCGCGAGAGGCGATCAGCGCGCTGTTCGACTGCGCTTATCGGAGCCATGGGATCACGCGTTTCGTGGCGTCGATCTCGCCTCAGAACGATGCCTCGCTGAACCTCGCCGCTCAGTTCGGCTTCAAGCAGGTCGGCGAGCAGATGGACGACGTCGACGGCCTCGAGTACGTCTTCGAAACGACGTGGCCTCGGCCAGGCTCTGGGCCACCGCGCTAGTGCTCGCGGAGGAGCACAGATGGATCGGCTCCGTCGTCTTGGTCACGCAATGAAAACTTTGCTCGCCGCCATCGCGATGACCTTCGTCCTCGGATTCCTGTCGACCGCGGCTGCCTTCTACATGGTCGGCGGCCAGCTCGCGCTTCAAGGCCCCTACGTGCTGGCACGTGAATGGCCGTGGATCTATGCGCTGGTTGTGGTCCTTGCGGCGGCTATCGGCGTTGTTGTCGGGCGGTTGACCCGTCGTGGCCGCGGCGTCGGCTGGCGATTGTCATCGTCGGCGGCTGGCTGGGTGAGTACATCGTGCCCGCGTCTGGGCTGCTGGCTTCCGAGCTCGGCCATCCCCTCACTGCGTTGGGCTTTTGGGTTCTCGCGACCGCGGGGCCGGCGCAGCCAATCGCCGCGTACCTCGGCGCAGCCCTGGGGAGGCAACTTCGCCGGCGCGAGGGCAAGGAGGGCGAGACGCTAGCGCGGACCTGAAACTGGATCGACCGTCGGCTCGCCACGTCCGAGTCGGGCGCGGATGCCCCTCACGGCCGCGGCCATCGACTCGCGCCGCGCGTTGACGAGCGCGATGCCACCGATGACCAGCGCCGTGCCGAGCAACAACTGGGGCGGGATCTGCTCGTGGAGAACGATCGCCCCGAGGATGATGCCCCATACAGGAAGCAGGTATGCCACGAGCGAGGTGCGGGCGGCGCCCCAGCGGCCGAGCAGCCGGAAGAACGCCAGGAAGGCCAGGCCCGAGCCGATCAATCCCAGCCACACGACGGAGAGAAGGGCGTTTGTGGTCAGGGTCGCGGCGAGCGGCCGCTCGAAGATGAACGCGAGGATGGTCACCATCACGAACGCTGAGAAGACCTCGAAGAGGGCCGGGATCATCGGTCGGTAGCCCTGCACGAAACGGCGCGCATAGACGCCGCCGATCGCGTACGAGATAGCCGCGCCGATGAG
>Ga0136618_10000258_pt1 | contig 16843 bp, 15 predicted proteins | sample AntDrymUQ3302106_2_FD_104805 | JGI IMG/M metagenome (GOLD analysis project Ga0136618, IMG submission 104805) | Polar desert sand microbial communities from Dry Valleys, Antarctica - metaG UQ330 (21.06) | ecosystem: Environmental > Terrestrial > Soil > Desert | place: Antarctica: Dry Valley... | reverse complement strand
GGCTCTAAATACGGGCTATCCGCCCAAATCTGGCTGTGACAGTTCATACAAGTCTGCGTCGGCGGAATTCCTGCCGAATACGACGTTTCAACTGCCGTATGACAATAACGGCAATCAATTCCGTCATCGCCCGTGTGATGTTTATGACTGAACTGCACCGGTTGCTGCTTTTCCACATAGCGCCCGGTCAAATAAGACGAACGCGCAATTTGCGTGTAAACGTAAAATGCCACGCCGCCTAAAATTATCGCCACAATAATACTTGCCTTGGCGATACTGTTTGCTCCGCGATGAAAAACTTGTGCCATCTTTATTTTTTAGTCCGAAATTTATAATTCGCCGAGTCCCAGATTTTCCGCAAATCTAAGTTTAATCCTGAAATCAAGTTTTTAATGCTTAAAACCCGAATTGTAAAATCTTCAAACTTGATTTTACAGAATCTTGGAAATTCCGCAAATTCTACTATCAAAGAATAATTTTTGCGCGGACTTTGTGCAAGTTTTCACTAAATAAGTTTAACTGATAAAACAAATTAGAATTTCGATGTTTGATTTACTCTTCCGACGAAAGAAGTGCGGCACCGACAGCGGCGGCGTTTTCGCCGAGTTCGCCTTCGACAATTTGAGTCGCTTCAAATGAAGGCGCAAAAGAAAGTTCCTTTGCCCGATAAATAATTGCGTCTAAAACAATCCGGTCAGCTTGCATAATTTTGCCGCCGACTACGATTTTTTCGATATTCAGCAGATTTATCACGCCTGAAATTGCCGTTCCGACATAAGTTCCGGTTCTTTTGAGCATTAAACGGGCAAAATCGTCTTCCTTCTGCGCCGCTTGAATAACATCAGCCAATCTTATTTCCTCTTCGTCGAATTTATTGAGCGAAGAAGTGCTGTCCTGGTGAAACCGACTGCGCGTGCGCCGCACGATATTGGCGGATGAGGCGACATCTTCGAGTTTCATCCCGTCGGAATTGACGGCAATCTGACCGAATTCGCCGGCAAAACCCGCCGCACCGTGCCAGATTTCCCCGTCGAAAATCAATGCACCGCCAATGCCCGTACCGAGCGTAACGTAAAACAAATCGCGGCTGCCGCGCCCCGCACCAAGTAGAAATTCGCCGTAAGCAGCGGCGTTGGCATCGTTTTCTATTGTAATTTTAAGTTTGGTCGCCGCTTCCAAGTCACCCAAAAAATCAATTTGTTCGTGTTCGGGAATATGAGTCGAGAACGCTACTCGCTTTGTTCGCTGATGCAGAAGTCCAGGCACGGCGAGTCCGAGTTTCGCAAAGCCTTCGAAGCGATTTTTTGATTCATTGATAAAATTATTGAGCTGAGCAAACAGGTCTTGTCCGTCTTCTATCGAAACTTTAAAGACATCCGACAAAACTCCGTCTTTATTTATACAGACGGCTTTAAACGCCGATTTGGAAACTTCAATGCCGATTAGTTTTTCCATATTCATATGGCTTTCGCTCATCAGTTAAAATCTTTTTCGGTTAGTATTTAGGACGGAAGACTAACGAGATTTTAGACATTCGTCTGGAGACTGTCAAACAAAGGATTTTATTGAGCCGAATTTTATGATTCTTTGAGTCGAAAATGGCTGTATGACAACTGCTAGGTTTGAAAATTAAATTTCCATTCAAAATGAAAAACCGTCTTTTATAATGCACAAAAGACGGCTTCAAATATCACTACAAAGTTACCTCTTTATTGCTGCTCGCTCATCTGTTTTTTCAATTGCACGATAAACGAACGCACGGCAGTCGCTTCGCCGGTGTCGGGAAAAACGCGCAGAAATTCTTCATAAACAGCGATTGCATCTGCATATTTTTTCATTTTTTCATAAACCAGACCGAAAAACTGATAGACGGTTATCGCGTCGGGTGCGCCGGAGAGCTGCGAAATCGCCGGAGCAAAAAATTTAACGGACTGCGCGTAAAAAAGTTTCTCGCCTTCAAAATCACCATCCGCGCCCGCCGCTTCCGCTTTTTCTTTATAAAACAGAGCCAAACCCGTGTAGGCTTCGGGCTGAAATCCTTTTCCTTCGGCGATGGCGCGTTTGTATGAAGCGAGAGCTTTTTCTTCCTGTTCGTCCACCTTGTAAATTCTGCCTTCGACCGCCGAGGCTTCAGCATAATTAAGACGCGCCTTCCGTGCATTTTTGATGGCTTCGAGCGCGCCCTGCACGTCTGAATCGGCTAAAAGAACCCGCGCCAAACCTAAATGCGCTTCCGCAAATTTCGGACGCAACTTTATCGCTTTTCCATAAAGTTCCTTCGCTGTTTGTTTACTCGTCGCCACGATTTTTTCCGCCTGCTGAAAGGCGAGTTCGGCTTCATCGGTCGTTTTAACCAGAACGATTTTAACATCGTCTTTCTGCGCCGGAAGCAGATTTTGCGAAACTTCCTTAAAACCGTCGGCACGAACACGCAGAATGTGTTTGCCTGCTGAAACATTTTTGACAACGATTTTCCCGTTTTCGTCGGTGGTGCCGCGCAGAACATCATCTAGCCAAACACCGGCATTCGGTTCGGTCGTAATTGTCAACGTCTTGGTTTGTTTGGTCGGCGGCGAAACGGTTTTTCCCTTTTGTGCCGAAACGCTCAAATTCGATGACAAAATCGCGGCTAAACAAAAGGTTAAAATTTTTAACCTGCGCTTGAACATAATCACAGTTAGAGTTCTCATTTTGGTCGGATAAAATTTTAAATTTATTTGCAAATTATACTTACATAATACCAATCCAAACAAAAGTTTGCCAACATTTACAATTTATTCGCGGATAAACTTGACCTTTTCGCGCTTAAAACTATAATTGTGGTTTCGTGGCTGGGTAGCTCAGCTGGTTAGAGCGCGGGATTCATAACCCCGAGGTCGAATGTTCAATTCATTCTCCAGCCACCAAATTTTGATTGATTTTTATGAGCGTTCGTACTGGTTTTTTCTTTGTTCGTAATGTTCTTTCCGGTGACAGTTCGCGCACAAAACGCGGCACTTGGCGATTTCCGCTTTCAACAAACTCCAACTCAAAAAATCTTTTATATTGGCAATCGCAAATTTTTTCTCTTCGGGTTTTATATGATGAAAATCTAAACAAGCCGGATGATTTTCTTCGCAGTTTTCACACTTCAAAGTTGTTTTATATTCTCTCAGCCAATCCTTGATTTTCTTATCTCTTTTTCTGACACAGGCAATATGTTTGGCTTTATTTTTCTGATACCACCCGCGCATATATTCCCTTTGATACTCGCGTCTTTTTTCTTTGTCCCTTATCGGCATAAACAAATTCTAGTTCTGATAAGATTTATAAACAAATGTTTGTTATAAATCCCGACTTTTTAATATCGCAGACTTTCGCGGCTTGCCGTTTTATTTTTGCCGCACTATCTTCTAAAGCCTCTGTATCTTTATGATGAATTTTGTTTTCCGACTTTACAATCCAAAATCCAAAATCCAAAATCTAAAATCGTAATGCTCAGTTTGCTGAAAATAAAAAATATCGCGCTGATTGACGAACTGCAAATCGAATTTTCGCGCGGCTTGAATCTCCTGACGGGCGAAACCGGCTCTGGAAAATCAATTATCGTGGATAGTTTGGGCGCACTCACGGGCGAGCGCGTGTCTTCGGATTTGATAAAGGAAGGTACGAATCGGGCGCAGATTGAAGGACTTTTCAGCATTCCGGCAACGGCGGATTTACACGAATTTTTTTACGAAAGCGGCATTGATTTGAACGACAGCGAAGAGATAGACATCATCGTCCGCCGTGAACTTTCGGCGACCGGCAAAAATAGAATTTTTGTCAATAATCAGTTAGTTACAAGTAATTTCTTAAAAAAAATCGGCGCGTTTCTGGTGGATATTCATGGACAAGGCGAGCAGGCAACGCTGTTTAATCCTTCAAATCATCTCGAAATTTTGGATGAATACGCAGGCTTGCAAAGTTTGCGGGCAAATCTTTTGTCGAAATACCGCGGGCTTGCCGAAGTCCGGCGCGAAATCGAAAATCTGCGCCGCGACGAAGCGCAAAAACTTCAGCTTCTCGACGTTTTGCAGTTTCAGGTTGATGAAATAAAAAAAGTCAATCCGCAAACGGGCGAAGACGATTCGCTCAATGAAGAAAAACGACGTTTGAACAATGTCGAAAAACTTTCGGCTTTGAGCGATGAAAGCTATTTGCTGCTTTATGAAAATGAAGAAGCAACCGTTACAACGCTCGAAAAAGTAATCAAACGGACGACGGAACTTGCCGAATACGAATCGTCTTTCGGCGAATATGCTGAGAGTTTGCAGACGGCGCAGGCGGTTTTGGAAGATTTGGCAATTTCGGTCAGAGATTTTCGTAATCGTCTGGAATTTTCACCCGAAAGGCTCGAAGAAATCGAAAGCCGATTGGCGGAAATCTCACGTCTAAAACGCAAATACGGCGGCACGATTGAGACGGTTACGGCTCATTTTAACGAATCGGAAGAACGTCTGAAAAATATCGAAACAGCCGAACTGCGTGAGGAAGAACTACGAAAAAAACTCGGACAGATTCGCGCCGAATACTTGAAAACCGCTGCGGAAATTCACGACAAACGGACGAAAGCCGCCGGAAAGTTTGAAAAGGAAGTCGAAGCGAATCTCAAAACCGTCGCACTCGAAAAAGCGAAATTTGAAGTCAAAATCGCCGCGCCTTCGGAAACTGATTTGCAAAACGAAAATTCAAATAAAGGCTTGACCGCCAAAGGATTCGACCAGATCGAATTTTATTTTTCGGCAAACATCGGCGAATCGGTCAAACCGCTTGCCAAAGTCGCTTCCGGCGGTGAAGCGTCGCGCTTGATGCTGATTTTGAAAACAACTGCAAAATCAAAAGATACGGAAAAATCGGTTGTCTTTGATGAAATTGACGTTGGCATCGGCGGGCGCGTGGCGGAAGCGGTCGGTTTAAAATTAAAGGAATTAGCCAAAACGCAGCAAGTCTTGTGCGTTACGCATCAAGCGCAAGTCGCGTCGCTGGCTGACCAGCATTTTTTGGTGGAAAAGGAAATTGTCGGTAAAAAAACCAAAGTCGGCGTTATAGAATTAAACGGTAAAGATAAAGTCGAAGAAATCGCGCGAATGCTGACCGGCGCACAAATTACCGAAACCGCGCGACAACACGCCAGAGAGATGTTAGAGGTTAGAGGTTAGAGGTTAGAAGCTGGTTTTATCTGACATCTAACCTCTAACCTCTAACCTCTTTTAATGTTATGGAATCAGAAATTTTAGCCACAGCGATTCGCGGTGAAACAGTCGAATCAATTCATCGCGGACATCTGATTATTATTGATGGCGACTGCGAAATTGTCGCGCAAATCGGCAATCCCGAAACGATTACTTTCTGGCGTTCTTCGGCGAAACCTTTTCAAGCATTGCCGTTTATTTTGAGCGGCGCGGCTGAACATTTCGGATTTTCTGAAAAAGAAATCGCGCTCGCCTGCGGTTCGCATTCCGGCGAAGATTATCACATCGAAGCGGCAGAAAAAATGCTCGAAAGAGCCGGTTTCTGCGAAGCGGATTTGCATTGCGGAGCACACCTTCCTTTTGACGAAAAAACCGCCGAACAGATGATTTGCTCAGGCGAGAAACCGAACCAGCTTTTCAATAATTGCTCCGGCAAACACGCGGCGATGCTTGCGCTTGCCAAACACATCGGCGCGAACATAGAAACTTATGAACAGTTAGAAAATCCGGTTCAGCAAAAAGTTTTAGAAGTTGTTTCAGTATTTACGGACACTCCCGAAAATGAAATAAAAATCGGTATTGACGGCTGCGCGTTGCCGAACTTTGCTTTGCCGATTTCGGCGATGGCTAGGGCTTTTGTCAGATTGGTTTCTCAGCCGAAAAGTTTTGATAAAAAATTGCGCGATGCGTGTCGGCAGACGATTTCGGCAATGATGGATTTCCCTGAAATGATTGGCGGAACGAGACGGCTCGACACATTGATTATGCAAGCCGCACCGGGGAAACTAGTTTCCAAAATCGGCGCGGAAGGCGTTTATCTGGCGGGCGTTTTGCCGAATGACAAATGGAAAAAAGGTTTGGGAATTGCCTTCAAAGTCGAAGACGGTGACGACCAACGCGCCCGCGCCGTTGTGGCTATCGAAATTTTGCGTCAAGTCGGAATTTTGAACGAAAGCAATGATGAAAAACTGCGTGAGTATTCACCGATAATCATAAAAAATCGGCGTGACGATATTGTCGGTGAAATCGTTCATAATTTTACTTTAAAATTAAACGAGTTCGAGTAAATTCCTCTACTCGAACTCGTTTCCTAAATTACCCAAACACTTTATTGATTCGCGGCTGGCGCATTATTTTTCCGCATCGAATTCGGGTCGCCGACTTTCGGTGCTTGTCGTGCGCCTTCGTCGGCTTTGAAGAAAGGTTCTTCCTTGAAACCCAACAAACTCGCGGTTAAAACAGCGGGAAACTGATTTCGCGTCGTGTTGTATTGCGTAACCGAATCATTGTAATCGGTTCTCGCCACGTTGATCCTGTTTTCCGTGCTCGACAGTTCGTCCTGCACTTTCAAAAACGCATCGCTCGAACGCAAAACAGGATAATTTTCCTGCAAGCTAAGCAGTCTTCCGACTGTTCCGCCAAAGCTATTATTGGCATCGAGGACAGCTTGTTTTTGTTCGGGCGTTTTGTCGCCGTCCGCGCCTTGCGGTGCGGCTTGCGCGGCATTAATAAGACGCGAACGCGCGTCAGAAATCTGCCCGAAAACTTCCTGTTCCTGTACGCCGAGCATCTGCGCGGTTGATACCAAATTCGGAATCAAATCGGAGCGACGCTGCAGCGAGCTTTCAACATTTGCCCATTTACCTTTTACGCCTTGCTGTCTGCTTGTCAAATCGTTGTAGCTGCAACCGCTTAAACCGAATGCGGCAAACAACGCGACTGTTAATAAAATTACTCTTTTCATTTCTAATTTCTCCTTTTAAAACTTACCTTAAATTGTGTATGCAAAACATCTATATTGTCCACTACTAAAATTTCCCGTCGCCAAATTATAACGAATTTTGTCCGGGTTTTGTTTAAGTTTATGCTTTTCCAAAATGGAATTCGGTCTTGGAAATGCGGACATTAATCTTTCCGAATAATACTTCCGGATTAATCGCCCTGGACTCTATCGACCGATTCGATGACGTTTTCAATCTGCTGCATATAATCGGCAAAAAGCGCATTAGCCGAAACATCATCAAGCATCTTGGATGAATTGTTTTCCCGAATCTCGAAGATTTTTTCAAACGATTTGCCGTCTATTTTTAACTCTTTGACCGTTGCGGCAATAATTTCGTGTTTCGTTACCGGCGGCTTGAACCCGTGAATTATCAAAACGGCGCGAAAAATCGTGGCAAAACTCGAAAGGCTTTCCGCCATTAGATTTACCAAGCCGGAAACCGAAGTCGAAACGGGAATATATTGACGGCGCAGGTGAATCAGTTTGCTTCTGAGTTCGTATTCGGTTTGATGTCTCAAATGCTCGTCAGAGATATTCAAATCTGCCAAAACATCCGTGCCGTAAAGTAAAATTCTGGCACTTTCCATCTGATGAAACTCTATCGGGAAAACGTCCGCCGCGCTTTCAAGTTCGGCGACTGTAAAATAAACCGGCACGGGATGACCCATCCGGTGCCATTCGCGCATCGGTGCTTGTGCCGAGCGCAAATCCTTCGGCGTGATTTCGTGCAGCGCAATTAATAGATTGTAATGCGATTTATTAGGAACAAAATCGCCTGCCGCCGCCGCGCCGTATAAAATGACCGAAGCCAGATTTCTGCCGTGCATCCCTCTCAAATCGTCAATAAATGCGTCAAATTGATGTTTCATATAATTCAGAATTTAGAATTCAGGATTCAGGATATAAATTTCAATTTTGAATCCTGAATTTTGAATCCACAATCGTCTTTACCAATCTCCGCCCGCGCCGCCGCCGCCGAAATCACCGCCGCCGCCGAATCCGCCCCAATCGCCGCCGCCGGAAGAACCGCCGTCGCTTCCCCAACCGCTCGATGAATCTCTGCCGCCGCCCGCCATACTGCCCAAAACTCCGCCGATAATCCACGGCAACGCACTGCCGCCGCCGAATCCGCCGCCGCCGCCGCCGCCCCAACGGTCGTTATCGTTTTTGTTTTTGGAGGAACCAAAGCGGCTGAAAATTATGAGCATCAAAACAAATAAAATTATGAGACAAGTCACAATGTTACAAAGTCCTCCCGAACCTTTTCTTTCACGGGGTTGCTTGGTCGTCCCCGTGTCAACGGGTTGACCTGTTTGCTTCGACTCGATAGTGCGAATGTAAGCCTCGATAGTATCCGAAATGCCTTTACCGTAATTCGCTTGTTTGAATGCGGGAACAAGATTTTGACGCTGCAGTTGCCCGACTACGCCGTCGGGCAATTCGTCTTCTAAATTTCGGCTGACTTGCGTAAAATATTTGCGGTCGTCAATGGCGATAAACAAAAGCGCGCTCGGATTTTCATCATCCTTAGTGCCGATTTTCCAACCGCGCGAAACCGCCAGAGAATAATCAAAAATATCCCGCTCGCCGGTGGTCTTCACAATCGCAACCGCCAATACGACTTGCGGATTTGTCTTGGCTTTAAAGTCTTTTATCCGTTGGTTAAGAGCTTGTTCGGTGCTTTCGTCGAGAACGCCCGCCAAATCATTTACCGGCTCGGTCGGCGCAGGCAAAGGCGATTCGTTTATCGAAAACGGACTTGCCGTTTGCGAAACGGCTTGCAGATTCATCAAGCCGTAAAGGAGAATTAAAATCAGAGCGTTAAATTTTACCGTCGAAAGGTTTTTTCTCATTTCTTAAAAAACTATTTATTAAATCCGAATCAAATACGAATATTATTACTGCAATGTTCTAACTTTCTAAAACCATATGTAAAGCGTAATGTAATAAAAAAAACAATGCAACGCCCGCGAATACCGATAATGAAACCAACGGACGTTTGCCGCCGTGATGATTGACTTCGGGAATCAAATCACTCGCCGCCACATAAAGTGTTACGCCGCTTGCCAGCGGAAGCGCGTAAGCTACCGTAAAGCCTATGCTCGCGCCGACAAAGTAAAAAATCAAAACGCCGAGCAATGTCGTCAAACCGACCAGAGATGTTGCATACAAAACCTCCCTGCGCCCTTTGCCCGCCGCTAAAACCATCGAAGCAATTGTAAAGCCTTCGGGGAATTTATGCAGAAAAACCGCCAGAAAAACTAAAATTCCGACACGTGAATCGACTTGCGCGGCGGCGGCTATCGAAACTCCGTCGAAAAATGTATGAATCAATAATCCGCCGATTGCCGTATAAGCCGAGCCGGTTGAAATCAGATGTTCGGGATGAACTTCTTCACCGAGGTGAAAATGCGGCGCAATAGTGTGTTCAAAAAATTGAGTTAAAAGATAACCGGCAAGCACCAGCAGCATCGGAAAAATCAGTACTTCGCTGGCTTGTGAATTTTCCTTTTTCAGCCAGATTTCAATCACTTCCGGCAAAACATCAATAAATGTTACGCCGAGCATAAAACCCGCGCCCAACGCCAAAACATACTTGAGAAGGCTTTTGTAATTTTTGTGAATTCCCGCCGGAAAAAGAATCAAACCGCCAAGCACGTTTGCCAAACCCGCAACCGCGCCGAAAATAATAAGTTGGACAAATGTAATGGTCATAAATGAAACACATTTGGGGAAAACAGTCGAGTATAGACTTTACCGCAAACATCTCCTAAAGAAAAACTTTGAATAAAACAAAAATGAGCGAATTTTTCTTTCGGAATAATTTCAAATTTTTAAGCATCTGATTAACACAAAAAAATTGTAAATAATCCTTGACAGACCGTAAAAAATAATCGTAAGATGCTTTGTATTCGGTTGAAGAGAGCCTAACGCAAACTTTGGGCAAAGAGAAAATTTCCACAATTAGTGTTTAAGATATGGAGAATTTTAAGCACCTTCCGCACAAGTCATCGGTAGAGTTTCGAGCGGAACATCTTTACGGCAAAGCAACTGAGAAAGGACGGTTCAGGTTAGATTTTCCGCCGGAAATTAAGAAATTTATTTTAGAAGCATTTTTTACGGGTTTTTGAAAAACTAAATCTCGAAGTGTATTCGTGCGACTGAATTCGGTCATCGAAAACGAATGATTGCTCTTTAAACGTGCCGAAAAATATAGCCCAAAACATACATCAGCCGGTTTTGCTTGTCGAAACTCTGCAACTGCTTAAGCCGCAAGCCGATGAATTTTTTGTTGACGCGACACTTGGTTTGGGCGGGCATACGGAAGCAATTCTGGCAAAAAGTGAGGAAACGCAGGTTATCGGAATTGACCAGGACCTTGAAGCGATTGGGTTGGCAAAGGAGAGGCTCAATAGTTTTGGCGAAAGATTCAAAGTTTTTCACTCGAACTTCTCCGATATTAAACAGGTTTTGGCGGAAGCCAAAATTGACAAGGTTGACGGTGTTTTAGCTGATTTGGGCGTTTCTTCATTGCAGTTTGACAGCCGGACGCGCGGTTTCAGTTTTCGGTTCGATGCGCCGCTCGATATGCGGATGAACCAGGAATCAAATTTGGAGACAGCCGCCGATTTGCTCGAAACGCTTTCCGAATTTGAAATCGCAAAAATTATTTACGAATACGGCGAGGAAAGATTATCCAGACGCATCGCCCGCCGAATAGTTGAAAAAAGAGATTCGGGCGAGCCGATTAAGACGACAAAGCAGCTTGTCGAAACAATTGAAAAAGCAGTCGGGCGCGGCAAAAAAGACAAAATCCACCCCGCGACGCGCACGTTTCAAGCCCTGCGAATTGCCGTCAACGGCGAACTTGAAATTTTAGAACGATTCGTCCGCGACAGCGTGGAGATTTTGAAAAAGGACGGACGACTGGCGGTGATAACTTTTCACTCTTTGGAAGACCGCATCGTTAAGCAAACGATGCAGAAACTGTCGGGAAAATGTTTTTGTCCGCCGAAATTTCCGCAATGCGTTTGCGGCGCGAAAAAGGAAGTCGAAATTTTAACGCGCAAACCGGTTGTGCCAAGTGAACTTGAAACAGAGGAAAATCCTCGCTCCCGCAGCGCAAAACTCCGCGCCTGCTTGAAATTAAATTAACGCCCCGCGAAGTGGAGAAGATTATGAGCCGAAAAAAAATTTCCCAAATTAACAAAAAGCAAAAAACAAAACGTCAAAGCAATCCGATTCCGTGGCGATACTGCGTTTTGACGCTGATTTGCGGATTGTTTCTGATTACCGGCTTCTTCCTTGCCGCGCGTCAGCATTTTTCCTCAATTGAATTCAGTATGGAAAATTCCAGACTGCGTAAACAGCTCAACGAACTCGAAGCGGACAAACGTCGGCTCGTGCTTGCCAAAGAAATCGCGCTTTCACACGCTGAAATCAAAAGAGTCGCCAAGAAAATCGGTTTTACCGAGACGGCAAACAAACTTGCCGCGGTTCCCGCCCAAATCAATTCAGCAGTAAAACCGCGCGTGGAGAAAGCGGCGGAAAAAGTAAAACAAGCAGTTTCCGGCAAAATCGAAGCAATAAAAAAGGCTGTGGAGATACCTGCGCGGGAAGCGATAAAAATTAATAAATCGCCGGTTGTAAAAGATAGACAGGAAAAGCCTCAGACACAATCTGCTGCAAAATAAAGCGTTTTAATTTATAAAAACTTTCTGCGAAGACACGAAATTCGTTGAAGACATTTTAATAAAATTCTGGAAAACCCAAATGGCAAAACGCTTAAAAAAAATCAAACGCAAAAAAAATCCGATGCAGACGGCGTTCACGCGCTTTATGCTGATCGTTGCGTTTTTTATTTTGTGGATTGGCGCAATCGGCGTGCGGCTGGTTCATCTGCAAGTCAATCAAAGCGAATGGCTGCGTGATAAAGCGCAGGTTCAAAGACGCGACCAGATAAAAACGAAAATGCTGCGCGGCACGATTTTCGACCGCTCGGAGCGCGCTCTGGCAATGAGCGTCAAGGTAAAATCACTGTTTGCCGACCCTGCCGAAATCGAAGATGTCGAAGAAACGTCAAAAAGAGTTGCCGCCGCGCTCAAACTTAAACCGAGCGATGTTTTCAGAGAATTGCAGACGGCAAAGCAAAACAACAAAAGATTCGTCTGGCTGGCGCGAAAAGTCGATGAAGAAACGTATGAAAAATTAAACGACCAGTTAAAGGACGTTGATTTGAAAAAATTTGACGAGCCGAGATTTGTCGGCTTGCACTGGAAGGAAGAACAAAAGCGCGGTTATCCGCAAAAGAATCTGGCGGCGCAGGTTATCGGTTTCAGCAATTCCGACGATGTCGGTTTGGCGGGAATCGAGATGTCGCAGGAAACACTTTTGCACGGCGAGGTTGTCAGAAAATGGCAAGACCGCGACCGTCTCGGCAGAGTTTATGAAGAAGAGGAAACCGAAGAACGCGAGCCGCCGAAGAACATTGTTTTAACCATCAGCAGCTCGATTCAGTATAAAACCGAAGAAGCACTCGAAAGAGGTGTCAAAGCCTCCAACTCCAAATCGGGAACGGCAATCGTGCTTGACCCGAAAACCGGCGAGATTTTGGCGATGGCGAATTATCCGTCTTTCGACCCGAACAAATACGGTGATTTTGCGCCCGAAAATTATGCGAACAAAGCGATTCAAAGTATCTATTCGCCCGGCTCGGTTTTCAAACTGATAACTTATAGTTCGGCAATGGATTCAAATTTGATAAATCCCGAAGGAATGATTGACTGCACCAGAGGTTTTATCGAAGTTGCGAAACATCGTTTCAACGACCCGCACGCCACCAAAGTGATGTCTTACAAAGAAGCACTCGCCGTGTCGAGCAATGTCGCGGCGATAAAAACGGGTTTGCGCGTCGGCAAGGAAAACTTCTACGGTTATGCTCGAAAATTCGGTGTCGGGCAGCCGGTCGGAATCGAATTGCCGGCTGAGGCGCGCGGACAGTTTCGCTCGCCGGAAACCTGGAACGGCGACTCGCTGGCATCAATGTCCATCGGCTACGAAGTCGGCGTAACGGCTTTGCAGATAGCTTCGGCTTACAGCACGATTGCCAACGACGGCGTGAAAATCAAACCGCATATTATCAAAGAAATCCGCAATTCTGACGGCACGATTTTTTCCCGCGTCGAGCCGGAGAAATCAGAAATTGTCAGCCCGAACACGGCACGCGGTCTGCGAAAAATGCTGCGCGAAGTTGTAGTGAAAGGCACGGCGAAAAGAGCGCAGCTAAACGGCTACACATCAGCAGGTAAAACCGGCACTGCCTGGAAATTCAACGCGAAACTGAAACGGGTTGACGCGGGAAAATATATGTCTTCCTTTATCGGAATGGCTCCGGCAGACAATCCGTCAATCGTCATTGCAGTCGTGATGGACGAGCCGGTCGGCGGCGCACGTGACGGCGGACAAGTTTCCGCGCCGGTTTTCAGGGAAATCGCCGAAGCAATTTTGCCCGAATTAAACGTCGCGCCGGATGCCGGTATCGAGCAGAAAGTTTTGACGGCGCAGGAAATTCCGGCGGAAGTAGAAAGCGAGCCAACCGCCGCGCCGACAGATGATTCAGAAAAAGTTGAGTTACCAAAAGAAATCAAAAAGAAACAGACTAAAACGGCGAAAATCGAAGACTTAAAATCGATTACCAAAGAAACAAAGATTATTAAAGAAACGAAAAAAGAAAATAAACCGCCGAGCGAAGAAAAAACTTTAGTTAGAAAAACAGCGGTTATAAATGCGGAAAAACCGAAAGGCGATAAGAAAAACAAATCGTCAACCGAGAGGTCGAAACAAAAGACTTGAAACTTGAAAAAGCCATCGAATATATGAACGCCGATGCGTCGAAACTAAATCCCGCTTTGCTCGAAACCGAGGTGCAGTCCTTTGCGATTGACTCGCGTGAGGTGCAGGCGGGTCAAGTCTTTTTTGCGCTCTCGCAGCCCGATTACAAAAACAATTGTTTTAACGGCGATTTTCAAGACTCGCACCAATTCATTCGGTCGGCATTTGAAAAAGGCGCGGTGGCTTGCGTGGCGCGTCCCGACAAATTTGTGGAACACCGAGCGGTTTTAGAAGAATTTCGAGACCGCTTAATTTTTGTCGGCGACGCGATTTTGGCTTTGCAGAACTTGGCACACGGCGTTTATCTGGAATGGAACAAATCCGTCGTGGCGATTACCGGAAGTGCGGGAAAAACGACGGCAAAGGAATTGACCGCGCACGTTTTAGAAAATTCAGGGCGCAAGGTTCTTAAAAATATCAAGAATTACAACAACGGACTCGGACATCCTTTGACTGTTTTGAATCTCGCCAGAGACAAAAGTTTCGACGTTGCAGTTCTGGAAATGGGAATGTCAACCGCATCAAATGAAATCGCTCGTTTGTGCAAAATTACGCCGCCAGATATTGCGGTTGAATTAAATGTCTTGCCCGTTCATATCGAACATCTCGGCTCGATTGAAAATGTCGCCAAAGCCAAAGCCGAACTCGTCGAAGGAATGGAGCCTGAAGGCGTTGCGGTTTTAAATGCCGATGATTTTCGCGTTTTGGCGATGCGCGATTTTCACAAAGGCAGCACGATAACTTTCGGTATTGAAAAAGAAGCTGATGTAACGGCAAGCGATATTAAAATGGAGCGATTCGGCGAGACGCACTTTGTTTTGAATCTGCCAAACGGCAAAGCCGGTGTTCGATTTCAGCTTTCGGGGAAGCACAATGTCTTGAATGCGCTCGCAGCTTCGGCGGTCGGATTCGGGTTTGGGATGTCGGCGGAAGAAATCGCCGCCGCTTTGCAAACAATTGCGCCGCCGACCCAGCGCGGTGAAGTCCTGCATTTTGTCGAAAATTTTACGGTCATCAACGATTCCTATAACTCAAATCCAGCCGCGCTTTTAGGAATGGTCAAGACTCTGGTTGACGGCGGAAAAAGTGCGAAACGTAAAATTGTCGTTGCAGGCGAGATGCTCGAACTCGGAAAGGGTGAAGCGAACATTCACCGCGAAACAGGCAGCCAACTTGCGGCAAGCGGAATTGATTTTTTAATCGGCGTGCGCGGTTTGGCAAAAGAATTAACCCAAAGCGCAAAGGAAAACGGTTTGAGCGAAACAAGATTTTTTGCGGATTCAAACAAAGCAGGCGAATTCTTGGCAAGTGAAATCAAAGCCGGCGACCTGGTTTTGGTAAAAGGTTCGCGCGGCGTGCGAACGGAAAAAGTAGTCGAAAAACTGTTGGAAAATTTTAATTTAGAAAAATGAAACCACAGATGCACAGGGATAAACACAGATGTTAATTTTGATTGTAGATTTTAAATTTCAACCGGGGGAAAACGAAGGACGGCGGATAAATCCAAAATCCAAAATCTAAAATCCAAAATCCAACTGATGCTTTATTACCTTTTATATCAAATTATTTATAAACAATACGGCGCAAACAGCGAGTCGTATTTTTACAAAGGGTTAAATGTTTTTCAATATCTGACGTTTCGGACGGCTTGGGCGACGATTACCGCGCTTTTAGTTTCACTTTTATTTGGCGGAAAGGTGATAAAAAAACTTGCCGAACTCAAATACGGACAGGAAATCCGCGAAGAACTTTCGGCGGAACACCAGGCTAAAAAAGGCACGCCGACAATGGGCGGAGTTTTGATTCTGGCAGCGGTTTTTCTTTCGACGGTGCTTTGGGCGCGGCTCGACAGTTTGTATTTATGGCTGGCTTTGGGTGCAACGACGGCGTTCGGTGTCATCGGGTTTTGGGACGATTACATCAAAATCGTCAAAAAACGAAGTTTGGGTTTGACGGGCAAGCAGAAACTTTTGGGGCAATTGATAACCGCGCTGATTGTTTGGGGTTGTCTTTACGGGCTGGCGAATTACCCGTGGAACATCAGCATCCCGTTTTTCAAGGCGACGGCTTTGCCCGACGGCGTAACATATGTCGGTGCAATTATCTATTTGTTCTTTATCATTTTCGTCCTTTTGGGTTCGTCAAACGCAGTAAATCTGACGGACGGAATGGACGGCTTGGCGACGAGCGTAACTTTTATCGCAATGTCGGCTTTGACGGCGTTGACATATGTTTCGAGCGACGGTCGCTGGGCGGCGTATCTCGACATCACGCACAAACCGGAAGCGGCGGAATTGACGGTTTTTTGCGGCGCGATGGTCGGCGCGAGTCTCGGTTTTTTATGGTATAACGCGCCGCCCGCGGAAGTTTTTATGGGCGATGTCGGAAGTCTGGCAATCGGCGGCGCGCTCGGCACAGTGGCGATTTTGACAAAGCAGGAATTTCTTTTGCCGTTTGTCGGCGGCGTGTTTATTTTGGAAGCCGTCTCGGTGATGCTGCAGGTTTCGTATTTCAAATTAACAAAGAATCCGAAAACCGGAGTCGGCAAGCGCATTTTCCTGCAATCGCCGCTGCATCACCATTTTCAATTGTCGGGCTGGAAAGAGCCGAAGATTGTGTTCAGGTTTGTAATTGTAGGAATTCTTTTTGCGTTGTTAAGTCTATCAACTTTGAAACTTCGCTAAAGTAAATTGGTTAAAGAATTGGAACTCAAAGGTAAAAAAACTTTAGTTCTCGGCGCGGGAAAATCAGGCATTGCTTCCGCCGAATTTTTAGCCAAGCGCGGCGCGGTCGTTGCGCTTCACGACAAAAAGCCGCTTGAAGATTGGACTGAAAAAGCCGGTTCTTTGAAAAACGAAAAGATTGGTTTGCTCGACGGGCAAATTCCCTCCTGGCTGCTTGACCAGATTGATTTGGTGGTGATTTCGCCGGGCGTTCCGACGGGAACGATTCCCGC
>Ga0136618_10000255_pt1 | contig 16899 bp, 15 predicted proteins | sample AntDrymUQ3302106_2_FD_104805 | JGI IMG/M metagenome (GOLD analysis project Ga0136618, IMG submission 104805) | Polar desert sand microbial communities from Dry Valleys, Antarctica - metaG UQ330 (21.06) | ecosystem: Environmental > Terrestrial > Soil > Desert | place: Antarctica: Dry Valley... | reverse complement strand
GAGTGGCTCCCCTGATCCACTTCTCCTTACGCCAGGCCCGCCGTTTTGCTGACAGGCCTGCTTAAGATGCTACCGGTTTCTTCCCCGCCGGGCGTAGTTATTGAACGACTCAAACGACGGCTTCTTCTTGCCGTTGTCGAAGAACGCGCCCGTCTGGAAAGTGGTCCGGCCGCAGCCGTTCTGCTTGTTGTACTCCTGGTCGCGAATCAGAAAGTTGATCGCGACGGAGGCGCCTTGCCGCTCGAAGGAGCGGAGGGCTTGGCCGATCCAGTCCTTCTGTGTCCTGACGGGAACTCCCGTGCACGGGTCTGGCGGATTCGTCTCCCACCAGAACTCGGTGAGCCACATCTGGTGGCGACCGGCCGTACCCGTCGTATCGGCCTTCTCGGCCTTTCGCAGGATCTCGACGACGTTCTTCACGTCCGGGGTAGAGGCGTCGTCGGGGTTGGCAGCGCTCACCTTCGGGCCCCCCGTGGTGTTGATCGGGTGGTGGGAGTAGGCGTCGAACTTGGCCTTTGCGTTGCAGTTGGCCGACGGCTGGTTCTGAGCGTTGAGACAGAGCAGGTCGCGAGCGAACGTGAGCGGGCGGGTGCGACGGCCCCCGGGGTCGTCGCCGTACGGTGCGGTCCCGCCGGTGATCACCTTGGCGGTTCCATCGGCAGCCTTGACCCCGTCATAGAACTCGTTCAGCATCCGCCGGTAGATGTCCGCGCCGACCGGATCGTCGCCTTCATACTGCGGATTGATGAACGAAAAGATGTTCGGTTCGTTCCACGCCTGGTAGTAGCGAACCTGGCTTCCGTACCTGGCTGCGACCGCTTGGCCGAAATCGCCGAAGGCCTCGGCGTCGGGTTTCCAGGTGCCGGGGGGTGCGTTGCCCGCCCTGTTGGGCCCTTCAGCCCAGTTCGGGGCGAGCACAACCGTAAGCAGCGGATCGAGGCCTCGCGCGTTCGCATCCGCGACCGCCCCGTCGAGCGTGCCCCAGTTGTACGCGGGATCGTTTGGGTTGGTTGGCACGAGCGGCTTGTTCGGGGCGATCTCCCGCCAGAAGGCGTCGATCCGCGCGATGGATGCGCCCGCCTTCTTGGACTTCTTGAACCACTTCTCGCGCGTCTCTGCGTTCGAGCTTCGGTAGAGGCCATCCGCGAAGCCGATCTTCATCTTCTTCGCCGAGGCGGTCGCGGCGCCGGTGGCGAGCGCTGCGATGAGCACCGCCACGACGAGGGCTTTCGGCCGGCTCACGCGGAGCCGGCCGATCCGCCGCTGGAGCGGCGGATAAGCACAAACGCCACACCGGCTACGAGGACGGAGCCGAGGATGATGGGTAGAAGGATTCCCATGCCGTCATCGGACCCGCCCGCGAGCTCGCCTACGACCTCGTCGATGCCCGAGCCGCTCGAAGAACCGGCGGGCTTGTCGTCGGCTGGAGTGAGGTTGACCTCGCCATCCGGGCTCGAGCCGCTGCCGGCACCGTTGCCGGCGCCGCTGCCCGTGCTGTTGTCACCGCGAGAGCCGTTGCCTCCAGGTCCGGTCTGTTCAGCCAGGTTGGCCGCGGCCGCGCCGTCGGCACCCTGCTCCTCAAGCGCACCCTGGGTGCCCTCTGGCAGGGAGCTGCCACCGTCAGTGCCGCTCTGACCGCCGTTGTCGTTCGAAGGCGTGTTGCCACCGCCACCCGGGATGTTCTCTTCGTACGCGTCGGCGCCTGAACCGCCTTGGCCAAACGCCACGCCCGGGAAGGCAAACATGGCGACGACCGCGAGAATCGCTGCAAAGTTCTTCATGCCTGGATCTACGTGGGCGGCCTCGAAAAGCTGACATCTCGTCGGCGTCAGTCTCGGAGCTCCCGATCCGTATATACAGGCGACGTGAACCTGAACGAACATCACGGCGGCACGATCGCCGCGGGCGTCGGCCATCGGCGCACCGGTGCGCTCGCCCACGTAGCGACCCTGGGCCCCTGGCTTGCTCAGGCCGGACTTCCCTTCCTCCTGATCGCCTATCTCGGTCTCAGAGGCGGTGGCTACGACGCGATCGTTCGCGGCGAGATCGGAATCGCAGCCTGGTGGATCGTCATCGTGGGCGCTGCCGCCGGCATCCTCCCGATCGGCCGGATCAGCCGCGCCGGCTTGGTGACGCTCGGGATCTTCGCCGCGTTCGCGGCGTGGACCGCGCTCGGCATCGGCTGGTCGGAGAGCGCCGAGCGAAGCGTCGCCGAGCTGGGCCGCGTGGCCGCGCTCCTCGCCGTGTTCGCGCTCGCCCTCACGATGCAGGGCGCCGACGGCCTCCGCCGCATGGTCGGCGGCGTCGCCGCCGGAATCGGCCTGGTGGCCGGAGTCGCACTTCTCTCCAGGCTTCAACCCGGATGGTTCCCGGCCCCCGACACCGTGCCCGGCATCGAAGCCACTCGCACGCGGCTCAACTACCCGCTCGACTATTGGAACGGGCTCGGCGCTTTCGTCGCCATCGGTACGCCGCTCCTTCTGGTCGCCGGTGCCTCGGCACGCACGCTGGTTGCCCGCGCGGTCTTCAGCGCAGCGATCCCGGCAGTCGTCCTGGCCGGGTTCTTCACGGTTTCGCGCGGCGGCGGCCTTGAGTTGGCAGTCGCCCTCGTAGTGCTCTTTGCCTTCCACCCGCGCCGGCTCGCTCTGGTCATGCCGGCACTCGTCGCCGGCATCGGCAGCGCGATCCTCATCGCCGCCGCCACCCAGCGCCCCGAGCTCTCCGACGGGCTTGGAGGCGCGACCGCCGCCAGCCAGGGCGACGAGATGCTCGCGATGGCGATCGTCGTGTGCCTCGGGGTCGGCCTTCTGAGCGTCGCGGTCGGCCTGGCGCAGCGCCACGGGCTCGGGCCCAGTATCCGGGTCTCGAGGAAGGGCGCCTTCGCGGCGACCGCGGCAACGCTGGTGGTCGGCGCCGTGGTGGCAATTGCCGCTGGCGCCCCGCAGTCGGTCTCCGAGAGCTGGGACAACTTCAAGGACCCGGTCTCCCCGGCGTCGGGCGCCGGGCGCTTCGACAGCGCCTCGGGCAGCGGCCGCTACCAGTTCTGGGAGACCGCGGTCGACGCTGCCAAGACCGAGCCTCTCGTCGGAATCGGCCCCGGAACGTACGAGTACTACTGGGCACGAGAGGGCTCCCTCCCCACTTTCATCCGGGACGCGCACTCTCTCTACCTCGAGACGGCAGCGGAGCTCGGCATCGTCGGCCTCGTGATCATCCTCGCACTCGTCGCCGCGCCCTTCGCTGCCGGCATCCGGCGATCGCTCACCGCTTCTGAGGAGGATCGCGTCTGGCTGGCGGCTGCGCTCGCCGGCTGCGCCGCGTTCGCCGTAGCGGCCGCGGTCGACTGGGCGTGGGAGTTGACGGTGCTGCCGGTCGCCTTCCTGCTCTTGACCGCCGCGATCCTGGGCCGCTCGGGCGAGCCGCACGGCGGCATCGGTCCGAGGCTCGGGCTCGTCGGCCTCTCGATCGCCGGGGTGATCGCGATCGCGATCCCGATGGCGAGCGCTTCGGCGGTGCGGGACAGTCAGGCGGAAGTCCGTGCGCAGGATCTTGGCGGAGCCCTGGACGAGGCGCAGGCTGCTGCGACGATCCAGCCCTACGCCTCCACAGCAAGCCTCCAGGAAGCCCTGGTGCTCGAGCTCCAGGGCGACCTCGAAGGCGCGGCCGCCGCCGCCGCCGCCGCGACTGAGGATGAGTCGACGAACTGGCGCACCTGGCTCGTGCTCTCCCGCCTCGAGGCCAAGCTCGGCAACGCCGAGGCTTCGGTCGACGCCTATCGCAAGGCGAGGTCCCTCAATCCGAGATCGGTCCTGTTCCAGTGAGCGGCGAGTTCCACGACCCCGAGCTGGAGGAGATCGAGATGAGGCTTCGAGCCGAGCGCCCCGCTCCGCGACCTGCCTTCCGAGGTGCGCTCTTGCGCCACCTCATGGAACAGAGCGAACGCCGTCCTGCCGTGGTCAGGCTGATCGTCGCTGCATATGCCTCGTCCGGCGGCGGCTTGCTGGCAATCGCCGCGGCCGGGCTGGCCGGCGTCGGTCCCTTCAGTCCCTAGACGTTCCGGTCCCTCGCAAGCTCTGAGCCCTCGAGCTCGTCGCGGAGCCTCCTCAACGAACGCGAGAGGATCTGCTGCACGTTGTCGAGCGACAGTCCGGTCATCTCGGCGATCTGCGCCCCGCTCAGATCACCGCCGTAGCGAAGCGCCAGCACCTCGCGCTGCCGCTCGGGCAGGTCGCCCAGAGCCACCTCCAGCTCAGGCGAAAGGCCCAGGCGCTGCTCGTCCTCGGCGTGGGTCACGCCCGCCTGCGCCTCATGGCCCTCGGTCGTGTCGAGTTGCGACGTCACCCGCGACTTGTCGCTCCGGTAATGGTCGATCACCAGGTTCCGGGCGATCGCAATGAGCCACGTCTGCGCCGTCGCCCGCTGCGGGTCAAAACGCGACCACGCCTTGAGCGCGCGCTCGAAGGTGGCCTGGGTCAGGTCTTCGGCCAACTCGCGCGTCGCGACACGGTAGGCGATGAAGCCGTAGACATCCCAGACGTGGTCGTCGTATAGCTGTGCGAATCCCTGCACTCGAATCAACCTATCTCTAGCGAGTCGCGCGCTGGAGCGATCTGACCCTCCGCCAGATTGCCGCCGTGAGCAGGGACAGCTCGATCCCGGCCGTCTCGTTCATCCCCACCAGCGGTCTCAGGCTCCGCACCGCCAGCCAGGCGAGCGGCTCGCGCGGCCCGCCGAGCCGCCCGACCCTCCGCACCGCTCTGAGCTTGCCTGACTCGAGCCGGCTCCCGAGCCGCATCTCCAGGACCTGCGCGAAGATCGCGAGGCGCCACGCGTTGGTCACGTACGTGCGTCTGCCGTGCTCCTGGATCCGCTCGAGCGAGCGGCGAGGATTCGCCGCCTGGATCAGGCGGCTCGGCCGGTAACCGCGCATCGCTCTGGCATGGCCCAGGGTGGCGTCGCCGTGCTGGATGTAGTCGTGAAGGGGCCTCGGCACATAGGCGATTCGGCCTTCGGCGAGCGCGACCGAAGCGATCCAGTGGTCGTGGAACGGGCCCCCGGGAGCGCTCGGGAACGGCAGGACCACGCCGAGAAGCGATCGCCTGAAAAGGCAGGCGGCGCCCGTGACTGTGTTGGCGAGAAGGAGCGATGAGAGGTTCGTGCTGTTGTTCTTCCGCGCCCCCCAGAAGCTGGTCTGGACGACGCTTCCGCCTTCGTCGACGATCCGCATGTCCGCATACGCGAGCTGCGCGTCGCCGATCGACTCGAGCAGCGTCTCGAGCTTGTCGTCGAACCAGACGTCGTCCTGGTCTGCGAGCGCGACGAACGCCGCCTCGTCCGGGACCATCGTGAGCGTGCGCTCGAAGTTCCGGTAGAAGCCGAGCCGCCGGTACGAGCGCTCGAAGAAGATGCGGTCGTCCTGAGCGCTGAGCTTCTTCAGCTCCTCGACCACCTCCTCCGACGAGTTGTCGTCCGAGATGAGGAGCACCCAGTCCCGATAGGTCTGCGTCGAGATCGAAGCGATCTGGCGGCGAAGGAGCTCGAGCTTGGGCTCGTGCGTCGCGAGGCAGATCGCCACCGAGCCTGCGCCCACGCCAGTCGGCTCCCCGCTAATCGGCGAAGGCTCGAGCGATGGCAAGAGGAGAACCGCCCCGAGCGAAAGACGCTCGTTCGCCAGGCCGGAGCCGGTCACCTCCAGATACACCTCGGCCATCCTCGGGCCCGCGCCGGCGACGACCGGAACGGACGCAGCGAACTTCCACTCCCCCACCTTCGAACCCGGCCACGGCCCGACCACTGGATGGGGGCTGTCCCCCACGACGACCTCGAGGCGAGGGGTGGTGCTCGAGCCGGAGGCCACCGAGCCCTCGAAGAACATCCGCGTTCCGGCTCCGACGAAGAGCTCGTCGGGCAATCCGTGCGTGAGCTCGACCGAGGCGTTCATGGCTCGTCCATCACCGAGGTGAGTCCCGCGCACATCCGTTGCTCGAATTTCTCGCGGGAGAACTCCCCGGCTCGCGCCGCCAACGAGCTCCGGTCCCACTGCGCGCCACTCACCTCTTCGGCGGCGGCGCGAATGCGATCCGCGGTGGCATCTGTGACGAGGACGCCGTCGATCCCGTCGCGGACGATGTCCTTGGCGCCGCCTGCGGCAAGCGCGATGACAGGGGTCCCGGCGGCCAGCGCCTCGACCATCGAGATGCCGAAGTCCTCTTCGGCGACGTGGATGAAGCCTGACGCCGAGGCGTAGAGCGCTCGGAGCTCCGAGCGCGGGATCCACCCGCGGATCTCGACGTTCGGCGGCAGGTCCGCGCGCAAGCGCTCCTCGAGCGGGCCTACGCCCACCATCGTCAGCCTGTACGGCGTCTCGCGAAAGGCCTCGATCACCACCTCTGGACGCTTGTAGGCAACGAGCCTCCCGACCCACAGGAAGCGCCCGGACTCCTTGGGCGTCGCGGACGCCAGCTCGCCGACCTCGACCGGCGGATGCACGACCCCGGCCTCCCGCCCATAGAAGCGCGAGATCCGCTCGCGCACCGCCACCGAGTTCGCGAAGTAGCGGTCAGGCCTCTGCGCGGCCGCGCGGTCGAGGTGCCGGAGCGCGGGCGTGACCGCTCGCAGGGCAACTGCCTTGGCGCCACTGACGCGCTCGCGATCGACCTCAGGAGTCCACGCATAGCGCATGGGGGAATGGCAGTAACAGGCGAAAGGAGTCCCATCCGGCGGCCGGACCTGATGCGCGACGGCGTGGGATGAGGCGACCACCAGGTCATATCCACGGAGGTCGAGGCGTCGGAAGTAGAGCGGCATGTAGGGAAGGAGGTAGCGCCAACGGCCGCGATCGTGCCCGCGCTGGCGCAGACCCGGGAGGGACGCGAGCTGTGACTCGGTCACGATCCTCGACGAAAGCGACGGCGGGATCACGTCGCGCGCGGCGTGGAAGGTGAGAACGTCGACGACCCGGGCCTCGGCCAGCACGCCTTCGACGAGTGCGTTCACAACCCGCTCGGAGCCGTGATAGCCCTGAAACCAGTCGTGAACGACTGCCACCCTTCCCCCTGCCCACGGAACGTCCTCGGTCATGGTCCGAACCGTAGAGCCCCCGACCTCCGTGTTTGCGAAGGTCTCTCGTATGAGCGACCCCGCGATCGCCGTCCTGATCGGCGCCTTCAACAACGAGCGCACCCTCGCGCGTGCCATCGGTTCCGTGCTGGACCAGACGGTCGAAGACCTGGAGTTGCTGGTGATCGACGACGGCTCGGAGGATGGGACAGCTGAAGTCGCGCGCGCTGCGATCGGCGTCGACCGACGCGGGAAGGTCAAGCGCCTCGAGCGGAACGTGGGCATCGCGGACGTGCTCAACCTCGGCCTCTCGGAGGTCTCTGCGCCGCTCGTCGCGATCCAGGACGCCGACGACTTCTCTGAACGCGGCCGTCTTCGCCGGCAACTGGAGGCGCTCGCCTCCGCGCCCGAAGTCGCCGTGGTCGGAGCACGAATGCGAGAGGTGTCCGAGGAAGGAACCGAGCTCCGCTCGCGGACGACCTTTCGCGCAGGAAGGGTCGAGGACGTCCTCATGCGCTTCAACCCGATCCCGAACGGCTCCGCTTGCTTTCGACGCGACGTCGTCCTGGCGCTCGGGGGCTACGACCCGCGCTACAGGTACGCGAGCGAGTACGACCTGTGGCTGAGAGTGGCCGAGCAGCACGGGGTCCTCACCCTCGACGAGGTGCTGGTGACGAGGGAGATGGGCGACCGGAATGTCGCGAGTCGCGCGGAGCGCGCCCAGATCGCCGAGGCGCTCACGATCCGCAGCCGAGCCATGAAACGCCGGGGCTCGCTCCGCGGTGCGAGCGGCCTGGTCCGGCCCGCGCTGTCCTACGCCGTTCCGCTGTCCTTCAAGCGCCGGGTTCGCTGTGTCCGGGGTCAGGCGCCCTGAGAGGCCAGCCTCCGACCTCCTCGTAGACGGTCCTCATCCGGACGAGGAACCGATCCAGGCTCAGCTCGGATACGACCCGTTCGCGAGCGGCTTCCCCCAACTCCAATCTCGCCTCGCCATCGAACGCCAGCTCGCTGAGCTCGTCCGTCCAGGCCTTGAGGTCGCCGGGAGCGACCAGCCGCCCGGTCGATCCCACTGCCTCCAGGGTTCCCGCGATGTCCGAGGCGATCACGGCCAAGCCGTGCGCCATCGCCTCCAGGAGCGCGATCGACATGCCCTCCCGCCAGGACGGCAGGACGAAGACGTCGGCCGCCGCGTAGAGCCGGGAGACGTCCTCGCTGAATCCAAGCGGCCGGACCCCGGGTCCGGCCCTGCTCTTAAGGACTGGGCCGAGCGAGCCGGCCCCGGCCAAGAGCAACACCAGTGGCGCTCCCCGCCGCCTCGCGGCCTCCGTCGCCGCCACGACGAGGAGGGGGTCCTTGCGCGGTTCGAGCTCCGCGACGAACAGTACCGCGACGTCCCCATCGGCGAGCTCCAGCTCCGCGCGCGCTTCCGCGCGCACTCGATCCGAGATCTCCGGGGTCACGATTCCATTCGGAACGGTCACCAGCGTGGTCGAGGCCTTGGGTCCGACGATGTCCGCCAGCTCGGCCTGCTCTGCGGCCGAGGTGCACACCGTCACATCGGCCGCGAGAAGGCCGGCCGCGAACGCCCGCGAGGGAGCCCGTTCGAGCCGCCGAAGGCGATGAAGCCCGTGGGTGGTCGCAACCGACGGATGCCGCCAAAGAAGCGGCGCGCAAAGAACGCTGGCGGTGTCGCCGTGGACGTGGAGGATGTCGGAGGCGCCTGCAAGCTGCGCCACCTTCGGCAAGCCCTGGAGAACGGCCGGAATCGCGCGTAATCGACCGCGAGCTTCGGACAGGGCAACCCGCCGATGACGGTAACCCGGTAAGAGCTCAAGCTGATCGACATACGCTTCAGCTCCGCCGCCGCGGTGCGGGAGCACATGAAGAACGTCCACGGACATAGTCTGCCCGGTTTCACCAACCGCCTGCGTGAGCCATTCCCGCCGCGGCTGGGCGTGGGCGCGGGCACGACGCTTTCGATCACGGGTACGACCGAGCACGCGAGCCTGCCGATCGCCTCGATCTTCCTCCGGCACGCGAACGAGTCGTGTCGCCCCCTCGTCAGTGGCGCCGTCCGCGGGAGCCATGGCCGCGAGCGGGCGTGGCGGGCGTTGCTCGAGTTCGGCCCCGTCACCTCGGTCGAAACCCGAGAGCTCGTCGTCGTGGCCGAGCTCTGCGGCGGGGGGACGGCGACGAGCCCTTTGGGAGAGATCGAGCTCCACCCACAGACCATCCATGACGCCGCCGGGGAGCCACCCCCGTTCGCGGGCGGGGATGGGCCCGCCATCGCCATCGCGATGGCGACTTGGAATCCACCGGCCAGCCTCTTCCAGGCTCAGATCGACAGCATTCGCAAGCAATCGCATCGCAACTGGATTTGCGTGATCGCAGACGACGCATCTGATCCCGAGGCGATCGCTGCGATGGAAGCCGCGATCGGCGGCGACGAACGGTTCGCGCTTTATCGCCACGCGGATCGACTCGGCTTCTACGGCAATTTCGAGCGCGCCCTCACCCTGGTTCCCGCGGAGGCGGAGCTCGTCGCGCTCTCAGATCAGGACGACAGGTGGGAGCCGGAGAAGCTCGCGAAGATGTCACAAGGCTTCGGGCCAGGCACGACGCTCGCGTACAGCGACATGAGGGTCGTCGACTCCGAGGGCGCGGTGCTCTCGCCCACCTATTGGAGCCGCCGCTCAACCAATCACACGGATCTCGGGAAGCTCTTGGTGGCCAACACGATCACAGGTGCGGCATCGGTGCTGCGCCGCGACCTCCTGGACGCGATCCTGCCGTTTCCGCCGTACATGGGCGGCTTGTTCCACGACCATTGGATCGCCCTGGTGGCCCTTTCGCGAGGGGAGGTCCACTACTGCGACCGCGCTCTCTTGGACTACGTCCAGCACGATGCGTCGCTGCTCGGCCACGAGGGCGCCAACCGCGGGGCAGACCCCGCGCCGAAGGAACGACTGAAATGGCTCCGGCTCGCCTCCGAGGCAGCCTCGAGTGCCCACACGCCGAACTTCTACGAGAACGCCTACCTGCCCGCGCTGGTCATGGCGCGAACGCTCGAGTTGCGCGGAGACGGGACTGGCGATCGAGGCAAGGCGAGGACAATCCGGGCCCTCTCTCAGGCGTCGTTGACACCCGGCGCGATCAGGCTTCTGGCAGCAGGGGCGCTGCGACCGGGCTCTCGCACGACTGCGACGCTTGGACGCGAGCGATGGTTCCTCGCCTCGCTCGCCTGGCAGGCGCTCGCCCGCCGGCGTTTTCGTTGACATAGGCAAACGCAAAGCCCAAGCCATGATGGGGCGGCCTCTTCAGATCACTTCCACGGCTTACGGGTCGCGACGATGACGCGGCTGACCTCGGGCCGATCCCACACCGGCGTGGTCGTTCGGTAGATCTCGCGGAGCGGCTCGAAGCCGAGCCGGGCGAAGATGCGATCCATGACCGGCGTTGAGAGCGCCCACCAGTTCGACGGATCGCTGTTGACGTCGTCCATGAAGCTCACCACGTCCGGTTCATCGGCAACGTCGAAGCAGGTGGTCTCGACCACGAGCGTCCCTCCGGGACGAAGGTTCTCCCACGCCCTTTGTAGCGCCAGGACCGGATTAGGCAGGTGGTAAAGCGTGCCGAGATGCAGGAGAGCGAGAAGCCCCCCCGGCTGAACGCCTCCGCATCGCCCCGCAGGAACTCGACGTCCAGGTCAGCAACGCCGGCGAGAAAGCTCGCCACGGTGATGTGACGATCGTTGTGGTCGACGCCCGTCACCCGAGCGCCGTGACGCGCCATCTCGAACGAGTTGTGGCCGGCGCTACAACCGATGTCGAGGACCGGTTCCCCCCGGAAGGAAGAGAGGTCGACCTCGCGCTCGATCATGCGCAGCTTCGAGAGGGGGTTATCTGAGAACGGGACGCGGCGCTCGAACTCGGCCGTGCTCACCCCGTTTGAGAACTCGATGCGCTGGCTCCACGGCTCCCAGGCGCGAAGCTTCTCTCGCAGTGCATCGGGTTCCAGCTGCGTGTCGATGTAGACGGCGTGCGGGAACATGGCCTGCCTACTCCGGAGCGAGGATCGGGTACACGTCCAGCAGGCCGTATTCCGACCCACCTTCGGGCACCTCGGTTTCGCCGAGCTCTGAGAGAGGCGTCTGGTGGGCCATGATCAGCACCACGCGGGGCTCGCCGACTCCGAGCGCGTAGAACGCGAACTCGGAGTTGCCGCCGACGAGCTCGGGCGGCTCGTCCGGGAGCCTTGACGCTAGGTCGGCTACGGGAAAGGTTTCAAGGCGGTCGCAAACCGCCTGGCGCTCGCCCACCGCAAAGCCCCTTCGCACGTAGGACGCGTCAATGAATGCGTCGCAGTCCTTCTCGCGCAGAGCGGTCGCCGCCTCGGCGGCCGCGTCATCGAACTCCTTCGCGAGCTTTGTCCCCACGCTACCCCCGCTTCGGAGGTTGTCAATCAGGACGAGGCTCAGGGTGCCATCCGTCTCGCGCGTGAAGATCGCGCTCACCTCTCGGTCGTCCTTGTCGATCAGGTCGATTACGGCGCCGTCGCCATAATCCTCGGACTTCGCGATCTCGAAGTCCTTGAAGAGCTCGAGCGACTCGCATCGCGCCTTCGTTGAGAGGGCCGGCCGGGTCGAAGGGTTCAGGGCGTTGATCTGCTTGCACTCGCCTGAATCCAGAGCCTTGATGAAGTCTTTCCCGAAGTCGTTCAAGGGCTCAGGCTTAGGCGGCTCCACCTCGGTGGTCGAGGTCGAGGTCGAGGTCGAGGTCGCAGAGGTCGACGAGGTCTCATCGGAGGCGTCGTCTCCCCCGCAGCCGAACAGGAGCAGGGAAATCAGGGTCACGAGGGCGGCCTGGCCGCGCGGGCGAAATGGCGAAAGCATCGCGCGAGGGTATTGACCCGACTCGCCGAGCATGCCTTCGACCGTCTAAAGCGACTCGGCGACGCGTGGCGCTGTGCGAACGAACACCGCAACGCCGACGAAGCACGTGAGCACGAAGAGTGAGAGCGAGAGCGCGATCGCGCCGCCGCTCGCAGCTTCGACGCCCGGGGCGTTCGGGTCGATCAGCCACGTACGGGACTCGACCAGGAGTGGGGCTAATGGGTTCAGGAGAACGATGTCGCGAAAGCTCTCGGGCACGAACTCGAGCGGGTAGAGGATCGGGCTCGCGTAGAAGAGCACCCGTGTGATGACGCCGGACCAGAGCTGCTCGATGTCGCGGAACTGGGCGTAAAGCGCGGCCAGGAACGCGGACACGCAGACGGTCAGGATGACCAGGAGGGCGATCACGACCGGGATCAGGAGCCAAGTCCAGCGAATCGGCACGCCGGTGAAGACGAAGAACCCGAGCACGACCAGGAAGTTGAAGCCGAGGTTGAAGCCGTGGGTGAGGACGGCCGCCAGAGGGAGCGCGGCTCTCGGGAACTGTGTCTTGGAGACGATGCGCTGATTGCGGACGAGGCTGCGAAGCGCAGTCGTCGTCCCGTCCACGAAGAACGTGAAGAGCATGATGTTGAAGAGGAGGAGCTGGGCGTAGTACTCGATGTCGTCGCCGAACCGGACGATGTGCGTGAAGACGACGTAGAGGACGCTGAAGATCGCGATCGGGCGCAGGAGCCCCCACAGGGGGCCGAGGAAAGATCCCGCGTAGCGGAGTTTGAAGTCCGAACGCGCAAGAAGCCAGACCAGCGTGAAGAAGCGCTGCCGGTCGTTTCCGAAGGAATACGGCCCCCGCACCTCGCGAAGCTCGTTGCTGGGATCTGCGAGTCCGGCGCTCACGATCGGGCGTCCGCTGCCACGGTGCCAAGGCCTGAGCGCCCTACCGCCCGGCTCGCCTCGGCGTAGGCCTTGGCGACCTCGTCGGGGTGGCCGTCCGCCGTGATCGTGCCAGCGTCGAGAAGGATCGCCCGCTCGCAGCCCTGCTTGACCCGCGCCATCGAGTGGCTGACCAGGCAGATCGTGGTCCCCTGGCGCCGGCGGCGAGCGAGGACCTCCATGCACCGCTCCTGGAAGTCGGCGTCGCCGACCGCAAGCACCTCATCGACCAGCATGATGTCCGACTCGACCATGGAGGTCACGGCGAAGCCCAGCCGCACCATCATCCCGGACGAGTAGTTCCGCAGCGGAAGCTCCTCGAAGTCCTCGAGTCCGGCGAACTCGAGGATGTCGTGGTAGCGGTCCTCGGCCTCCTGCGGCGTGAGGCCCAGCAAAACGGCGTTCACCACAACATTGTCGCGAGCCGTGAGGTCCGGGATGAACCCGACGCCCAGCTCGATCAGGGGCGCAACCCGCCCAGCCACCCGGATCGATCCGGCGTCAGCCCGGTAGGTGCCGGTGAGGAGCTTGAGGAGGGTGCTCTTGCCCGCTCCGTTCACACCCACGATCCCGACGAACTCTCCCTGGGCGATCGAGAAGGTCACGTCCCTCAGGACCTCAAGCTGGCGATACTCGATGCCGAACGGGTGCTTGAGGATCCGCTCCTTAAACGTGTCGACGCGGTGACTCGGCATCTTGAAGCTCTTGTGCAAGTGTTTGACCTCGACCGCGATGGGACGGTCGGCAAGGTGCATGGCGGAGTTGCCGTTCGTGCCCGACGACCGGACCCCGCTTTGCCCCGGCAGGCCCTTCGGAGCGGCCTGAGCCCTGATGGGGGTCGGAGGCGCAGGTTCTTTCATCGCGGCGATTGCCTGCTCGAGAGCTGCGATCCGGCCCTTCAGGGTTGCGATCTGCCCGTCGGCCGACTCGGCGCGAGCGAGGAGCTCTGTGCGCTCTTCGCGAAGGGGCCCGAGCTCACTTTCGAGGCGTTCGTCCACAGGTTCATTGTCGTCGATCAGGGACATCGTCGAGCCGGTTAGGGGCGCAGCCACCAGTGCCAGAAGTATTGCGTGCCCTCGCCCCTCGCCCCCTGCGGCTCGAACCCGATGTCCCTGGCAATGCCGGCCATCTCCTCGGCGGAGAATCCGACGCCGAGCCAGGTGTTAGGAGTCGTCACCTCGCCGCCCTGCACCTGGAACTTGAACATGCAGCCGGGCTTGAGCGTTCGGTGGACCTCCCGAAAGTAAGCCAGGATCGCGTCCTTGTACGGGATGTGCTGAAAGACGATGAACGAGAACGCGAAGTCAAGGCTCGCGTCCTCGAACGGCGCCAGGTCAGAGCCGCTCGTCTCATAGAGAAATGCGTTCGGCACGTCGGCCAGCTTCCGGCGCCCTTCGGCGATCATCTCTCCTGAGACATCCACGCCGTGGATCTCGCTAAAGATGCCGGCGAGGTGGCGCGTCATCCGCCCGATTCCGCAGCCGATCTCGAGCGCGCGCATCTCCTTCGGATCACGGTCTCCCGCAATCCGCGAGAGGTCTTCAGTGATCACCTTTTCGACACTCCTGCGACCGCTCTCGAAGAACTCCTCCTCGGTCCACTCCTCCTTCCCTGACTCGATGTAGTGCATGGCGTTCTCGCGCGCACGCTCGTTCCACTCACGCTTCATCACGCCGATTCCCTGGGGCGCCAACTCCGATGCGCCGTTCGACTCGGCTTCGGGGGCCGCAAACGGGATATCCATGGGCTCCCCGATTATCGTCTCGAGCGCCTCCGCCAGGGCTGCAGCAGCAAGCTGACGGGAGTGGGTAGCGACAGCGGACTCGCGCCCCTGGCCCCTCATCGCTTCCAGCCGGCCCTCGTCCGACAAGAGGTCCGCCAACGTCCGGGCGAAGTCGGGCGCATCGTGGGCGACCAGGACGCCGCTCCCCGAGTCGACGTCGATGCCCTCGACGGCCACGCCCGTCGCCACCGTAGGAGTGCCAACAAGCATTGCCTGGATCAGCTTTCGCTTGGTGCCCGCGCCATAGCGCAGGGGAACGATCGAGACCCGGGCTCGCCGAAGGTACGGGAGGAGTGTGGGCACCCAGCCGACCGGCCGGACCCCGTCCGTCCGCTGGCAGAGCGCGAGCGTATCGCCGTGGAGTGCGTGCCCCACCACCGAGATCGGATCGTCGCGAAGGAGGTGAGGGGGCACCAATGGAACGATCTCCTTGCAGAGGAACTCGACGGCGTCCCGGTTCGGGGGATGTTGAAAGTTCCCCACGAACACCACGCCCTCCCGTTCCGAGCCGCCGGGCGCGAAGACCGTCGTGTCCTCGGAGTCGGGCACGCAGGCCGCCAGTACGTTGTTGTTCGTGAGGTCGGAGATGAGCATCGCCTCCTTCTCGGAGACGGTCAGGACTGCGTCAGCACGCGCATAGACGTTCAGCTCCCGAACGAAGTCCGCACCCTGTTCGGGCTTGATTACGGCACGCGGCTCCGTGCGCTCTTCGAACCTCTCCCTTGCAGCGCGGAGGAAATGGAGGTCGAGCGAGTCCACCACGATCCGCGTCCTCGGCGACTCGACGCGGATCGGGTCGATCAGCCGTTCGGCGTGAGTCCAGAAGGCAAGTACAGCGAGGTCGAACTCGTTTGCGCGAAGCAGGGGCTTCAGGTCCGCTCCGGGGAAGGTCGCAACCCCAAGCTCGTTGAGGCGCCGACGGTCCTCCGGGCGCCCCGGATTGTCGGAGACGACGGTGACGTCCCAATCGGCCTCGCGGAGGAACTCGATCAGGTTGACGAGGCGCCGCGAGCCGCTCTGGCGCTCGGCGTCTGGAAGCTCAGGCGAGCAGAAGAGTGCGTGAGCGGCCATCGTTGGTCCCGCTAGCGCCCAACACGCGCGAGCTGGTGCCAGGTCGAGTCATCCCAACGGGCGGGCGGCTCGGTACGGGACTCCAGGGCGCTGGCCCAGTGAGAGCGGAATTTTTCCCTGTTGATTGCCTGGTAGCGCTTCATGCCGCTCGACTCGCTGGTGCCTGACGTCCTGCCTTCGAGGTGGACAACCGTAGCGCGGGGCTCGTAGACGACTCCCATCCCTCGCTCGCGGGCGCGAAAGCAATAGTCGGTGTCCTCGTAGTAGCCGGGGGCGTACTCATCCCCGAAGCCGCCAAGCTCTTCGAATAAAGCGGCCGGCGTCGCCAGAAGGGCTCCCGAGACGTAATGGACCGATCGCCTCACCTCGAACAGCGCGGCGTCGGGATCGGGAGCGTTTCGCCCGAAGTTGGCACCGCTGCCATCGCTGAAGATGACGCCTCCCGCCTCTTGGAGCCGACCGTCGCCAAAGACGAGCTTGCCGCCCGCCACGCCGGCGTCCGCCTCGTCGCGCAGTGCACAACCGAGCGCCGAGAGCCAGCCAGGTAGCGCAAGGGTGTCGTTGTTCAAGAAGACCAGCATGTCTCCCGAAGCGACTTGGGCCCCACGGTTGCACGCGCTGACGAACCCAGCGTTTTGCTCGGCGAGCACGTGCTCCAGCGAAAGCTGTCCGGAGAAGCCGGCGACGATGTCCGCGGTGTGGTCGGTGGACGCGTCGTCGGAGATCACGACCTCGACGGCCATCTGCGAGGGGATCGTCTCTACCAGTGATCGCAGGCAGCTCGCGAGGAGGGCGGCACCGTTGTATGAGGGAATAACGATCGAAACGGCTGGTGGAGTCAAAGCGGGATTGCGAAGCCACTCGATCCCCAGCGGACCGCCCACGAGCGGATCGCCATCGAGCACCGCGATTGCGCTCTCAGCGACGCGCCTGGCCTCCGCGAGCTCTTCCGGAGGGGACGCAGCCGACAGCAAGACGACATCGACGCTGTCATCCAGGTAGGGAAGGGTGCCATCGGGTTCTGCGCCCGATGGCTCAAAGACCACGGTGCTGGTGACGATGCCGTCTCGCGCCACCGATCCGGTCATGTCGAGTATCGAGGGGTGCCCACCATGACGCCATCGGAAGCCCTCGCAGAGCTCCAAGATTTGACGCGCCGGGG
>Ga0136618_10000253_pt1 | contig 16991 bp, 14 predicted proteins | sample AntDrymUQ3302106_2_FD_104805 | JGI IMG/M metagenome (GOLD analysis project Ga0136618, IMG submission 104805) | Polar desert sand microbial communities from Dry Valleys, Antarctica - metaG UQ330 (21.06) | ecosystem: Environmental > Terrestrial > Soil > Desert | place: Antarctica: Dry Valley... | reverse complement strand
GTACGGGCCCTCCGGGAGCCCGCAGGCGGATCCCGGTCCGAAGGTTCCTTCGAAGGCGCTCGACGTCGGAGCCGCGAAGGCTTGCGACTCCTCGACTGGCGTCTCCTGCGCGAGATTCAGCTCCGCGTTCTCGCGGATGTGGATGCTCCCGTTGCGCGCGTCGACGAAGTGCACGAACGCATCGGAAGCGCCGCCATGGACGTCCAGCACCACCGTTTCATAGACCGCGCGGACGGCCTCGCCGGGGATCGGCAGGGCCTGGAGCCGGGCACGTTGGGGATGGGAGAACCCGGCTACGTCGAACACCGTCCAGGAGCCGTCCCGGCGAACGCCGGTGATGTCGCTCAGGCCGACGGTCCTGCCCGCGTCCAGGGCAGCCAGCCGCCAGGCGGCCTGTGGGGACAGTTGTGCGCTAGCCGGAGCCGCCTGCGTGCCAGCGGAGGAAGACGAGACGTAGGCGATCTTCCAGGCCGTCGCCGCGTTTCCGGTGATGCCGACGGTGATGAGGCCATCTCGGGCGGCCTTGAGGCCTCCGAACAGCTGGCGGAAGATGACCGCATAGCCCTTGCTGCGACCATGGGCGAATCGCTCTCCAGGGCGAGGGTGTGGGCGCCGTGGAGCTGAGCTTAAAGAGCGCCCTGTTCTGGTTGATCCATGATCGTGCGACCGTCGCCGCGTCCGGCCCGCTCAGCCCCGTGGCCAGAAAGCCGCCGTGCCTGATCAGCGAGCGTGGAGTTCCGAACTTGTTACAGCGAACGGTGGCACCGAGGTCGGCCGCGGCGGCCTGCTGGGCGGCGGAGGGCTGGACCGCCCCGCTCCGCCGGTCGACGTTGCCGCCGGAATCGTGGACATCCAGGATCTGCCCGACGCCCAGCACGGCGCCCGGCATCGTGACCGCCAACAGTGTGACCGCCGCGACGGCAGCCAGCAAGATGCGGGTCATCCGATGCCCGCGCGCCTTGGAACGAACCGTGGCACCCATCATGGTCCCCCTGGCTACTCGGCCCGCGAATGCGGCCGACGTGTGCTTCGGAGTGAGACCGGACGATCGCTGGAATCAACCGGTGATCTGCCGAGGGCTACGGGCCTATGAGGTTCAGGCGCTCAGCGCCTCTATCTCCAGCTGGCCATGAAGTAGCCCGCTCAAGGGATGCTGGATGCCGTCGCTGGCAAGTTCAGCGATCTGCGCCATGGCGGCGGTGGCGACACGATCCCGCCCGCCGTGCTTGGCCAGGTAGCAGGCGCTGTCTGCCGCGACCATCAGCGAGCGGCGGTCCTGCCCATCAGCGGGGAACGATGCCACGCCGATGGAGCAGGTCACGCCGGAGCGCCGGCGCGAGCCGGGTGAGCGCACGTTGGCGACGGCGCGCCGCACCTTCTCCGCCACGGCAACGGCACCGGCCGTGTCGGTGTTCGGCAGGACGAGCGCGAACTCGTCGCCGCCATAGCGGAAGACCTCGTCGGCCTCTCGGCACGATGCCCGCATCGCATCACCGATGCCGGCCAGCAACTGGTTGCCTGCCTCGTGCCCGGCCTGATCGTTGAAGGACTTGAAGTCGTCCAGATCCACCAGGAGCAGGCTGAACGGCGTGCGGCCCTCCGCAGCCATGCTCAGATGATCGACGAAGGTGCCGTGATTCTTCAGCCCCGTCAGTGCATCCGTCTGCGCCCGGATTTCCACGGCGTGGTGAGCTCGGGCGTTCTGGAGGGCGATGGACACGTGGCCGGAGAAGAGCTGGATGAGCTCGAACTCATCGGCATCGAAAGCGGCTTCCGGACCTAACCGCTCAAGAGTCAGCAGACCGGTGACTCGGTCGCGGGCACGCAGCGGGGCGACGATCAGTGCGCCGGCCTGTGGCCCCCGTACGTCGGCGTGTGAGACTCGCGGGTCACTCAGCTTGTCGGGAACCAGTTGCGCCTCTCCGTGCTGCAGCACCCAGCCCGCGACGCCCTCTTCGTCGGATGTGCAACGCTCCGAGAAGTGCTCGGCACTTACGCCGCGCGCGAAGATGGGATCGAGTCGCCGCTGGTCCGGGTCGTGCACGCTGATGATGAGGTTGTCGACATGCACGAGCGTCGCCAGCCGGTCCGCGATGCTCTCCATCACGAGCCGCGGGTCCAGCGTGGAGAGGATCGATTCGGTGGCACGCATCAGCTCCTTCTGGGAGGCCACCTGCCGCGCGAGGCGCTCGGACTGTGCCTGAAGCTGTTCTGTGACGTCGGCGTTGGCCATCGCCTGAGCAGCCAGCGAGGCGTAGATCTCAAGGAGACGCAGTGGATCGGCACCAGGGAACTGGTCGATGCCCAGCTTGGACAGCACGATGACGCCGATCACCACGTCCTCATAGAGCATCGGCGCCAGGAGCATCGACTCGTCCAGGTCGTCCTCCGTGCCCGGGATCGTCTGTGATCTCGGATCGATGGCGGCGTTGGGCAGGTACTGCGCCTTGCCGTGCAGCGCCACCCAGCCCGTGATGCCCTCGCCGACGGCCAGTCGAAGCTGATCATCGTTCTCGTCGGTGTACTCGCCGATCTCACCGCGCCAGGCGATGGGCACCGCCTCCTGGTCCCGAACGCGGTAGACGCGAACGTTGTGGTAATCGATCAGCTGCCGCAGCTCGGTCGCGATGGCCTGACCGATCTCGGCCACCGTCGTGAGCCGGGTGAGCCGGGTGCCCAACTGCTGGATGGACTGGAGCTGCGCGGCCCAGGTCGCCATCTGCTGGTAGTTGCGGGCGTTGCGAACGGCGGCACCGGCCTGTGCGCCGAGCGCCTCCAGCAGCTGAAGGTCGTCGGTGTCCCACTCGTGGCACTGGTCGTGGTACAGGGCGAAGGTGCCCAGGACTTCGCCGTCGGCAAGGAGCGGGGCGACGGCCACCGACTCGAAACCCTCCGCCAGGATGTCCTCGCGCATGGCCACGCCACGCTGATCGGCGGCATAGTCGGTGGCCGCCTGTGCACGCCGCGTCTCGATGGCATGCTGATCGATGGAGCGTCCGTCCGCGTTCCGCACGGCGGCGGTGAAGCGATCCGACAGCCCCCTGGAGAAGCTGGCCTGTAGCGACCCGTTGGTGAGTTGATACAGGGCCGCCCGATCCGCTCCGAAGAGCCGCAAGGCGTGCTCCACCAGGGCGGCCATGACCTCGGGCAGCGCCAGCTGGGAGGAGAGTGCCGTGGTGACCTCAGCCAGTGCGCGGGACTGAGCGCGCCGCTCCAGAAGCCGAGCCTCGATGCGACTCCAGCCCATGGCCATGGCCAGCTGGTTGCCGGCAGCCCGCAGAAGATCCAGGTCCTCCCGGTGGAGCGGGCGCTCGGGCGCGCTCTCCACGAACAGGACCCCCCAGGCGCGACCCGACGTGCTCACGGGCACGTAGATCTCGACAGCGCCGGTGCCCTGCGGTGATGCGCGCCAGCGACCGCTCACCCCGCTCACGCCGCTCGTGGCCTGGGCGCGTGGCACCGCGATGGGACGGCCGTCGCGCAGGCAGACCTCTACCAGTCGGGCGTCGAGCTCGAAGCCGGCCGCCTGGCGCCGCGCGGAGGCATCAACGACGCGCGTCTCCATGCCCGAGGATGTCCGCTCGCCGATGACCACGACCTCGAAGCCGCCTGAACGGCGCAGCGTGGCGGCGACCGTCCGCAGCACCGCATCGCGGTCGCCGGCAGCGGTGCACAGACGCGACACTTCCGCCAGCAGGGCGAGGCGCCCACCCTCCACCGGATCGATCTTCGTCACGTGCCCTTCGCCGTCTGGCGCTTCGCGCGCTTTCACCTTCGGCTTGGATCGGGTCTCCGGCGTGGCGCCGGTCGCGGATCCGGTGCCTGGATCGGAAGGTGTGCGGCCGGCTCTCCGCAGGAAGCCCTGCAGGTCCGCGGGCCGGTAGCGCCGATCACCGCGCTCATTGATGCGCAGGCACCGCAGCCGGCCCTGGTCGGTCCACGCGCGTACCGTGTTGGGGTGGACGCCCAGCAGGTGGGCTGCACCTGCGACGGAGAGATCGGCGGGTCCAGGCGAAGAGGTGATGGGAGCGCCCTCTGGAAGGATCGGCAAGTGCGCCGACCTCCAGAGGCTAGCCAGACGCTACGGTCCCTGCCATAGGCCGGAAGTACGCACCGGCAGTCCTGTTGCCCGAGGGTCAACCCTCACGCGTCAGGCGGAGCACCAGGGCGGTGACTCCGGCTACCAAGGCCCCCAGCACGATCACGCCCATGGCCACCACCACTGGCGAGCCGACCAGCCCCGGTCCCTGGCCGTCGCTGCGCGGATCCGTGGGCACCAGGATCGATGGCTCGGGCTCCGCCGCCATGACCGGGCTGTCAAGGGCCACTTCCACCAGCAGGACGACCGTGGCCAAGGCCAGGAGTGCCAAGCCGAAGATCAAGGCCACAGCGGCCATGCGGACCAGCCGCCGGCCGTCGCCCGCCAGGAGGCGCATGGCGGCCGACGGCTCCAGCGTGGACAGGATGAGCGGTCGTCCGAGACCGGCCGTCATCAGCGGCCCGTCCGGCCCGTCCAGGGGCATCCCCACCACGGTGGCATGTTCCACGGCCGATACCTGGTGCACGCGCAGCCGGATGGGCGTATCCGCCGCCAGATCGGGGGAGAGTCGAGAGCGCAGCCCAGCAGGCAGCTCGGTGGCAGCTCCCAGGGACTCCCGTGGGATGACCACCAGCCCGTCCCCTAACGCGTCTGCGTCCACGGCCACGAAGTCATGTCGATCCTCTATGCCGAAAGGAACGGCAAGGCGGTCCTCATCAAGGAGCTGCCAGCTCTGGCCCACCCGGCGCTCGATCCGCTGGCGGCGGAACACCAGCGGCCGCTGGTTCTCATCGGGGAACTCCTCGTCCGAGGAGACACGCCCCGTGGTGCGCAGGTATCGGCGCTCTCCGGCCGCCGCCACCTCACGGACCTCCGCGAGACTGGCTTCCGGCGCGGAAGCCAGCAGGCGCGCGATGCGGTAGCCGCTGCCCAGACGGCGCAACAGAAGGGCAGCGGCGATGAGGCAGCCCGCCGCGCCGAAAGCGGCGGCGGCGGCCAGCAGGATCACAGCGCCTGACCGCCGGACGCATGCAACAGCCCGGAGAAGCCTTCACGACACGTGAGCTTTGATGTCATCTCAGCCGCTAGTGTCGGTCCTGACCCCTCCGGGCTTGCCCAGAGGATGGGCCGGCCGGAGAGCGCGGTCAACCGGTCCGTCCACAGGATCGACCGGGACATCGGGAAGTCGTCCACCGCTCGTCCACATCGCTCATCCCAGGCCGATGGCCCGGCCTCATCCGAGCGTCCGGCCGCTGAGCGGGTCGAGCGGCTGGTAGAGCCCCCCGTAAGAGGTCAGCACCAGTCGCCCGCCCAGGAGGTCGACCTCCGTGACCACATCCGCGTGCGCCAGCCGCCAGCTGACCTCTCCATCGTCGCGGAGCGCGAAGGTCTCCAGCTCGCTCTGGACGATGACGTGAGGCAGGCGCGAGGAACCCAGGACCGCCAGCACCGGCGTACGCGAGGCGTGCCACCAGCGCAGCTCCCCCGTGCGACCCGTAAGGGCATACGTCACGAATCCGTACTTGACCACGAGCAGCCCCGGCGTGTCCCAGAGCAGCCCAGCCGGCTCATCGGAGATGGGCGAGGCGAAGCGCGCTGTCCAGATACCCAGCGGTCCTTCGATGCGGAGCTCGGCACGGCACAGCCGGTCAGGCTCCGGGGAGACGAGCAGGCCATGGTCGCTGAGCGAGCCGCTCGACTCCGAGACCGCGCTGAGCGAGCCGGCTTGCCCGCTGCCGACCCACCTATAACGGGCACGCAGGCCGCCCGGATATTGCACGGCGGCGCGCTGCGGTTCCTGCGCCGAGGCGGGGCGCGGGAGCGCCTTATCGGAGCCGGTCACGCCTCCGCTGGCGCGTTGCCAGCCAGTGGGGCGACCACACGCTCTGCCGCCGATCGGACGTCCGTGTCGACCGCGATCGGCGCGACCGTGGCGTTGGCCAGGATGCGCAGCGTCCCGGGCGGGACCTGGAACACGGCGTTGGGTGTCCCCGCCGCGGCCCATACGGATGTGAAGCGCCCCAGGTCGGGATCCATCACCACGCGAGCCGTGCGGTGATGACCGACGGGCGGGATGCCGCCGATGACGAAGCCGGTGAGATCGTGGGCTTCCTGCGCTGTCGCGCGACGAAGACCCGTGAGCCCGACCACGGCGGAGAGCCGGCCGACATCTACGCGGTTGGCGCCGCTCACGAGGGCCAGCACGAGTTCCAGGCCGCCCTCCACGGGTGACACGAAGACGAGGCTCTTGACGATCTGACCCAGCTCCGCCCCGACCGCCTGCGCCGCTTCCTCGGCCGTGTGCGTGCCCTCGTCGAAGATGACGATCTCAAGGGACACGGCTTTGCGACCGGCTGCGTCGAGGACGCGCTGGTGCGCGGGATGCACGGCGCTGGGCACGCCCGGAGTCTACACCCGGTACCTGGCCTAGAATGCAAGTTCACATCGATACACTCGGGACAGGGGAGCGCCGTGGGGCGCTGAGAGTGCGGCCGGTGCCGCAGACCCTCGGAACCTGATCTGGTTCGTACCAGCGAAGGGAGTCCAAGCCGCGACCTCCGTCCCATCCAGACCGGAGGTCATGCCATGCCCGGGACATTCGCATCGTGAGGGTCGTCATCGTCGCCGACGGCGACGTCGATGCCGCGGCGCTGCGCCGTGCCGCGACCGGCGGCGAGGAGCGGGTGTCGCTGCTGGCAGCCGACGGCGGGGCGCTCAAGGCGGAGGCCGCCGGCCTGCGCCCCGACCTGGTGCTGGGCGACGGCGACTCGCTCGACGAGGTCGACGGGGCGCGACTGCGCGCCGCCGGTGTGGAGGTCCGGACGGTCGCGCCGGAGAAGGACATGAGCGACACGGAGCTCTGTCTGCGAGAGGCGCTGGCCATGGGCGCCACGTCCGTGCGCATCCACGGCGCGCTGGGCGGCCCGCGACCGGAGCACAGCCTGGCCAACGTGGCACTCCTTGCGCTTCCCGAGCTGGCCGGCTTCGACGTCTCGATCGAGCACGGCCGGGGCATTGTCCGGCTCTTCGGGGACGCCCACGGACCGGGGCGGATCGAGCTGGCCGGCCAGAAGGGCGACTTCCTGTCGCTCCTGCCGCTGGCGCCTGGCGCGTTGGGCATCACGACACATGGCCTCCGATACCCGCTGCACGACGAACACCTCGAGCACGGGCCATCGCGGGCCCTGTCCAACGAGTTCCTCGAGAGCCACGCCACGGTGACCGTACGTCAGGGCCGCCTCCTGGCGACCCATAGCCATAGAACGGGGGACACGCCATGAAAGGACTCGCCGCGGCACTGGCCATCCTGATCATCGCCGGCTGCAACGGCACCGGAGACGGCAGCGGCGGGGGAGGCCAGCTTCCGCCCCCTGCGTCTCCCACGGAGTTGGTGGTCATGACCCACGACTCATTCGCCCTACCAGATGAAGCCATCAGCGCGTTCGAGGATGAGCAGGGGGCGACGCTGCGGATCCTGCGCTCGGGAGACGCCGGCTCCATGGTCAACCAGGCCATCCTCTCGCAAGAGGATCCTCTGGCGGATGTGCTCTTCGGCGTGGACAGCACCTTCCTCACCCGAGCCCTGGACGCCGATATCTTCCTGCCCTATGGATCACCGGAGCTGGCGGCGGTCCCGGAGATCTTCCAGGTGGACGACCGGCTGCGCGTGACGCCCATCGACCACGGCGAGGTGTGCCTCAACATCGATCGTGAGGCCTTCGCCGCCGGCGATCCTCCGGCCCCGACCAGCCTGGAGGATCTGACGCTGCCGGAGTACCGGGGCATGCTCGTGGTGCAGGACCCGGCCTCCTCGTCGGTCGGTCTCGCGTTCCTGCTGGCGACGGTCGCGCGTTTCGGCGAGGAGGGCTGGCGCGAGTACTGGGCGGGGCTGCGCGAGAACGAGGTGCTGGTGAGCGACGGCTGGGAGGATGCCTACTACGGGCGCTTCTCTGGAGGCGCCGGGGAAGGCGACCGGCCCATCGTCGTGTCGTATGCCTCCAGCCCAGCAGCCGAGGTCGCCTTCGCCGAGACGCCCACCGCTGAGGCCCCCACAGCGGTCGTCCTCGACGGCTGCTATCGCCAGGTGGAGTTCGCGGGCATCCTGCAGGGCACGGAGCAAGCGGAGCTGGCCGGCGCCTTCATCGACCATCTGCTCTCGCGCCCGGTCCAGGAGGCCATCCCGCTGGAGATGTTCGTCTACCCCGTGCGCGGGGACGTGACGCTCCCAGAGGTCTTCCTGGAGCACGCGCAGGTGGTGGAGGAGCCGCTCGAGCTGCCCATGGACGAGGTCGAGGCGAACCGCCAGCGATGGATAGCGGAGTGGACGGACACCGTCCTGCGCTGAGCGGCCGTGGGGCGCTCCTGTTGGGAGCTCCACCGCTGCTCTTCCTGCTCCTCTTCTTCGCCTACCCGGTCGCGTCGATCGTGAGCCTGGGGCTCTCCGGCGGCACGGACAGGGGCGCCGCCGCGGGTGTGCTGGACACGTGGCTGGATGCGCGCACCGTGGAGGTCCTCCGCTTCACGCTCTGGCAGGCGGCTCTTTCCACGGTGCTGACCGTCCTGGCCGCGCTGCCGGGCGCCTACGTCTTCGCCCGCTTCGGCTTCCGCGGCAAGCGGCTGATCCGCGCGGCCACCACGGTCCCGTTCGTGCTGCCGACCGTGGTCGTCGCCTCGGCGTTCCTGGCGCTGTTGGGTCCCCGCAGCCCCCTCAACGATATGGCCGCACTGCTGGGCGTGCCGGGACCGATCGTTCGCCTGGAGGGAAGTCTCTGGGCCATCCTGCTGGCCCACGTGTTCTATCTCTATGCCGTCGTCCTGCGCCTGGTGGGCGGCGTCTGGTCCAACCTGGACCCAGGCACGGAAGAGGCGGCGCGAGTGCTCGGCGCGACCCGCTGGACGGCCTTTCGACAGGTGACGCTTCCGCTGCTGTGGCCGGCCATCGCCTCGGCCGCGGCCATCGCCTTCTTGTTCACGTTCACCTCGTTCGGGGTCATCCTGCTGTTGGGCACGCCCGGCACGGCCACGCTGGAAGTGGAGATCTACCGGACGACGGCGCTTCTGCTGGACCTGCCGGTCGCGGCCGCTCTGGCACTGCTCCAGATGGGCAGCGTGCTGCTGCTCCTGCTGCTTTACGGGCGCCTCCAGGACCGGCTCACGATCGAGCGGGGCGTACGTCCCGCGGCCGACGTCACTCGTCCGGTCTCCGACCGTCGCAGCCGCCTGGTGGTCGGGGCGACCCTGGGCTCCATGGGTCTGCTGCTCGCGCTGCCACTCTTCGTGCTGGTTGAGCGCTCGTTCGCCTCGGCCGGCGGTCATGACTTGTCCGCCTACGCGGCCCTTTTCCAGGCCGGCGGTCGCGCCGGCGCGTTCGTGGCCCCCGCCGAGGCCATCGGCAACTCCCTGCTCTTCGCCGGCGCCACGGTCATCCTGGCCTCGCTGCTGGGGCTCATGGCGGCGGCCGTCGTCGCCTACCGACGGGGTTGGATCTCACGCGGGCTGGATGCGCTGCTCATGCTGCCCCTGGGGACCTCGGCAGTGACGCTGGGCTTCGGCTTCATCGTGGCGCTGGACCAGCCGCCGCTGGACCTGCGCACCTCGCCACTGCTGATCCCCATCGCGCACACGCTGGTGGCGATGCCCTTCGTGGTGCGCGCCACGGTGCCCCTCATCCGCGCCATCCAGCCGCGCCTTCGTGAGGCGGCCGCGGTCCTGGGCGCGTCACCCCGCCGCACCTGGCTGGAGGTCGATGGCCCGGTGATCGCCCGCGCCGCGCTGGTCGGGGGTGGCTTCGCCTTCGCCGTCTCCCTGGGCGAGTTCGGGGCCACCCTTTTCATCGCCCGTCCGGACGTGCCCACGGTGCCCATCGCCATCTTCCGGCTGCTGGGTCAGCCGGGCACGCTCAACTTCGCCCAGGCCATGGCCATGAGCACGATCCTGATGGTCCTCACGGCCGCCGCCGTGCTGTTCATCGAGCGCTGGCGCGGTGAGGCCGCGACGGCCTTCTGATGTGCCTCCGACCGATCGCCGGATGCTGACCCTGGACAGCGTGAGCCTGCGCTACGGCGAGACCCAGGTGCTCGATGCCATCGACCTCGCCGTGGCGGACGGCGAGCTGCTGACCGTGCTGGGGCCCAGCGGCTCGGGCAAGTCCAGCCTGCTGCGCGTGATCGCCGGCCTGGCGCCGCCCGACCGCGGCGCGGTCCACTGGGATGGGCGCGACCTGGCGCGCGTCGCCGTCCATGAGCGCGGTTTCGGCTTGATGTTCCAGGACTTCGCGCTCTTCCCGCACCGCGACGTCCACGAGAACGTCGCCTTCGGGCTGCGCATGCAGGGCCTTGGCGCCGGGCGGATCGCGGCCCGCGTGGCGGAGGTGCTGGAGCTGGTCGGCATGAGCGGGATGGGAAAACGGGCCGTGACGCGCCTCTCCGGAGGTGAGCAGCAGCGCGTCGCGCTGGCCCGCGCCATCGCGCCCAGCCCGCGGCTGCTGATGCTCGATGAGCCGCTGGGGTCGCTCGACCGCGCGCTGCGGGAACGCCTGCCCCTCCAGTTGCGCGACATCGTCCGGGCCATGGGCGCCAGCGCCATCTACGTGACCCATGACCAGGAGGAGGCGCTGGGCATCGCCGACCGCACGATCGTCCTCCGCGACGGCAGGATCGTGGCCGACGCCGCTCCGGACCGTCTGTGGGCCCAGCCACCCGACGAGTGGGTCGCCCGCTTCCTGGGCTTCCGCAACGTCACACTGGCCTCCGTGCGGGACGGCCAAGCGGAGACGCCCTGGGGGACCGTGCCGCTGCCTGCCGGGGTGCCGGACGGAGAGTGCCGCCTGGTCTTGCGGCCGACCGCCTTCGTGCCCGATCCTGCCGGCACCATCCGAGGCCTGGTCACGGCGCGTCTCTTCCGCGGCGACCACCTTCGGCTGGAGCTGGCGGTCGGGACGGCGTCGCCGCTGGATGTCGAGGCGCGCTGGGACCCGCTGCCGTCGCCCGGCGATCAGCTCGCGCTGCGGATCGAGCCGGAGGGTGTGATCGTCCTGCCCGCGGTCGAGAGCGCACCTGGCACGCCCAGCTCCGCCGAAGCGGACCATCGCCCTCCATATCGCGCTAACCTGCGGCCATGACCGCGGAGAACGCCCTTCAGCCCATGCCACAGGCCGGCGACGACGCGCCCGACTTCACCCTGCCCGATGACACCGGTCGGCCCCGCACGCTCTCGGAGCAGCGCGGTCACTGGGTGTTGCTCTTCTTCTATCCCAAGGACGACACACCGGGCTGCACCAAGGAGGCCTGTGCTCTGCGCGACGCGGACCCCGAGATCCAGGCCATGGATGCACGAACCTGGGGCATCAGCATCCTGGGCAGCGGCAGCAAGGCCGCGTTCAAGGCCAAGTACGGCCTGCCCTTCACGCTGCTGGCCGACGAGGATCACCGCGTCACCGAGGCCTACGGAGCGTGGGTCCAGAAGACGAACCACGGCAAGACCTACTGGGGTGTCCAACGCGCCAGCTTCCTGGTCGATCCGTCCGGTCGATTGGTGCGGGTCTGGCCCAAGGTCGATCCGGATGCCCACGCCGCCGAGGTCCTTGCCGCGCTCGCCGAGTCACGCACGATCACTCGCTCGGGATAAGAAAGGAGACATCGCTCGTGGGGGGAGACGAGCGATGTCTCGCCGAAGCATACATGTCCGCCGACGCTGCGCAAGGGGAATGTCACGACCGTGGAAAACGACTCCCAGGAGGCCATCACCGCGCCGCCCACAGCACCTCCCGATAGCCCGCGCTATCAGCCGCATGATCGCCGGCCAGAGCGACTCATGGTCATCGTCGCCCACCCAGACGACGCGGACTTCGGACCGGCCGCGACGGTCGCCGGCTGGGTGCGCGCAGGCTCCGTCGCGGAGCTCGTCTGCTGCACCAGCGGCGACGCGGGCGGTGAGGACCCGCACGTCGACCCGCTGGAGCTCGCGCGCCTGCGCGAACGCGAGCAGCGAGCCGCCGCGGAGATCGTGGGCTACCAGCGGGTGACGTTCCTGCATCGGCCGGACGGAGCGCTCCAGAACGACCTGGCACTGCGCGAGCAACTGGTACGCCTTATCCGCACCTTCCGGCCCGATGCCGTCCTGACGATGGATCCCACGGTGCTCATCCACGACGACGGCTACGTCCAGCACACCGACCACCGCGCGGCGGCCATGGCCGCGCTCGACGCCGTCTATCCGGCCGCCCGCAACCCCATGGCCTTCCCGCACCTGGCCATCGATGAGGGGCTGGACAAGCACCTGGTGCGCTGGCTGTACCTCTTCTGGACGGACAAGGCCAACGCCTGGGTCGACACCACTGCCAGCCTGGACGCGCGGGTAGCGGCGCTGCGTGCCCACCAGAGTCAGATCAAGGAGCCCGAGAGTCTCGAGGCCCGCGTCAGGGAATGGGCCCGCGAAGCGGGGACGCTCATCGGAACGGAGGCTGCCGAGGCCTTTCGCATCGTCGAGTTGCCCTGACCTCCCGCCAGCGGCTCAGAGGGGTGCGATGGTAGATTCGTACCCAGTGACGACACGAGGCGCGACGCTGCCCCAGCGAGAGGCGTAGACCCCACTTGGCCATCGATCCCAACCAGGAATTCCTCGTTCAGCCTGTCAACGCTTCCTGGCTGCAGTGCAACATCGAGTGCCAGGAGGGTTGCCCCGTCGGCACGAACTGCCGCGGCTACCTCAATCTGGCCGCTGAGGGTCGCTTCGAGGAGGGCTACATCCTCGCCCGAGAGCCGAATCCCGTGGCGGCGATGTGTGCCTACGTCTGCTCCGCACCGTGCGAGAGGGCCTGTCGCCGCGGCGATATCGACCGGCCGCTGGCCATCCGGGCCATGAAGCGCTTCCTCTTCGAGTGGCACCAGGCCTCGGGCATCCCGGACGACATGCCCGCCATCACGCCGCGCGACACCAGCGTGGCCGTGGTCGGTGCCGGACCGGCCGGCATCGCCGTGGCGCGGGAGCTGGCCGTGGCCGGCCATCAGGTCACGGTCTACGACGAGCTGCCCTACGCCGGCGGCACGATGCTCATCGGCGTCCCCGCCTTCCGCCTACCGCGCGAGGCCATCGAGGCGGACGTGGCCCTCACCGAGCGCCTCGGCGTCACCTTCCGCTATGGCGTGCGCATCGGCCGGGAGATCACCTTCGAGGAGCTCCAGCAGCGCTACGACGCGATCGCCATCTGCGCCGGCGCGATGGACGCCGTGGGCCTGGATGTGCCGGGCGGAGACCTGGACGGCATCCAGTACGGCGTCGACTTCATGAAGAAGGCCAACCTGGGCGAGCCGCTGGTGGTGGGCAACGACGTGGTCATCATCGGTGGTGGCTACACGGCCATGGACTGCTCGCGCACCAGCCTGCGCCACGGGGCGCAGAACGTGACCATCGCCTATCGCCGCACGCGCTCGGAGCTGGTGGTGGACGAGGAGGAGCTGGGCGAGACGGAGCGGGAAGGCGTGAACATGGAGTTCCTGGCCAGCCCCATCGAGGTGCTGGGCGATGAGAGCGGCAAGGTGACGGGCATCCGCATGGTGCGCAACAAGCTTGGCGAGCCGGATGCCACCGGGCGTCGCGCGCCGGTACCGGTCGAGGGCACGGAGTTCGTGGTCAAGGCCGATACCGTCATCCCGGCCGTCAGCCAGTCCGCGGACAACACCTTTTTGCCCGTGGAGTCCGCCTTCGAGATCAACCGCGGCCGCGTGCGGGTCGATCCGGGCACCTACGCCACCAACGTCCGTGGCGTGTTCGCCTGCGGCGACTTCGTGACCGGACCCACGACCCTCATCGAGGCGGCCGGGCACGGCAAGAAGTGCGCCTACGCCATCGACCGCTACCTCTCCGGGCGCAGCACGGTGGACGTGGACGCCAACGTCCGCATCGTCTCGTCATCGCGCCACGAGATGCCCGAGTTCTACGACGTGCTGCCGCGCGTCCACGTGCCCATGGTCCAGCTCGACGCGCGCATGCCCTCGGGCGACCCCAAGGTCAACTTCAACACGCCCGTGGAGAAGGGCTACTCGGCGGCAGAGGCGGTCACGGAGTCCACGCGCTGCCTGATGTGCAATTACAACATCTGGTTCGATCCCTTCCGCTGCACCCTCTGCGGCGCCTGCGCGGATGTCTGCCCGGAGGGCGTGATCCACATGATCGACATCAACCAGATGAAGTCGGAGGGCGCCCTGCCCGAGCTGGTGGAGGCCTACGGCTGGACACAGGGCGCGGCCATGGTGCTCGACGAGGAGCGCTGCATCCGCTGCGCCCTGTGCGTCAAGCGTTGCCCATTCGACGCCATTACCATGGAGCGGTTCGAGCTCCAGGAAGTCAGCAGTGACGGGCGGCTCTACAAGGAGAGCTACCGGGACACCCAGCTGGGGCTCGCCGGCATAGGAAACCAGGAAGACGCGGGAGGCTACGCCCGGTGAGTTTCCTCGAACGGGTCGACCAGACCATCCGGCGCAGCGCGGCCTGGCGCTCGATCTTCCGCCAGCCCTACCCCGCCGACGAGCGGTCGCGGGCGCTGGCGGTCATGAACAACGTGTTCCTGCACATCCACCCGGTGCGGGTCCGCCAGCATGCCGTCAAGTTCGCCTACACCTTCTGCCTGGGCGGGCTCTCCTTCTTCCTCTTCCTGGTCTTGACCGTGACCGGCGTCTACCTGATGTTCTTCTATGTGCCATCGGAGACCCAGGCCTACACGGACATCCTGCGCCTCCAGGCCGAGGTGCCCTTCGGGCTCCTGACACGGAACATCCATCGTTGGGCGGCCCATCTGATGGTGTTCTTCGTCTTCCTGCACATGATGCGGGTCTTCTACCACGGCGCCTACAAGCCGCCGCGGGAGTTCAACTGGGTGGTGGGAGTGGTGCTGCTCTTCCTGACCATCATGCTGTCCTTCACGGGCTATCTCCTGCCCTGGGACCAGATCGCCTACTGGGCGGTGACCATCGGCTCCAACATGGCCAGCTACGTGCCCATCTTCAGCCGGCCGTCACAGCTGCTCATCTTCGGGGCCATCGAGGTGGGCCAGAACACGCTGCTGCGCTTCTACGTCCTGCACGTCATCCTGATGCCACTCGCTGCCGCCATCTTCCTGGCCGTCCACTTCTGGCGGATCCGCAAGGACGGCGGCATCTCCGGGCCCCTGTAGGAACGAGGGACCAAACCGATGACCGACGACAAGCAACGACGCCTGCCGGCCGCCCCGGGGACGCAGACCCCGGAGCGCCGTACGACGCTGCCCGCGGCTCCCCCCGAGCGGCGCACCACGGAGATCGACAAGCAGCGCGTGCCCATGGCCGCCAAGCCCTACCGGCTCCTGGCGCTGGTCAAGCAGGATGCCGTGGTGCGCGTCCAGAAGGAGCCCGACGACACGGTCATGACCTGGCCGCACTTGCTGGCCATCGAGTTCTTCGCGGCGGCCATGATCAGCGTCTTTCTCATCTTCATGGGCATCTTCATCAATGCGCCACTTGAGGAGCTGGCCAATCCCAACGTCACACCGGCCGTGGCCAAGGCTCCCTGGTACTTCGTGGGCCTGCAGGAGCTGCTGGCTTACTTCCACCCGACCGTGTCGGGCGTGCTGGCGCCGACCTTCATCCTGGTGGGAGCAGCGCTCCTGCCCTACATCGATCGGGGACCGCGGGGCGACGGCGGCTCGCCGCGGCCCAGCGACCGCAAGGTCGGCGTGGTGCTCTTCTCCATGTTCCTGACCGCTGGACTGGTGGTCACCTTCCTTGGCGCCTTCTTCCGCGGCCCGGGTTACGCCTGGACCTTGCCGTGGGAAGGTCTCTACTTCGCTCTCTAAGAGGTATCTCAGGAACCGATGGGCAATTGGAAGCTGACCCGCTCGCAGGAACCGAAAGCGCTGACCCGAGAGGTCCTGGCGGAGATGCGCACCGGCCGAACGGCTGGTCTCTCCCGCCGGCAGCTGCTGCGTCGCACGCTGGGTGCCGGCGTGGGCCTGTGGCTGTTGGAGCTGGGCGGCGGCACGCTCGCCTTTCTGTGGCCCAACCTCTCTTCCGGGTTCGGTGGCTCGGTCCCGCTGGGTGACCTGGACACGGTGAGTGGCAATCCGGCCGTGCAGGGCGCCACGCTGCGCGACGGCGCGCCGGCCTACTTCAGCGAGGCGCGCACATACGTCCAGCTGGTCGATGCCAATCTCGGCTTCACCGAGGGTGCCAGCGCCAACGGTGAGGGCGTGGAGACGAACGCCCGCACGATGTATCAGCGCTGTCCGCACCTCGGCTGCAAGCCCAACTTCTGCACCACCAATTACTACTTCGAGTGTGCCTGTCACGGCTCGCGCTATGACCGGCTGGGCACCAAGATCGAGCTGCTTGGGCCGGCCCCACGTGGCCTAGACCGGTTCGCTCACAGCGTGGAGAACGGCGTCCTGACGGTCGATACCAGTCGTATCACGCTTGGGCCCCTGCCGGTGGCCCTCGGCCAGCCCGGGCTGATCCCGCCTCGGTCACCGTCGAGCTGCATATGAACGACGCGCCATGAGCGACGATCGCACCGGTCGCGAGCTGACCCCGCGTCCGGACGATACGCAGGTCACGCCGGTCCCCGACCGTCCAGCCGGTGTCGAACGGTTCTCCTCGGGTGATCAGACGCACACCGTCGGACTCACCGAGGAGCGCTCCGCACAGATCGTGCGCCAGAGCGGCAACGCCCGCAGCATCTCCATCCTGGCCGTCCTAGTGCTTGCCCTGTTCATCCCCATCTACTGGTTCTATGACATCGGCATCCCCGCCCTGGGTGCGGAGGGCCGCCTGGAGGCGGAGGCGAACGTCCAGTACGTCACGGACGTGAGCCGGGGCTACGCGCTCTACCTGGCCAATTGCGCCCGCTGTCACGGGCCGAACGGCCAGGGCGGCATCGGTCCGGCCCTCAACGACCAGGCCAAGCTGTACAACGCCCTGACGCC
>Ga0136618_10000252_pt1 | contig 16999 bp, 20 predicted proteins | sample AntDrymUQ3302106_2_FD_104805 | JGI IMG/M metagenome (GOLD analysis project Ga0136618, IMG submission 104805) | Polar desert sand microbial communities from Dry Valleys, Antarctica - metaG UQ330 (21.06) | ecosystem: Environmental > Terrestrial > Soil > Desert | place: Antarctica: Dry Valley... | reverse complement strand
GCTGATGCCGCGCTTGCGGGAGCCCACGCGGGTGAACGAGCAGGTCACGGCCCACACGCTGTCGTCGGCCTTGTCCTCTGCGCGCCCTTCCCATGGGACCGGCAATTGCGCACCAGGCTCTCGTAGGCGGTGCGTGGCTCGACCGCGCACCAGCCGACGGGTGCCCGCAGTCGGTTTGCCGGCGCAGTCGCGACGCGGTCCTCGATCGAGGACGAGGCAAAGGAGTCGCGCGCGTGCAGCTTGTAGCGCTGGCACTGGCACCTGGCTCCCTGGCCGCGTGTACCGAAGACCGTTTGCAGGTTCTCCCAGCTCGCCTCGTTGGCGGGCACGACGGAGACCGCAGATTCCCTTGCCGTCATGCGCACGATTGTGCCGGTCGAGCGACTCCCGCCGCGGGCTCGCCGCATGCGGCGTCGCGACACGAGCTGGGCCTCCGACGGCTGGTTTGCTCACCAAGTCAGTACGACACGCTTGGCGCCACGCGCAGGTACGTGCTCTCCGCGAGCTGTCGGAGGCTGAACTCGGCGATGTCTGCGCGCGACCCTCGAACTCGATCGAGCGCTCGGTGGGCGGGAAGCCGTGGCGGTACCGCCCGGTGCGCTCGCCATCGGTCAAGGCCCCGGCCCGGACAACCGTCCACTCGAGCTCGGAGGAGCGCACGACCGCCTCCTGGCGCTCGTGCTCGGCGAACGTCGCACGCAGCAGCAGGGGAACCAGCACGTACCTGTAGAGCGGTGGCAGCAGCGCGCGACTGTCTCCGATCCCGATCGTTGACTGGCAGATGAGCCGGCGTGGGCCGCTGCTCTCCATGGCCCGGAGGATGTTGAGGGTGCCCTCCGAGCGCACCTTGCCCGGTCTCGTGGCGGGGCTGCCCAGTGCGCAGAGCACAGCGTCGTGGCCGGCGACCGCGCGCTCGACCGCGGCGGCATCGAGCACGTCGCCGCGACCGCCCGGAGGTCGCCGCGGGCATTCAGCACTGCCGGGTCGCGGGCGAACGCGGTCACGGCATGCCCCTGGTCGAGCGCCTGGCGAACGAGCTCCCGCCCGGTGCCGCCGGTCGCTCCGAAGATCAGCAGTCTCATCCTCAGCTCCTTGAGGTTGCGGGCCGGGGAACATCGCACAGCCCGGTTTACACGTGTCAACGACAACCGTTACCGCTATGGTTTACACGTGTCAATGAGCGAGGAGACGAACGAGCGACGGTCGCGCAGGGGGGCGGAGAGCGCGGTGCGCGCGCGCATCCTGAAGGAGGCGTGGGCGATGATCGAGGCCGGACGGCTCGGCCATCTGACCATGGCCGCGGTCGCCGCGGCGGCCGGGGTATCGCGGCAGACCGTCTACGTGCAGTTCGGCACCCGCGCCGGCCTGCTCGTGCAGATGGTTCGCGAGCGCGACGCGGCGAACCCCCGCCGCGAGCTCGTCGCCGCGGCGATCGCATTGGCGGATCCCGTCGAGGCGCTCGTCGCGCTCACGCGCGCGCTCTCGGGTTGGGGGCAGGACATCCACCCGATCGCGCAAGCGCTGTACGCCGCGGCGCTCACCGATGAGGCTGCGAGGGCCGCCTGGGAAGACCGCATGGGGCACCTGCACGAGTTCACCGAGCAGGCCGTACGGCGGCTGGCCGACGCCGGCGTGCTCGCTCGCGGATGGGATGCCACGCTCGCAAGCGATTGGCTCGCCGCCCAGCTCAACCCGCTCGGCTGGGTGCTCCTCGTCGAGGATTCCGGATGGGCACAAGATCTCTACGAGGAGCGCGTCGCGACGATCGCGCGAGCGGTGCTGGTCGATACGCTCCACCCGTGATCCACTCGCCTGTTGGGCCGGAGCGGCATGCTCAAGACCCGGGCGCAGCCTCCTGACCGGTGTCGGCTCGCAGGTCTGGCGGTCAGGGCTCCAGCATCGCGACGTCCTGAATGTCCTGGGGACGCTTCATCTCCAGCAGTCGATCCAGCGAGCAGACGCGCACGACTGTGCCGTCGAGATCGGCGTCCACGGCATCACGAGCGAGCTCGGCGTACGCGTGATCCGCGTCGATGCCGGCCACCCACTGCATGAGATCCAAGATGCCGAGCCGGGTGCTCAGGCGGAAGTTTCCGCCCTCCCCGAGCGAGTCCGGATCGGTCGGCTCTCCGGGAAGCTCCTGCTCAGAGAACTCTCCGAGACCAAGCTGCCGACCGTCAAGCGCGCGGACGAGTTCGGCGATACGCGCGAGGTTCTCGGCGTTTGGTGCGGGCAGATGTCGACGTCTCCTGTGAACCTGCGGTAGCCGTGGGCGTTGACAGCCCATCCGCCGATGAGGACGTACTCGATGCCGCGCTTCCCCAGCTCCTTGAAGAGGGCAGCCGGGTCGTAGGTCATCCGCCGCGGGCGCTCGCGTGCAACCGCTCGCCGGCCTTGGCCAGCCTGAGCGCCTCGCGAAGGTTCTGACTCACGCCGCGAACGCGGTTCTCCGCCACGGCAGCGCGCCGCGCGGCAAGATCACGCTGCGCCTCGACCGCGATGTCGCGCTTGACGGCCATGCCCCATCGTACGCCGGCCGAACGGGCTCGTGCGGCGCTCGGCTCTCATCGAGCTGCTGGAGCGCGCCGCCGCGCGTCCATCACTGTCGTCGCCGCTCCAGCCGGCAGCGGCAAGACGGTGCTCGTCCGGTCCTCCTACCAGGCGGCGGTGGACTGCTACCACGACCCCGCCTACCAGGATGCCGTGAAGATTCGCCGCGCCATCTCGGAGGCGACATGTCGATCGTCGAGGGCTACGACGGCACACAGGACTTCTAGGCACCACCGACATCGGTCAGCCTGTCCCGGACGCCTCCACGTCCTCGGACTGGTCCATCACGTAGATCGTGTTCCCGGACTGATCCTCGTACGTGGCCAGGAATCCGCCCGGGATGGCGTCGGGCTCCGTGCTGACCCGGAGTTCACTCGGACGGCCCTTGTGGAAATCGCGCACGCTGTCGACGACGAAGATCGGTCCGAACGCCCCGTCGGGATCGGTTGCGTCGAGCATCAGCTGCACCTCCGTCCCGGGCAGGGCGAGGCTGACCGTGGACTCGCCCTCGCGCCACGCCTCCTGCCAGCCGAGCGCGTCGCGGTAGAGGGCCAGTGCCGCGGCCAGGTCGCGCGTCGGCACGTAGAGGAACTCGAGCTTCATCCGCTTCCCTTCGTCGTAATTTGGTTACGTCTGAGCGTAACGACATTATATGCATATGCGCGATTGGATCCCGGTCTCGACGTCGCCGAAGGGGAGACTCGCCCTGCGTGCACTCGAGGACTTCGGAGGCCGCCCGTTCCAGGACGTGACGGTCGGCGAGCTGGCCGCGGGAGCCGGCGTGACCACCGGCTCGCTCTACCACCACTTCGACAGCAAGCTGGGCCTCTACAGCTTCGTCCGCGACGAGGCGGAGCGGCGCCTGCTGGACCGCATGGAGGGTGCGGCCGCCGCGCGCGCGGGCGATGGGGTTTCCGCGGCCTTGCTCGGCGCGCTGATCGTCGGCTTCGACTTCGCGGCCGGACAGGGGTTCGTGCGATTGCTGGGCGAGGCTCATCCGGCCCGCGAGCGCGATCCGGTCGCGGACCTGCTCACCGAGATGAGCCAAGGCGGACCTCAACCGATAGGGAGGGTCCTGGCGGCGGCGTGGCGGGCGTCACTCATGGCCGTCGCCGACGGCGAGTCGCCGCCGCGTGCGCGCGCGGCGCTCGAACTGCTCTCCCTGGATGAGAAAGCCCTGGATCGCGCGACACAGCCGTCGACGCGCCAGCGCGGTTAGAGGCGCATCCCGCCCGAGGCCTCGATGCGCTGCCCCGTGATCCAGCGGCTCCGGCTCGCGAACAGCCCGGCAATCGCGGTGCCGATGTCGTCGGCCTCGCCCACGCGCCCGAGCGCGGTCATGCCGGCGACGGCGTCCGCGATCTGCGGGGTGTCGCGCACCGCCCCGCCGCGGAAGTCCGTGGCGATCGCACCGCTCGGCCGCGACGCGGAGGCGGCCGACGCCTACCGCGCGGCGCTGGCGCTCACCGACAACGCCGCCGAGCAGAAGTTTCTCGCCGCGCGAGTCACGTCGACTCAGCCCGCATCCTGAACCGGCCTGCGTCGTGCCCGGTCGTTCACGCCAGGAAGCCGCCATCGACCGTGAGCGTGGTGCCGGTGGTGAAGCCGGCCGCATCCGACAGGAGCCAGACCGCGGCCTCGGCCACCTCGTCGGCGCGACCCAGTCGTCCGAGCGGGTGCTGCGCGACCAGGCGCTCGCGCTCGGTGGGGTCGGTGATCGCCTCGGTCATGCCGGCGTCGATCACGCCGGGCGCCAGGCAGTTGGCCCGCACGCCGTGGCCGCCGTACTCGACGGCGATCGTGCGGGTCAGCAGCTCGACGCCCGCCTTGGAGGCGTTGTAGGCGACGTCCTCGGGCCAGGCGCGCAGGCCTGCGACCGAGGTGACGTTGACGATCGCGCCGCCACCGGCCGCCACCAGGTGGGGGAGGGCGGCGCGACAGACGTAGAACGTGCCGGAGAGGTTGACCGCGATCGTGCGATCCCATTCGTCGAGCTCCATCTCGCCTGTGGGGGCCCACTTGCAGTCGATCCCGGCCGCGCAGACGATCGCGTCGAGGCCGCCGAGCCGCTCGGCCGCCTGCGCGACGGCGATGCTGACAGCGCCGGCGTCCGCCACGTCGGCGTGCACGGTGATCGCTCCAGGCAATGGATCAGGGGAGCCGCGCCCGAGCAGCGCGCAGGCGGCTCCCTCCGCATGCGCCGCGGCGGCGATCTCTCGCCCCAGGCCGCGCGAGGCTCCCGTGATCAGCGCCCGCCGGCCTGCGAGCCGGCCGCCCTCAAACACCGTTGTCCGTCCTGGGACGGGTGACTGGGCCGAAGCGCTCCTCGATGATCGTGCGGATGCCGGTCGCGGCGCCCTCGAGGCGTTCGACCCCGGTCCGCATCGCCACCGCCGAGACGCTCACTGCACCGGTCGGTCGCGTCGGCGAGTCGAGGAAGAGGGGGAAGGCGATGCAGTTGACGCCGGCTTCGCTCTCCTCGCGATCCAGCGCATACCCGCACTCGCGCGTGCGCGCGAGCTCTTCGGCCAGCTCGTGCGGGGCGGTCAGCGTGTGCTCCGTGCGGCGCGCGAGCGGCCCGTGGCGGGCGACGTAGTCGCGCACCGCGTCGGCGTCGGCCAGCGCGTGTGCGAGCAGCGCCTTGCCGATGCCGGTCGAGTGCGCCGGGTTGCGGCCGCCGATCCTCGAGGTCAGCTTGATCGCCTGGCCGGCGGGCTCGATCTTGGCCAGGTAGACCACCTCGCTGCCGTCGAGCTTGGCGTAGTGCGCGGTCTCGGAGAACCAGTCGGCCAGGGAGAGCAGCACCGGGCGGACGAGGTCGACCTCGTCGCGCCGCTCGTGATACTCGAACGCGATCCGGACGAATTCCGTGCCGAGGCGATAGTGGCTGCGGTCGTCCTGCTCGGCGAAGCCCGCCCGGCGCAGGGTGGCGAGGGCGCGGTGGACGCTGGACTTCGGGGCCTCGAGCTCGCGTGCGAGCGCGTCGAGCGAGGCGCCCTCGGAGTGATGCGCGAGTGCCTTGAGCGCGAGCAGCATGCGATCCGAGCCGGTCGCCACGGTCAGCGGCCGATCCCGGCGGCGACTGCCCGAACGAGGTGTCGCTGGAAGACCAGGTACACGCCGACGACGGGCAGCGTCGCGATCAGCAGGCCGGCCATCAATGCCGTGGGGTCGAGGTTGAACCGGCCCTGCAGCTGGAGCACGCCCACCGTCAGCGTCTTCGTCTCGTCGCTGGGCAGTAGCAACAGCGCGAAGATGAACTCGTTCCACACCCACAGGAAGTTGAAGATGACGAGCGTCGCGAGCGCCGGGCGGGCGAGCGGCAGCAGCACTCGCCAGAGGATCTGGTGCACCGACGCGCCCTCCATCCGCGCGGCTTCGGCGAGCTCGTCGGGCAGCGACCGGAAGTAGGCGGTCATCAGGTAGGTGTTGAAGGGGAGGTTCACCGCGGTGTAGATGAGGATCACCGACCAGGGAGTGTCGAACAGCCCGAGGTTGACCATCTGGACGTAGAGCGGGACCAGCAGGATCAGGGGCGGGACGGCGATCCACACCAGCACGAGCAGGTAGGCCTTGCCGCGCGCGGTCCAGCGCAGCTTGGAGAACGAGTAGGCCGCGAGCGTCGCGACGAGCACGGACAGCGCGACGGTGCCCACCACGATGACCAGCGAGTTGCGCAGGTACGTCGGCACGCTCGCTCCCTCCCAGGCGCGCTGGAGCGCATCCGTCGAGAAGGTCGTCGGCAGCCCGACCTTCGCGCCGGCGTAGTCCGCGTTGGTGCGCAGCGTGTTGGAGATCAGGAAGTACAGCGGGAAGAGCGCCGAGGCCGACACGAGCGCCATGCCGGCCACCGCAGGCCACTTCCAGCGCTCGCGCCGGCGAACGACAAGCGGCGATCCCAACGCTCAGGCCCCGGGGCTGCGGGTCAGGATGCGGATCTGCAGCAGGCCGATCGCGGCCGTGATGACGACGAGCACGACGCCGATCGCGCAGGCGTAGCCCGTGCGCCCGAGCGCGAAGGCCTGCTTGTAGATCATGAACTCGGTCACGTAGGTGTCGAAGCCCGGCCCGCCGTTCGTGATCACGTAGATGTAGGCGAACATGAACGCGAAGGCGGTCACCGTGCTCGTGACGAGCACGAGCTCCATGACTCGCTTGAGGTTGGGGGCGATGACCGAGAACAGCACCCGCAGCGGGCGCGCGCCGTCCATCCGGGCGGCCTCGCGCAGCGCGGGGTCGATCGCGCTCATGCCCGCGAGGTAGATCAGCGTGTTGTAGCCGAAGTTGGCCCACACGACGACGAGCAGCACGGCCGGGATCGACGTGTTCGCGCTGCCGAGCCAGTCCGTGCGCAACGTGCCGAGGCCGACGCCTCCCAGCAGGGCGTTCAGCGGTCCGTCGAGGCGGAAGACGACCTGGGCCACGATCCCGACCACGACGGTGGAGATGACCGCGGGCAGGAAGAACGTCGACCGGAAGAAGCGCCACCCGGGCACGCGCTCGTGGATCAGCCAGGCCAGCAGCATCGGCACCGTGACCTGAATCGGCACCGACAGCGCGAACAGCACGTTGTTGCGCAGCGACGTGCGGAAGAGCGGGTCGTCGAGCAGCGTGGAGAAGTTCTCCAGCCCGACCCACTCTGGCGGGTTGATTCCGTCCCAGGCCGTGAACGCGTGGTAGACGACGCTCGAGAGCGGATAGGCGATGAAGGCGAGGACGAGCGCCAGCGCGGGCAGCGCGTAGACCACGCCCCACAGCCGGTCCCGGTTGGCCACGTCCCCGCCCCGTCCGCCTGCCTATCCGCCGGCCTGCAGGCTGGGCAGCTGCTTGTCGAGCTCCTCCATCGCCTCCTGTGGCGACGCCTTGCCCGCGAAGGCCTGCTGCAGCTGCTTGTAGAAGGTCAGGGCGACCGGCACGGGGATCACGCTGTCGAGCACCGGCATCGCCGGGTCGGCTGCGGCGTCGACGAAGAACTGCACGAACTCGTCCTCGATCAACGACGTGTCGACGCCCTTGACGGCGGGCGGGGTGCCCAGGATCGAGAGCAGCTGGCCGCCGGCCTCTTTGTCGCTCGCCAGCTTGATGAACTCCCATGCCAGCCCGGGGTTGTCCGAGCCCTTGGCGATGACCCAGTTGTAGAACGCGTTGCCGACCGAGCGGCCGGCGAGCGGGCCGTCGCCCGACGGCGGCAGCGGCATGATGCCCAGGTCCTTGCCCAGCTTGTCCTTGAAGTCCGGGATCACCGCCGGGTACATCAGGACCATCGCGCTCTTCTTCGAGGTGAAGTCCGCGTTGGCGTCGAAGTTCTCGCGCGTGGAGGCGTCCTCGTTCACGCAACCGGCCTCGCGCAGCTCGACGAGCTGCTGCAGTGGCCCGACCACCTTCGGGTCCGCGTAGGGGAGCTCGCCGGCGTTGACCCGCGCGGCGTCGCCCTCCTCGAACGTCGAGCCGAACATCAGCGTGATCCAGTTGTCGGTCGAGTAGCCGTCGCGGTCGCCGAACGTGATCGGCGTCACGCCCGTGCCCTTGAGCGCGTTGCACGCGGCGAGCAGGTCGTCCCAGCTCTCCAGGGGAGCCTCGACGCCGGCCTTCTTGAACATCGCCTTGTTGTAGAAGAGGCCGTAGGTTCCGAAATCCTGCGGCACGGCGATGATCGGGTTCTCGCCGCCCTTGCAGTCGAGGTCCTTGCAGGACAGGTCCATGCCGCTGAGCGAGTCGAACAGACCCGGCGTCGCATCGAAGTACTCGTTGAGCGGGAGCAGCTGCGCCTCGTAGGGCGTCGTGTAGCCGCCGGAGTAGAACAGCATCATGTCGGGCGGCTTGCGAGCCTGGAAGGCCGCCTGGAGCTTGGCCGCGACCTGTTCGTTGTCGGTCGACAGCAGGGTCAGCTTCACGTCGGAGCCGGAGTTGCCCTGCTTGAAGCGCTCGACCTGCGCGTCGAGCCATTCGCGGTAGGGGGTGCCGGGTGTCGCGCCGGCGAAGTTGCCGCCGACCCACAGGTCGAGCGTGCCGGGGGTCGGCGTCGCCACCGCCGCGGCGCCCGCCGCCGGCTCCTTGTCCTGGTCGTCGTCGCCGCCACAGCCTGCTAGCAGCGCCAGGCTCAGCACCAGTGCGAGCGTCCTCCGCATGACTCCTCCTCAAGATTCCTGTATACGGAACGCCAGTCCGTCCAGCGAACGTCCGCCGCATCCAACACCAGGCTTGACCTCACGTCAAGGCCGCAGCATGATGGCGCCGGCGATGCCTCTCATCAAGTCCACGTTCTGAATATCGGAATGCCGTCTCTCATCCATACGGTGGAGGCGTTGCCGCTGCGCGTCGCAGCGCGGGGCGAAGAGCTCGACGGGTCCAACGACACGGTGGTCGTCCGCATCACGGACGAGGCGGGGCGCGTCGGCATCGGGGAAGCGGACTCGCCCGCGCAGGCGGTCGCTGCGCTCGTGCTGCGCGACGACGCGCACGGCTGGAGTCGCGGCCTGGCCGGGCTGCTGGTCGGCCGCGACCCGGTAGAGGTGGGCGCGCTCTGGGACGAGCTGGCCGCGGCGACCTTCTACGACGGCAATGCAGGCGTTGCCAGGCACGCGCTCGCGGCCGTCGACATCGCGCTGCACGACCTCGCGGGCAAGCAGCTCGGGCGGCCCGTGCACGCGCTGCTGGGCGGGGCGCGCCGCACGCGGCTGTCCGTGTACGCCACGCTCTATCGAGCCGTGGCCCGGCACGAGACCGCGAGCGGGCTGCACGGTGAGCTCGAGCGGCTGATCGGGCAGGCCGTGCAGGACGGCTACCGTGCGCTGAAGTACGAGGCGATCTTCCCGGGCGCGGTGTCGGACTCCGAGCTGGTGGAGCTGATCACGCGGGCGCGTGCGGCGGCGGGTGACGAGGTGGATCTGCTCGTCGACTTCGGCTACCGCTGGCGCGACTGGCGCGACGCCTTGTGGACGCTCAACAGGCTCGAGCCCGCGCGTTTGTGGCTGGCCGAGGCGACCTTGCCCGACGGCGACCTCGAGAGTCACGCCAAGCTCGCGGCCCGGGCCGAGACGCGCATCGGCGGCGCCGAGCTCGCCTCGACGCTGGCGGAGTGCCGTGCCTGGCTCGAGCACGGGCACGTCGACGTGCTCCAGCCCGACGTCGCGCGCTGCGGCGGCCTGACCGAGATGCGCCGCGTCGCCGACCTGGCCGCGCTGCACGGAGCCGCGGTCGTACCGCACAACTGGAAGACGGGCATCAACGCGGCCGCAGCGCGCCACCTGCACGCGGCGGCCCTCGCCGTGCCGATGATCGAGGTGTTGCCGCCGACGCTGTTCGACTCACCGCTGCGGCGCGAGCTGGTGCGGCCGGAGCCGGCGCTCGCGGACGGGACGCTGCCGCTGCCGGATGCGCCGGGGCTGGGCGTCGAGCTCGTGGACGAGGTCGTTGATCGCTATCGCTGGGAGGCAGGCAACGCATGAGGGCGCTCGTCTGGCACGGCGGCGCGGAGCTCGCGCTGGAGGACCTGCCCGATCCCGTCGCGGGCGCCGGGGAGGTCCTGTTCGACATCGGGATGGCAGGCATCTGCGGCTCCGACCTGCACGCCTACCGCGGACATCCTGGTCCCAGGCAACCGCCGCTAGTGCTCGGTCACGAGGCAGTCGGCACGGTCGCGGGGATGCCTGGGCGCTACGTCGTGTTCCCGCTGGTGGTCTGCGGCACTTGCGCCGCCTGCCGGCGCGGCGAGGAGAACCTCTGCGAGTCCCGGCAACTGCTCGGCATGCACCGCGCCGGCGTGTTCGCGGAGCGCACGGCGGTACCGCGTGACACGCTGCTGCCGGTGCCAGACGGGCTGGAGGACTCCCGCGCCGCGCTGGTCGAGCCACTCGCCGTGTGCCTGAGCGCCCTGCGTCCGCACGCGCTCGGCCCCGGCCGCCGCCTGCTCGTGGTCGGCTGCGGCCCGCTCGGTCTGCTGACCATCCACGTCGCCCTCGCTCGCGGCGCCTCGGTGGTCGCCGTCGAGCCGGTGGCGGAGCGGCGCGCGGTGGCCGGCGCGCTGGGGGCGCAGGTCGTGCTGGAGACGGTCGACGCGATCGAGCCCGCGGCGGCCGACGTCGCCGTCGACGCGGTCGGCATCCAGGCGACGTGGGACGGGGCGATCCGCGGCCTGCGCGCCGGCGGCGAGCTCGTGCTGCTCGGCCTGGGCCAGGCGAGCGGCCCGATGCCGATCGCCGACCTGGTGCGCCGCGCGATCGTCGTGCGCGGGCACTTCGCCTACACGCGCGCGGACTTCGCCAACGCGCTGCGCATGCTGGCGGAGCGCCCGCCGCCCGACGACTGGGTCGAGGTGCTGCCGCTCCGCGAGGGCGCCGACGCCTTCGCGCGGCTGTCGGAGTCGCCGCCGCGGGCGACGAAGATCCTGCTCGAGGCGCGCGCGGCGTGACGGCCTTGCGGCCCGAGGGCGCACCGGTGCACCGGCTCGGGCGGCTGGCGGCGGCGATGGAGGCGAACGGTTGGGACGCGGTCGTGGCCTCCGGTGCGGATCACGTGGTCCACCTCACGGGCTATGCGCGCTACTACTCCGGTCCCGGCGCCGTGCTCGTGCAAGGCGACGGGCGGCGCACGCTCTTCCTACCCCACAGCGAGGCCGGCATCGTGCCGGTGGCGGTCGAGGAGATCGTTGCCTACGGCGCCGCTGGCTTCGGCTTGGAGCCCGACCCCGAGGGCGCGCTGGCGGCGGCGGTCACGGAGCGGCTCGCAGGCAGGTCGAGCGTCGCGGCCGCAGGGCCGATCGCGTGCCGGCTCGCGCCACGGCCGGCGAACGCCGAGGTCGCGCTGGCCACGATCCGGCGCCAGAAGGATCCTGACGAGCTCGAGCGGATCCTCGACGCCTACGAGCTGTGCTGGCTGGGGCAGGGCGCGATCGCCGCGGGCACCTCCGCGGGCGCCTCTGAGATCGAGCTCTTCTCGGCCGCCCAGGCGGCCGCTCAGCGTGCCCATGGAGCGCCGGTCGAGTTCGTCTGCGACGCGCTGGCCGGCCGCCGGACCGCCGAGGTCTGCTGCCCGGCGGCGGTCGCCGGAGCGGCAGCGCCCGGCGCGGGTGAGCCGCTGCTCGCCGACGTCTCGCTCTGCGCCGCCGGCTACTGGGGCGACAGCGCGGAGACCTACGCTCCGGACGGGAGCGATGCCGCTGAGCTGCGCGCGGGGCTCATGGGAGCGCTTGACGCGACCGCCGCCGACCTGCGACCGGGCCGGACCGGCGCCGAGGTCTTCCATGCGCTGCGCGAGCGGATCGCCGCGCGTTTCCCGGACGGAGAGTTTCCGCACCACGGGGGCCACGGGCTCGGCACCGCCGCGCACGAGCCGCCGCACCTCGTGCCTGCGGAGACCGCGACGCTCGAGCAGTGGCAGGTGCTCGCGCTGGAGCCCGGCGTCTACTTCCCGGGACGGATCGGCGCGCGCATCGAGGAGCTCTACCTCGTGACCGCCGCCGGCGGCGTGGAGCTGCGGACGGCGTTCGGGCGTCCGCGCGGGCTGGCGGGGAGCCGCTGATGGCGGGCATCGTGCTCGACGGTGTCTCGAAGGTGTTCGACGATGGGACCCGCGCCGTCGACGGCGTCGACCTCGAGATCACCGACGGCGAGTTCATGGTCCTCGTCGGGCCGTCCGGGTGCGGGAAGTCCACGCTGCTGCGGCTGGTCGCGGGGCTCGAGGAGGTGACGAGCGGGCGGGTTCTTCTGGGCGAGCGCGACGTCACCCGTGCGCTCGAGCGCGATCGCGACATGGCGATGGTCTTCCAGAACTACGCGCTGTACCCGCACATGAGCGTGCGCGAGAACCTCGCGTTCGGGCTGCGCCTGCGCAGGATGCCCAAGCCCGAACGCGTGCGCAGGGTGGACGAGGCGGCGGCCACGCTCGGCCTCGACCAGCTGCTGGACCGCAAGCCCGCCGCGCTCTCCGGGGGCCAGCGCCAGCGGGTGGCGATGGGGCGGGCCATGGTTCGCGAGCCGGCCGCGTTCCTCATGGACGAGCCGCTCTCCAACCTCGACGCCAAGCTGCGGGTGGCGATGCGCGCCGAGCTCGCGCGGCTGCACGAGCGGCTCGGCGTCACGACCGTCTACGTGACGCACGACCAGGTCGAGGCGATGACGCTCGGACACCGGGTGGCCGTCATGCGCGAAGGGGTGCTCCAGCAGTGCGCGCCGCCCGAGGAGCTCTATGACCGGCCCGCGAACCTCTTCGTCGCGGCGTTCATGGGCTCCCCGGCGATGAACCTCGTCGAGGCCGCGGTGACGGCCGAGGGCCTGCTCTTCGGAGACCACCGGCTGCCGCTTCCCGGCGCCGCCGCGGGGCTGCCCGAGGACGCTCCGCGGGTGATCGTCGGCGTGCGCCCGTCGGACTTCGCACTGGCCGGACCGGACGCCGATCCCGACGCTGCGCGCCTGTGCGTCGTCGCGGACGTCGTCGAGCGCCTCGGCTCCGAGCGGCGCGTGATCTTCGGTGTGGACGCGCCGCGCGTCGCGACCGATGCGGTGACCGCCGCCTCGGACGAGCCGGCCGACGGCGGCGCCGTGCTCATCGCGGACGAGGGCCGCAGCCTGTTCACCGCGGTGCTCGACGGCCGCGCCCCGGTCGCCGTCGACGACGCGCTCGTGCTGACGATGTCGCCCGAGCGCATCTACCTCTTCGACCCCGCGACGGGGCGCGCCCTGCACGGCCCGCCGGCCGTGGCGCGCCCATGAGCGCGGTGGTGGTGACGGGAGCCGCGCTCGGCCTCGGACGCGCCGTCGCAGCGCAGCTCGTCGACGCCGGTCTGCAGGTGGTCGGCCTCGACATCGACGAACCGGCTCTGGACGCCGCGGCACGCGACCTGGGAGCGCGGTTCTTGCCGCTCCAAGGCGACATCGGCGAGTGGGATGCGCACGAGCGCGCCGCCGACGCGGCGCAGGCGGCAGGCGGCTTGACCGGCTGGGTCAACAACGCGGCGGTCGACGTGCAGGGCGCGGCACACGAGGTGACCGCCGAGAGCATCGCCGCCGGGCTGCGCGTGCTGCAACTCGGCCCCATGTACGGCACCGCCGTGGCGGTCCGCCGGCTGCTCGCCGGTGGTCGCGGTGGCAGCATCGTCAACGTCGGCTCGATCCAGGGCGTCGCGGCGTTCCCGGGCTACTTCATCTATCAGGCGGCCAAGGCGGCGGTGGCGATGATCTCGCGCGGCGTGGCGGTCGACTACGGGGACCGCGGCATCCGCTGCAACGCCGTGCTGCCCGGCACGCTCGACACGCCGATGACCGCGGCGACGCTCCCGCCGGGCGGCACGCTGGAGGACGAGGGTGCTCTGGCCCCGCTCGGCCGCGTGGGGAGGCCGGAGGAGGCCGCCGCGCTGATCACCTTCCTGTTGTCGGAGCGCGCGAGCTATCTCACCGGAGCGGTGATCCCGGTGGACGGGGGTGCGACGGCGCGCTGCTACCCCTATCCGTCGCCGGGCAGCACGGTGATCGAGAAGCCGTAGCTGAACGGCAGCCCGGGCTCGGCCCACGCGGCCTGCCCTTCCGCGATCGCCGTCTCGAGCCCGCGGTGGTGCGGCACGCTCGCCGGCTCGATCACCAGCATCTCCGTCATGCCGCGCCACGGACCGCCCGACGTGCGGACCTCATGCCAGATCCAGACATGCGGCAACTGCTCGTGGTTCCAGCTCAGAGCCACTCCGGCGCCCGTCCGGGCGTTGACCACGCGAGCCGTCCCTTCGGGCACGTCCTGCACGCATGCCAGGCGCGAGCGCGGGCGCGTGAGCGGCCAGCGGTCGCCGCGCTCACGCGACCCGTCCAGCAGGGCGAGCTCGGGCCACCGCGGCGCATCGCCGGGCGCCCGCGGCGGCCCCCCGCGCTCCGCCATCTCGACCGCACGGCCGCCGGGTAGCTCGATCACCACCTCGGGATGGAGCAGCTCGATGCCGAGCGCAAGATGTTCGACCGCCAGCAGCGGCGAGCGCTCAGCAGCCTCCCAGCGCACGTCGGCGTGCACGGTGGCGTCCGTCACGGAGAAGCGGCGCTCGACGGTGAGCCCGTGCCCCGCCCAGCGCAGCGTCGCGCCGGCCGCGCCGTGCTCCAGCAGGAGCCAGGGATCGTTCGATGCGCGGCCGTGGAAGCCATGGCTGATGCCCGCAACCGTGCAGGCAGACCCGGCGTTGGGCGTCAGCAGCTGCCAGCCACCGCGGTAGGACGCCGTCCAGGTCTCCTCGTCGAGGTCTCCCGCGCGCGGGGACCGGGAGGCGAACGGTGGCCGCCCGAGCAGCTGGCGGCCGCTGCGCAGGTCGACGAGGTCGATCACCTCGGCGCCGTGATCGAGGTCGATCCGCAGCAGCAAGGAGTCGGACTGCAGGATCACCCGGCAACCGTACGGGGCGACCCGCGGGGGGGCAACACGCGGACGCGAGCGGCCGGTCCGCCCGCGAGACCGTGGGTGTGGCAGGCTCTGTGCCGTGGACCTGCTCGAGCGGCTGCTGGCACTCGACGTCTCGGCGCTCTCGGACGCCGACAAGACGCTGCCCGTGCTCGATCCCGCGGTCCGGGCGATGATCCCCGCGGTGCAGATGGCGGGGCCTGCTTTCACGGTCCTCGCCGAGGACGACCATCTGCCAGTGATGAGCGCCCTTGACGAGGCCGCGGCCGGCGACGTGCTGGTGATCGCCACCAGCAGCGGCTCGCGGGCCGTCTTCGGCGAGCTGTTCGCGACCGAGGCGCGCCTGCGCGGGCTGGCCGGGATCGTCGCCGACGGGTTCTGCCGCGACGTCCGCGGCCTGCGCCGCATCGGGCTGCCGGTGTTCGCGCGTGGCACGACGCCGCGCTCGGGCACGACCATCTCGCGGGCCCCGCTCGGTGCGACGATCAACTGTGGCGGCGTCGAGGTGTCTCCGGGCGACATCGTGTTCGGCGACGACGACGGCGTGCTGATCGCGACGCGCGAGCGGGTCGCGGCGGCGCTGGAGACCGCGGAGCTGATCAGGCGCAGCGAGCGCACGATCCTCGCTGCGCAGGCTCGCGGCGCCGCGCTGCACGGGCTGACCAACCACGCGCAGCACGTCGCGGCGCTCGACCGGGGCGAAGCGAGCGCGCTGGCGTTCCGCGTCGATGGCTGACTTCACGCACGCGTTCGCGCGCCGGACGCGCCTGCGCGGTGGCGACGAGCTGAGCGCAATCCTCGCCGGCAGCCCGCCGGGCGTGCTCTCGATGACGGGCGGGTTCCCGAACCCGGCCACGTTCCCGGCCGGCGAGCTCGACGAGATCGCGGCGCGACTCGTGCGCGAGGATGCCGCGGTTGCGCTGCAGTACGCGCCGTGCGCCGGGATCGCGAGTGTGCGCGAGTATCTGATCGACCGCCAAGAGGGGCTGCAGGGCCGCCGCCCGGAGCACGCCGAGCTGCTCGTGACCAGCGGTGGGATGGAATGCATAGCGCTGATGTGCCAGGCGCTGGTCGAGCCCGGCGACGCGATCGCCGTCGAGGCGCCGAGCTATCTCGGCGCGCTGATGGCCTTCAGCGGCGCCGAGGCCGACGCGGTCGCGATCGCGACGGACGCCGACGGGCTGCGCGTCGACGTGCTCGCAGAGCGGCTGGCGACCGGCCCGCGCCCGAAGTTCGTCTACACGATTCCGGAGTACCAGAACCCGACCGGCCGGACGCTGCCGCTCGACCGGCGCCTCGAGCTGGTCGAGCTCTGCCGCCGGCACGGCGTGCTGATCTTCGAGGACGTCGCCTACCGCGAGCTGTCGTTCGACGGCACCTCGCTGCCCTCGTTGTGGTCGCTCGCGCCGGACGTCGTGCTGCAGGCGGGGACGTTCTCGAAGAGCTTCTTCCCCGGCGTCCGGCTCGGCTGGGCCACCGGCCCTGCCGACGTGGTGGCCGAGCTCACCGCTGCCAAGCAGAACACGGACCAGTGCGCCGGCGGTCTCGGGCAGCGGCTGCTCGAGGAGTACGGCCGCGCCGGGGGCTTCGAGCGCGCGTTGCCCGCCGCCCGGGCGCTGTACGCGTCGCACTGGGCGGCGTTGGCGGCGGCATTGACCCGTCACATGCCCGAGCAGGTCGGCTGGACCGAGCCGGCGGGCGGTTTCCTCACCTGGCTCACGCTGCCCGACGGCGTCGACACGCTCGCCATGCGCCCGGCCGCACTCGCAGCCGGCGTGGCCTACGTCCCGGGGCCGCCGTTCCACGTGGGCGACACCGGCCGCAACACGCTGCGGCTGTCGTTCAGCCACCTGACCGAGGGCGAGCTCGAGACTGCTGCCGAGCGGCTCGCGGCGGTGGTGCGCGGCGCGCTCGAGCAGGCGAGCGCCGGCCCGCGCATGGCGCGCCTCTAGCCTCCAGTCACGCGCGCGTGGCGGCCGTCTGCGAGAGTCCAAACCGCCGATGGCTCACCTGCTCAGCGTCAATGTCGGGCGTCCGCGCCCGGTGGACACCGGGCGGCGCACCGTCCTGACCGCGATCT
>Ga0136618_10000250_pt1 | contig 17050 bp, 16 predicted proteins | sample AntDrymUQ3302106_2_FD_104805 | JGI IMG/M metagenome (GOLD analysis project Ga0136618, IMG submission 104805) | Polar desert sand microbial communities from Dry Valleys, Antarctica - metaG UQ330 (21.06) | ecosystem: Environmental > Terrestrial > Soil > Desert | place: Antarctica: Dry Valley... | reverse complement strand
TGGCGTTGTAGCAGTCGTTGATGACAACGGATCCATCCGCGAGCTCAACGCGCTGACCCCGCAGGGGCGAGAACTTGACCTCGACGGGACCCGAGACGAGAACGCCGACCGCCCGCGCCGCGGCCAGGGCGGCCAGGCTGTTCATCAGTTGGGGGCCGGTGGTGAACGGCAGCTCGACCTCGGACCTCTCGTCACCGAGCCACGCCACGCGGCCGGGTTGCTCCCAGAAGGCGTCCGCGGCGGGCCCGCCGAAGGAGATGACACGCAGGCTCTCGCGCAGAAGCCCGGAGAGCAGCGGCTCGCCGTCCGGGACGATCGCCGTGGCCCCGTCGCGCATGCCCTCAAGAAGCTCGCCCTTGGCTCGAGCCACCCCCGCGAGCGACCCGAGCTGCTCGAGGTGGACGGGCCCGATGTTCGTGATCACCCCCACGTCGGGCTCGCAGATGGCGGTCAGCTCCGCGATCTGGCCCTTGGCCCGCATCGCGAGCTCCAGCACGAGCACTTCCGTGCCCCCGGGGGCCGAGAGGAGCTCCAGGGGCAACCCGATCTCCGTGTTGAAATTGGCGCGACTGGCCACCACGGGGCGGTCGGGAGCGATCATGGCGGCGATCAGATCCTTCGTCGACGTCTTGCCGACCGATCCCGTGACGGCGATGACGTCGGCGGCGAGCTCCCTGCGCCAGGTTCGTGCCATGGCGTGCAGTGCGAGTAGGGGGTCCGGAGCGACGAGCACGGCGCCCCCCTCGATCGCGCCGAGGGAGCCACGCCACCGCGGCCCCACCAGTACCCCCCAAGCCCCCGCTTCCAGGGCCGCGCGGGCGAAGCTCCCACCGTCTGCGTGCTCTCCCTGCAAACCGACGAAGAGGTCGTCCGGACCGACCACGCGAGAGTCGACGACCACCCGGGCGGGGCCGGCGCCTTCGCCGTCGGACCCGCGGCGCACGAGTTGGGCGCCGGCAGCCTCCGCCAGCGTCTGGGCGTTCCAGCCGCGCATCGCTCAGGTCCGCACGGCGCGCAGCGCCTCGCGGGCGACCGCGACGTCGTCGAACGGTTCCTTGTGACCCGAAGCGAACTCCTGGCCCTGCTCGTGACCCTTGCCCGCGATCATCACGACGTCGCCGGGTTCAGCGAGCTCGACGGCGCGACCGATGGCGCGACGCCGATCAGGATCGCTCTCTACTTGGGCCGCGGGCTCCGCGCCGATTCCCGCCAGGATCTCGGCGATGATCGCCTCGGGCGGCTCAGAGCGGGGATTGTCCGAGGTGACGATCGTACGGTCAGTCCACTCGGCGGCGATGGCGCCCATCTGCCTCCGCTTGCCCCGGTCGCGGTCGCCGCCGCATCCGAACACGCAGATCACGCGGCCGCCGCGCTCTCCGGCGAGATCGCGTGCTGCCCGGAGCACGTTCTCGAGCCCGTCGGGCGTGTGGGCGTAGTCCACCAGCACGGCGAATGGCTGCCCCGCGTCGACCGGTTCAAAGCGACCGGGCACGCGCCCGGCGTCCTTGAGCGCCTCGGCGATCACGGCGTCCGCCACCCCGAGCGCCCTCGCCGCGGCGACTGCGCCGAGCACGTTGGCGACGTTGAAGCGGCCTGGAAGCGGCGAGCGCACCTCAAACGACCCGTCCGGCGACTTCAGGGTGAACTCCGAGCCGGCCAGGCCGGTCCGCAGGTCCGCCGCCGTGTAGTCGGCCGGACGCTCGAGCGCGAAGGTCACGGTATCGGGATAGTCCTCCACCAGGCGGCGCCCTCCGGCGTCGTCGACGTTCGCGATCCTTACCAGAGGCGGATGCGGCGTTCCCTCGAACAGGCGCCGCTTCGCCCCGAAGTAGGCCTCCATGGTGGGATGGAAGTCGAGGTGGTCCTGCGTGAGGTTGGTGAAGAGGGCCACCGCGAAGTGGATGCCGTCCACGCGGTGCAGCTCGAGTGCGTGGGAGGAGACCTCCATCGCGCACGCATCGTCACCCGAGTCGAGCATCGCCCGGAACACGGGCTGAAGGTCGATGGCCTCGGGTGTCGTGCGTTGAGCCTCGAGCTCCTCGCCACCCACCACCGACTTCACCGTCCCGAGCAGGCCGCACGAGCGCCCCGCCGCCTCGAGCAGTGCTTGGATGAGGAAGGCGGTCGTGGTCTTGCCGTTCGTTCCCGTCACGCCCACGACCGGCAACGCCAGGGTTGGGTCACCGCACAAGCGCGCCGCCGCCAGGGCCATGGTGCTCCGGACCTCGGGCACCAGGACCTGCGGCACCTCGAGCGCCAGCGCGCGCTCGACCACCAGCGCCGAGGCACCGCGTCGTAAGGCGTCGGGCGCGAAGTCGTGGCCGTCCCGCGTGAAGCCGGGGACGCAGAAGAAGAGGGTGCCCGGCACGACGCGACGGTTGTCGTAGGCCAGCGCCTTGACGTCCACCTCGGCTGCCTCGCCGGGCACCGCCTCGCCGAGCAGGTCGCGCAGGAGCATGGCGCCGGAGTCTATGAGTGGCTCAGGCGGCGAGTGCACGATCGACAATCGCACGGCCGTCGACGCCCCGCGGAAGCGTGCCGAAGGTGCGCGCGCGCTCATCGCCCAGGCGGCCGGCGCAGAAGCCGTCGGCCACAGCGGGCGGGGCGTGACGAACCAGCAGCGAGGCCTGAAAAGCCAGGGCGAGGTCCTCGATCACACGGCGGGCATCCCATCGGGCGTCGGACCCGTCGAGCGCGGGACCCCGCCGGCAGGGCGTCCAGATGCGCGTCAAGTCGGGTGTCCGCTCCGCGGGTGAGCGCGCACTCGGTGATGAAGGCGGAGAGCCCCGCCGGCTCCTTGGCCATCGCACGCAGGACGTCCAAGGCCATGACGTTGCCCGAGCCCTCCCAGATCCCTTTGAGCGGGGCGTCGAGCAGCAGCCGTGCCGCCGGCCTCGTAGTCGGGCCGGGTCAGGCGGGGCTCTGAGTCGGCGGCGAGCTCCGGGTCGCGGCGCAGCGCGGGGATCGCCGAGTAGGTCATGGAGACCGGGCACATCACCCCGGCGTTGGGCTGCGTCCACAGGAAGGCGAGCGCGGCGCGGGCCACCTCATGCGTCGCGTGCCGGAGCGAGGACGCTGCGGGCTCGGCCATGCGGTCCAGGCTACTTCGGCGGGATCCGCAGGTAGTTGAGTGAAAAGCTCATGATGTCCTTCCACGCCGGAGCCGCCACGAGGCCACCGTAGATCTCGTTCTGCGGCTCGTCGAGCATCACCGTAACGAGGAGCCGCGGATGCGTCGCGGTCGCGAAGCCGACGAAGGACGCGACGTACTTGGTGTCGGAATAGCCCCCGTAGATCGGATCCACCTTGTTGGCGGTCCCGGTCTTTCCCGCCAGGAGATAGCCCGGGATCTTGGCGCCCGAAGCGGTACCGCCGGGGCCGACGACGCCTTCGAGCATGCGCCGCAGGGCGGCGGAGGTGGCCGGCTTGAGCACCCGCCGGCCGCGAGGCTTGGGCGTCGGCCTGCCGCCGACGCCGGCCACGACATGCGGCGGGCGCAGGATGCCTCCGTTGGCGATCGCGGCGTACGCGGTCGCCATCTGGATCGGCGTGACCGCGAGGCCCTGACCGATCGGGAGATTGCCCATGGACGAGCCCGAGTACTTTTCGCGCGCAAGGATGATGCCCTTCTCCTCTCCCGGCAGATCGATGCCAGTGGGCTCGCCGAACCCGAACCGTCGAACCCAGTGGTCGAAGCGGTCGGCGCCCTCCTTCTGGCCGATCTTGATGGCTCCGACGTTGCTCGACTTCTGGAGGATCTGCGAGGTGTCCATCGTCTCGAAGCCGCGGGGATGGGACTCGCCGATCTCGCGGTCGGCCACCGTGATGGTGGGCGGGAGGTTGAACTCGGTCTCCGGGGTCACGGCGCCATCCTCCAGCGCGCCCGCCACCGTGAACGCCTTGAAGGTGGAGCCGGGCTCGTAGGACGAGCCGACCGACCGGTTCTGCGTCGCGTAGTCCGGCGCGCCGGCCACGTCGTTTGCGTCCACCCGTGGCCAATTGGCGAGCGCCATGATCGAGCCGTCGCGTGGGTCCATCACGATCGCCGTGGCTCCCTTCGGCTTCCACTTGCGTCCGAGCTCGGCCAGCTCTGCCTCGGCGCGGTCCTGGATCGGCGCCTCGATGGTCAGTTTGACCTCCGAGCCCTGCCGCGCCGGCTCGATCTCGCGCAGCGAGACCGCCTCGCCCCGGGCGTCGTTGACCAGGCTGCGCTTTCCGGGCTTCCCACGCAGGGCCGCGTCCTGAGCCTGCTCGATACCCGCGAGGCCGCGGTTGTCGGTGCCGATCATCCCAAGCAGCTGCGACGCGAGCCACTCACGCGGATAGACCCGGCGTGCGTCGGGAATGAACTCGAGGCCCTCGATCTCGAGCTTCTCCGCTCGTCGGGCGCGGACGGCGGACACCTTTCCTGCGAGGTAGACAAATCCGGTTCGGGGCTTGGTCAGCTTGCGCAGCAGCACGTCCTCGGGCTGGCTGAGCAGCGGAGCGAGCCGCCGCGCCACCCGCTGTGGCTCCTTGATGAGGTACGGGTTGGCCGCGACGTTCGACGCGGGCTCTGAGACGGCGAGCTCGACGCCACGGCGGTCGGTGATGGTCCCCCGGCGGGCCGGCACCTCGATGGTGCGCTTCTGCTGCGTGGCGGCAGCCTGCTTGAGGTCAGAGGCGCGCACCACGCCCATCCAGGTCGCCCTGGCCGCCCCGAGACCCAGCAGCACCAGGAAGATCGCGAACAGGAAGCCGATGCGGCGCTCGACGACCTCCACCTACGGTTGCACGGGGTTGACCACCGCCGGGGCGGCAGGTGGTGTGATGGGGGGTTGCGTCGTCGCGGCCGGCGCGGTCGTCTCCGGCACCGTGGTCGCCGGCGGCGTCGTGGCCTGTGGTTCCACCGGCGAGACGCCCTGGAGGCCTTCTGCGCCCGGCTGCGGCGCGACGACGACGACGCCGCCGTTGGCCATCAGCGAGCGAGCCTCAGGACTCGGGGACCGCATGCGCGTCGCCGCCCAGCGAGCGTCCGTTCCAGGGCGGGCCCGCACGTACTCCACCGATCCCGCCGCGGGCATCACCATTCCGCGCTGGGCGGCGACCCGCTCGAGGCGCTCGCCCGAGGAGAGGCGCGCGACACTCAGCTCGAGCGACGCGTTCTGACGCTCGAGCGTGGCGGCGGACTCGACCGCCCGCCCGATGCCCGAGTTGAGCTTGAGGAGGGAGACCTGCATCGCGACGATCCCGCCCAGCGCGATCCCGATGACCCAGATCCAGGCCTGCGAGCGGAGCAGCCCGTCGACGAGCCGGTGATCGGGCAGAGCCCGGATACGATCAAATCCGGTGGTGCCGCGCCGTGGCCGGCCGGCCGGCACCGAGACGGAGCCGGTGCCGGCGACCAGAGGCCGGTGAACCGGACCGCTGACCCGGCGCGGCGCTCCCTTGGAGGGCGGCGACCCGAGAACGCGGTCCCCTGGCCGACGGTGGGCCGTGCGGGCACGGACGGATGCGGATTGGTTCATACGGTGACTCCCGGGAGGTTCCCGCCTGAGGCGGACGGATCAAGCTTGCGGGCGGCCCGCAGCCGTGCGGACCTCGCGCGGGGGTTGGCCGCCACTTCTCCCGGGGTCGAGACGATCGAGCGGCGGAAGACGAGCTCGGCTTCGGGGGTGCGACCACACGCGCAGATCGGAAGATCCGGCGGGCAGATGCATCCGCGGGTCCTGGCGGCGAGGAATCGCTTGACGCGCCGGTCCTCGAGCGAATGGAACGACAGGACGCCGAGACGACCACCGGTGCGCAGGAGCCGCCAGGCCGACGGCAGCGCCTCGTCGAGCTGGGCGAGCTCGTCGTTGACCGCGATGCGGACCCCCTGGAAGCTGCGTTTGGCGGGATGGCCTCCACCGAACCGCGCGGGCGCCGGAATGGCTGCGGTGATGACGTCGACGAGCTCGAAGGTGGTCCGCAGCGGCGCCATCGCGCGGCGGCGCACGATCTCCCCCGCGATCCGGTCCGCGAAGCGCTCCTCGCCGTACTGACGGAGCACCTGCGCCAGGCGGCGACGCTCCCAGGTGTTGACGACCTCCTGAGCCGTCAGGTCCTGGTCGGGATCCATCCGCATGTCCAGCGGCGCGTCGTAGGCGTAGGAGAAACCGCGTGCACGAGTGTCGACCTGCATGGACGACATGCCGAGGTCGAGGTAGACGAGATCGGCCATCACGCCTTCTTCGACGAGCGTCGCAAGTCCTTGCGCGAAGTCCGCGCGCAGGAAGCGCGTGCGGCACGCCACCTCCGCCGAGAGCTCGGCGAACGCCTCCTCGGCGTGCGGATCGCGATCGATCCCGATGAGCAGCCCGGCAGGCCCGAGACGATCGGCGACCAGGCGGGCGTGACCTCCACCACCGAGCGTGCAATCGACCGCCACCTGACCCGCGTGGGGATCGAGCGCTTCGATCAGCTCGCCCGCGAGTACGGGCACGTGAACGGAGGTCATGTCAAGCAGGATGGTCAAGTTCGGCTGTCAGGTCGGAGGCTTCGGCGGTGAGGTCCGCGTCGTAGGAGAGCCAGGCCGCCCGGTCCCAGACCTCCAGGCAGTTGCCCGTCCCGGCGATCACGGCCTCGCGACCCGTCAGTCGCGCATGCTCGAGGTGCCGGACGCCGAGCATGATCCGACCGGCTCCGTCGAGCTCGAGAGCGTCCGCCTTCGCGTAGAAGAGCCGGCTCATGCGCCTGGCCTTCGCCGACATGGGGTTCAGGCCGGCCAGCGACTGCTGGGCCAGCTCTGAGTAGACGGCTTCGGGATAGACGCTGACGCACGGGTCCGGTCCACGCACCAGGAACACGATCCCGTCCAGGGCGGCGCGGAACTTCGACGGGATCGTCAACCGGTTCTTCGCGTCGAGGCTGTGATCGAAGGTGCCGTGAAAAGCCAAGGGAGGTCATCTGGAGCGACGGTGGAAGAGTCGAGTCGATACGGGGTGGCGGAGTGGGAGGAGCCCCGCCACCCCGGACCGACTTCGCGAGGCAACGTACCCCACTTTGCCCCACTCTGCAACACATCGGTCAAACAGTGTCCCACCTTTAGCGATTGGTGACGAGACATCTGGCGCTAAGCCCCGACGCACGGCGCCCTAGAGCGGTGGGACGGTGCGGCGTCCCACCGTCCGACTCCTGCAGGGCTTCCTGCAGCGCCCTGCCCTGCACGGCAGGTTGCAGCTCTGCGAACGATCCCGCACATGACCGCGTCGATCTGTCCGAGCCGGCGAGTAGAGCGGTCTAGCCGAGCAGCGACGGAAGCAGCGCCGCCGCGACGAGCAGCAGGACCGACGGGACGAGCAAGAGCGCGACGACGAGCTGGATCTTCGGCGCGGCCTTCGCGGCGTGCTCCGTCGCCCGGCGCGCGCGAGTGGCGCGGGCCTCGGCCGCCAGGGCGGCCAGCGAGCCCGTCAGCGGTGTTCCGTGCCGAGAAGCTCGGGTGAGCGCCGCGACGAGGGCGGGAACGCCTCGCGCCGGAGATCGCCTGGCGAGGCTTGCGTAGGCCACCGCGCTGGGCACACCGAGCTCGAGCTCACGTGCCGTGCGACGCATCTCGGCCGCGAGTGCTCCGGGATGGCGGCGCCCCACCTCTGCGAGTGACCGGCCGGCCGGGAGCCCGGCGGCTACGGCGACGCGAAGCAGATCGAGGACGTCGGCGAGCTCGGCTTCCATCACGCGGGCGCGGTCGCGTGTGCGGCGGCGGACCCACGCATCCGGCACGAGGAAGGTGGCGGCGGGAACCGCGAGGAGCGCCAGGAGGGAAAGCCGGCCGGGGAGGCTCGGGGCGAACGGGGCGCAGACCAGCAGGGACAGCATGGCGCCTGCGGCCTTGAACGCGAGCAGATCGGCGGCCGCGAGCGCGAGCCCGGCGGCGTCGAGCCGGGCTTGTAGGTCGTGCGGCTCGCGCGCCGGCGCGACACCGCGGCCGAGACGACGCAACGCAGCCAGCGCAAGTGCGGGCGCCCCGCCGCCGCGCCGGGGGCGAATCGGTCGCGGACGCTCGGCGATCGCCGTCACCAGGTCCACCATCCCGGCCGCCGCGAGCGCACCTGCAAGCGCGGCCAGCACCGGCGTCATCGGGGGTCGCGGGTCCGTACGGCGCGGGGCACGTTCATCTTCCTTCGTGTCCACGAGCCAGGCGCCGGACGCACAATGCCGCGCACGCCTGCAGCGCGAGGGCTGCGCCGCTCAGCCAGCCCGACAGGGGATCGTCCAACAGCGCGAGCGCGAAGCCCGGGCTCGCGAGCTCGGCGATACCGGCGGCGCCGAGCGGCAGGGCGAGCACGAGCCAGGCGGTGAACCTGGCCTGGGCCGTCGCCGTCTGCGCGTCGCGATTCACGCGTTCGGCAGCTTCGAGAGCCTCCGCGAGCTCGCGGAGCAGCCCGGCGAGGTCGCCGCCGGCCTGCCGCTGGATCAGGATGGCGGCCACAAGGGTGTCCCAGGCACTTGACCTCGCACGTGCTCGAAGACCCTCGAGCACTGCTTGGGTCGTCTCACCGTGGTCGAGAGCGCGTGCCGCGGCACGCATCTCGTGACCGGCCGCGCCCTCGAGACCCACCGCCGCGGCGACCATCGCACCCGACGCGGAGTGTCCGGCGGAGAGCGCATCCGCCAGCGCGCGCGCCACCCCGGGGGCTTCGCGCTCGAGCTCGGACACGTAGTGCCTGCGCCGCGCGCGGATCAGCATCAACGCGGCGGACGGGCCCGCGAGCGCGATCACGCCGCCGACGAGCGGGCCGCCGAGCAGCCATCCACCCGCGAGCAGGCAACCCGCGGCCACGATGCCGAGCCGACGCTGCTCGAGAGCAGACGGCGAACGGCCCTCGCTCGCCGCGCGGGAGACCGGCGCGAGCAGCTTCCGCAGCCCGCCGGCCACCCGCGTCGCCTCCACCGCGGCGAGCGCCTCCCACGCGCCGAGGACCGCAGCACCTCCGGCACCGAGCGCGAGAGCCGCGGCGCGGGTCATGCCGCGGGTGCCGCGAGGCGCGCGGCGAGCGAGCCGTCGAGGGGCACCCTCCAGCAGGATCGGCCTTCCCGCATGGTGTAGATGTCTCGCACACCGGCCCCTCCGGCGACCCGGACCACCTCCGCCACCGCGACCACCCGGCGCCGGCCTCCGGTGGTGCGGGCCTGGCAGACGATCAGGTCGATCGCGTCGGCCACCTGCTCGCGCACCGCCGCGTGAGGCAGGCCGAGGTCGGCCATCAGCGCGAGGGTCTCGATCCGTCTCAGGGCTTCCGCCGGGCTGCCGGCGTGGACGGTGCACAGTGAACCGTCATGACCCGTCGACAGAGCCGTGAGCATGTCGAGCGCCTCGGGCCCGCGCACCTCGCCAACGACGATCCGGTCCGGCCGCATGCGCAACGCGTTGCGCACGAGCTGGCGGATGGAGACCTCACCGCGTCCTTCCAGGTTGGCCGGCCGCGCCTCGAGGCGCACCACGTGGGGTTGGCGGAGTCGCAGCTCGGCGGCGTCCTCGATCGTGACGACCCGCTCGTTCTCGCCGATGAATCCGGACAGAGCATTGAGCGTCGTGGTCTTGCCCGAGCCTGTGCCACCGCATACCAGGAGGTTGCAGCGGGCCGCGACCGCGCGCCCGAGGAAGGCCAGGACGAGGGGCGGCAACGTCCCGTGAGCGACCAGCTCCTCGCCCGAGAAGCCGCGGCGACGGAAGCGGCGGATGGTCAGTGCGGGTCCGTCGAGCGCCAGCGGCGGGATCACGACGTTGACCCTCGAGCCGTCGGGCAGCCGCGCATCCACGAGTGGCTGAGCCTCGTCGACGCGCCTTCCGAGCGGGGCGAGGATGCGCTCGACGGTGTGGCGGAGCTCTTCCTCGGAGGCGAAGGCGACGGTGGTGGGCTCGAGCCGGCCGCGCCGCTCGACCCAGGCGGGAGCCAGGCCCGAGACCATGATCTCGTCAACGTCGGGATCCTCGAGGAGCTCCTCCAGCGGGCCGAGGCCAAAGGAGCGCTCGGACATCCGGCGAACCAGCTCCTCCCGCTGGTCGGGCCCGAGCACGGCTGCGTCGCGATCCACGAGCGCTCGGATCGTCGCCTCGCGCCCACCCTGGCCCGAGTCGGGCGCGGGCCGGCGCAGCAGCTCCTCGCGCAGCGTCCGGGCGACGACGTCGAGCAGGCCGGACTCATCGCCGGAGGTCATCGCAGACCCTCTCCGACCGACACTTCGCCGCTGCGGCGCCGGTCGCCGGGCGCCCGCGATAGGAAGCGCAGCTCACGCGCGAAGGACTGTGCGGCCGCCAGATAGACCGCTTGGCGCACCGTTACACGCAGGGTCGCGGTGACGCGGGGAGCACCCGCTTGCTGGCCCTGCCCGTCCGCCTCTGATGCCGGCGCGGCGCCCAGGACCTCGACGTCCTCGAGGGCGAGGAGGGTGGCACCGCCCGCGCCGCCTTCCCCCGGGCGAGTGACCAGCACGTCGACTCGCGTGCCCGGCCGCACGAGCTCCAGCGACCCCACGCCGACGACGTCTGCCGCGCGCTCTCCCCTTCGTACGCCCGGGCCGCCGGCGCCGCCTGCGACGTCGAGTTGTCCCGCCGCCAGGTAGCCGCCCTCCGGTACCGGGACCCCCACCTTCTGTCCGACGAGCTCGGCCGGCTCCGCGGCCGACCCGGCCGGAGCGAAGCGTGCGGGGATCCGCCGGACCGCGAGATCTCCGAGCCCGAGTTCGGCGCCCGGTTCCAGGTCGCCGCGCGCCACCACCACGTCGACGATCGGCGCGAGCCGCCCCTCCACGGCCGCCTCTCGGCGGGCGACGTCCGAGGCGGCGAGCCCGCCGAGCAGCAGAGCCAGGCCGAGTAGGAGCGCGGCCCGGCGACGACGCCCGGTCATCGGTCGCCGAATCCACGGCACAGCAGGGGAAGCTCGAGGGACATGACGTGGCCCTCCAGGCATCGCTCGGAGGTCAGCCGCCCGCCGCAGCCGTGCGCCACCCGCGCGGCGACCGCCAGCCCATGCCCGCGGCGTCCGATGTGTCCGCGCGACCCGGGTGGCAGGTGGCCCGGAAGGCCCGTGCCCGCGTCGACGACCTCAAGGCGCAGGGTGTCGCCCCGGTGAGAGCGCGCGCGCAGTTGCACGGGAGCGACACCATGCTCGATCGCGTTGGAGACGAGGTTGCCGAGCGCCTGGGCCAGGCGCAGGCGATCCGCCCGCACGACCCACCACTCCGCGGGGTGGCTGACCTGTATCTCGGTTCCCAGCGCGGCGGCCACCGTCCCCCACACGTCGCCCGCCTCCCACAGTAGATCCGCGACGTCGACGGGCCCGGCACGGTCCGGCGTCCGTCGGCCGCTCGGTGCCGCCGCGAGATCCTCGAGCGCCATTCCGGCTCGCCGCAGCTCGAGCTCGAGCGCCGCGGCGTGGCGGGCGGACTCGGGCCCGGCGTCGCGGATCAGGGTCGCGAGCCCCAACCGCACCGCCGACAGCGGCCCGCGGAGCTCGTGGCTGGCCTCCGCGACGAGCGCCATGCGGGTGTCGAGTCGCCACCGCAGGAGGCAGAGGGCCACGAGAGCGCTCAGCGCGCATCCCCACCCCACGACGGATACCGCGGCCGCACTCATCTCGCGACCGCGTCGCTGAGCCGGTAGCCGACACCCCAGACGTTCACGACATAGCGATCACCCTCCGCCGAGAGCTTGTGACGGAGACGGCAGGCGTGCGAGTCGAGCGTCCTCGTGGCACCCATCGAGCGGTAGCCCCATACGTCCCGGAGCAACTCCTCCTTCGTCCAGACCCGGGTCGGCTCGGCAGCGAGCGCGCACAACAGCGCGAACTCCTTCTGCGAGAGCCGGACGCCCTCGCCCCGTAGACGCACCTCTCGCGAGACGGGATCCACCTCGAGGTCGCCCACCCGCAGGCGGCCGCCCGCCGCTCGGGCGCGGCACCGGCGCAGCAGCGCACGGACCCGGCCTCGTAGCTCGCCATACGAGAACGGCTTGGCAAGGAAGTCGTCCGCTCCCCGTTCGAAACCGCGGATACGGTCGAGCTCACCCGCACGTCCGGTCAGCACCAGCACCGGCAGACCGGGGTCGATGCGCGATCCGGCAGCGTCCGCTTCCCGGACGCGTTGCAGCAGATCGAGACCAGAGCCGTCGGGCAGCCCGAGATCCAGGATCGCCAGGTCGGGCTGCTTGTACTCGAGCACCCGCACCGCGTCGCGGATGGTCTCTGCGAGGTGCAGCTCGTAACCGTCCGCGGTCAGGTTGTCGGCCAGGAAGGTGCGAACCGCAGGGTCGTCTTCCACGACGAGGATGGCGGCTGAGGAGTCGGACATGATGGTTGTAGGCCTGCACCGCAGGACTTCGCCCCTCCTGGCGTCAGGTCCATATCATCCGGTCCGTGACGCGCATGGCGCGACAGACCGAGAGCAACGAGTGCCGGCGGTGCTCGACGTTCTGCGACCGGGTCATCCAGCCGGCGAGCTGCGTAGCCGCCGCGTGCGTCTTTCTCTACGAGTTCGACGATCCGCTCTCCGGGCAGCGCTACATGGGCTGCCTGCAGAAGGTCTTCGCGTCGGAGATCGACGTGGAGCTCTTCGAGTCGGCGGAGCGGACGCGGGCGGGCTTCGGCGCGGTCAAGCTCACGGGCACGCCGCTGCGGCGTTGTGCCTTCGAGGTCGAGCGTGCCTACGCGGGCACGTCGTCCGAGGGCTCTCGCTGCTCGAACCGGCGCTTCTTCGATGCCCCGGACGCTGGATCGGACGCCATCCGCTGCTTCGATCTCCGCGAGGGACTCTCGTCGGCGTGAGAGTTTCGTTTCACCGGCAGAGTCGCGGGAGGATTTGCGCCTAAGATGCCGACGCCCGGTCCGACCGGGAACACCATGGACTCCGCCAGACGCGAAAACTACTCATCGGGCTCGGACTACGTGCTCGAGTACGGCGAGCTGCGCTTCACCTTCAACGAGCTGGACTTCGCGGAGCGGGTGGAGCAGGCGGCGCTCAAGCTGGGCTTCGTCGCCTCCCGGCTGGACGGCACGGAGCTCGAGGACCTCGTGAACCTCGCGGTCAACGGGGAGGTGCAGGATCCGGCCTCGGGTCTCGGGGAGCACGTCAACGACTGCTGGCCCGAGATCGTCGGCCCGGCCGACCGCTCCCTCGTGCACTGGCTGCGCCGCCTGGTCTTTCGCTCAGCTTGGCTGGATCAGCGCGTGAAGGAGGGCGAGCTCGACATCGCGTTCGACGAGATCAGCCACACCTTCGGTTATGTCCAGCCCGACCGCGATCTGGAGCCGATCGAGCTCTCGCCCGAGCCCAATTGGGACCGGGTCGCCTACCTGCCGCGCTAGGGGTTCAGAGCAGGACCTCGGCGCGGGCCTTGGCGATGGCCTCGGCCCCCGCCTCGCCCACGAGCAGGTCGGCCCGCAGCGTCCCGCTGGCCGCGAGATCGACGGCCGGGAAGCGCCGCAGAGCGGTGAGGGCCTGGTCGAGCGCGATGATCGTCGTCTCGCCGCCGACCGGAATCGGAGCGGAGGCGACGATCGTCAGCGAACCGCCATCCACGATGGCGCGCGCGGCACCGAGCGCCCGCCGCGCGGCGTGGAGCTGCAGCTGCTCGACCGAGTCGACGATGAGCACCGCGTGCGCGCCGCGGGCGGCCTGGCGCTTGGCCTGATCGACCGCCTGCTCGATCACCTGGGCCTGCACCTCCGCGGAGGCACCGAGCGACGCGGTGCCGACCGGGGTGAGCCCATGCTCGGCCCACAGGGCCAGCTCCTCCGGCCGGCTCCCGGCCAGCACGAGTGAGATCTCGAGTCCTTCGATGGCTCGTAGCGCGTCCGCCAGACCCACGAGCGCCTCGGTCTTGCCGGAAAGGGGCGGCCCCACCACGGTCACGCGAGAGCCCTTGCCGAACGGCGTCAGCCATTCGATCGCCTTGACGGTGGGGTCCTCGCTGTTGAGCTCGAAGCGCTCGGTCGGATAGGTCGCCGGCAGGTCCTCGAAGCGCGTCCCCTCGGAGACCTCGTCGGCCGGTCGCCCGTTGATCGACTCCACGCGGATCAGGGATGGGTGACGCTCGGAGCGCCGCGGAGGGCGGACAGGACCTGCGACGCGGTCCCCCGGGACAAGCTCGGTGCGCTTGACCTGCGCGGCCGAGACGTAGACGTCGTCACCGTCGGCTTCGGGCGGCAGGCGGATGAACGCGGAACCGTTGCCCACGAGCTCGACTACGCCTTCGACCTGCTTGTCGTCGGCCGCCGAGTCGGTGGCCGGCTCGGCGCGAGCGGGCGTATCTTCGGTCGTCTCCGAGCGCGCGGCGCGCGGCGCGCGGGTACCCCTCGACCGGCGACGTGGGCGGTCCTGCTCCTCGACGGCTTCCGCTTCGTCGCCGGCTGCAGTGGCCACCTCGGTCTCCTCCGTGGCGCGTCGCGAGCGCGAGCGCCCGCCCCGGGACCGGCGCCGTGCGGGGCGCTCAGCGTCGTCGGTCTCCGACACAGCGGCCGAATCGTCGGACTCAGGCGCGCCTGAGACGTCCGTCGCGTCGATCTCGGGCGCCGGCGGCGCTGGCTCGCCGCCCTGGGCCACCAGGATGGCGTCGACGAGCTGTGCCTTCCGCAGCCGCCGGAAGCCGTCGACGCCGAGCTCGTTGGCCAGCAGATGGAGATCGGCGAGCGGGCTGGCGGCCAGCTCGGCGGGATCGAGAACGGATGACATGGGGACCTCCGGGAAGAAGAGTGGTCGGTGGGCGCCCGTCCGCGTTGTGCTCAGCGGCCGGTGACCAGGGCACACACGATCCTAACGCGTTCGACCGTCACTCCCTGCGGAGCTCCTCTGGCAGCGCCGCTTCGGGAGCGACCTCGAGCTCGCCGTGGAGCACGGCCCGCACCTTGAGGAAGTCGACCGCCGCCGCGACGTCGTGGACCCGGAAGAGATGCCCGCCCGCATCAACGCCCCACGCCAGCGCGGCCAGCGTGCCCGCCCCCCGCTCGGCCGGTCCGCGCCGGGTCACCGCTCCGATGAAGTCCTTGCGTGAGAGCGCGAGCATGACGGGACGACCGAGCGCCAGCAGCGAGTGGAGGCCATGCAGGGCTGCCACGGTCTGCGCCGGCGTCTTGGCGAAGTCGGGACCCGGATCGAGCACGATCTGCTCCTCCCCCACCCCGCGTGCGCGTGCCTGCGCCATGCGATCGGAGAGAAAGCCCGCGACGTCCGCCGCCACGCCGGCGTCGCCGTAGAGATCAGGCTCCTGGCGCTCGGTCTTGGGCGCCGCGCGGGTGTGCATGATCACGAGCGCTGCGCCACTGGAGGCACAGACGTCGGCGATCGCGAGGTCCCGCAGACCCGAGACATCGTTGACCATACAGGCTCCCGCCGCCACCGCCGCACGGGCCACAGCCGGCTTGTAGGTGTCCACGGACACGGGCACGCCGAGCTCCTGCACTATGTGCGCCACGAGCGGTACCACACGCTCGATCTCCTCCTCGACCGTGACTGGCGGGCGGTGCGTGACACCCGATTCGCCGCCCACGTCGATGATCGAGGCACCCTCTGACACGAGGAGGCAGGCGTGCGCCAAGAGGGCTTCTGGGCTGCGATCCCCGCCTGCCTCGGAGAACGAGTCCGGCGTCGCGTTGACGATCCCCATGAGCAGTGGTGCCTCGAGATCGAGGTCGCGTCCGCCCGCTCGTAGCCGCGGAGTGCTCCCCGTGCTCACCTCCGGATGCGCAGACGCACCGTGGTCGTCGCGACGTTGCCCGCCCGGTCGGCCACCCGCACTACCAGGCGGAACCTTCCCGGACGCCGGTAGCGGTGAACCGAGAGCCGCCTCGCGCTTCGCGACCCGTCGCCGAAGCCGACCGTCACCCGGGCGAGCCCGGAGCCCCGTCCGTCGTCGGCGGAGACGCGCACGCGCACCGCTCGCCCTCGCCGGCGGGTGCCGGTTACCGTGACGCGGGTGCGCGGCGCGACGGAGTCGACGCGCAGGAGCCGGTCCTGGTTCGAGACGACCTGACCGCGACGGTCGGTCGACTGCACGCGCCAGCGGTGAGGGCCGTCGGGCAGCGCCGTCGGGACGAAGAACTCGTTCTTGTCGGTGGTTCCGACCTCGATCCCGTCGACCAGGACCTTGAAGGTCTGCGTGCCCCAGAGCTCCAGGCTCGGCCGCCACACCAGACGCGGCTGGCTTCGGCGCTGATAGCGGCTCGTGCTCTGCGGCGCCGCAGGCGCCGGGGGCTTGTCGTAGACGGCGGCCACGAGTCGCTGCGAGCCGGGCACGCCCTGGACGAAGGCGACCGCGAAGTCGCCGTTCTTGTCCGTGGCCATCGCCGGAGCGCCAGCCACCGGGCCGAAGCTCGGATTCGACAGCGTGGTCTCGGCCTCGTAGGGCTTCCCGTCCACCTTGTAGCGGGCCTGGATCGTGGCGGGCGCGCCGCCGCCCGGCTCGCGCCGCCAGGCCACCGCCGCCTGCCGTCGCTCGGCGACCGCGAGGGCCGGCACATCCGCGGCGCCGCCCGTGGAGTCCACGCGAGCGAAGGCACCAAAGGTCTTCGTCTTGTCGACCACGCCGCCGAACACCGTTCCGCCGGGTGCAGCCACGACCGAGGCGCCGATGCCGCGGCCACTGATCGACACCCGGGGACTCGCCGACGCGGCACCTCCGTCAAGTGCGACGGGCGCCTCGAACAGCGATCCCACGAGCCGGCGGGCGACAGAGCGCGACGCACCGCCGAAGTCCTGGCGCCACACCACCCAGGCGTAGGACCCGTCGTCCTCGATGTCGATGTCCGGGGAGTCGGCGGCCCCGCCGGGCGCCCCCGCGAGGTCGGGAAGCGACACCTCCTGGGGCGCCGCGGACGGCGTGAGGCCGGTGATGCGACGCCCGTAGACGCGACGGCGCCCGTCGGCGGCGTCCTCGGCCCAGGTCGCCACGGCGTTGCCTTCAGCCGAGACCGCGACCTGCGCCCGCCCGGCGCCCACGCCCGCGACGCGGGGAGGATCCACGTCGAGCACCGTGGTGACGCCCTCCCATGCCGTGCTCTCCAGGCGGACCGCCCCGACGTTCCCGCTCGCGGTGAAG
>Ga0136618_10000249_pt1 | contig 17056 bp, 12 predicted proteins | sample AntDrymUQ3302106_2_FD_104805 | JGI IMG/M metagenome (GOLD analysis project Ga0136618, IMG submission 104805) | Polar desert sand microbial communities from Dry Valleys, Antarctica - metaG UQ330 (21.06) | ecosystem: Environmental > Terrestrial > Soil > Desert | place: Antarctica: Dry Valley... | reverse complement strand
GCGGGGTATCGGTTGCCATACTGAATGCCTCAAGCGGCGAGACACAAACGACGTTGACGAATGCGGAGGGAGTGTATCGGTTTGAGGAGTTAGCGGTGGGAGTCGATTACATCATCACGCCGCGATTGGCACGACACAGTTTCACGCCCTCGAGCAAGAGTGTGTCGCTGGTCGAAGAGTTGACGGAGACGGATTTTACGGCATATAGCAAAAAGACCAGGCGACGGCTGTAGAATCGGAGGCTAAAAAAAGAAGCAGGCAGTCAGAGAGAAATCTCCGGCTGCCTGTTTCTTTTTTGTTCATTGCAATTGCAGTTTATTATCATTGTCTTGGGAAGCTGAAATAATTGTTTGAAGCCGTTAAATTGCCATTTTGTTGTAAATCTCGCTGAAACCCTGTAGTTTATTGATTTGAAACCGCCGAAGGTTAAAAATTACATCCGTCATATTTTATTTGCATTAAGTTATTGCTCTCAAGCATCAGACAATTAGATTTGCCTTTGTAACATCAAAAATATGAAGCATTTATTTTTGTCTTTATTAACGATGGCTTGCCTTGCAGTTTCCATAAATGCGCAGGCAGCGGGTCAAAATAAAATCAGCGGTGTCGTCAAAGACCAAAACGGCGCGGTTATTGTCGGCGCGCGGGTGTTTGCGCTGAACACGCAAACCAGAATTGAACGAACGACCATCAGTGATACGAACGGTTCGTTCGCATTTGTAAATTTGACGGCGGGCGAATATGAGGTTCGGGTTGCGGCGGAAGGTTTTGAGATGCGGAAACAATCCGTTCGGACGGATTTCGGCACGGCGGGAAATTTGGAAATTATTTTGGCGGTTGGCGAAAGCCGGACGACCGTAACGGCTGAAGTCGGAGAAGCCGCCGAGCGCGAAAATGTTCCGCAGGCGGTAAATATCATCGGTTCAAATCAAATTTTGGAGCGGGCAACGACGGTTTTATCGCAAGTCGGCAGAGAGGAAGCCGGATTGAATGTGCAGACGACGAGTCCGACTATCGGCGCGGTTGTCGTGCGCGGTCTGACGGGTAAAAATGTCGTCAATTACGTTAACGGCGTTCGTTTTACAAACGGAGCGCAGCGCGGCGGAATCAACACTTTTTTCAACCTCAACGAACCAAGCGGCTTGCAGTCGGTTGAAGTTCTGCGCGGTCCGAATTCCGCGCAATATGGTTCTGACTCGCTCGGCGGAACGGTCAATCTGCTCACCAAATCACCTGTTTTCGGTTCGGATAAAGCCGAGTTTCACGGCGAATTTTATCCGTTCTTTAGCAGCGCGGATTCGAGTTTCGGCAGTTCGGCATTATTAAGTTATGGAACGAACAAACTCGGCGGCTATGTCAATCTAGCCGCGAGACGTATCAATACTTTGCGTTCGGCAAACGGGCTTGATTCACACGCAGCGGTTACGCGCTTTCTCGGTTTGCCGTCGAACATTATCAATGGCGACCGTTTGCCCGATACGGCGTTTACGCAATACAGCGGCACATTTCGGCTAAACTATGCTCCGCGCGACGACCAGCAAATCAGCTTTTATTATCAGCGCAGTCAACAGGATGGCGGCAAGCGTTATGATCAACTGCTCGGCGGCGATGGAAATTTAATCGCCGATTTGAGAAATCTGATGCTCGATTTTGGTTATCTGCGCTACGTCAAACAAAATTTCGGATTTTTCGACACTGCTTCGTTCACCGCGTCTTACAACAGCCAGCGCGAAGAGCGCGTCAATCAAGGCGGGCAGGGAAATCCGCTCGGAACTGTTACGCATCAATACGAACGCACAACCGCCACCGGAGCGAGTTTTTTCTTCGATAAAGAATTACCGTTCAGAAATTCATTTCTGGTCGGCGGAGATTTTTATCACGAAAAAGTAAATTCTCCGGCGTTTACTTTTGATCCGGCAAACAACACTTCCTTCCTTTCACGTCCGCGAATCCCGGACGAAGCGCGTTTCGACACGGGCGGAATTTTTATACAAAATGCGTGGCAGGCAATTCCAGACAGATTGCGGATAACCGGCGCGCTGCGTTACAGCGGCGCGTATTACAAAGTGCGAGCCGCCGACAGTCCGCTTGTGAACGGGCAAACTTTATTCGGCGACGACAAACTTCGTGTTACCGATTTTTCAGGGCGCATCGGCGCGGTCGGGCGCGTCGCGGGCGGTCTGCGTCTGGCATTTAATTACAGCCGCGGATTTCGTTATCCGAATATCACCGATTTGGGAACTCTCGGTTTAACCGGCGACGGCTTTGAAATTGATTACACGACGGCAATAAATTTGGGCGGAATAATCGGCACGACGGCTGACAACACGGCAGTTTCGACCGGATTGCCCGTCGCTAAACAGCGTTCGGAATTCAGCAACAATTTCGACGTGAGCGTGCGATACGCAAACAAGCGTTTCGATACTGAATTTACCGCTTTTCGGCTTGATATAAATGATGCGATTACCAAGCAGGCGTTGATTTTGCCGCAAGGCTCAGTCGGCAGATTTCTGAGCGACCAGCCAATTACGTCTCAATTGGCAAACGGCGTTGTCTTCGTGCCGCTTTCGACCACGCCGGTTCTTGTTCGTTCTAATTTCACATCGGCTAAAATTTACGGCATCGAATACGAACTAGAAGGGCGAATCACCGATGAGCTAAAATTTCGGGGCAATTACACATACATTCACGCCGAAGATAAAGCGACCGGACTTCCGCCGAATATCGAAGGCGGAACGCCGCCGCCAACCGGATTTCTGAGCCTGCGTTATTCGCCCGCCGGAAAAAGATTTTGGGTTGAATCCTATGCGACGCTTGCCGACAAGCAAGACCGTCTTTCGAGTCTCGATTTGAGCGACCGGCGAACCGGCGCGGCGCGTTCACGGACGCAGATTCAAAATTTCTTCCGGCGCGGCGCATGCGTTCGTGGATTGACCACGCCCGGCACAACCGGACAATGCGCCTCGGCTGGCGGAATTTTGACGGCAACCGGCGAAACGCTGGCGCAAGTCCAAGACCGGTTGCTGCCACTCGGCGCGATTATCAACGGCGTGCGTGTTGTCAACAACGACACTTCCGTCCCGCTTTTTACACGCCTTCCCGGTTATGGTTTGTTTAATTTGCGCGGCGGATTTAATGTCAGTGAAAACTCTCAATTCTTTGTTCAGGTTGAAAATATTTTCGACCAGTTTCACCGCAATCCGAGTTGGGGCATTGACGGCACGGGCAGAAGTTTGATGATGCAGTATCGCTACAAATTTTAGATACAAGAATTGTAGGGACGACGGACAAGTCCCGCGCCCATCGTTTTGATTGAGATAACATTGAAGTAAACGAAACATTTTCGGGCGCGGGACTTGTCCATCGCCTTATCAAACAGAAAAAGGCTGCCATTTCAGATTGAATGACAGCCTTTTTCTAATTGGTCGGGGCGAGATGATTTGAACATCCGACCTCTCGGTCCCGAACCGAGCGCGCTACCGTGCTGCGCTACGCCCCGTTGCAAACTCAAGTTATTGATAGTAATTTACGCATCGTCTTAAGTCAACCTACCTTTACATTTCCGCTTAGCCGACCGCTTCCGCCTCCGAATGTTTTCGCTCGCGCCGCGCTTTCCAGTATTCGATAATCATCGGCAGAATCGAGAGCAGCACGACGATAATAACGACTTTATCAATATGGTCTTCGAGTTTGAAATTTGTTACACCGAATAAACTTTGCGCCAATTGTTCCACCACACCGCCGAGAAAATATCCGGCAAGCAGCATACTCGTGACCCACAAAAAACCGCCGACGACATTATAAGTAATGAAATTTTTATAAGTCATATTCGCCGCGCCTGCGACAATCGGCGCAAATGTGCGGACAATCGGCACGAAGCGGGCGATGATAATTGTTTTCCCGCCGTATTTTTCGTAAAAAGCGTGGGCTTTTTCTAAATGTTTCGGATTAAATAGTCTTGACTTCGGGCGACTGAAAATCGCTTTGCCCATTTTTTTGCCTGAATAATAACCGACCGCGTCACCGATGACCGCTGCGACAAACAGCGAAATCCACATAATCCACAAATTCAGCTTGCCCGCAGCGGCGAAAAGTCCGGCGACGACAAGCAGAGAATCGCCCGGCAGGAAAAATCCGATTGCCAGACCGGTTTCGGCAAAGACGATAAAAAATAATCCGAAATAAACGTAGATTCCGAGCAGGTTTAATAAATAATCTATTATAAATTTCGGATTGAGAAAATCTTTGACTGCGTATAGAAAATCTGTCAGTGATTCCATAAAATTTAAATTGCGAATTTCAAATTACGAATTACGAATTGAAAGCAGGTACGAATCCGGCAATTTGAAATTTAGCATTCATTTTCCGCATCTTGCAATTAGTAATTCGTAATTCGTAATTCGCTTTTAATCTTCCTCTTCAAAGTCCACAGGTATGCGCGACGAAAGCAGATTTTGGCTGGCGAATAAACCGGTCCAAACTAAAATTGCCGCCGCAGAAATCGCCCAGCCGAGATTGGCGATTAAATTATCTTCGGCTATCAGACCAAAGATAATCGCGGGGAAACCGAAAAGAGCAATCCGCAAAGCCGTTTTCTTCAAGCCGTCGAAGTTTTCAACCAGATTGACGCGGCTGATTTCCATTTCCATATAATCTTCATCAGCGTTGAGGCGCGAGAAATATTCGCTCTCGTTTTGTGTCCAGCGACGCAGCGCAGAAGTTTCGGCAAGCCGGTTGGCGGTTGAAAAATGATGAATAACGTGGGCGATTTTGCCTTCTCTGAGCGCGATTTCCGCCAGACCTCGAACGGAGCGAAAACTTTCATCCGCCGCCTCCGCCGCTTTTTTAAAGGCTTGGCGGGCGCGTTCCCATTCGCCGTATTGAAAATAACACTCGCCCAAACGCGCCAAAAAATCTCCGTCCGCCCGCCCGCGTTTTTCAGCGATGCGAAGCGCGGCAAATGCTTTTCGTTCGAGGTTTTTATTGTGTTCCGAGCCTGCAAACGAATGAAGACAACGCGCAAAATCGAAAATCAGCCACGCATCCTTCGGATTTAAAACGAGCGCGCGCCTGAATGATTCCAGAGCCTGCAGGAGATAACCCGAAAGCCGAAGCTCGTTGGCGAGACGATGTAGATAATCCGCTTTTTCTACTTCCTCATCGCCGCTCTCTTTATTGTCGGATTTTATGTGCCGATTTTTTTTGGCTGTTTTTGTATTGTTTAAGGAGCTTTCCAAAACATCAGCCGAAGGGATTTTGGCAAATTCGGCTTTCATCAAAATTTCCTTCGGGTCGAGCAGGTAATCGCGCACTTCGATTGAGCGATTGTCGAGCGCATTTTCCGGTAAGAGCGGAAAAATTCGTTGAACCATTTGCCGGTAATCTTCGCCGCCGGAAGCAAATGCGAATTTCAAATTTTTGCCCTGAAGGGAAGTTCGATAACGATAAAAAACATTTCCGCCGCGTTTTAAGGCGCGCAGCGACTGAGTTTCGACTTGTTCGATGTCAGAGAGTTTCAGCCGGTAACGAAAATTATTGAACCAAGCCCAGACGCGCGGCAAAAACCCCGTGCGCGTCAATCTCTTGCCGTCAAAAACTATCCGGTCATTCCAAAGCAAAACAGGGAACAATGTCCAACCGGCAACGAAGAGCAGCAGTCCCGCCCAATCAATTTCCAGATAAATCAGAAAGGCTGAAAAAAAGGCGGACAAAAGCAGCGCGGCAAAATAACCGTTCGGTGAAACCCGAATGCCGGTGATTTTATTCGAGTCCGCTACGACAGAAGTTTTTTGTGCCGTAACATTCGCTGTTTTTGCTGCTGCAATATCGTTCACGCTCTGGAAGTTTCCTTTTGAACCGATTATAACTTAGATACGATTAATGAGGCGGGATTTTTGGAGTTATTTTTGGGATTTAATGCGTTATAATCTAACACTCTCAAATTATTCAAGCAATGAAACGCCCGCATCTTGCCGGCGTTTCATTGCTTATTTTTCTTTCAGCTCCCCGAGCCGGTTAGAAGGTTAGTGTTTGGTTTTGTCCCGAAGTCGTTTGGACAGGCGGTCTTCGCATCGGGGACATCGGCGGTTCGACTGTTTTGATTTCCTTTGCCTTTTCGGGATTGAGTGCTTCGAGTTTTTCTTTGGCTTCACGGGCGGTCGTTGACATCGGAATCGGTTTATCGTCTAAATCTTTGGCTTCGCTGGCTGGCTTGGCAATATTGAAATAAAGGTCGGCGGCTTCGTCCGTTTTGCCTTGTTTCTCGTAGATTTTTGCCAACTCGAAATTGATTGTGTCTTTAGCGAGAATAGAATTATCGAGCTTGGCGAGTTCCTGATAGAGCGCGGCGGCTTCGTCTAATTTTCCGTCATCGTTTTTTGCCTGCGCAAGCGCGAATTTGGAAAGCGTACCGACTTCGCCGCTGGTTTTTGACAAGCCTTCAAGTTCCTGAACGGCGGCAGGTCGGTCAACGACAAGGCGATTGACCGCAATAAAATATTTTGCTTTGTCTTCGACCGGGTTTCCGAATTTGTCCACGACGGCTTGAAATTCCCTGATTGACGCATCGGCGCGTTCCCGTTCGGTTTTGAAAACCTGTTCGCTCGAGCCTGCCGGAACCGGCGCATCACTGACCTTCCTTTGCGAAATTTCAATCGCTTTGCCGAGCGCGGTTTGCGAAGCATTATTTGAACGCCGGTTGTAAATATAAAAAATTCCAATCAGCACGCCTAAAACGGCGACCGCCGCCAGCGCGTAAAGGACATTTTTGCCTTTGCCTTCAAACTGTCTGCTGAAATCCTCAACCTTTTGGGTGACTCCGGTTTGAAATTCGTCTTGATAAACTACCTTGTTTTTTTCTTCCCGGACAGGTGCTTTGAATTGTTCCGGTATCTGTCTTTTTTTTCTCGCCATTGTTGAATTATTGCAATTAACTGTTGCTGTATCGTTGTATAATCGTAAAGTTTAGGTTTTTTTGTAAAAGAGTCAATTTATCGTAAAACGCCGATGATAGCAAGGAGAGACGCGGAGATGCGGAGACAGGGAGACGCGGCGATGTTCAAACCCGGAAGTTTGATAAGGAGAAAAGACGTTCCGACGATAAATCTCTGCGTCGCCGCGTCGCTCTGTCGCCGCGTCTTCTTAACCAGGTGTTATTTCAGAAAAAAAGTATTCTAACTTTTTTTCGCTTGTCGGGAACAATTTGTGAAAATCGGTGTCTAATAATCTAGTTCGCGGAAAACGCGGGTGAGCAATTTGAAAATCTCGCTTGTCGGGAAGGGAAAGAGGCGGAAGATGTTCTTCAGCAAGTCAATGACAATTGGCGAGGAAGAAATAGCGACGGTTGCTTTGGCGACACGCGCGACTTCTGTCGGTTCATCGGTCGAAGCTGAGTTCATTGAAAATTTGAAATCAGGCGATGCGGCGGCTTTTGACACGCTCGTCCTGCGATACACCAATGATATTTACGCGCTGCTGTATCGCTTGACCGAAGACGCGGAAGAGGCGAGCGATTTGACGCAGGAAACTTTTTTGCAAACCTTGAAGGCGATAAAAAATTTTCGCGGCGAAGCGGATTTGAAAACGTGGCTTTTTCGGATTGCGATCAACGAATCGCGCAACCGCTTTCGCTGGTGGACGCGCCGCAAGCGAGAAAAAACGGATTCTCTGGACGCGCCAATCGGCGAGAGCCAAACGCCTGTTCACGAAACGATGTCGGGCAGTTCCGCCAATCCCGAAGAAACGATTCTTCAGCGCGAACGTGAAAAGGTTTTGACAAAAGCATTGCGGGATTTGCCCGTAATTTTTCGGGAAGCCGTTGTTTTATGCGACATCGAAGGTTTGAGCTATGAGCAAATTGCCGCTGCCCTGGAAATAAACATCGGCACAGTGAAGTCACGCATCGCCCGCGGACGCGAGGAATTAAGACGAAAGTTAGCGGATATTTGATAAGGATTCAAGATTTAGGATTCAGGATTCAGGATTAAGGATTCAAGATTGTTTTCTCATAATCTTAAATCCTGAATCTTGAATCCTGAATCTTAAATTAAAACGATTGAATGATTGACTCGCCCCGGTATCACTTTAATTTAACCAAATCGGTGCCAACCAAAAGGTCGAAGGTGACGAAGTGGTTCGGAGCGAAATTTGAAAGGCAAGAAAAAGTTTTCGACTTTATTTGAAAAAGACCAACAACAACCGATAGGTTGAAAACTTGAAATTGCCAATCAAACTCGCATTCGGACAAACCGTTGTTTTCTTGCGAACTCGAAAGAAAACAGCCGGGGTCAGTCAGTCATTCAATTTTGGATTTTAGATTTTGGATTTTGGATTTAATTCCGAAGCCAAAGTCTGAAAATAAAATAATGAATTGCGAGAATTTACAATTTAATTTGTCGGTTTATCTCGATGATATTTTGACTGTCGAAGAACGTGCAACGGTGGACGAACATCTGGTGCAGTGTCCTTTGTGTCGGGAGAAATCGGCGCAGCTTCAATCGTTACGCAACAGCTTGCGTGTGATGGCACGTCCTGAAATGCCGAATGATTTATTGGTTTCGGTGAGAAATAGGGTTGCGCTGGAAACCGGAAAAATTGAACGAAAGCCGGAAAGCATTTTTACGGAAAACTTCCGCGAATGGCTGTTGATGCGCTTTATGCCTTACAGCGTCGGAACGGTTGTTGCGGTGGTTTTGACGTTTGGACTTTTGTGGGTATTGCTTCTCGATGCCGACAAAATCGGGCGAAATAACGAAATTGCCCGACTTCAGCCGATTGGTAAATCAACTGTTTTGCTCGCCGATACCAATTTGAATGAGCGTTTGAGCGAATCGGAATTCGGCGCGACGGACTTTGACGCGCCGCGCCTAGCAATCTCCGGCGAATCGCCTTCGGTCAATCCAAAAGGCGCGTTGATTGCTTTAACCAAATCTTTCGTGCGCGGAAAAATGAAGGATGATGAAGTCGTAGTTGTCGCCGAAGTTTTCGGCGACGGTTTAGCCAGAATTGAAGAAGTCGTCGAGCCTTCGCGTAACCGCCGTGCCGTGCGCGAGCTTGAAAAGGCTTTAAAGTCAGACCCGAATTACGCGCCGCCGTTTGTTCCCGCTCATCTCGACCAACGCTCCGACACCGTGCGCGTCGTCTTCAAAATTCAGAGTGTCAATATAAATACGAACTTAAAACCCGAACGAAAATAGCTTCTTCTGTAAATCCCCTTTTTCCTCACTTCTTCCCAAGTTCGACCGCCCGTTTATACGCCGCATAAATCGCTTTGGATAAAACAGTCCGCAAACTTCCTTTTTCCATCTGATAAATCGCTTCGGCTGAAGTTCCGCCGGGCGAAGTTACCATATTGCGAAGCTCTGCCGGGTGTTTGCCCGATTCGATGGCAAACAAAACCGAGCCGAGTATCGTCTGTTGGACGAGTTCTTGAGAAACGTGGCGGGAAAATCCGAGATGAACACCCGCGTCGGTCATCGCTTCCATAAACGTAAAAATATAAGTCGGTCCGGTCGCGCTCAGGGAAGTCGCCATATCAATCATATTTTCGGTTTCGACAAAAATCTCCTTTCCGAGTGCCGTCAGCAATTCCTTCACCTGCGCCCGATGCTTTTCGCCGACTTCCGCTGTGCAAGTCCACGCCGTCATTCCTTGCCCGATTTGCGAAGGCGTGTTCGGCATCGCGCGAACAACCAGAGAGTTGTCGAGCGTTTCGGAAATCAACTCGATAGTCGCGCCTGCCACGATTGAAATAACAAGCTGTTCGGGCAGAACGACGTTTTTCAAATCTGCCAAAACGTGTTTGATGCGCTGCGGTTTGACGCACAAAACCACCATTGAATTATCCGCTCCGACGGCTTTCACCGCATCAGCGTTTTGTTCAAACGCTTCGATTTTATACTTCTTCTGAAGTTCATCGCGTCTTTCGCTGCGCGGGTGCGATGCGACGATATGACTCGGCTTTACCAAATCTTTTCGCAAAAGTCCGGCGATGATTGATTCCGCCATCACGCCGCAGCCGATAAAAGCCAATTTACTGCCGGTTAATAGTTTGTTCATAAATACTAAAAAGTGCTGCGTGCTGAGTGCTGAGTCCTAAGTTGCAAGTTAAAGACATTGTGTTACGCACCAACTTGAAATCTGAAACTCAGCGCTCAGCACTTTGTTATTCATAACTCAAAGCATCAACAGCGTCGAGCCGCGCGGCACGAAGCGCGGGATAAAGCGCGCCGAGCGCGCCGCCGATTAGTCCGGCAAAGAGCGTTACGATTAAAACAAGCGGGCTTATTTCGACTTCCAGAGTCGTCACGCGGGCGAGCACAAATCTTAAAGCAATCGTCAGTAAAATTCCGCAGATGATGCCGCAAAAGCTGATAAGCAAGGCTTCCTGCGTAACAATCCAGGCGATTCCTGAATTTGATAAACCGAGCGATTTCATAATCCCGATTTGTCTGGTGCGTTCGGTGACGGTCGTGTACATCGTCAGCAAAATAACGAGTGCCGAGATTATAGCCGCGACACCGATAATCACATTCAAAAAAACATTGAGCGCGGGAACGCCCTGCATATAAAGTTCTTCCAAATCTTTTGTCAGAAGAATTCGATTATCGGGAAATGATTTTTGCAAAGTTTCGCCGACTTGTTCGGGCGCGAAACCGTCTTTGACTTTGATCAAAAACGCCGACGCTTTGCCTTCGCCGCCGAGTTGGTTCTGCATCGAACGAAGCGGAATTTTGATGCGCGCACCGGCAGCCGGCTCGTAAGTTCCGACAATCTTAAAATCGCGGTCGTAAAGTTTTATCGTATCGCCGACCTTAAAACTTTTCTGTTCCTGCCAGCCCGTATCAATAATCGCTTCGTCGCCGACCGCCGAAAGTTTTTGTCCCTGAATGATTTTGATTCCCGAAACCTCTGCGTATTCGTCGAAATTTATGCCGTCAATCAGACGATTTCCCATATTGCTGTCATCGGCTGAGACTGAATTTTGAGCAATCGAAACAACGGATTTCACGCCTTCGATTTTGGCTACATCATCTGCTGAAGAAACGAACAGACGAAAGGAATCCGAACCGCTGATGCCCAAACTCCCCGAAGCACTAAACATAATTTCCGCGCCGATATTCGCCTCGCGCGAAGCACGTTCACGCATCGAGCCGTTTGCCAGACCGATGGTGAAAACAATCAGCAAAACGCCGATGGCAATGCCCAACACGCTGACGACGGTTCGCGCCGGACGATGAAGCATATTTGAGAAAACTAAATTATTCATAAAAATTCAAGATTCAAGATTCAGAATTCAGGATTGGAATCTTAAATCTTGAATCCTGAATCTTGAATCTATTGTGCTTTGCTTTGGGTCGTCGCCGTGTTTGTATTCGCGCTCGCGGTTTGGTTTTGGCTGACTGCTTCATTTTTTATTTCTTCCGGCGATTTCCAGCCGGCTTTACGAAGCAATTCGACGGCAAAGCGAATCGGAATCGCCATATTTGCCGCGTTGCTTTCGGTGAAAACGCCGAAATTTACGCCGATGACTTTTCCCGTCTGCCCGAACAGCGGCGCGCCCGAACCGCCTTCCGCCGTCTTTGCGTCGTGAACAATCCGTCGGGCATCCAAATCGGTTATCGCGCCCTGCGTTGTCAGCGGCACGATCTTCCTGGACTGCGCCAGAAAATTTATCAGTGATTGGCGCGAGCCGCCAAAACGCGCGTTGATTGATTTCGCTTCGTCGTCGTCAACCATCGCCAAAAGCCGGTCGGGTCCATTCGGAAAACCCATCGTAACAACTGTTTTGCCGATAGAAACCGCGTCGGAATCTATCTCGAGCGGAAGAATCGGAATATCCGGCGAAACCTCGTTCGCGTCAATCGAGCCGATTGCCAAATCTTCGAGCGAGCCAAGCCCGCGAATTTTCAGCGGAAAAGGCTGCGGAAAATTCGGAAAATAGATAACCAGCCGCTTGATTCGCGCCCGACCTTTTGCGCCGCGCATCATTTGCTTGACCAAATCGTCTTCTTCCCACGGCTGGACGACGTGGCGGTTCGTCAAAATAAAACCGTTGCCGACGTGAAAACCCGTGCCGATAAAATCATACTCGACCGGACTGCCGTTGCCTTCGGTAGTCAAACCCATCTGAACCGTTTGATTCGGAATTTGTTCCTCCATCGGCGCGGGTTCATACGGACTCGGCTGATAAGATTGCGGGTCAGGATAACGAAGAGTTTTACCGTTTTTGCGGTCAACCAAATCATAAACGCCGACAATCAGACAAACGCCGTTGCCGTATTCGAGCCGCACATTTCGAGCGTTTGAGACCGATTTGATGATGTCTTTGTTCGACTTATCAATCTCGCCGATTTGGTCGCTGGTCTCGGTGATTCTCTCCTGTAGTTTGCGGACGATTTCGTTTTGCTGTTCGGCTTGCTGGCGATTTTTTTTCAGTTCGTTGTTAAAAGCGATGCCGAGATAAAAAATTCCGCCGATTGAGCCGGTCACAATTAACAAAATTACTAACTTCGTGACCCAGGAAATTTCACGCGAAAGCTCGCGGACAAACTCGCGCAAAAACGCTTTTGCATCGTCGCGTTTCGGCGAAAAACCCGATTCCAGTGCCGCCGTTTCAATAAATGGCGCGACGTGCGGCTGTTCTCGATTGGTCGTGATTAAAGATGATTTCGATTCGAGCGAGAAGAATGAAAAGGAAATGTCGGTGTCGGGAATCGCAATCGTATCGCCGTCCGTGACGACTGCGAAGCGTTGAAGCGATTTGCCGTTGAGCGTAAAATTCAGCGATTTTTGAAAATACGTTATCCGGTAAACGCCGTTTTCGAGTTCGAGTTCGAGCCAACTGCCTTCGGCGGAGATTTTGCCTGTGTGAATTTGTAAATCGCTGGTTTCGTCCGCGCCGAAACGAATATTTTCTTCCGAGAAAAACTCCGTGCGTTTTTCCGCGCCGACCGAAACGTGAATGATAATACCAACTGCCATTTTTTTTCAAAAAGCCAAACCGTAGACCTTTACCGCATATTACCACATCTTCAAATTTCCTAGTAACTTTCGACCTTTACCGAAGAAGAGATTTCTACTTGTTCCGAACATCGAAAAATCTCGCTCTTAATAAATTTCGACTGTTATTAAATGAATCGGAATTTTTAGATTGCGCGCGGCGCAATTTCTTCTGCTCGTCGGGCGGCAGATTTTTAATTTTTAAACATTCTTCGCCGCAACAGCCTCCAAATTTATCCAGACAATTTTTGCATTGAATAAACAAGAGATGACAAGCGATGTTTTCGCAGTTTCGGTGCGTGTCGCATTTATCGCCGCATTGATGACAATGGCTGATAATGTCGCCGGAAATTTGTTCGCCTAAACGATTGTCGAAAACAAAATTTTTGCCTTTGAATTTATTTTCCAGATTTTGCTCTTTTGTTTGACGAACGTATTCAATAATGCCGCCTTCGAGATGAAAAACTTTCGTAAAACCGTTGTGCAGTAAATACGCGCTCGCCTTTTCGCAGCGAATTCCGCCCGTGCAATACATTATTATATTTTGGTCTTTTTTGTCCGCGAGCATTTCAACCGCCATCGGCAACTGCTCGCGGAAAGTATCTGAGGAGACTTCGAGCGCGTTTTCAAAATGCCCGACCTCATATTCGTAATAATTTCGCATATCAACAACGATGGTTTCAGGATTTTCGGCGAGTTCGTTAAATTCTTCGGCGTTGAGATATGCGCCGCGATTTTCCATGCTGAAACTCGCGTCTTCGATACCGTCAGCGACAATTTTCTTGCGGACTTTGACGCTTAAAACCCAAAAAGATTTACCGTCGTCTTCGAGCGCGATGTTGAGCCGGACACCGTTTAGAAAATCAATCGAATACAGGTAATCTTTGAACGCTTGAAAATTATTTTCCGAAACGCTGATTTGCGCGTTGATGCCTTCGCTTGCAATATAGATTCGTCCCAAAACACCCAACCTTTCAAGATTTTCATATAATTCATCACGAAAAATTCTCGGTTCTGTAATCGGATGATATTTGTAAAACGAAACGGTCGTCCGCTTTTCAACATCAATTTGCAGACGCTTTTTGAGTTCGGCTTGTGAAGTCAGATTGCGCAATTCTTTCATAAACAAAAAGCTGCGAAATTTCTTCCGCAGCTTTCATTCTAAATAATTTTTGTAAAAACTTTAAGCTGTTTTCGACAAAATTTCCATATCTTTTTTCCAGCGCAAAACGGGTTTTCGCGCGGCGGTCGCTTCGTCCAATCTACCGATGCGCGTCGAATGCGGCGCGTCAATCACAAGCTGCGGATTTGTCTGCGCTTCCAGATTGATTGATTTCATCGCGTCGATAAACGCATCAAGGTCTTGTCTGCCGACTGATTCGGTCGGCTCGACGAGCATCGCGCCTTCGACAATCAGCGGAAAATAAATTGTCATCGGGTGGAAACCGTAATCAATCAAACGCTTGGCGATGTCCAAAGTGTGAACGCCTTTGCGCGATTGTTTTTTGTGCGAAAAGATAACTTCGTGCATCGGGTCTGAGTCGAACGGTTTGTCAAAATCTTCCTTTAACAAATGCGCCAGATAACGCGCGTTCAAAACCGCTGCTTCGGTCGCTTCTTTGAGTCCTTCCGCGCCGTGCGTTTGGATGTATGAAAGAGCGCGAATCATCATTCCGAAGTTGCCGAAAAACGCCTTAACGCGCCCGACCGATTCGGGACGATTGAAATCCAGTTTGTAGTTTTCACCGTCTTTGACAATGCGCGGAACAGGCAAAAACGGTTCGAGTTCAGCCGTGCAGCAGCAAGGTCCACATCCGGGACCGCCGCCGCCGTGCGGAGTCGAAAATGTTTTGTGCAAATTCAGATGAATCACGTCCACACCCATATCGCCCGGACGCGCCACGCCGACCAGCGCGTTCATATTCGCGCCGTCCATATAAACCAAACCGCCCGCCGCGTGAATCGTCTCGCAAATTTCCTTGATGTTTTTCTCGAAAATTCCGACCGTGTTCGGATTCGTCAGCATCAAACCGGCGATTCCGCCTTCGTCGCACAAAGTTTTGAGATGTTCCAAATCGGTCAAGCCTTCGGCGGTCGAGCGAATCGTTTTTACTGTAAAACCGGCAAGCGCGGCTGACGCTGGATTTGTGCCGTGCGCCGAATCGGGAATCAGCATCACGCGCCGATTTTTTGATTCCTCGCCGTCGCGTTTATCCAAAAATGCACGAATCAAAAGAACACCGGTCATTTCGCCCTGCGCTCCGGCGGCAGGCTGCAGAGAAACTCCGGGAAGTCCTGTGATTTCCGCCAAATCTTCCTGCAATTTGTAAATTAATTCGAGTGCGCCCTGCGATTCCGATTCAGGCGCGAGCGGATGAAGATTGGCAAAACCTGCAATTCTGGCTGTTTTTTCATTCAAGCGCGAATTGTATTTCATCGTGCAGGAACCGAGCGGATACATTCCCAAATCAATCGAATAATTCCACGTCGAAATGCGCGTGAAATGTCGAATCACGTCAACCTCGCTGACTTCGGGAACGCCTTCCAAATCGTCGGTTCGTCTCAATTCCGCCGGAATCAATTCGTCGAGATTCGTCTCTTCGACATCGAGTTTCGGCAAGCGATAACCTATTCGCCCCGTTTGCGAACGGTCGAAAATCAACTCTTCATTTTGCGTCGGATGTTGTGTTACTTTTTTGATACTCATAATTAACTTAAAGCGATTGCTGAAAAACCAGGAAATTACCGTTGAAATGATGTTTTATGCGAAAAGGTTTTTTGAACAAACTTAACCAATTGTCGCCAAAAACAACGCTCATTTTATCAAAATTTAATTGGTCTTCATCATCGTTGCGCGACGGAAGCACGAAATTCAAAGTATCGTCTAAAATTTCGGGATATTTATTTGAATTCAAAATGTTTCCTTCGGCTTTCACTTCGGTCATAATGCGAAATCGCAATTTAACCGAAGCATTTTCTACGTTTCGGACTCGGCTAAAACTCGTTTGTTCTGAAAAAAGCGTCTCCAAAATCTGTTTTGTCTTCTCGTCAAAAACTGTTTCGCTTCGCTCGATACTTTCCTGCAAAACTTGATTGAAGGATTTAGCAATCAAATCCTTGACATCAATCGTCTCGAAAAAACTTCCGTGAACCAATACGATTTTTGATTTGTCTTTTTTCTTACCTCGAATCAAATAAAAAACTTCGCGTTTCGGCAAAGAGAAAATATCATCGCCCGCGTCTATCATTTGCCGGTAAACTTCGCTGTTTTCACCTTTAATAACCTTGGCGATTTCTTTTGTTCCGGTTGGAATCGTCGAGTTAAAAGACGAAACGGAATAGCTTTTGCCGTCTTTCAATTCAACCAGTTCGCCGCCCGTAAAAAGTTCGTCGGTTTTACAAATCCGAATTGCTAAATCGGGAAACTGACCGACTCTTTTGCAGGAAAGTAAATTTCGGTCAAAAGGAAAGTCGTCCAAAACATCAATTCTTTGAAGCGATTCTTTGTTTTCCGCCAGACTTTTATAAAAATGATAAATTGAACAAGTCATAAAGAAAACAATGTTTCTACTTTATTGCCGTTCGAGCCTGCGACGGTTAAATCATTGCCCCAAATCTCGGCTAAATTTTCCGTGCAAACATAATCTTTATAAAATTTTTCGATACAATCTGCTTCGCGCATTTTCGATAAACGATTTTCGATGCAGGTGACATTTGTCGAATCAATCTCAATGCTGACGGAATTTCTCTTTAATTGTTTGGCGACAACCGCCGTTGTTCCTGTTCCGGCAAACGGGTCAAGAACATAATCGTCGGTTTTGCTGGAAGTCAAAATTATTCTCAACAATAACGCAATCGGCGATTGTTGTTTGTGGAATCTTGTATTTTCTCCGTTTCTGATTGCTTCGTCGCCGGCAAAATAACCGCTCGTCAATTCTCTAATATCATCCCAAACATCGGTTACAAAGCAACCATTTTCACGCTCGTATTTGTGATGTTTCAAAAGCGGCGGCTCAATTCGCAGGCGGTTGAAAACACGCGGACGCGCGCCTTTGGT
>Ga0136618_10000247_pt1 | contig 17108 bp, 16 predicted proteins | sample AntDrymUQ3302106_2_FD_104805 | JGI IMG/M metagenome (GOLD analysis project Ga0136618, IMG submission 104805) | Polar desert sand microbial communities from Dry Valleys, Antarctica - metaG UQ330 (21.06) | ecosystem: Environmental > Terrestrial > Soil > Desert | place: Antarctica: Dry Valley... | reverse complement strand
GTCGCCGCCGCGGCTCCGCCGAGACGATCGCCGGCTACCCGGGGAGCGCATCACCGGCGAGGGGATCAACTACCTGCGCGAACTCGTCGCCGCCCGCCTGCACGGGGCCAGCGACGCGGCGCTGCGCGGCCAGCCTCCACGCCTGATGCATCTCCAGGGTGCATTATCCGTGGAGGGTGGCCGAACCGGCGCGCAGGCGCTCAATTCTTCGTCCTACCCAGCCCAAGCGTAAGCGCTCCGCGCCGGACGCCCGCCCCGCGGTAGAACCCCAACCCATGCGCTACGACGAGCTGCTCGACCTGGTGGATCGCGCCCTGGCCGAGGACGTCGGCAGCGGGGACGTGACCACGGAGGCGACCGTGCCCGCAGGCGCGCGCGCCGTCGCCACCGTGACCCAGAAGGCCCCCGGGGTGATCTCCGGGCTCGACGCGGCCGAAGCGGTGTTTCGTCGCCTGGATCCCGACTGCACCATCGAGCGTGGACCCGAAGGGGCGTGGCGCGAGCCGGGCGCGGCCGTGGTGCGCGTCGAGGGCGCGGCGCGCGCTCTCCTGACGGCGGAGCGGACCGCGCTGAACTTCCTGCAGCGCCTCTCCGGCGTGGCGACCGTCACGGCCCAGGTCGTCGGCGCGGTGCGCGGGGCGGGCGGTGAGGCGACGATCCTCGACACGCGCAAGACGACGCCCGGGATGCGGGGCCTGGAGAAGGCCGCGGTCGTGGCGGGCGGTGCGACCAACCACCGGACCGGGCTCTTCGACGCGATCCTGATCAAGGAGAACCACGCCGCGCTGGCCGGGGGCGTCGCGGGGGCGGTCCGGGCAGTCCGCGGCGCGCGGCCCGACCTGCCCGTGGAGGTCGAGGTGCGCGACGGCGACGAGATCGACGCGGCCCTGGAAGCCGGCGCCAACCGGCTGCTGCTCGACAACATGACACCCGCGCAGGTGGCTGCGGCCGTCGCGCGGGTGGGGGGGCGAGCGCAGCTCGAGGCCAGCGGCGGCATCAGCCCGGAGACAGTTGTGGTCTATGCGACCATAAATGGGCTAGACTTCGTGTCGCTGGGCTGGCTGACCCACTCCGCCCCGGCTCTCGATCTCTCCCTTCGCCTGGAGGACTGCTCCTCATGACCCCGCTGCTCGAGCTGGAGAACACCCTCGCCCTGCAGGACGAGGTGCGGTCGCTCGCGCGCCGACACGACGCGTTGATCCTCGCCCACAACTACGAGCTGCCCGAGATCCAGTCCGTCGCCGACTACGTCGGGGACTCCCTCGGCCTCTCGATCCAGGCCGCCGGGGCGAGCTCTGGGGTGATCGCCTTCTGCGGCGTGCACTTCATGGCCGAGACGGCGTCGATCCTCTCGCCGGAGAAGACGGTCCTGCTGCCCGACCTCGGGGCGGGCTGCTCCCTCGCGGACTCGATCACCGCAGACCAGCTGCGCGCCTGGAAGGCCAAGCACCCCGGCGCGGTGGTGGTCATGTACGTGAACACGACCGCCGAGGTCAAGGCCGAGACGGACTACTGCTGCACCTCCGCCAACGCGGTCAAGGTCGTCGAGCACATCTACCGCGAGCACGGGGAGGACACGGAGATCCTCTTCGGCCCGGACATGTTCCTAGGCGCCTACGTGGAGAAGATGACGGGCCGCACCATGCACGTCTGGGACGGCGAGTGCCACGTGCACGCCGGCATCCGGCCGTCGGACATCGGCGAGATGCGCGCCGCCCACCCCGGCGCGGACTTCCTCATCCATCCCGAGTGCGGGTGCTCGACCTCGGTCATGGAGTACGTCGCCGCGGGGGACGTCGACCCGGAGGGCGTGCACATGCTCTCGACGGGCGGGATGCTCGACTACGCCCGCTCGGCGACGCCCGGCTCGACCGCGATCGTCGCGACCGAGACCGGCATGCTGCACCCGCTGCAGATGGCCGCGCCGGACGTGAACTTCCTGCCGGCCAATCGCGCCGCGGTGTGCCAGTTCATGAAGATGATCACGCTGCCCAAGCTGCGTGACGCCCTGCGCGACCAGTCGCCGCAGGTCAAGGTGCCCGAGGCGCTCGCCGAGCGGGCCCGGCTGCCGATCGAGCGCATGATCGCCATCTTCTAAGCCTAAAGAGAAGGCCCCACCGGCTCGGACCGGTGGGGCCTGTCTCGTTCGCTCAGAGCTGGCGGGAGCAGCTCAGGAGACGAGTTCGATCTCGCGCCAGACGGCTCCGCGGCTGCCGGAGATCTCAAGCTCTGCCTCGTGGACGCGCGCGCCCGTGGTCAGCGCCTCGGTGCCGCAATCGCGGTCGTGGTCACGGTCGTCGTCGTCGCCGCGACCGCCGTGGTCCTTGTCCTCGTCGCCACCGTGGCGGTCGTCGCCCTCGTCCTCATCCTCATCCTCGTCTTCGCCTTCGTCCTCGTCTTCCTCTCCGCGGCGCGAGGCCTTGGCGTCGAAGTCGTCGTCGGAGGCCTCGCACTCGATCTCGGTCTTGCTGGTGACCTTCCCGGAGACCTCGTCGCCGTTGAGCAGCCTGATGACGAGCTTGCCGCTGGAGGCGTCGAAGCTCTTGATGGTCCCGGCCTCGTCTCCGTCCTCGGTCCCGTCGTCGTCGCTGTCCTCGTCGCGCGGGCTGGTGCCGTGCTTGAACTCGGACTTGTTGCGCACGCCGTCCCGGTCCTGGTCCTTGCGGCCCTGCTTGACCTTGAGCGACAGGTGGTGCTTGCGCTCCCAGCGGTCGGGCAGTCCGTCGTCATTGCCGTCTTTGGCCATGGCGCCGGCGGGAAGCAGCACGAGTGCTGCGAGCGCCGCGAGGGCGCCGAAGATGAGTCGTTTCATCTGGTGAGTCCTTTACGCGGGGCATCCTGACTGTGAGACACGCCTGCCGGGCCGGATGTCACGCGATCAATCTTCGGATTCCTCCAGGGCCTCCTCAGGGGGACGAGCCGTGGCTGCCGTTCTCCTCCTCAGGCTCCTCCTCCTCGCCGCTGCCCGAGCCCTTGCCGCCGTGTTCCTTCTCCGGCGCCTCGACCGTGGGCCTTGGCGTCTCCTCCTCCTCCTGGGGCTCCTCGGGCTCCTTGTGCTTGCCGCTGCCGGAGTTGTCCTTGCCCGAGGGTCTATTGGCCTTGCCGCTGCCCGAGTGGTCGTCCTCGTCGTCCTCGGTGGGGCTGCGCGGCGAGTTCTGGCTCCCGCCGGACGGGCGTCGGTCGGCGCGGCGCGGCTGCCGCAGGGTGCGGGCGGACTCCGCGGCGGACTTGCCTTTCCCGCCGGCATGAGGGCGGGATCGCCGCGGCGCGGCGGTGGGGTCGGGGGTGACGGTGGTTGCCGCGTTCACGGGCGCCGGCGCCGCGGCTGCCCGGCCGCCGTCGCGCTCGGGCGAGGAGCGCTTGGCCGGGGCCTGCGTGGCGGCCCGCGCCGGCTCACGGCCGCCGTCGACGATCGCGGGCGCGACGGCGGCGCCCCCGGCAATCACGGCCACGGTGCCGACCTTGGCCAGCAGGGCGCTCGCCCCGGCCGCCGAGCCTCCGGCCGCGGCCTCGGCCAGGCGGACCGCGGCCTCGCCTCCGCCGCCGCGATCGGCGTGGGTCGCGATCCAGTTGAGCAGGGGAAGGGGGGTGACGGCGGAGACCGCCGCGCGCAGGGACGAGCGCGCGCGCAGGACAAGCTGGCGGGTCGCGCCCTCCGAGAGCCCGAGGTCCCGGGCGATGTCGGCGTGCGCCGCGCCCTGGACGGCGGATCGCAGCAGCGCTTCGCGCTGGTTCTCCGGCAGCGCTGCCAGGCCGGCGAGCGTCTGGCGCATCACGTCACGGCGCTCGACTTCGGCCTCCGGCGCCACTCCACCCTCGAGCGAGCCCGCGAGCTCGTCGTAGTCGTAGCCCGGCGCGCGGAGGACGTTGAGGGACGTGTTGCGGGCGATTCGCAGCAGCCACGGGCGCACGTCGCGCACGTCGTCGCCCCGGCCGAGGGCGTTCCAGGCGGACAGGAAGACCTGCTGCACCGCGTCCTCGGCGCGCGCCTCGGGAAGCACGCGACGGCAGGCTGACAGCACGAGCCGGCGGTAGCGCTCGACCAGCGCGGTGAACGCGGCTTCGTTGCCCTCGCGGGCGAGCGCGGCCAGGCGCGCGTCGGTCTGTGTGCGCAGCAGGGCGATGGAGGGCGAAAGGCGCATGGCTCTCACAGACAACGACACGGCGAGCACCGGTTTGTCACGGTGCCTCGAGGTTTCCCATCGGGTGGCTTGTTCAGGCCGCGGCGGGGCGCAGCAGGTCCAGCGCCGTGAACACCAGGCCGGAGCCGGTGTCCTCGATGTCGGCCTGGTAGATGAAGCGGCCCACTCGCAGGCACGGGATCGCCTCGGTGGCCCCAGCCTGGCCGAGTCGGGCAGTGCGGAGCCCGAAGCCCTCGTCCTCAGGGTCCTCGCCCGGATCCTCCGGATCCTCGCCCTCGCCGGTGGGGTCGTCGGGATCGGCTTCGGGGTCCGCGCCCGGGTCCTCGCTGCCCACTTCCTCGCCTTCGCCCGGGTCCTCGCCGGCGCCGGGCTCTGAGCCTTCTTCTCCGGCTCCGCCCGCGGGTGAACGGCAGATCACGTCGGTTTCCTCGGTGACGGCCGCGACGAGCGTCCCGCCGGCGGCAAGCGCGATAGTCAGCGTGGTCGCCGTCTTCGCGGCCACCACCCCGGCGTGCTCGTCGCCGTCGGAGATCCCGTCGCCGTCGGTGTCGGCCCTGCGCGGGTGCATCGACATCAACGACTCGCCGCGGTTGGCGAGCCCGTCGTGGTCGTGATCCTCACGGCCGTCCGGGACGCCGTTGCGATTGGAGTCGCGCCTGCGCGGGTGTGTGCGCGCCAGCTGCTCCGTGCGATTGCCGACGCGGTCGCGATCGCGGTCCTCGAGACCGTCGGAACGGCCGTTGCGGTTCGAGTCGGCCTTGCGCGGGTTGGTGCCGGCCCTGCGCTCGTAGCGGTTGTTGAGCCCGTCGCGATCCCAGTCGGCTCGCGGAGCCTTCACCTTCTTCGTGGCCTTGTGACCGGCGCGGTTGGGCTTGGGCCGCTTCGCGTCAGCGGCGGCGGGGAGAGCGATGATGAGGGTCAGGGCCGCGCACAGCGCGAGCCAGCGGCGAGAGTCGAGCACGAGGCATGCATCGTACGTTTCGCCTGCCGGCTCAAATGAAACCAACCGGTGTTGGACCTTGAGGCACTAGACGGCGAACTCGTCCGCAGCGTGTGGGCCGACGCACGCCACCGACAGCGCCCCGGACATCCCACGCGCAACCGCGGCGACCTGGTCGGCCGTGACGGCGTCGAGGGCGGCGATCGAGGCGTCGGGGTCGAGGTCTCGCCCGAAGACCACCTTCTGCTGCGCGGCGTGGCGGGCGACCGCGTTGGTGTTCTCGAAGGCGAGGACCATCCGGCCGGCGGCGTAGGCGCGGGCACGCTCGATCTCCTCCTCCCGCGGGCCGTGCTCGCGTAGATCATCGACGATCTCCCGCATCCGCGTGAACGCCTCGACGCACTTGCCGGACTCCAGCCCGGCCGAGAGCTGCACGACCCCCACGTCGGCGAAGGCGTGGGCCAGCGAGTAGACGGAGTAGGCCAGGCCGCGCTGCTCGCGGATCTCGTCGAACAGGCGCGAGCCCATCGACCCGCCGAGCAGCGTCGAGTAGACGCCGAGCGCGGAACGCTCGGCGATCGAGGTCACGTCGATCGAGGGGCGGTAGCTCATGCGCAGGTGCGACTGCTTGGAGTCACGCTCCTCGACGAGCGTGGCCGCAGCAAAGGGCGGAGCCGGCTCGTAGGTTCCGTTGGGCTCGACAGCCGGAAAGCGGCTGAACGCGTCGGCGAGCGTGTCCTCGGAGGGCAGGTGCTCGAGGTTGCCGACCAGGAACGCGCCGCCCCGCGCGCCCGCCCACTGGCGCTCGCGGAAGGCGACGATGGCCTCGCGGCTGAAGCTGCGCAGGTGCTCGGCGGGCCCCAGGACGGAGCGCCCGAGCGGGTGATCGCCGAACGCGGCGCGGTCGATCAGGTGCTCGGCGACGGTGGCCGGCGTGTCTTCGGCGCGGGCGATCTCCTGGATGACGACCCCGCGCTCGCGGTCGAGCTCCTCCGCGTCGATCCGCGGGCGGCCGGCGAAGTCCGACAGCAGGTCGATCGCCTCGCCGACCACCTCGGCCCGGCAGGTGACGTGGAAGGCGACGATGTCGTGGGAGGTGTAGGCATTCAGCACCGCGCCCATGTGCTCGGCGGTCTCGTTGACCTTGCGGTAGTCGTCGTACTTCTCGCCGCCCTTGAAGACGAGGTGCTCGAGGAAGTGCGCCATCCCGTTCTCCTCCGGGCGCTCCGTGCGCGCTCCGGCGTCGAAGGCGACGAGCACCGTCGCCGCCCGCGTGCCGGGAAGCTCCAGGCGATGGATCGGGAGGCCGTTGGCGAGCGGATCGGAGCTGGAGACGGGCACGAGACGGAATCTAGCCACCCCTGCAAACCCCGTTGCATGCAGGCCATATCCCAGGCCGTCCGGGGCCTGCCACGTACCCTGGCGCCATGGCCGCCACCGAGCGACACCTCCGCACGCGCCGTGCCCGTACCACCCCGCTGGTCCAGCGGCACGAGGCCGACTCCGGCCCCCGGCGGACGGTTCCGCGCCCTGAGGCCGCCGGCGCGGTGATCGACTTCGAGGACGTCGTCAAGCGCTACCCGAGCGGCGACCTCGGCCTCAACGGCGCGACCTTCGCGATCCATCCCGGCGAGTTCGTCTTCATCGTCGGCGCCAGCGGCTCGGGCAAGTCGACCCTGATGCGGCTGCTGATCAAGGAGGTCGAGGTGACGACGGGCCGGGTCACCGTCGCCGGTCGCGACCTCTCCCAGATGCCGCGCGCCAAGGTCCCGTACTACCGCCGCAACCTCGGGATGGTCCACCAGGACTTCAAGCTGCTGCCGAACCGCACCGTGGCCGACAACGTCGCCTACGCGCTGCAGGTCACCGGCGGCTCGCGCCGCGACGTCCGCGACAAGGTTCCGGACATCCTGCGGCTGACGGGCCTGTCGCTGAAGCTGCACTCCTATCCGGACCAGCTCTCCGGCGGGGAGCAGCAGCGCGTCTCGATCGCCCGCGCCTTCGTCAACCACCCGCCGCTGCTGCTCGCCGACGAGCCCACCGGCAACCTCGACCCCGATACGTCCGTCGGGATCATGCAGCTGCTCTACCGGATCAACAAGACCGGCACGACCGTGGTCGTCGTCACCCACGACCACCAGATGGTCGACAAGATGCGCCGCCGCGTGATCGAGCTCGCCCAGGGCAAGGTCATCCGCGACGAGCGCCGGGCGGGCTACTCCGTGGAGACCACGACGGAGATGCGCGTGCTGCTGGAGGGCGAGGACCGGTGAGGCCCGCCTTCTTTCTCAAGGAGGCGCTGCGCTCGCTGCGCCGCAACGCCGTGCCGTCCTTCGCCGCCATGGCCACGGTCCTGGTGACCGTGCTGGTCCTGGGCGTGTTCATCCCGATGGTCCAGGCCACCACCGGCGCCGCCAACGAGGTGCGCGGTCGCGTGATCGCCGACGTCTACCTCCAGACCGGCGCCAAGCCGGCCGACATCGATCGCGTGCGCTCGCTGCTGCAGGGCACCACGCACGTTTCCAAGGTCAGCTTCGTCTCCAAGGCACAGGCCTACGCCGAGCAGAAGAAGCGCAACCCGGAGGCCTACAAGCTGCTGGGCTCCAACCCGCTGCCCGACACCTTCCGCGTCACGCCCGACAAGCCCGACAACGTCATCAGCGTACGCAACGCGCTGTCGCCGCTGGCGCCCTCGGGGGGCGGCCGCGTGCCGGTCGACAAGGCGATCGACGAGGTTCGCAACCGCGAGGACGACACCAACAAGATCCTCACCGCGACGCGAGTGGTGAAGTTCGCCATGGCCGGCCTCGCAGGGCTGCTCGGCCTCGCCTCCATGCTGCTCATCGGCAACACGATCCGGTTGTCGCTCTACGCCCGTCGCCGGGAGGTGGAGGTGATGAAGCTGGTCGGTGCGACCGACTGGTTCATCCGCTGGCCGTTCGTGCTCGAGGGCGTGCTCGTCGGGGCGCTGGGAGGCATCCTGGCGATCCTGCTGCTCGGGGTGGTCAAGATCGCGCTCGTGGACCCGCTCGCCAGCGACTTCGCGCTGATCGCGGCGCCGGACACGATCAACTTCGGAGTCCTGGTGGCCGTGCTGCTGGCGGCCAGCGTGGGCGTGTCGGCGCTCGGCTCCGGCTTCTCGCTGCGGCGCTTCCTGCGCGTGTAGAACGCTCGGGGGCCGGCCTCCGCCGGCCCACGTGGGCGGCTGGGGCACCCCTAGACTGCGCGGCATGCGGCCGCTGAGCGTCGGGGAGTTGCTGGACGCATCCTTCGCCGCCTTGCGGCGCAACTTCAAGACGCTCGTGCTCTGCACCCTCGTGGCGGTCGTGCCCGTCGCGATCCTCGACACGCTGGTGCAGGCGTCGACCACGGAGAACGCCTTCGACTTCAGCGTCCAAACGACGATCGCCGAGCGAGATTTCGGCGCCTTCGTGGCTGGGCGGATCGTCAGCGGGCTGTTGTCGCTGCTGGCCACGTCGCTTGCCACGGCGGCCTGCCTGCGTGCCGTGGGCGCCCACATGCTCGGCACCCCGGTCGGGGCCCGCGAGTCGCTGCGCCACGCCGGGCAGCGCATCGGCCCGCTGCTGTGGGTGACCATCCTCTACACGCTGTCGGTGCTGGCCGGGCTGCTCCTGCTCTTCGTGGGCGCCATCTGGCTCGGCGTCCTGTTCGCGCTCGCCACGCCGGCCCTGTTGTTCGAGGAGCACCGCGGGATGGACGCGATGCGGCGCTCGCGCGCGCTGATCGCCGACCACTGGTGGCGGGTCTTCGGCGTGCTGGTCGTGATGTACTTGATCGTGTTCGTCCTGCAGGCCGTGCTCGTGGGCGTCGTCACCGGCGTCATCCTGCTGAACTCCGAGAGCGAGGTGCTCAACGCGGCGATCCTCACGGCGGCCAACATCCTCAGCTTGGCGATCTCGCTTCCATTGCTCGCGGCGCTGTTCACCTACGTCTACTTCGACCTGCGGGTGCGCAAGGAGGGCTTCGACCTGCAGCTGCTGGCCGAGGGCATCGGGCCGCAGGCACAGGCCCCCTCGCCCGTCGAGGGGCTTTCGGCGCCGGACCGTGGCAGCGGCGGCCCCGGGGGGTTCCTGCCGCCGCAGCCACCATGATCGCCCTCCGCGTGAGCGGTGGCTGACCCGGCGCAGGCCCGCGAGCAGGCGCGGGAGATCCTCTCGGAGCGACGCTTTCAGGACTCCGACGTACCGCGGCCGTTCGCCCGGCCGCTGAACTGGCTCGGCGAGCGGATCGAGGACGTCGGAACCTGGTTCGCCGATCGCTTTCGCGACATCGACGCCTCGCTGCCCGGCGGCTCCTGGGTGGTCTGGCTGGTGATCGGTGCGTTGGTGGCGGTGCTCGCCGTCGTGGTGTCGCGCAGCATGATCCGGCGCCGGGCGGTGGCCGGCTACGGGCCAGGTGGCCTCCGGGAGTCGCCACCGCCGCTGGATCCGGCCGCGCTGGAGCGAGACGCCGAGGCGGCCGAGCGCAACGGCGACTTCGAGGCCGCCGTGCGCCTGCGCTTCCGGGCCGGGGTGGGGCGCCTCGAGCGCGGCCGGAGGCTCGAGCCCGGTGGGCTGCGCACGACGGGGGCGATCTCCTGGGTGCTGGACTCCGACGCGTTCGACACCCTCGGCGCCGACTTCGACGACATCGTGTACGGCTCCCGCACGGCGGACGCAGACGATGTGCGCGCCGCGCGCAGCGGGTGGACGGCGGTGCTCGACCGGTGAACCGCCGGGTCGTCCTCTGGAGCGTCGCCGCGGTGGTCGGCCTGAACCTGCTCGTCGCGCTCGTGAACGTCGTCGCGCCCTCGCCGGGCGGGCGACGGTCCTCGTCGCTGGCGACGGCGCCAGGCGGCTTTGCCGCGTGGGCCGCGCTGGCGCAGCGCAACGGGGTGGAGGTCATACCCCTGCGCGACGATCTCCAGGACGCGCGCCTGCCGGCAGGCGCCACGCTCGTCGCGCTGGACGTCCCGGGCCTGTCGCGTGCCGACGCGCGCGTGCTGCGCGACCACGCCGCCGCGGGCGGGCGGGTCCTCGCGGGCGGCACCCGGCCCGACACCTGGCTGAGCGAGATCGCCCCGGGGCTGCGGTGGCGCGCCTCGGGCCCGGCTGACGCGCGCGTGGGCGCCCTGCGCGTGCGTACGGCCGGGGCTGGCGCCTGGTCGGGCGGGCGCGGAGGACTGGTCGAGACGCGTGGCCGGGTGCGGCTGCTGGCGGACGCCACGCCCCTGCAGAACCAGCGGCTCGCACGGGCCGACAACGCGAGCCTCGCCCTCGAGCTGACCGGTCCCGGACCGCTGGTCTTCGCCGAGGCCGCCCACGGCTACGGCAACGCGCGCGGCCTGGCGGCGCTGCCGGCGGCGGCGAAGGGGGCGCTCGTGCTGTTGCTCGCCGCCGCCGTGCTGCTGATGCTGGCGCGGGGCCGGCGCTTTGGGCCGCCCGAGCCCGAGCGGCGCGACCTGGCGCCGCCGCGGGCAGCCTTCGTGGACGCGCAGGCGGCGACCCTGGCCAAGACCCGGGATCCGGCCCGGGCAATGGCGCCCGTGCGCGACGCGCTGCTCGCCGCCGGGGAGGAAGCCGACCCCCCGCGCGATGATGCAGAGGCCCTGGGCCTTGCCCGCCGACACGCCCAGCTGACCCGAGGAGCAAGATGAAGGATCTGCACGATGCGGTGGCGGCGGAGGTCGGCCGCGTGGTGGTCGGCCAGCACGAGGCCGTCGCCGCCCTGCTCGCCGCCGCCGCACTCGGCGGCCACGTCCTGCTCGAGGGGCCGCCCGGGGTCGCCAAGACGCTGATGGCGGGAGCGGTCGCACGCGCCCTGGGCGTCGACTTCCGCCGCGTGCAGTTCACGCCGGACATGCTGCCCTCCGACTTGACCGGCACGACGACGCTGCGCGGCGGCGAGCTCGCGTTCCACCAGGGCCCCGTGTTCACCAACGTGCTGCTCGCCGACGAGATCAACCGTACGCCGCCGAAGACCCAGTCCGCCCTGCTCGAGGCGATGCAGGAGCGGCAGGTCTCGGTTGAGGGGCGCCCGCAGCCGCTGCCCGACCCGTTCCTGGTGGTGGCCACCCAGAACCCCATCGAGTACGAGGGCACCTACCCGCTGCCCGAGGCGCAGCTCGACCGCTTCCTGGTCAAGGTCGACGTCGATTACCCGAACGAGGCCGACGAGCTCTCCATGCTCGGCATGAGCCGCGCCGGCGTGGGTTCCGGGCGCCTGGAGGACATCCGCCCCGTCTCGAGCGCCGAGGCGCTGCGGGCTGCGCGGGCGGCGGTCGACGCCACCCGGGTGACCGGCGAGGTCGCCGCCTACCTCGTGGCCGTCGTCCGTCGCACGCGGGCGCTCCCGAGCGTCACCCTCGGCGCGAGCCCGCGCGCCTCCGTGCACCTGCTCGGCGCGGCCAAGGCGGCCGCACGGCTGGCGGGCCGCGACTTCGTCACCCCGGATGACGTGACGCGCATGGCGCCGTCCGTGCTGGCGCACCGGCTGATCCTCACGCCGGAAGCCGAGCTCGAGCGCTTCCAGCCCGCCGACGCGGTGCGCGCCGCTCTCAGCGAGGTCCCGGTCCCACGATGAGCCCGAGCCCGCGGCTGGCCGCGCTCGTCGCCGCCGTCGCACTGCTCACGATCGTGGTGGGACCGGTGATCGGCGGGCTCGCCGCGGTCGCGCTGGGCGCCGCGGCCGTCGTCGATGCCCTGGCCGTGCGCGGCGAGCCGTGGGTGCGCCGGACCCTTCCGCCGGTGCTGGCCCGCGGCGTGCCCGCCGCGTTCTCCGTCGAGGCCGACCCGGCGGGCGCCGGCTCCGTGCGGGTGCGCCAGCCGCTTCCGCCCGACCTCGCCGCTGACCCGCAGGAGGCGCCGGGCGGGCTGGAGGGCACGCTGGTGGGCCGCCGCCGCGGCCGCCACCTGGTCGCGGCGCCGGTTCTCCGCCGTGAGGGGCCGCTGCGCCTCGGCCGCTGGGACCACCGGCCCGGCGTGGAGACGGAGGTGCTCGTCTACCCCGACCTGCCGGCCGCCCGCCGGCTCGCGCTCGCCGTCCGCCGGGGCCGGCTGCGCGACCCGGGCCATCGCCCGCGCGGCCCGCTGGGCCTGGGCACGGACTTCGAGGCCGTGCGCGACTACTCCCCGGACGACGACATCCGCCAGGTCAACTGGGCGGCGACCCTGCGCACGGGCCGGCCGATGAGCAACACCTACCGCGTCGAGCAGGAGCGCGAGGTCATGCTCCTGATCGATGCGGGCCGGCTGATGACGGCGCCGCTCTCAGACGCCACGCGCCTCGATGTCGCGGTGGACGCGGCGGTCGCGGTGGCGACCGTGGCCGACGTCCTCGGCGACCGCTGCGGCGTGCTCGCCTTCGACGGCTCGGTGCGGCGCCATCTACCGCCGCGGCGGGGCGGGGGGCGCGCGGTCGTGGAGGCGGTCTTCGACCTCGAGCCGTCGATGCAGGAGCCCGACTACGAGCTCGCCTTCCGCACGGTGGCCGGCGCCAAGCGCTCGCTGGTGATGGTCTTCTGCGACCTCGTCGAGGAGGCCGCCGCCCGGCCGCTGGCCGACGCCGTTCCGGTGCTCGCTCGCCGCCACGCGGTCGTCGTGGCGGGCGCCGAGGACTCAGACCTGATCGCCCGGACCTCCGAGCCGCCGGCGTCCGTCCACGACGCCTACGCGACCGCCGTGGCGCTCGACGTCCTCGGCGCCCGCGACCGCGCCGCGGCGCTGCTCGAGCGCGCGGGGGCGCGCACGCTCCAGGCCCCGGCCCGCGGCCTCGCCGCAGCGTGCGTGCAGGCCTACCTGCGCGAGAAGTCCCGCGCGCGCCTCTGACCGCCCGCTCTGCCGCCGCGCCAGGCCACCATTGCCCAGTAGAGGCCACCGAGCGCGAAGCCGACGATCAGCGACGGGACCACGGTGGGCCCCGACCCGGTGAAGAAGCCCTCGACGAGTCCCGCGAGGACGAGCCAGGGCATGGTCCCGAGGATGAGCTCGAGCGCGGGGCGCGCCTCGGCGCGCAGGGACTGCAGCCGCGTCATCCGGCCGGGCTCGACGATGGCCCAGCCGATCCGCAGCCCGGCCATCGTCGCGACGACGATGCATGAGAGCTCGAGGATCCCGTGCGCCGTGACCAGGGCGACGAAGCGCTCGCCCTCGCCGTCGTGCTGGGCGATCCCGCCGAGGGCGCCGAGCAGCAGGCCGTTGTAGATCGCCAGCGCCGCCGAGCCCAGCCCGAGCAGGATGCCGCCCGCCACCGCGGCGAAGGTGACGCGGATGTTGTTGGTGAAGATCGTCCCGGCGAAGCCCGCCTCGTCGCTGATCGACAGCGAGCCGGCCACGGGGTCGCCCGAGCCGCGGAACTGCCCCGGAACGACCCCGATCGCGGCGGCGGGATCCTGCAGTCCCCAGATCCAGGCCAGCGCGGCGGGGACGAGCAGCAGGGCCGCCGCCAGGGCCAGCAGCACGGGCCGTTCGCGGATGCGCTGCCAGTAGCCCGTGGTCAGGAACGCCCACGGCGACTGGCGCCGTGCCTCGTCGGCGTACACGGCCTGGCGACCCCGCACCACGAGCGCGTGCAGCTGCGCGGTCAGCGGGTCCCCCGGAAACGCCCGGCGGGCGAGGCCGAGGTCGGCGGCGGCGGCGCGGTACAGCGCGCCGACGCGGCGCACCCCGTCCGGTCCCAGCTTCTCGGGCCGCCCCTCGGCACGGTCGAGGAGGCGCGCGAGCTCATCCCACGCCGGCGTGCGCTCCTCGAGGAAGCGGGCGCGCCTCATGCGCGAACTAGATTGCCCACGCCATGGAGTATGGGGAACGACTGACGATCACGACACCGGAGGGCGTGGAGCTCGACCTCGTCCTGGCCGGCATCGGCTCGCGCTTCATCGCGGCGCTGCTGGACCTCCTCATCCGGGGCCTCGCCGCGCTGGCCGGGGTCCTGCTCGCAAGCGCGCTCCTCGACGGCGGGGTGCTCACGCTCGTGCTCTCCGTCGGCGCCTTCCTGATCCTCTTCGCCTACGACGTCGCCTTCGAGGTGCTCGCCGGCGGGCGCACCCCGGGCAAGCGCTGGACCGGGCTGCGCGTCGTGCGCGAGAGCGGCGCGCCGGCCACCTTCGTCATCAGCGCGATCCGCAACGCCCTGCGCATCGCCGACTTCCTCCCGGCCACCTATGCGCTCGGCATGCTCAGCATCTTCCTGACCCGGCGCAACCAGCGCCTCGGGGACCTGGCGGCCGCCACCGTGGTGGTCCGTGAGCGCCTCGGCGGCCGCGTCCGGGCCGCCGCGCCCGCTCCGGCGGCCGGACCCGTCCCGATCCCGGCGCCGGTCGGCTGGGACACGAGCGCGGTCACGGCGGAGGACGTCGCCGTCGTCCGCGCCTTCCTCGAGCGCCGCCACGCCATTGCCCCCGCCGCGCGCGAGCATCTCGCCGGGAACCTCGCCGCCCGCCTCGAGGCCAAGGTCGCCGGCGCGCCCGACCTGCAGCCGGAGCTCTTCCTCGAGCAGCTGGTCGCCGGCCGCGACGGCCCCCCCGAACACTCCAGGCAACCGCGGTAGGTGCGTCCAACACTTACGGCGGAGGCGCCCTCCCTATACCGTCCCGCGCTTGGTCGGGGGTCGCAAACGTGGGACGGGGGAAACGAGCATGAGTCGTCGTTGGATGCTGCGAAACGCGGGTGCGGTCGCTGCGGCGCTGACGCTCCTGATGGCCGCGGCGGCGATCCCGGCGCTGGCCGTGGGTCCCGGGCTGCCGCGCACCTACACCGTCGAGCGGATCGACAGCCCCCAACCCGCGACCAGCGCGGCGTTCGGGCGGGCGATGGCCGGCGCGGGCGACATCGACCGGGACGGCAAGGACGATCTGCTCCTCTCCCAGCAGGCCAACAGCCCGGGGGGTGAGGGTCAGGTGTTCGTGATCAGCGGGGCGACCGGAGCCCGGATCGACACGCTCGTGGCGCCCGATGCCGGCAATCCGACGAACGCCGCCGGCAACAGCCGAGCGGGCTTCGGCTCCTTCCAGGTCTCGAAGATCGGCTCGGGACGCGGCACGCCAGGCTCGTTCACGGACCTCGCGAGCTGCGCCGGGGGCACCTCCGGCGCGCTCTGCCCGGCTGCAACGATCGGGGGCCCCGACGGCATTCCGGAAATCGTCGTCGGCGCCAGGGGGGTCGACCCACGCGGGCGCCCGGACGCCGGCCGAGTCTACGTGTTCGACGGTGCCACCCGCGCGCTGCTCAAGCGCATCGATCAGCCTGCCGCGGACACGACCAACCTGGCCCTGACCAGGGTCGGCAACGGGACCAACTTTGGGCGCACGGCCCTCAATCCGGCGGGCCTCACGGCGTGCGCGGGCAACTTCGGGGTCGGTGACTGCTCGCCCGGCGTGCCGAGGGCGGTCGTGATCGGCGACATGGACGGCGGCGACCGACCGGACCTCGTGATCGGGGCGGCCACGCACACCGAGGACTCCACGACCGCCGACCCGACCTCGCAGTGCGCGCGGACTCCGGGCGCGAGGTGCGAGGCGGCCGGCCGCCTCTACACCTATCGCGGGGAGGACATCGTCGGCTCGAGCCCCCAGGAGATCCTCGACGGGACCGCGAACGGAAACGTCGCGGCGGGATCGAACGGGCCCGAGACGGTCAGGAGGCTCAGAAACCTGGACGCCCAGGCCGATGACCAGTCGAGCGTCAACGCGGACTCCGAGCAGCTCGGCAACACGCTGACCGCGATCGGCGACGTCGGCCGGTGCAACACCGCCACCCCGGCCCCTCCGACGCCCATCACCCCCGGCGATCGCTGCCCGCGCGCCAACAGCACGACGACGCCCGACGGGATTCCCGACTTCGTGGGCGGGGCTCCCGGCGCGGACCTGCCGCTCGCCAACCCCGACCCGAGCTTCGCCAACGCGGGCGCCGCCTACCTGGTCGACGGAGCCAGCGGAGCCGTCCTCTACACCTACCTGCACCCCGACCGTCAGTCGGGGGCGAACTTCGGCTCCCAGCTCGGCAGCCACGAGCCCGCGGCGGGCGACCTCGGGAACACCCCGCTGCCCGACGTCTTCATACCCGCCCCCCTGCAGAGCACGCCGGCCGCCACCCGGGCGGGCAGGGGATACGTCATGAACGGGAACTTCAAGACGGGAACGGGCACCATCCTCGTGGATCGGCTCGACGACCCCACGCCCCAGAAGGGAGGGAACTTCGGCGGCGGCTCCGCGGGGATCGGCGACCTCGTCAGTGGAGCGGCCGCTCCGGTCAACGAGCTGCTGATCGGCGTGGAGGGCTTCACCGCCTCTCCGAGCAGCGACGTCCACTTCTTCAATCCGGCGACGGAGAAGGTCCTCCAGACCGTGCCCGACCCCGACGTTCAGCCCGGGAGCGCCTTCGGCGGGGCGATCGTGCCGCTCGGGGACCTGAACGGGGACGGGTTCCTGGACTTCGCCGCCAGCGCGGAGAACTTCGCCGGTTCCGCCGGCGTCGGGCAGGGACGGGTGTACGTCTTCCGCAGCGACAACTCGCCGCTCGCGCCGGTCGCTACGCCTACGCCGACCGAGCCGCTCGGCCCCCCCGCGCCGAGCGTGACGCCGGAGCCGTACGTGGTCCCGACGCCGACGCCGACCGCGACGCCGGGGATCCTCGAGGTGCGCAGAGTTCCCAGCCTGACGGCCACGGTACGTCCGAAGCGCGATCGTCGCCGGCCCTTCAGGTTCACGACGCGCGGTTCGGTGAAGCCACCGAGCGGTGTGAGCACGGCCGTGGGCTGCCGGGGCACGGTGCGCGTGACGGTCAAGCGCAAGGGGAGCGGCAAGACGCTCTCGAGCCGCAGGACCTCGGTCAAGGCCTCGTGCGCGTTCTCGAGTCGCGTGACGTTCAACAACGCCAGGCGCTTCGGCAAGGGCAGCGCCCGCCGCCGCGGCACGCTGCGCTTCAGCGTCCGCTTCCAGGGCAACGCGCGGCTGCTGCCCAGGGCGATCACGCGGACCGCGCGCTACGGCTAGTGGACCCGTCCGGAGGTTCCACGCGTCCCGCTACGGC